>JACLAC010010776.1_pt1 | contig 22257 bp, 16 predicted proteins | sample 8027881 | NCBI WGS metagenome assembly JACLAC01 (sample SAMN15725517, study PRJNA655200) | protist metagenome | isolation source: fluorescence activated cell sorting (FACS) single amplified genomes of... | place: Spain: Blaines Bay Microbial Observatory, Mediterranean Sea | collected 2016-01-19 | reverse complement strand
GGTCGAGCAGAACATTCACGCGGTGCTTGAGTATTTGCCACTTTCTAAAGGCGAACGCAACGACAAGGTCGACAAACTGCTTGATCAGTTTGGTCTGACCAGTAAGCGAAAGCAGATTTCGTCGACGATGTCGGGCGGTGAAAAACGACGATTGGAGATCGCTCGTTGTCTCGCGACGGATCCGGTGCTGATTCTGCTCGACGAACCGTTCACCGGCATCGACCCGGTAACGATTCACAGCATTCAGGATATTATCGCCAATTTGCGTGAGCAGGGAATTTCTATTCTGCTGACCGACCATCGGGAGCGGGAAACGCTGACGATCACCGACCGGAATTACATCATCTTCCAGGGGACGGTGCTGGTCAGCGGCGATGCCGAAACAGTACTCAGCAACCCCGACGCTCAGCAGTGCTACTTCGGCGAACGCTTTGACGCCAACTCGATTATCCAGTCTCGCGAATCGTTCACAAACGGCGATCGAGACGTGGCATGAACTCGAGGGGAATCAGGGCTGAGAAGCATTTGGGGCTCGCAGCTTCAGAAGTGCGGTGACAAGTCTGTGGTCTGAGCCATTGAATTCGCCGGCTTCGCATTGGAGTGTTTCAAAGTGCGGCGAGGTCAGGATGTGGTCGATTCTCAGCCATGGAACTTCTGGCAGCCAGAATCGAACGGGACGACACGGAGCTGTATATCCAAAGCCGATGCCTGCCTCGTTGAACGCGTTTGAGTACTGACCGAAGTTGTGATCGAAAATGCTGCTGGTTGTCGGCATGTTGAAGTCGCCCGCGATGATTGTTGGCGAGTTCCCGGTAAGGTTCACGAAGAAATCGTGAGTCTGCCTGGCTTCTTCGTCCCGCAGGAACGCGTGGTGGTCGACCGATGCCGGTCCGCGTCCGTCTAAGATTGACGTGACGCTGAGATCGGTCAGTCCTCGCCGAGCAGTCATCAGGTGAAGGTTGCCGACTGTGATCGGGCCGCCGAGAGTTTCAATCTGGACGGCCATCGCCGCGGGTCGATCATACGGCGAGGTGTGGCAGAGTTTGCCTTCGCTGAGCGGCCATTTCGAACCGACCATTAAGCCAGCCTGGTGCTGCCAGTTCCAGCCTTCCAGATAGTCTTTCAGCATCTTCGGGACCTGGCGAGCTTCCTGAAGAACCAGGACGTCAGGCTTGAATCGAGCGACTTCACGGAGCACTTGTCCGAAGTTCGGTTCAAAGTTCTGAACGTTGCACGTGATCAGTCGAACATTGCGGCCAGTGTCGGGGATTTCGTTGAATGGCTTCATCGAAAAATGAGCGTCGCAAAGACAAACCAGTATCAGCCCGATCGATGTCAGGTTGAGCAACGCAGACCTTAAATGCCACATCAGCGAGCAGCCTAAAAGCAACACTGATGGAATGACCAGGGGAGTCTGTGGAAGGTAAATGAGAGCCCCGGACAGCCACCAGTTTTCAGAAAGATACAGGCACACCATGACCAGAGCGGCGATGGCGAGCAGGTTGAGCGATGAAATCAGAAACGTCCACCACTTGTAACGTCGGCGTAGTACTTCCTGATTCTGAAACTTCGGTTTATTGGGATCCGAAGCTGTTGAACGATCAATCCAGGGAGAAACAGTTGCCATAATTGACGCACCTGAAAACGCGAGTGGTGTTGCAGCGGCACATTTTCAAAAGTCGGAACACTGATGGATGCTCAGTTCCACTGATGTGGTTGTTGTCTTGATTAGCGAAGATTAGTCCTGATGAGTGTTCCTGATTCATTCAGAGGTATTGAACCTGCCTGTCTGTTCAAGAAAGGGCTGGTTCCCGGGCTGTTTGTTGCTGCGGGACGGCGGTACCGTTTTCTGCCTGATGGACGAGTTGAGACATTTCGCAGGCAGTTACATAGTGGTAGCGGAAGTTCTTTTGCTGTTGTGACTTCTCGGCCAGAGCATGGTGGAAAAGCTGATTTTCTTCACCGAGCAGCGTGTCGATGTTGCCGTCTTTGCAACCGTGAGTATGCAGCTTGATGAAGCACCAGTCCGGCCGTCCGCCGACATGAACTCCGCAACGGAGCCACTGTTCAAGCCGCTGCATTGTTGGCGGCCGTCGATGCAGCAGGTCGCCGTTTTCGATGCGTGGCATGATTTTGCGAGTTCTATTTTTCCAGTCGAGTGTCAACGGTCCTTGTACCATCATTAGTTGACTCTGTGGTGGAGCGACGCCAAGTGTGGCAGCGGTTCCCCGGTCGTGTGACTTCGGTCGCTTCGCATCGCTGCTCGCGTAGTAGATGCTGTTGACGATGCGCGTCTGTGTAAATTCAGGAGCTGACGGCATGGTGAAGTCGGCATAGCAGCCAGTCTCTCGCAGGATCGTCAGTTCGTCGTTGACGCCGCACCACCGGCCATCAGCACGGGAGTTGCACAACGCCCAGTTTCCGTGAATGAATCCGTAGACTATTTCGCCAGTGGCCGGGTCTTGCCTGAGGAGGCCGTGTCGGTGAAACAAAGTTTCGCGGAACGATTCCAGTTTTTCGCGGAACCCGTCTTCGGTGTCGTTGTCGTGATGAAGATGGATTTCGACGTCACCGAATCCGGCTTTACAAAGATCACGCAACTGATCCAGGTACTCGGGAACGAAGTATTCGTCCTGAGGATAGAAGAATGAGTGTTGCGGCGGTCGGCCGCTGCTGTCTTCAAACTTGCCAAAGAGCTTTGGGTAGTCGGCGCACCATCGATTCATCCGAGCGTCGGCGACGTGGCGAGCGGGCTTTGCATTGTCGGGTTCAAAGTGGTCGCATACAGCGATGAAAATATCCAGCGGTTCGTCATTAACGAATCGTTCCCACGGTGTGCGATGTCCAGTGACACTTGTAACGATTTCTTCGCGGTTGTTGGAACTTTTCAGAGATTCCGTACGGATGTCCGGCCGATTCAGCCGCGGACAGTTACCCATGCTGAACAGGTAGCTCGGCAGCCAACGATCGAGATGCTTTTTGCGAACGATGCAGGCAACCACGACAGTTTCAAGGGCAAGTACGCCTACGGTCAGGCCGACGATTATCCAGAACATGATGACTGCCTTCCGTTGGTGCTCAGGTTGTTTGAGTTGCTTTGCCGAGAGTTCCTGAGCCAGTCAGAAACCTTGCAGAACTTCACGTCAGACATATTCGGCAGCGAGCCTGCCAGTGCGGCGGCGGTAACTGCGAAGCGATGGTTGTCGTGCATTAATACAATGTCACCGTGCTCTGGCGTGAAGTTCTGGCACCAGATTTCCATATCTGACCACGATTCCATGCGGTAATCCCTTGCGTCCTGATTCCATAGGACGATCGTCTGTCGCTGTTTCAGCAGTACCAGGATCTTGCCGGGTGAGAGTTCTCCCTTCGGGGGCCGGGTGAGTCGACAATTCTGCCCGGTGAGTTCGAAGATCAGTTTGTTTGTTCTGACGACTTCGTCACGGAACGTTCCTGTTGATGTTTGACGCGGTTCACTGTGTGTCCATGTGTGGTTACCGATTTCGTGGCCATCGTTGGCGATTCGTTTGACGATGTCGGGATGTTGTTCTGCTTTTTCACCGACGATGAAAAACGTTGCTTTGATATCAACGGTCGCCAGATTGTCGAGCAATTGAGGTGTGAACTCAGGATGCGGACCATCGTCAAACGTCAAGCTGACTGCACAACGTGATGGTCGATTGACGCCGTCGTTCGTTCGAAGTCGGCGGCCGCGCGAGAGCATTGCCTGCTCTGGCAATGCGCTTTCGATCGATCGTTTGACGATTTGTCGAAATTGTCCCATTGGGGTATTCCGATTACTGCTGAAACGAAGTACAGATGGACGCAAGGTAACACGAATTAAGACCAGATAATCGTTCCATTATCCGTGTTTCTTCGTGTCCATTCGTGGATTCAAGACTGTTCTTACTTCAGACCACGGCGAGATAATTTTCTAAGCCGGTCGAGCAGTCCAAACTTTGCGAGAGTTCCTCGAAGTGTCTGGCTCAACGCGTGGCGTCCAGACAGGTAACCGACGATCATTTTGGATCGTATTCCAGGACGTAGCAGCCAGACATGGCCGCTTTCTGAGATACTGGTGCCGAACTGGCGTTTGTATTCCGCGTCACCGCCACCGAAGTCGAAGACTGCCGGCTTGTCATGCTCGTACATTTCTTCGAGCATCTTGATGACGAGTACCTGGCCAGGAGATTTCTTCGAGTAGTCGCGGTCGTAACCAACTTCTTCGTAGTTAAAGATTCCGTTGTACTGCGTTCCGATACAGAAGCTGATGGGAGTGTTGTCCTGCCAGAGCAGGTACGCTCGCAGAGAGTTTTGACTGGCCAGGAACGTAAATACTTGAGTTTCGAATTCGTCATTTTGAATTCGCAGGCCAAGCAGGTCGCTTTGCCATGATCGCTTCGAAATTTCTTGAGCATTTTCGAGAAATTCTGGGATCTGAAACGGCTTGTTGATTAACTCGAGTCGGCAGTTGCCAAACTGCTTGAGTTTCCGCTGGAGCGTACTACGAGTTTTTGAGTTGAACTTGCTCCAGTATTCGTCGTGCGTTTCAGGAAGCTCGATCATGTGCCGACGTTGAAAAGGGGCCGGTTTGAATGTTTGCAGGCCGTGAGAGTTGTTTTCAACGAGAGACAGCAACGGGTCGGTTGTCTCGACATCTTCGACGAGAAGGAAGTCTGCCCTGGATTGAGTCATGTGCTGGCTGATGCCTTGCATCAGTCGGCTTTGCACTTCGGAGTCGTCGCTGCCGATCAGTCGGTTGCCGGCCAATCGATAGCCACGCAGATCCCAGGCTGGTCCGAATTTCTTTTCGCCAGCGATTGACTTGGGAATCAAAACGGCTGCGCCGACGGTTTTGCTCTTTTGCAGGCAAGTGATCAATTTTGGGGGATGATGTTCGGCGTCGCGAGAGAAACTCAGCTCGGTCAAGAGAAGGTCGGGGTGCTGAGTGACTCTACTGTTCCTGTCGTTCTCGAAGACGGCGCGCCATGCCCAGTAGTCAGTGGCGAAATGCTGGTGGAATGACTCGTCGATTTTGTGAATGCTGATTGTCAATTCAGCCGGAGTTTCAGCGGGAACTGCAGTCAGGACGGGTATGGTTTCTGTAGTAGCTTCGGTCATTTCTGAATTCCAGTATGCCGTGAGGTGCTGAATGAAACTTGAGTGATGGAATGAGAATGTTTTGTGGGTGGCACAGGTTGCTTGCAACCTGTGCGGCGAATATGCAAGAGGTAGTTGTGATTAGTTTTTGTTTTCCTGTGGGTCTCGTGTCACTGCGCGACACGGGTTGTCTGCCTACTTTGAATTTGCGTTCTGTTTGTTTTTTCGTTCACGAAGCCATGTACGGAGTTTTCGAGCCTGATCCAGGGCGAAGAATTTGAGTCGTGGATGCCGCTTTTTTGCCCAGACAATGTTGGTGCTCATGTTGGCGAGACTTCGTTTGTGCTGCGTCGCAAAGGCCAGGAAGTCGTAGGCGTCGAGACCTTGCTTCAGACATTCTTCCATGGCAAGATAGTCGACAACGACGCCGGGACTGCGAGTCTTGTCGCCAACGCTCCAGCCGCATTGATAGAGCAGGGCACGTCGACGTTCGATGAATAGCTGGACGATTCCGATGGTGTCAGCGCCGGATCGGACGCGGACAAAGACCATGCGGCCTTGCGGCACAAGTTTGCTCACCAGGTCTTCGTGAAATGCGGTGAAGCGTTCGCTGCTGTAGGAACCTGGCTTTCCGACCGATGTCCACCGGGCCTGGTGCAGGTCGATCATTTCGTTGAATGCGTCGATGGCCTCGTTCAGCGTGGATGACCATTCGACCGAAAGGTCATCCCACGCTTCCATGCTGCGTTTGACTTTTCGGCGAGTCGCGCTCTTGAACTGCGATAGAACGGTAGTGTTTTCGGCTTTTGCTTTTGCAAAGTCGAATCCGTAGGAAGGCTCGATGCGAAGCTGCAGATCAGATTCGTGCTGACGAAACGCGGCTAGGTTTGCGGTCGCGATTCCATCGATATTCCATTGATCGAAACCGGATCGATTTTGCAGGTACTCGACGATCAGCTTCGTGAAAGATTCTTCGAATTCGGGGGCAAGGAGGAGTCGGTTGTATTCGACACAGGCGGAGTCGGCTTCCGGTTCTCCAGCCGGTCCGATATGCAGTGTCTTGATACCGAGGGGCCCGTCCTTCTGGTCAACTCCTTCACAGATCAGACAGATTCCCTGCAGCGTGGATGTTTCAGAGTTACGTGCCAGCAGAAAACTGTGTGGTACAAGATCGCCGTACGCGTTCAGCCAGGCTTCCGTCCAGTCGACAGAGCAGGGGAGTCCGAGGTGTCCGATTCGCTGTTCGAGTTCTGTCCAGAGTTGAAGAACTTCAACGCGGTCAGTTGAAGCCCGAATCCCCAACGAAAGGGGCTGTGCTGCGGATGTAGCGGGGTTCGCCTTAAGCGGTGTTTGAGTTGTGACAGCCATGGAAGACTCGTAACTGGTTTTATTCAGGATTTAGAAGTGAGCTTTCGTCGAGCGGGTTCCGAACGACCGGTGGGGACGGACGCTATGTTCTTGATCTATGCCGGCAGCCATTTTTTTGTGGCGTGGTGACTGGCCATCCAGGACGCTCCAAGGACGACTCCGCCGCCGGCTGCGACAAGTAGAACTGGTATCCACGAGGGTGAGATCACAAACGTCACTCCGACGGAGAAGGAGTAGCCCCACAAAGCAGCCAATGGCAGAACCTGTGGGATAACCACGCCCTGGAAGAAATGCGATTTCTCGAACCGGAGTAACGACAGGGCGTATGGCAGCATGACGCACAGTTCCACCAGGATGATTGGGATGGCTGTGCCCAACGCGACGCCGACGATGCCGAATGGCTTGATCAGGATGAGAGTTAAAACGAGATTCAAAATAGCTTCGACGAAGTAGAACAACGCTGGGACTTTGACATGCCCCATGCCGAACAGAACGCCTCGCAGGACGTGGATCGGTGTTGCGACGACCTGAGCTCCCAGCAGGATTAACAGGATCAGATGGCTTTGCTCGTAAGAGCGGTCGAGCCATGTCTCCAGCACGACTCCGCCGAAGAACCAGCTTCCGATGAAGAAGCCAGCTGTCAGCAGGAATGACACTCCGAGGCCCTTCTGTACGAGGACTCTTAGATTATCGTCGTGCTGGTTGGCTCCAAGTTCTGCTCCGCGAGGCATGACGATCGAACCGATCATCTGCAGCGGATGGACGATGACTGTCATCAGGCGATGCGCCACGAAGTACGGAATGATGTAACGCGTACCGAGCATGACTCCGATCACGATGGTGTCCGTGGCGTCGATCAAGCGGCACGCCAGATTCTCCAGTAGAGCGAACATGCTGAAGCCGAAGCATTCTTTAAAGGTTTCGCGGCTCAGGTATTCCCTCCCGAAGCGAAGGCCCGGCAGTTGTCGGAAGACGACAGTCAAGTAACCGACGTTTTCGATTAATGTGGTCAGCAGGAAGATCGTGGCGAGTGTGATCAACGCGTGGTCTTGCTGAAGAAGGAAAACGGTCATCGCCAGACGGCCGATTCCAGAGATGGTTCGGAACCCTCGTTCGAGATCGATTCTCTGCAGGCCAATGATTACTCCGCCAAAGACGCTGCCGAGCATTCCGACCGCGACGTTTGCTCCCAGCAGAACAATGACCCAGCGGACTTCGATGATTGATGTCGTACCCCAGTCGTAAAGCGACGGTGCCAGCCAGGCCAGAAATCCAGCCAGGCCGATCAGCACAGTGCTCATGCCGAGGTAAACCGTGCCAATGACGGAAACGACCTGATTGATCTTCGTGATTTCGTTTTTGGCGTGATAGTGCGCGACGAAACGGCTGACGGTTTCGCCGAAGCCGAGGTTGAGCAGTCCGGAATAGCCAGCGAACGAGCAAATGAATAACCATAGTCCGTATTGAGCGTCGCCAACCGTCGTCAGGACGTACGGCATCAGGAACAGACCGATGAGGATTCCAACCAGGTGGTCACCCCAGCTCGCAAGCAGGTTTACTTTGAGCTTGTATTTCATGAGTCGTTCAGACTGACTGAGAGCACATTCAAAGACTGAGCTACGAAACAAGTCGCACGAAAATATTGCACGCCACAAACATGCACACGCTGGCGCCCAACAGTTGTGCGATGTGAGGTTTGTCCCACACCAGAACCGGTCGGCGAGGGTTCAGGTTCCAGCCGGCAAGGTTCAAAAAAGCTGTCCCCAGCGCGATGATCAACAGGGTCGAGACCGTGTAGCATCGTGAAAGCGACAGCAGGCCGACGGCATAACCGGCTCCGATCGCCGCCATGTAGGGCAGGAAGCGAGCTTGTTTCGGATTCAGAATCTGCCAGTCGGGAGTGTTCAGTCGAAACATCGCCAGAGCGCTGAAGAAGAACATGCCGAAAAAAAACGTTCCGCCGAACAGGCCGAGTTCAACGAAGGCGTGTATGTATGAGTTGTGAGCGACCAGTCCGGCAATGTCTTCGTACGAACCCTGTCCAGTTCCGAAGAAGAGATCTTTCGAGCGAAGCGCGTCCAGTCCGTCTCTCCATAGAAGGATACGATCGTGGCCGGTTCCTTCGGACAGGTCGATGTTTGCCTGTCGTCCGGCGACGACTGGCAACGCAAGCAGTCCCAGTCCGCCGAGTCCGATGGCGACTTTCTTCCCGTAGCGAAACATCAGCATGATGCCGATGGCCGCGCAGGCTGCCAGCATTCCACCGCGTGAGCGCGTGCAGGCCATGCCGATGATCAGCACGACGATCGGAATGGCCCAGGCGAATCGAGTGGCTCCGCGAGCTTTGTCCGTCAGAAACGACAGGCAGATGATGCCCGCCGCAACGATGAGCAGCGAGATGTCGTTCGGGTCGGAGAAGATTCCGGTCCCGTTCATTCGAGAAATTCGGTTGCTGTAGCCGTTGGCCCGCTGACCGTAGTTTTCTTCGGCGTGCTTTATAAATGGAAAATCAACAAATCCCATGTAGTCGATCACGCAGAGGAACACGACGAAGCTGGCACAGACGGCGACGACCTGAGCGAGTCGTTCGAACCGGCTCCACCGATCAACGACCACGACCAGCAGGATGAAAAGCATCGCTGCTTTTGTAAATTCGATGGTGCTTTCAATAATGCCGCCAAGATAGGCGTGCGTCAGGTGCGAGATCGGGATCGCGACGAAGACTCCAACCAGGCATAAAGCGACGGGCTGACGTTTCAGCGAGTCGAATTTGAATTGCTGGATCACACCCTGATGAGCAAGTGCCAGGGTGCTCAGAATCAGGATTTCGTAAAAGGGGATCGGGGCCAGAGCGGTGACCATTTCGCCTGGGCGCAGGAGCATTGTCGCTGTTGTTAGGCAAAACAGCGTGAAGGTAAGGCCTGACATCGGCGAGTTACCCATCGATGACCCTCAGAGAACCTGCAGAAACTCCCAAACGGGAACGGACCGCGAAACGGAGTGCCGCGGGCACTTTGATCCACACTGCTTTGACTATAGGTCGGGGTCGCGGAAGCACCGGTAGAATCCGGAGGCGAATTGGGTAGTCGCGACGATTCCACCGGAGTGACCGCGACAGAGCATCGTCGAAAGTTTGGTGCAATCGGCACAGTCCGCAGGTCGTAACAATTGGGGCAGGCTCAATGGTCGACTGTGTCACAATGCTTCTACACTGGAATGCAGCAGGTAGAAGCTTTGAAGCGACAATGACCGCGGCGCTGGGGCGATTGATGATCCAGCTGAGGACGATCTTACTGATACCGCACTACGCTGCTTTGCCCGTGACGGTGCCTGGTCCGAACAGCGATCCGCAAGACACTTGCGTCGTGGAAACGGGTAGCAACAGTCAGCTCACCATGATCATTGTCGCGTCCTGCTTGCGGATTCGAGCCTGGATCGGACTGCCACGCTGACTCTCGATGTGTTACGTGAGTATCCCGAAGGAATACATACAGGTTGTCTGAAAGCGAGGCCGTTTGGCTGTAAAACACCTTACATGTGCCAATCTAACTCTGAAGTTTCCGTATGCAATTCTGGTAGTTCGTATTTTCCGCCATTATTAAAGGGTTTGACCGACGTTGACCGGTTTCCGGGTGCTCGGCTACCGTGCGTTTTGCTATGACGTCTGGATGACTATATACCGCGAGAAGACGGAACATTCCAAGGGACTGGACGATGCCGCGTTTGCCGTTGACCATTCTGCAGATTCTGCCTGAGCTGAACTCAGGCGGCGTCGAACGCGGGACGCTGGAAGTTGGAGCGGAGATCGTGCGACGTGGCCATCGTTCGCTGGTCGTATCCGGCGGCGGCCGGATGGTCGAGCACCTGGAGCAAGCTGGCAGTCAGCATTTTGCGGCGCCCGTCGGCAATAAGTCGCCGCTTACTTTGCGTCAGGTCGGGTGGCTTCGGAAGCTGATCGTCAAGCAGAACGTTGATATCGTGCATGCGCGTTCCCGCGTTCCCGCCTGGGTGGCGTGGCTGGCGATGCGGAAGATTCCTGAAGCACAGCGGCCGCAATTTGTGACGACTGTCCACGGGCAATACTCAGTCAGCCGGTTCAGCGAGATCATGACTCGGGGAGACCGGGTCGTCGCCGTTTCCGGAACGATTCAAAATTACATTAGTGAGAACTATCCCCAAACACCGGTCGATCGAATTCAGACTATATATAGAGGTGTTGATCCCGCAGAGTTTCCGCACGGGTATCAGCCGTCCGATGAGTGGCTTCAGAATCTGCATCGGGAATGGCCGAACCTTGCAGGCAAGTCACTACTGATGTTGCCGGGGCGGATTACTCGTCTGAAGGGGCACGTCGATTTTTTAAAGATGCTGGTTTCGCTGCGGGAATCGGGTTTGGCTGCTCATGGTTTGATTGTTGGCGGCGTTGATCGTCGGAAACTCCGGTACGCGGCCGAAGTGAAGAGAGTCGTTGCTGAGCTTGGCCTGGAAGGTGACGTCACCTTTACAGGTCACCGCTCAGACATGAGAGAGTTCTATGCGGTTTCGGATGCTGTCTTTTCGTTGTCATCCAAGCCGGAATCTTTTGGACGCACAGTGCTGGAAGCTTTGAATCTGGGGACGCCCGTCATCGGTTACGCTCACGGCGGCGTCGGCGAGGTTTTGAACGATGTATTTCCAGCTGGCGTTGTGTCGGTAGGGGATTGTCACGAGCTGACGGATCGTGTGACTCAGTTGCTTAAACAGGGGCCTGTTGTTCCGCCGGTTAGTCAGTACTCGCTCGCAGAGATGCTTGAGCAGACTCTTCAGCTGTATGAACAGGTCGGACTTGCCGCAGGCGGACTTACTGGCTCTGCTGCGTAACGTCGCGATGTTTCCTGAAGTCCGGGCGTGCTTCAGGATGAATCAGCCACGAGTCCACTTCTACGGAGCAGTTTCTACATGCGCCGCAGCAGGTGCCATTTCGGCGGTGTCGTCATAAGCCGCACGAGTAGCAAGTGCACCGCGGGTTTCCCCCCGGAACGTTCTCCGAAAAGTTTGCCTCATCTGACTCGTGGCCTAGTTTAAAGTAGTTAGCAGCGAAGAACGCCAGCTATGGGCTAGTGAAGATGTCGCGGCTGGCATTTGCGGTATTTCTGTATACAGAACACGTGTGTTTGAGTGGCCGGTATCTGTGGCCGTTGCCACAACCATTCGAACTTTCCTGGGGAACGCCTGATTCAGGCGGCAAGACAAAAGAAGAGGAATTGAGATGAAAAAATTTGCAGACAGCGTCAAGAAGTTTATCGTTTCAGAAGATGGTCCTACGGCTGTTGAATACGCCGTCATGATGGCCCTGATTATCGTCGTGTGTATCGGAACTGTCACAGCAATCGGTACCAACGCCAAAGCCAAGTTTGAAGAAGTCAAGACTGCCCTTTCCTAAGGCCGGTCTGTAGCTTTTGTAAGCGAGCCAGTCGTTCCGATTTTCGGACGACTGGCTTTTTTCGTACGCGGTTACTTTGCACATGCGAAGCCTGCATCACAGATGAGCTGCGTTTGTGACTCTGAATGCGGCACTTTCGGCTGCAGCGGCGATACCGACAAAGCGATAGTTCGACTGTAATCCGCAAGAGCATGATTTGCGGAAAATATCCCCGTAATTACGGCGCGGATGCAAAAACCGACCTAGAGTTAGAACAACGCGACCGCAAGTTGCGACGCGTGTATCGAGTCAGTCGCTGGTCACTGTGGACCAGATTAACCCCTCAGGTTTGGTGCTTGTTCTGCGAGGTCCCGTAGCCGTTTTCTGCCTTCCAGCCACGAATGAATCGTGAGTCTGGCAGATCGCAGTGGGTAGCTTTCAGGGCGTAATGAAAGGTTCGAGCAGTCATGGGATTGGAATTCCTTCTCGAAAACTGGGAAGTCAAACTGGTTGCGATCACCCTGATCGTGGCAGCCTGGATTGACGGTAAAGAATTGCGAGTCCCCAACTGGATTACGTTCCCGATGGCCTTCTCCGGCCTGGCGTGGCACACGTACGCCGGTGGGATGGGCGAGTGGGCTGAAGGAGGTCTGTGTGGCTCTCTGGCCGGAATGGGAATGGGGCTGCTCTGTCTCCTGCCAATTTATGCGGTCGGCGGAATGGGAGCGGGCGACGTAAAGCTGATGGCTGGCATGGGAGCATGGCTCGCCAGTGCCAATCAAACGTGGGAAGCATTCTGCGTTTCTGTTTTTGTCGGAGCCTTCATGGGCCTTTACATGATGTGGAAACGCGGCAACTTTGCTGATAACTATGCCAACTTCCATGTGATCATCAACGAGTGGCTGACGATTCGAAGCCCTCGTGAATTGGCAGCGAACGCTGCAGAACGAAAGCCAACTATGCACCTTCTGCCGTACGGCATTCCGATCTGCATCGGGTCGATCGGCTACTTCATCTACGAAGGCTTGCTCATCGGATGAGCTGATGTCTGGGTCTGAATTTGGTCATGGCCTGGACCGAGTCGCAGGAAGTTACTCGGATTCTTTGGAACACGAATTGGGCGTGTCAATTGATGACGGGCAGGTCGGACCAGCACTGGCTGGTGCGACCTGACTCCGTGAAATACGGACGGCTGGAAGTAATTGCTGCAAAAGTGGTGAGATTCTTCGAGAACCGTTCAAGAGTCGTCTGCGGAGTTCACTTGAAGCTGGATTGCCATCAGGCATCACGTAACCGGTACCCGCGTTTCAACTGGTACGGCCGTTATAAACTGAAGAGTTTACCAGGCGGTTGCCGACAAACTGATTGATGAAGGTTCATAGCCATGAGACTCAAGCCAATGTTGTTGCTGGCCCTGGCCAGCGGTTGCGGCCTTGTGGCCATGTTCCTGTTTCAGCAGGCGACTAAAGGAAACACCGGCGCAACAGTGGAAGAGAACATCTCTGTTCTCGTTGTGACTGCCGAGATTTCGCCTGGAGAACTACTCAGCGAAGATAACATCGAGTTCCGTGACTATCCGGTTTCGGTAGTTCCGGAAAACGCTGTAACTGAACCGGAAGAATTCGAAGAACGAGCGAGTCGGGTCCGAGCATTCCCCGGAGATTTCGTCACGTTCGATAAGTTAAGCGGAAAAGGAGACCACGCGGCGTCGCAGGACATCCCGTCGGGAATGGTAGCCATCACAATTCTGGTGGACTCGGCAATGACCAGTAGCGGCTTACTGCTGCCAGGTGACCGTGTCGACGTTCTGGTGACTTTTACGATGGGTGGCGGATATGCCGGCGGCAAAGTCATTAAGACAGTTCTTGAATTCGTGGAAGTCTTTTCAGTCGATCAACGGCGTGAAATTCAAACGACAAAGGGAGAAGCACTCGCAAAGACGTTGACTCTGCTGGTCAATCGTGATCAGGCCCTGCTGGTGAAACTCGCCGAAGACGTCGGCAAACTTCACTTGACCATGCGGTCCAAAACGGACTCAGAACCACGGGTTGACGACAAAGACAGATTCAAACCAACAGACATGTCTGACTTCCTCGGCGATCCTGAAGAAGAGGAAGAAGGCGAAGAAGATGATGCGGTTGAGCCGCAGGTAAACGACGACGATCTAGAACAGTTCCTGGATGCCAACAGCCAGCCTGATTCGCTGCCGGAATCAATTCCGGTTGCACAAGTAGCCAGTGTCCCAGTGGTCGTACCGGCCGAACCTGAAGTTCCAGTATTTGACTCATCGTGGACAATTGAAATTTTTGCGGGAGCCGTCAAACGGGTCGAAGAGGTACAGATTCCTGAATCAGAATGGCCTGTCATCGAGCCAGAAGTTGTGACTGAGGAAGTCGACGAGTCTGGAGGGAATCTGCTGCTCAAAGGTCTGAAGAGCCTGTTCGGGAACGGAGAGAAGAAAGCTGCAGTCAAGGCCGGGAATCAGAATGCCGAGGTGCCGGAACCACTTCCGCTTGTCAACGACAATCAGAATATTGAAGACTCAATTCCCGTTCCAGCGGAATTATCTGAGGCCAACTGACCAGACAATGCAAGATCGAAAACGAAGCTGAAACAGCAAAAAAATTACGACAGAAGACACACTCGACTTGTCGAAAGGCAATCGGGAAACGATCAGCGGACAAAGGCAACTCGACCAGTTTGGTTGTGTTGTCTTCGTTCGGTCTGCTTCGGAAGTTGCTCAGTCTGAGTAATCACGGAAGTCAGATAAAATAAGCCGAAGTCCGCAAGGGATGTGGACTCAATGGGGTGCATGGATGCCGTCTAATATTACAATTCGGCGACGACTGTTAATACTGGCCGTTAGTGCTGGGGTAGCAGGAGCTTACTTGTCGCCCGTCTCCGCTCAGAACGAGCCGCCATCTTTGCCTTCTGGTCAGCCTGCCGTGGCGGCAACGGCAACGGCAACGGCTCGGGACCTTGCGCGAGCCGCTGCGTTGGATCCTGTTTTTAAAATTACGGGAAGTCGCAGCGAAGTCGAGATTGTCGAACGCCTTTCCAAGGTGCTTGAGCTCAAACGAAAGATAACCAGGGTCGATGGTTTCGATCCGGCTGTTCTCGATGTTAAAGCCTTGACTCCCTACCGCGTTCGCATTCAAGCAATGACGCAAGGTGTGACCAACCTCGTTCTGACCGACGAAGACGACAATTCATATGTCGTCAACATATTCATCAAGGGCGACGCTCGGCATTTACAGGCTGTGCTGGATAATAGATTTCCTGATTCAGCGGTGGAAGCATATCGAGTTCAGGATTCAGTCGCGTTGACCGGATGGGTCAGCCAGCCCGAACACATCACTCAGATTATGGAAATTGCCGAACAATTCTACCCGCGAGTGTTGAATCAGATGCGTGTGGGTGGCGTCCAGCAGGTGATGCTTAAAGTTAAGATTATGGAAGTTCAACGGACAAAACTCCGCAAGCTTGGCATCGACTTTATTTCAAACGGTGCTGACGGGGGCTTCCTTAGAAACAGTCCGGCGCAGCTCTTTGCAACCAACGATATGAGTGGTATTACGTCGATGGCGACGACGGCATTCGGGATGGTGAGTGGCGGAGATACTTTCTTCGGGTTCATTGACGCACTGAAGGAAGAAAAGCTCCTGAAGGTGCTGTCAGAGCCAAAATTGCTGGCGATGAATGGTCGCCCGGCGACGTTGTTGTCCGGTGGCGAGTTTCCCATTCTGGTCCCGCAGTCACTGGGGACGGTGAGTATCGAGTGGCGGGAGTTCGGTGTTCGCATGGAAGCAGTGCCGGTTATCCTTGGCAATGGGATGGTTCGACTTGAAGTGATGCCCGAAGTGACGGAGCGGGATTTTGCTAACGCGACAACTCTAGCGGGAACGACCATTCCCGCTTTGACGACTCGACGTGTTAACACGCAGGCCGAGCTTGGTTTCGGTCAAACGTTAATGCTGGCAGGGCTTCTTTCCACACGGCAGAACGCCGAGACCTCGAAGATTCCGTTTTTCGGAGAGCTGCCCTGGATCGGCGCGGCCTTCCGCAAAGTTAAATACGACGATGTTGAGACCGAACTTGTGATCTTAATTACGCCTGAGTTGGTCGCCCCGATGGCTGAAAACCAGATTCCAGCAGGTGGCCCGGGAACGTTTACGACTTTTCCAACCGATCGCGAACTCTACTTTGACGGCTATGTCGAAGTTCCCAACTACGGCGATGCATGCTTTGGATGCGGTCAATACGGTTCCTGTTCATCGGATTGCCAGGCAGCACTGGGTGGACCAGGCGTCATCAGCAAGCCGTTCGCGATTGCAGTTCAGGAGCAGACAATTCCGCTCTCGAAGGCTGATGCGAATCGAAACCTTCAGGAACTGATGAGTTCGCAAAGTGGCGATCGCAGTCGCACGGGACTTATTGAGCCAGCGAGAAGTAGCCAGACTGCGGGACGCATCCCGGTTGCGGAACAGCGTGGCGGGACCCGACCTGTTGGTTATGTTCGTCCGTCTGTCGCAACTCAGAATGGCTCGCAGCGTCGAACCGGTAGTACTGCGAAAACAAGCTCTTCTCAACTTCCGGGATTGATCGAACCGTAGTCGTTTCTAAATTGATACGACACTCAATGACTTAGCAGGATTGTTAGCAACGGCCGTAAATCAGTGCAGAGCGATGTCAGTAGAAACGTTTTCTGGATGCTCGAACTGCCTGGTCACTTTTTAAAAGTGAATCTGCGAAGATGAAAAATGTCATCCGAATAGCCATCGTCGACCCGACTGAGTCCAGCCGCAGTACGTTGAAGCATCTGCTTTTGGGTATTGATTCAGTCTGGCTCGAAGCTGAATGCTCGAACTACGAATACTTTGCCGACGTGGCCATGCAGACCCAGCCGGATATTGCGCTGGTGTCTCTCGATGCCGACGCGGACAAGGCTCTTGAACTTATTGGGCGCGTCTCCCGGGACCTTCCGACGTGCAACACGCTTGTCGTCAGTAGTTCGCAGGAAGGCAGCCTGATTCTCAAGGCGATGAGAAACGGTGCGAAGGAGTTCCTGAACTTTCCACTGAATCTCGAAGACTTCCTGGCTGCACTTGATCGCATCCAACTTTCCTCGGTAGGGCGTTCTGGTAACTCGTCGGCCAAATCCAGTCAGGTCGTAACGGTTTCGGGCGTCAGCGGCGGAGTCGGTTGCACATCGCTGGCGATCAATTTGGCCTGCGTGCTTGCTCAGGATCAGAGGAACAACGTTGCAATAATTGACCTCGACCTCGCGCTCGGTGATGCCGACGTCTGGCTGGATATTATCCCGGATTACACTATTCAGGACGTTGCCGAGAACATCGGCCGTCTTGACTTTGCACTTTTGAAGCGGTCTTTGACGAAGCACGATTGCGGGGCGTTCCTGCTTCCCCGACCGGTCCATATGGACCTCAGTCCGTCGTTTTCACCGGACGAGCTGCGTCGTGTGATCGCTCTGCTTCGAGCGACGTTCACTCACTTGGTGATCGACATCAGTAAGAGTTACACAGCACTCGATATTGCCGCGATGGAAGCTTCAGATTCCATCCTTCTGACAACACAGCTTGACTTACCGTGTCTGAGAAACGTAGTTCGACTATTGCAGTTTTACGATCAGCATGAAGCTCTTGCTGACAAGATTAAAGTTGTCGTGAACCGGCTTGGTCTGCAGGATACACAAATCAGCCTCAATAAAGCGTTAGAGACAATCGGTCGCGACGTCTTCTGGCAAGTGCCGAATGATTACGCGACGATGGTCGAGTCGCGTAACAATGGTGTGCCTCTCTTAACGTACGCGCCCAAAGCCAAACTGACACGAGAGATCGAACGGCTGGCTAAAGCTTTAGACGTTAATGATGATAGCACTGAGGCTGAAGATAAAGACAGTAAGGCAAATCGCAAAAGCCTGTTCAGCATATTTGGGGGCGCAAAGTAGTAAGCCTGTAACACATCTTAGCGTGCTCTCGGCGACGTTGAGCTTCAAATCGAAAACAGGTTCGATACCCTTAAGGCATCGAACCTGTTTTTGTTTTTTGACAAATATTGTTATGCCGAATGGCTGCCAACGCTAAGCCGCGCGACTGACTTGTGTTTTTCTGCTACGGATTTGGTTCAATAGACCGTCTTCCGCCTGTTGGATGAACTGGCCGATTCCGTCGTCGATCTGAGGCATTCGGACGCCCAGTAATTTAGTGGAAAGGCTACAGTCGAGCGTCGTTTCACCTTTGCCAAAGCCGGTGACCGGTCCTTCCAGAATCGTGTGGTCTGGAAACGCGGGTTGAGGAAGGTCGGCCATTTCGGCAAGACGCTCAGCAAACTGAAACGGGTTGAATCGTTCAGCACTGGCGATATGCAGGATGCCTCGAAGCTCTTCACTACGACTCTTCAAGAGCATCATCCCCAGGTCAGTAGCCAGAATCGGCGCCGCGTGACGCAGGAAGTCGATTTCAATCGGCATGCCACCATCGAGGCTTTCCATTAGAGATTCCGCAAATTCCGGTGTGTCTGAATCCGGGCTCCAGCCAAAAGCGTTTGTTCGAATGATGAGAGCGTCGTCATTGAGTTCAAGAACGGTCGACTCAATTTGACGCAGTCGCTCAGCCTGTGGCGTCTCACAGAAATGCTTTTCGTCATCTTCTTTGTGCAGCATCCACGGGCCAGTGAAAACGGCATCCGACGAGATCATGCTGAATTCGATGCCGGCGTTGGCGGCGGCCGTTGCCCATTCTATGGCGTGTTTGTCGGGGATGGCGGAGTTGCGTACAGAATCCGTATCCCAGGATGACCGGGAGGCTGCACCGCAGAAGATAATCCAATTTGGGCGCTCGGATTGAATGTGTTGTTGAACGCTGGCAGAGCTATGAGCCGTCGCGTGAATGATTCGGCAACCGGCGATATTGATACCTGAACGGCTTGCGATTCCAGTGACGGTGTGACTTTGCTGAATGGTCGACGCGAGCCCACCTCCAACCGCACCCTCAATACCAATAATTAAAACGTTGTTCATGCACTCGCCTCCCTGCGTCTGTGCCTGTAATTCCAGCTGCGGATATACCAACTGCAGCCGAGTCGGCGCCTGTTCTTCCTGAATTCGGCCGACGGTGAAACCTGGGAATATAGGTCGAGTCAGGAATATCGGCCAATACGAGTTTCGAGATTGCTCAGGCGAGTTATTTGCAAGTTGCGCTTGCAGCGTCACTTGATTGGCTATTTGGGCTTGTTTGGGCGATCAGGAAAAGACCTTTGAAGAACTGTCCTGCCGTGGTAGGACAGTTCTTCTACTTGGGTAGCAGGCGTTTGTGCTGATCCCTGTGGGATCGTGGGTAAGCCACAGTTGCTGAGGTGAGTCAGGCGTTGATGTCAGATCGATCGGACCACGGCAAGTCAACCGGACGATGATTTCGAATCTCGCCGCAAGGTTGTTCTCAGGAAGCCTGACCGATGTTGTGTGTCACTGGCTGGACGTCCGACCGGTTTCTCGGGAAAAGTTTGCAGAGTTGCGTAAACTCATTCTGGATAAGGAAAATGAATTTGACTGCGAATCGTGAGGTTGGCGACTGCAACCTTCAGCATTACCGGCCGCCTGATTCCTCGCGCAACAAAGATATTCATAGACAAATTCTCAATCTGAATGTGCCATAGACTTTTGCATGAGAGAGTAAGGCGTCCAGCTATTTTCAGCGAGATTGTCCCGGAGAACCGATGCTGAGTCGTCATTAAGGATGTTCAAAAAATGTGTTGCGTGGAAGAGGTGTTCAAGGGACTGACTAGTGCAGTGGATTCGGATGCAATATGGTGAGGAACGCGTTTCTTAGCATTCATCGCATTGCGACAGCTGGTTTCGTGGAAGCTGTGATCTGGGATAGAAAGTCGCCGTTGAGTTGCTCCTATGTTTGTTGCGAATCTGGATTCGCTAGACGACTTCTAATGAAGTAAGAATTTGTTTCAGACTCGAATTAAAGTGAAACAGTCGTGCGTATTTGTTGGTAGAAACAGTCCAATAAAAATAGCGATTGCTTTTCGGAATCGAGATAGTTGACTCCCGATCATGAGCCCTGTGTCTGGGCCGACTCTTTAAAGAAACCTGCACAGTCTCAAATTCTGACGCCAGAATCGCTAGCAGGATCGCTGTTTGCATTTTCTGACAGTGAATATTTCCAGCTCTTTCCTGGCTGATTGTGGTCTTGCTGGAGTGTGAAGTGGGACAATGCGTTCACCTGTCAGTTCCGGATGGAGCGTATATTCGTTATCAGAATCGCCTTGATTTGAGAGTCGCTGAATAAAGAGCGTGGCGTTTTGACGTTAGATTGCGGTGGCCGTTATTGTTGCATGTTTGTTCGCGAGTTCTACTGTGCATAATCGGGAACTGCATGGCATCGTGAAGCGTCCAACGCATGAACCTGTTTGAAGTTGGAGTGTTTTCCTGTCGCGGAGCAGTGATTATGCCCGTGACCGTCGCTAGCCGTCGTACGAGTTTGAAGATGACCTCCGAGGGAAAGAATCTATCCTCAGGTGAAGAGACATCGTCCGGGAACGCTGGTGCGGACCTGAGGACGTTTGGTCGCTACGTCATTGAAAAGAAGCTTGGTGAAGGTGGAATGGGGGCTGTTTATCGAGCCATCGATTCCAACCTGAAACGCACTGTAGCGCTGAAGATTCTGCCACGTGAAAAAGCGAAGAATGATATTCTCGTTAAGCGATTTCAGGCCGAGGCCGAAGCTGCTGCCCAGCTTCGGCATAAAAACATCGTTTGCGTTTACGACAGCGGCGAAGTCGATGGCTATCTTTATATCGCGATGGAGTACCTGGACGGGATAGATGTTCAGGATCTTGTGATACGAAAGGACGGTCTGTCGGTTAAGCGGTCGCTCGACATCATTAAGCAAGTGGCCCGGGCATTGGAGCACGCTTATGAGCAAACGATTGTGCATCGTGATATCAAACCTGCGAACCTGCTGATTGATCGCGATGGAAACGTTAAACTTGCTGATATGGGGTTGGCTCGTTCAATCGCTGAAACGGAAGAAGCAGGCATCACGCGAGCCGGCACAACTGTCGGCACTGTTGATTACATGTCGCCCGAACAGGCCCGCGACAGCAAGTCGGCAGACTGTCGCAGTGACATGTATTCTCTAGCGGCGACCTGGTACCACATGCTGGTGGGCAAGCCGCTGTTTCCCGACGGAGACTTATTGAACAAGATCACTGCTCACGCGACGGCGGATCCGCCTGATCCAAGAGATGTTCGGCCGAATATTCCCGAATCGGTGGTTCAAATCATGCATCGGATGCTCGAGAAAAAACCAGCCCGACGATACCAGACTCCAAGCGAGTTGATTCACGATCTTGAACACGGATATTCAGCGAGTTCTTCCGGCTCAGAGACCGCTCCAACTGATGGCGGCGACAAGCTTCTCAGTCTCGACATTCTTGCCGGCCTGGCCGAGGAAGATAATGTGGTGGATGATGGGATCCGCAGCCGCAAACCACCTTCCAGATCAAAGCGTGAGACGAGCGGGCATCGTGAGGCTGTCGATGTAGTCGTCATTCCGGAGACAACTGATCTTCCGATTCGTAAACCGAAATCCTCTGGCGAGGTGGCGACTGCTCCCGCGAAGCCAAAAAAGAAGAAAGTTCGGAAGTCAGGCTCGAAGAGTTCCACGTCGATACCTGAAATTTCTGCTTCGGCAACCGACACGATCGCCGACTCAGCGGATACATCCAGTGCGATCCCTTCTCGTCGAGAAGCGATGCTGGCACGAAACGTTCGGCAACGCCGAGTGGCTGAAGGACGCAAGCAGGCAATGACGATGAGTGCGGGTGTCGTAGGGGTGCTCATCGTTGGTTATTTCGCTTTTTCGGCGATGATGGGGCCGTCGACTTCTGACGGACAGTCGCCTGCTGACGCAGTTTCGGCCGGAGTCGCTCCTGCTGGAACTTCTGGCAGAACTGCTCACGCTGAAGATGCTTCTTCCGGCGCTCAAAAGGCCACATCCCCAGCTCCGCAACCGCCGCGACGAATCGAGTAGCGGATCGTTTTCTGGCGGTCCTTGCTACGCCGAACCATTTAATTCCCAGTGACTTACGGCCAGTGCAGTGTGGCTTCCGATTTTCGCCTGATGGCACATGGGCGCTTGTGCCGATGATAGCGGTTGCGTGGACTGTTTGAGGTGCCGATAGCCTCACAGTCAAGCGACAGAAACCGCTCAACGCGAACAGTGATTGATCTCATTGGGTGAATTGACGAAGGAGCCGGGATGCCCGCGGTAAGCTGCGTTAGAGTTATTCAGAGTAGCGTTTTGCGCAGACTCACTCGATGCACGCTGATCTTCGCGTTTTCCGCTCTGAACATTCAG
>JACLAC010001202.1_pt1 | contig 22270 bp, 19 predicted proteins | sample 8027881 | NCBI WGS metagenome assembly JACLAC01 (sample SAMN15725517, study PRJNA655200) | protist metagenome | isolation source: fluorescence activated cell sorting (FACS) single amplified genomes of... | place: Spain: Blaines Bay Microbial Observatory, Mediterranean Sea | collected 2016-01-19 | reverse complement strand
GGTGAATTCGCCGTTGAGAGAAGCAATCACAACTTTTCCATTGGGTTTCTTCTTGGAGCGATCGACGATCAGTAAATCCTGATCAAAGATGCCTGCGCCAATCATCGAGTCCCCACTAGCGCGAACAAAGAAGACATTGTTGGGATCAGGAATCAGATACTGATGTAGGTTGAGATAACCGTCGTAGTAATCCTGAGCAGGGCTGGGAAAGCCAGCGGAAACCATCGATTCAAATAATGGACGCTGGTACTGATCTGCAATTGGGGAATGAACTGGTAGGACGAAGGTGAATGGTAAAAGATTCATTAAACGGCCTTGTCAGGGAAAATTAAGTGGTTAAGACAAAATCAATGTTTGATCGGCAAAACTTAAATTTTCCCATCAAATCCGCAAGTGCGATCAGCACTTCTGAAACTCACCACACGAGAACACCTTGTAAACTATTTTGATGGTCTATCTGAAAAAAAAGAGGTTTATACTTAGTTCAGCAACCAGATCAATCTAGTGGGGTAACAGGAAAGTCTCTCATCAAATCAGAGAAGTTTTGGAAAGTGAGTTGAGGTGACTGTTGAAACAGAGGAGGAGGACTGTCGATTTGCCAACGGGCTCAAAATCGTACCCTCGAGTGGAGGTTTTTTGTGCCAATTTGTGCCAACAACAGCTTCAAACAACTTCAATCTACTTGAATCACCATTGACAAAGACACAGATTTATTGCAGGTAGAGTGTTGTGTTTTCAAGTGGTTTTATGTGTTTATTCCTGATGGATACAACTTCTAATCAGTAGGTTTCAGGTTCAAGTCCTGATGGGCGCGCCATTGATATCAAGTACTTAGCTAGATTCAAAAATTACTAAACTTTTATTTTTGGCGTAGTTGGGGCGTAATACTTTATAGTAAAAACCGCTCTAAACTTCTTTCCTCCCTCCGCTTTGATTCCCTTCAAATCTTAAAGAATCCTAACTCATTTTTGTTTCGTTGTGCACAATTTGACGAATTGTAGCAATTGATGTGTACTTTGATAGCCCACTGATCTGTATGCCTCTGCCAACATTTCCACCAAAGATTCCAAAGCTAGTTTAATTCATAAATTTTCTAGAGCAGTACCTGTGAAAAGAAAACCTAAAGTTATCCCACTCATTCACCCTGACGGCTCTCAAGAAGATGCAATGTTTGAGTGGTGGAAACAGAAAGAGAGATACTTCGTCCAAATCACAGCGAATGGGTTGGTATCCACTTTAGAAAGTGATCAAAATTATTTTGAAGCGTATTGCAAAGCAAAAGCTGTTTTCGAAGCTGATGGTTTAAAATTCGATCAACTGAAAAGTCTCAATTTGATCTTCGATTGGGATCGAAAATCAAAGAAATTACCAATTCTCTTGCCAAATGGATCAAAAAGCATCGCTGAAGTGAAGTGGTGGAAAAAAGCATCAAGCAAAGATCATTGGGGGCAATGCTATGTTTCAATCAAGGTGGGGGATAGGAGATCAAAGGGGAACCAATCCGATTTCTTTGATGCTCTTGAGGAGGCAAGATTGCCATTTGAAAAAGACGGCTACCGTTTGCTTTGCTATGGGGCAAGTCTCAACGTATTTCCCTCAGGTATGGGAAGAAGTTGTACTTCAGGAAAAGAGGCCTATCAGTTCAACCTGAAAAACATCAAAAAAACTAAGGGCTCAAAGTTCATTTTCGATACAGGTAAGGACATTGTCCCTGCAACGGTCAAGGAGCAAAGAACCTTTTTTCAGAAATGGATGTCCAAAGATGAAGCGGAGGGCGATATTGAATACGACGATGGTTTCTTTAAATGGCCGATTGAGCCCTATTTTGAGTCAAGCAATAAATAAGAAGTCCCGAATCATAGGATCTTGACCAAAACAATTTGTTTTTGAGATTGCATCCAAGTCTTTTGTGACGTAGAGATAGCAGACGATTTTTTTGTATTTTTTTGTATATAGAGCATTTTTTCGAAAAAATTAGGACTTTCAAGGAGGCTTCCGATGAAGCAAGGCTACAGCAACAAGCTTGTTGGACAATCAGGTGAGTATCTCGTAGCAGCTGAACTATCCCGTAGAGGTTTAATCGCCACAACTTTTACGGGAAATGTACCTCACTACGACATCGTTGCCTCCGATGAAGATGGTCGGCACATATCTGTGCAGGTTAAAACCATTCGGAAAGGTGCTTGGCAAAGTGACATTTCAAAGTATTGTGAAATTGACTTCGACGGGAAGAAGCAATTAATCGGAAAAAACAAAGTATGTCCAATAAAGCGCTTGGTGATGGTTTTTGTGGAGCTTGCCTAAGAGTATGGGAAGGATCAGTTTTACGTTCTCAGATGTGAAGATTTTCGGGATGCTGCAGTTTTACATCACAAGAATTATTTGGCCAAACACAATGGGATTCGGCCTAAGAAGTGGGATTCATTGCACTTTTCAATTTCAGTATCTGAACTGAAACGATTTGAGGATTGTTGGGAGATTGTAGAAAAGAATTTTTTGTAGGGTCTCCTGAGCAATCAACACTCCCTTAGTAAGCTTATTTTGACTCTCAGGTATCAAAATGAATGCTGAATCAATTAAAAGAGATTGGAGATCAAGGGGCTACAGTTTTGGCACTTTTCAAGACCCACCAAACAGAGTTTGGGCAGACTTTGTTCACAAGACCGATGAACTAGTCGTGCTTGCAGAAGGAGAAATTGAAATTGAGATCGAAGGCAAAGCAAAACGGCCTAAAGTAGGAGAAGAAATTTTCATTCCTGCCAATGCTCAACATACAGTCAGAAACATTGGCTCAAAGAATAATGTTTGGTTTTATGGCTACAAACAAATTTAGTTTGGTTTTGAATGCTGCAGCAACCAATCATAGAGTTCGTCATTGTTGTAAGCTTCCGTCCAAGCATCATGCTGACCTTCATTGAAGGTGGTCAGCTTAGCACTCCCTCCTGCGGCATTAACTCCTTCCACCATACTTACTGAATCCTGATAGGGAATCACATCATCTCCCTTATCATGAAATGCCCATACAGGAAGATCCTTGAGCCTTTCCATGAAGTATGGGCTCACAAATAAACCACCCCCACATACAGGGGCAATAGCAGCAAATCGCTCAGGATATTCATGAGATATTTGCCAAGTCCCGTAACCTCCCATGCTCAGTCCTGTCAAATAGATGCGGGTTGTGTCAATAGAGCAATTCTCAGTAATCTGATCAATCAGTCCCATGATGACATTACCTCTCCAATAAAACCCTGAAGGACATTGAGGACTGACTAGCACAAAGGGAAACTGCTTGCCCAAAGCTGTCAATTTTGGGGGACCGTGATCTCTGACGATATTTAAATCATCTCCACTCTGACCATATCCATGTAAGAAAACGACAATAGGCCAATTCGTTTTTTCAGCATAGTCTTTGGGTAGATCAAGCAGGTATTGAGCACTAACTTCTTGGGTGAATGATTTAGTGAATTGCATTTGGAATCCTCTGATTAAACTCAAGCCTGATTAGAGAAAAGTGATTGTTGTCAAGAATGACTTTATCACATCAAGCACTGTAACCACTGAGGTCATGAAGCTCACTTGCTAGATACCGAATCCGATCATGTTCATACAAACCATCGAACATCCAATCAGGGAAGGAATAGCAGCCGTAGATTCTTCCTGCTAGCTGTCCTGTCACTGCTCCCACTGTATCTGCATCATGTCCCCTGTTGACTGCGGTAATCACAGCCTCCTCAAATGAATCTGTATTCTCAATAGCCCACCACGCGCATTGATAAGTTTCTTTGACATAGCCTCCTGACTTTACCTCCTTACGATGGGTATCTACAGGGAGTTTGAGATGCCGATATTCTTCCAATGCTTTTCCAACCCAAAGCTCTCTTGCAAACGCTTCACTGTATTGCAGACACTCTGTGCAACCGTGAGTGAGTCTTGTTTGAAGCAAAGCATTCTCTACGGCTTCTTTTTCGTCCCTTGCCGCAATGATCACCGGAGCGATTCTCATGAGAGCCCCATTACCTGCACTATATGGATCAGTCGGCCCACAGTAGGGGTTGGATTTATCCTTCCTATATTTCCCTAGAGCCATTTGGCAAGTCATCCCAATGTCAAAACAAGTACCTGTGCTAGAGAACTCACCATCAGTCATCCAACTGACGAAGTTTTCCATAATGAGATGAGGATCGAACTCTCCGTTTTTCTCCAACAGACCCTTAGCAATGGCAAGAGCCATACTTGTATCGTCAGTCCAATACCCTGCAGGTAGGTTGTGGGGTCCCCCACTCTTATACTCTCTGAGGTAGTTCTCAGGTTCCCGACTTGGCTGAAACTCTAAATAAGCTCCAAGGGCATCGCCAATCGCCAAGCCGAGCAGCATTCCACTTGCACTGTCCCAACTGATTCCTTCGATATTCATAGCCTCTCCTTATCAATTTGTAGGCAGATACACTACATTACATGAATGGTAAAGCAATCATCATCAGTTGTTCAAGCAAACTGTCATTAAAAATATCTGTGGGCTTTCTCAAAGTTCGACAAATATAATTTGATCAAATTATTTGAAAAGAGTAAAAAGCAACAATAGGCTACAAGAAATTACAAAACTAGTTACTTGATCAAATAAGCGAAATATTGATTGGGAACATTGAAGGGTCAGTTGATTCAAGGTCAATTGGTGTTTTGAAGGCTATGAGTCTAATAGGAATGGTACACCAACTGATGAGGACGGCAAAAAACTCACAGATACAGCTAAAATAATGAGAGAATTTACTATTAAATATGGAGTAAGAAACGATGGGAAACTCGTCTCTGTAGAAAATTCATCAAAAAAGGAAAAATACAGATGCATCCAATGCAATGAAATCCTCACAGTAAGGGCAGGGGAGGTCTATAGAAAGCATTTCTCACATTTGTCAAACAGTAACTGTACTGCTGAGAGCATTGAGCACAAAACTGCAAAAAGATTAATTGTCCAAGTCCTAGATGAAAGTTCAAAGAATAAGATAATATTAAATACAAGATGTCCAATCTGTAAACGGGAAAAGGATATATCGATTGATAGTTCTAAAATACGATATGCACATGAAGAGTACACAATTGGTAAGTTTAAGTGTGATGTAGTGGGTGGATACAAAGGGTTAGATGTACTAGCAATAGAAATCCTTAAAACACATGCTGTTGACATTGGTAAAGCAACAGGGTTAACAAAACAGATTGATTGGATTGAATTAAAAGCAGAAGATGTCCTTGAAAACCCATATATGTGGAAATCTCAGCAGCAAGGTTGGAAAACTAATGAATTTCAATGTGATGAATGTGAAAAACGTTCTATGGAACGTTCAAAACACGAAATTGAAGTTAGAAGAGTCTGCAATAGATGGGATATACCACCAAAAGATTACGAGAACTATTACCATGTGCACATCGATAATTGTCGGCGATGTGGTGAACAAGTACCATGGTTTAGTTACCTCGGCAAAGAAGATCGATATAGGTATGATAGTCCTCCACCTGATCCAAAGCCATGGACATATGCATTTAGGCCTTCAATAGAAAAAAAAGGGAAACCTTATTGGCACACGCATTGTCCTAACTGCGAATTTTCTTAATCTTCTTAGAATGAAAAAAATAAAATTTTAAATTCAAAATAAATTATTTCCATGCTTATTCGGTAAGGGGTTTAAAACTAATAAGTTGAAAAACTAAAATAGGAATTTTTAGAGAAATTATTCTCTAGTTAGAAAACCTTATTAAAATAAATTATGAGATACATATTTTACGATTACGAAACATCAGGAACAAAAGAAAAATATGACCAAGTATTTCAGTTTGCAGCTATCATCTGTGATGCATCTTTGCAAAAGATTGAAGAGCATAATATCTACTGCAGACCAAGGAATGACATTATTCCGCACCCCAAAGCTATTCTGAAGAATAAACTCAATATTGAAGAATGTGTTGAAAAAGGTATTTCAGAAATAAGTTTTGCAGACAAAATCAATAATTTATTTACCGAAAAGGATCATTCGTACATTATTGGTTATAACTCTTCAAATTTTGATGATAAATTTACTGAATATCTCTTTTATAGAAATCTAATTGATCCGTTCAAGTGGGGGTATTACAATAATAATCTAAAATTAGATCTTTATAAGATTGTTGTCGCTGCTTATGGAAGTAAAAATCTTATCAATATAAGATTTCCCATTGTAAAAAATAAGTTAAGTTTAAAATTAGAAGATTTAGCTAACAAGAATAATTTTAAACCACTAGGATCACATGATGCACTTGTTGATTCTAAACATAGCTTACAGCTCTTTGAACAAATTTTTAAAAACGAATATTTCCTAAAGCATATGTTATCCTGTGCTGATAAAAATAAATTAAGATCAAAAACAAACGATGGTATTTTTATCAACTTATCACAATTTAATGGCGCAGAAAATAACTATTTTTCAGTTCACAAAAAAATAATTAACCACCCAAAATTTAAAAACCAAATAATCTCATGGAATCTTAAATACGACCCGCTAGAAATTCTTCAATATTCCCCCGATCAAATTGCGGAAAATTGGTATGCTCCAAAAGAAAAAAAGAAATTCGAAGTCGGTTTTGAAACAATTAATTTTTCAAGATTTCCCGCGATTTTTTCAACAGATATAGATGATTTAGAAACAGGTTGGAATATAAGAACGGAAATAACTGAGCAAAATCTACAGATACTAACAAAAAATTTCGAGAAAATACAAAATCTCGCAAAAGAATCGTCTTTAAAAGACTCCGAAAAATTTGAAAAAAAAGTCAATATAGATTTTGATGGAAGATTATATGAAGATTCTTTTTTTACTGAAACACCGTACTGTCACGAAATTATTGATGAGTTTAAAGAAAAAAAACATAAATTTGATCTTTCCAAAGTTGAAAATGAAAGATATTTCGAATTGATTCTTAAACTAAAAGGTAGGCATTTTTATAGCTATCTTAATAATTATGAAAGGAGACTTTACAATCAATTTAGAAGACAAAAATTCTTCTCTAATGAAGAAAATAATTACTGTACATTTTATAATTTTAATTCTGTGATGGAGGAAATATTTTTAACTGAAAAATTATCTGAAGCTCAAAAAAAATGCCTTTCAATACTAAATAAGTATGTTAATCAATTAGTTGATGAAGTAAATTACTAAAGGAGTAAAATCTATGAAATTTGCTTACAACGGTCATCACGAATTGATCGATGCCTCATTCGCAAAAAAAGATGGTACTCTATTTTACTGTCCCAAGTACTCTGAGCAATTAGTACTTAGAAAAGGGTTAATAAGAGAACATCATTACACCCATAAGGAGGATTCTGAGTGTAATTATAAAGGCGAATCAGTTGCGCATTTAAAGGCAAAGAACGATTTGTATACACGTTTATTCGAAGATAAAAATGCTGTTACCTTTTGTAGTAAAGAGTATCGAATTGGTAAACAAACTTGCGATGTCTATTTTGAAACACGAATTGGATCAAACCATACTATTTGGAATCAATTAAAAGTTGCAATTGAGTTTCAATTCTCAAAAATTTCCCCAAGTCAACTATCATACAGGACAAGACGATATTACGAAGCTGACCCCGAAATTTCTGTTTGGTGGATATTTCTTTATGATAAACGACTTGATGAAACATACATTTCTCTTAACTCTATGGAAATATGGGCTCATTTATTGTATTATGGAAACTGCTATTATTATAATTATGATCCTGAAGACTTTGGTAGTGTCTATAACTTTGGTTTTGGGCTTGATGAAAGATTCCTTTTTGATTGTCCACTTAACTTTTCAGAAGAAGAATTCTCTGCATTTAAAATAGCTAAATGTCCAAAAATAAAACAAAAGGTTCGTAAAAATAAATCTCAAAACAATTATCCTATTGATTACATTCAATTCTCTAGACCTGCGCTTTCAATAAATGATGATTTCCATATTCCTGAATGCAACATTGTTCGCGAAAGGAGAACTGATAGATACCCTCGTACTCTTGAAGTGGTTAGACGTAAAAAATATTTGCAATCTGACTTTGACTGTGAATGACTATTTTCAACGAATAGTCAATTAATTGTTACTCCAATTAATTTTAATGATCTTAGTTTCAAATCTATAGGTAATGACTCAGTCAAATCTATTAAGGATTTCTAGCAGTATAAAATAAAAAAAAGGAATATTTATCTATCTACAAATAATTTAAATATTCTCCTTTTTCCTATCTTTCATAATTCTTCCAAACTCTGCTCAATCATTCTTCCCTCTACATCGGGACAAAAAATCCTTAGCTGTGGTACAGGCAATCCTTCTTGAAACGCCATCGGCTTGTCTGACCATCCTGCTCTTGCCTTCAGATAGAAGATCATTGCAGGTACACAGCCCTGTAGAGCAGCCTCAAACAAAGCACTACTGACTTCCTTTATCCCTCTTGCCTTACCTTTTTTTATAGCGGCATCAAATGCAGCATCATCTTTCTTTCTACGTAACAGAGTTGCTCTAGAGATTCCTAGCACTTCTGCAACTTGAGATTCGGAGAGACCCCTTGCAGCTGATTCCTCAGCAGCTTTGAGGACATACTCAGTCATTTGAAGACGTTGGTGTTGTTTGCGCTGAGCCATAGAAATTTCTAATTATGAGTGGAATGAAATACTTTGAAGTAAGTAAATTATAATATATAAGTTAATTCAAATTATCTAAATTTATAAATATAAATTCTTGACATAAAGTTCATTAACCAATTGAAGGTTCTAATGCTATTTTAATTTTATCAATTGTGAACTTTTTCTGTCCGTTGATCTTGCTAAGTCAGCAATATGTAAAGCGACTCCTCTATTCCTATTGAAATAGGTCCTCCCCTCTTCCTCCTCTAAATTAGAGCACTGAGTTGCTATAATTCTATTAAGTGTCTGTCAATGTTAACGGCTAGGCAGAATAGAAGGAGGCAAGATGGAAAATAGTTTCAGTGAGGATCGAAACATCTTTCTTTGGATAGTCTCCGTAGTTGTCTTGTCAATCACAGTCACCGCCTTAGAGCGGCTGTTGTCAGTCCCATTGGCCTAAGAATTTGATTGATTGGAAACTTCTGTGCTTCCCAATTGCCTAGGGTTCTTCTTGTCAGGAACATAATCCTGTTTCAGGGTGTCCCAACGACACCAACCCTGTGAATCTGACCACATCGTGTCGATACGTTTGTTATTGTGACGACGGAAACGAGACTTTCCATTGTAAGTTTTGTTTGGTGGTGGCTCAGGTCCGAGCCAAGCTTTACAGACCAACTTGTCTCTACCAGTGCGCCATATTCTTAAGTCAGGATTCCGTTTCCTCACTCTTTCATCTGCTGCTTGACGAAGTTCATCAGATTCAGCAAGCCAATCGTGTGGCATTTGCCATTTATCACCGGGAACACACTTGTTGACCCATTCTAAAGCAGATTTAATTAGTTCCTGTTCTTCTTCGGTGTGTTGGCTTAGATCGTCATTGTTGGTATGCCTAGGTACGGGATTGGTACATCTGCTATCCCACACGATTCCTAGTGTTGAAGACGATTTTGGTGTTGGTGTACCAACTGTACCATCATCTTGGTGATCGTCTGTAAATTTGGAATCGGAATCTTTGTTAAAATCTTCGATATACAATTTGAACAAGTTCATAGCTATCCTTTTCTTAGTTTTTGGGCATGCGAATCATTCTTGGTACAGTGGTACAAAGAGATAAATATTTTATTTAAATATCTATTATTATTTTATATTTTTTGTACCAATGTTGTGCCGTAGGTGTACCGGTTGTACCATTCACTCACCCATCTCTAGCTGCAAAACCAATTCTTCTTGGCGGTACCTCCTAATTTTGATGCACCGATGCGCCTTATCTTCCTGCCAACCTCTCCTTCGATCCTCCTCGATAAACATACTGTCGGCTTCTTTGATTTTTTCTCCTAGCTTCTGAAGTTGGGGATAACCCGCCTCTTTCATTACCCGCTCAACCTCACTGAGCCGAATCCAATAAAATTTCTCATCCATCAAGTAATACTCACCTTGAATCAGTTTGTGTACTTTGCCCTTGCTGTCCTCAACGCCCTTGGTTCGTAGTTGTTCAAAGATCTCAAAAAATGTGTTGGCAATATCATTCTCACCACCACTCTTTCGATCTTTTCCCTTTGCGAGGCTAATAATTTCATCAGCAATTTTCATATCTGCTATCTCACTGTGTTGAAACCCCGCCTTGGTCAGCAGTGCTTGGCAAGCACTCAGTAAGACTGAGTGAGTGAAAGCAACTCTTGGTGATTGGAGATGCCTCACGAGTCCGTTCTCTGTTTTATCTAGGTGTTCAAATAACTGTTGGCGTATTTCTTTCAAACTGCTGAAAATTTGATGCCCGATTCCTGCGCGCTCTTCTTTAGTCATCCGATTAAGTTCCTTCATCGCTTTTCGGCTATCTTCAGTGACTCCACCCTCAGAAACATTCTTAAACTTTAAAGAAATCACTCTCTCTTTCACTGCACCAATGCTGAACGGTTCGTGGTTTTGAACAAAGAGAAGAGAGGCATCAAAAGGAAGGTTGATGATACTTGAGTCATTCGTTTTTGCTGCTCTAGTGTAAAGCGATCCTCCTTCATATGCGGTGAGGAGTTGATTCTCATCCAAGCCAATCATCCTCCCGTTGGATTCATTGTAGGGGATGACTAACGAATGCCGATGGTGAAGAGCCCGACTCAAGCCCTTTTGTGTGCTTGATTGGGAGGCATTGATACCTGTCCACAGCTGAAAGAAAGCTTGATTACAGAAGTCGATTAGTGTGGTTTTACCACTGCCTTTCAAGCCACTGAGGGAGAGGTACGGAAACGCTGATTTACGACTGATACAGTCACTTTTCAACAGTGTGGCAACAAAAAAAGCCAATACCATCAGGCCTTGATTGCCATAAATCCTAAGAATGAGGCTGATGACTTTTTTTAAGTCAATCAATTCATAGTGCTCAATCAAATCCTCATCTGTCTGACAAACCAAGCCTTGCTTGGCAAAGAATCCATCCGTGTTTGCTTGGTGCCTATTTCCGTTGTTGTCGTAGAGAAAATTGCCAAACACATAACAATTCGACCTTTTGTCATACCCAAGTCGCCCTACTAGGTGTACATTTGGCGCTTTATCTTTCTCAATTTTCGAGACAATCGCATTGACGACCTCCTGAGAACTCTTTAATAGCAACACATTGGCTTTTGACTTTAGTGACTCCTTAAGTTTAGTAGGATTTACCAACTCGGCTGCGCTCAGCTCGATGATTCTTGGCTGCCTACTACCAACCTTAGTAATTTTAATGAAGTCTCGGTGCTCGGGATTGAATTGCTTTTCCTCATTGATTTGGGTGAAAGCTCTTCTGATTTCGGCATTCAAAATCTTCTGCGTTACTGCGACTTTTGGTCGATTACTGCCGCTACCTTCCTCTCTAGTATCGCAGAAATAGGTTTCTCCATTGAACTTGAGCAGACCGTGATAATAACCATCCTTCGACTTGAATTTCTCCTCAAGGACTTTCCGATAGGTATCAACAGACTCTGCAAGCAGCAATTTCCCTCTCCACATTGCATCTTTGAGTGTCTTCTCTTTTCTTTCATCTGTGAAATCGCCCAAACAGAGCAGATCATTCCAATCCTTAGCAGGTGGAGGCTGCACTACTGTCACATCTTCAAACCCCATTTCTTTGAGTATTCTGAGGTTCTTAAAAGTACCTTCTTCTCCCGCAGTATCAGAGTTCAAGGCGATACAGATGGGTTGTTTACAGCTTAGTTTTTCATAAAAGTTGGTGGGAACATGTGAGGCACTGAAGGTTGCTGCTGCTTGAATTCCCAATCCTTGCCCAATTGATAGGGCCTCAAAAATTCCTTCCACTATCCAAAGCTTTTTGTTTTCGTCAATCTCACCGCTAGCAACCCAAGCCTGCCCTTGATAGGCATTGCCATCACCTTTGTCCCAACGGGCTTTGCCTTCAATACCTTTTAGTATGTCGATCAATCGGTGCCAACGCCTATCGGTCCAAGAGCACTTGAAGGTAACTGTGGGAATGCTGTGTCCTCTTTCCTTCCAAATTCCTTGTTCAAATCTAAATCTTGTTGGTTCCAAGCCCCTGCTTTTTAGGTAGGCTCTCGCTGTAGCATTAGGATCTGCTTGTGTTGGTGGGTAGAGCTCGGGCCAATTATTAAAAAGCTCCGGCACTAAATCTTTTATGTGTGTTTTTTCGCCACACTTGTTGTCTCTCGGACAATGAATCGTGAATGGTGAATCAACAAAACTAAACGCCTCTCTCTTATTGCATTTTGGACACGCTATCTTTTGAATATTTTTGCCGTTGATGACGCCGCCAAGTCGTAGCAGTTCTCCAACTAAATAAATGGTGAGGTCTTGATTCTCGGCCTTTGCAGTTGCTACTCCCATACTACCTTTGTGATATGACTGAAGTAGACTGTGTTTGCTAATGAGTTAAGGGAGGTACTCAGACAAACCATTCGAAAGTTAGTAAGGAGTATTGGTTGAGAGAATGTAGCCCAAATTCTTTTCTTTGAATCATGAAAATCATGCCTTCTGAACTCTTTTGAATCAGCAAAATTTTCAGGTACAAGCCGTGATTCAAAGAGAATATCTTTGGATGTATTCTCTTCAGCAGAGGGGAAGTTTGAAGAAAAGTAGGTGGTTTTTTGGGGGAAAAGTCCTGATACTTTTTCGAAACTCATCGGGCTATCTCGGATGTGCCACCGGCTTCGATGAAAGCATCAAGCTTATCGGGTCTTATCAACCAATTTTTGCCCCATTTGCGTGCAACACCTTCGCGTACAAGTTCATCACCTCGGTGAAAGAAGAGGTGACGTAGGCTCTGTCCTGTTGACTTCTCAAAGTCAGAACGCTTCATCCATCCAAAACCTTCAATCTTCGATTTCATAGCTCACTCCAAAAGCATTAAAGATGCGCAAGGCTCTACATGAAAGCCTGCAACCCATAGCTAATAGAATGAAGCGAAAGCGAATTTAGTGGAAGGTAAGCAAAACTATTTGTCGACAAATAAAAACTATTTGTCGTTTTTGGTATAATTTATCGCTTGTCTGATAAGTCTCTCAAGGCTTGTATCCATTCGTTCTACACCAATCCTATCAAGCAGGTATTCTTTAAGAGCCCTCTGTGATGGGAGTCTTTTTTGGTCTCGGAATGTCCATAAAGTGCTTGTGATGAGTTGTAGGTCATTGTTCTGCTTTTCAAGGTCCGTAACTTTGCGCCATTTAGTATTTTTTATTTCAGAATGCTCTGTTTCATTTGGTTTAATGAACACTTGTAGGTCTGAGTTTCTGACAGAAAGTTTTGAGTGGAATAGGATTTCAATGCAATGTGTTTTAACACTAGGTTGAATCGGATTAAAAAGTTCTTTCACTACGCAGCAATTGGACGAATGCTCAAGATTGATGAGCGTTTTACCATCGAGTTTGCGGCGAGCCTTCCAAGTCTTTATCCAATCACCGAACAAACCTAATATGTCTTCTTCCGTTGCAGAGTTATCGAAAGATTTTAGCGTTGAGAGAGCTTCATCATAAGCGTCAACTATTTCTCTAGCCAATTTAGAATCAGTGGGATAGCACACCTCTAGAAAATCACCAAAAAGGGGTAGGCTTTCTGTATAGCCTAATATTCTGCTCAAGGTGGTGCCAAACATCTCAGCGACACAACTCACAGGGATATAATCCGGTGAAGCAGATTCTAGTGGATTGTTAGAATTATCAGGATGATGCATTCTTTTCTTTTTATTGGGTAGTGTTTTGCCTGAATGGGTTTTCTGATCCTCTTCAGTCATTGGGACATTCGCTTGCTTTTCTATCTCACTCAAAGCCTACAAGTCATTTTCTCCATATCTTCCCGCAAAGATTCTACATTTAAATGGGAATAACGCATGCTCATCTGCAAAGTCTTATGCCCAAGAATCGCCGCTATACGCCGCAAATCAACCCCCTGTTGAGCAAGATAGCTTGCAGCACTGTGCCGCAGATCATGCCAACGAAATTCATTAATCTTTGCTTGTTTCATTACACGGGCAAACGGTGCTTTGAAGTCAAACGGCTTCTGTGCGTCTATCTTCGAAGGGAACAATAGATCAGAGTCCAAGCGTCGTATTTTGCGATGTTCTAATAGTAATTTTACAACAGGTCCACACAGAGGAAGATGAACGTCTGAGCGGTTTTTGGTATCGGGAAAGACAACAGTCTCTTTGCCTTCACTCAGGTCAATATCACGCCAGCGCAGTGACCAAACACTCATTCTTCTAGCTCCTGTTGACAGGGCTAAAACGACTGCTAAATGCAACGAAGGGTTTACTGCTGAGCAAGCCTCTAGCAAACGCTTACGCTCATCATCATCAAGGTAACGTGTCCGACCAGCAGGCTCTTTGAGTTTGGGAACGTTCGAACAAGGGTTGTCCTGTAGTAACTGCCAATGTTTTGTAGCATGAGTCAGGCAAGAAGAGAGTGCAGCAAGATACCGATTGACAGTTGCAGGGCTCTTACCTGCTTTGACTAAAGCATCCCTACCTTCAAGAATTTGCACCGAAGAAAATAAAGAGAGGGAGTTGGAACCATACTTTTCACGCCACCATAAAAGCTGATTCTTTACTGTTTGAGCACTGCGAAGTTTGGGTAGTTCCTCCTCAATGTAGCGATCAATCATTTTTGTGACTGTTTGGCCTTGGGCGATCTTTTGTTTTGCGTAGGTTCCTGCCTTCATTGCATCTTCAGTGTCTCTGACCCATCTCTCAGCTATCTTGCGGTCCCAAAAAGTTTGGGAAACTCTAGGATGGCCTTGGAGAAATATTTCAGCGCGATAGCGAGTTCTAGAATGCTTGATGATTTTGCCTTGGCCGTTCCGTACTTCGGCTGTCTTCCGTTTACGAATTGTTCCCATATCTAACCTATTCAAAGATTGAAATGTGGTTCTAAAATGAGGGTCAATTCAAGTAACTGTAGCAGGTAGCAGATAGCAACCTCAAGATAAGAAATCAGAAGGTTCATTTGTCTTTAGATCAGATAAAACATAATATGCACCTATTATATTTTTATATTTGGCGTAGTATAGGCGTAGTTGAGAAAAAAATGAGGAGATTTTGAAGTGGGCGGAGTCAGGCGTAGTGTGGGCGTAGTGATCGCTAAAGATGACTGCAGTCAGATGAAGTTAGTAAACTTCTTAGAGGCTTTGAAGGAAGGTAAATACCGAGGTTATGTTTAGCGAAGTGTTGTTTACGGCAGGTTTCATTCAGGCTTCTAATCAGTAGGTTTCAGGTTCAATTCCTGATGGGCGCGCCATTAAAATCAGTTACTTAGCTGATAAAATAACTTTGAAACTTTCTAAAAAACTTAATTGGTAGCAAAAAAGTCGTAATTCGCTTCCGAGCCCGTCCCTACAATACTTCTTGTCGTCACCACTAGAAAACATCGGAAAGTAAGTATTTCCTAGCCTTCAAAACCCAACACCTTTCCCGCCAGCATTGCTGCCCAAGCAGCTCTATGACTCCTCTGGCAGGTGCCCGGTCACCCGGAACCCACGCAGCAGAATTTCATCAGTGGTCCGACCCAAACTCCAACGTTGTTGCCTCGCCACTTGCCGTAGCAGTTGCATCAGATCACCATGCACCATACAACTCAAATGCTTTCTTGGTTCCCGGTACACTTCTGCCTGTAAATCATTCTTCCTAATCTCATTTTTCTGCATCGTTACTCCTGTTGAATTGCTTATTTGTTGCCCACTACTCAACGAAGATGCTCAAATTTAGCGAAGATGCTCACTCTCAGCGATGAGCATCTTCTAAGAGTTTTGAGCATCTTCAGCAAGCCCTGAAAGATCCGGGGGGCAGAAGTCTCCATTCCCACCAAGATGTCTGGGAAGGTTCACCCTTTTTATCGACACTGATCTCAAGTTCATGACGGGCTCTACGCAGGGTAGCTGGTGCTATATCAGCCTCTTGGGCCGCCTGCTTGACTTCCTGTGCTGTCATTGGGGCAGCAGCCAATAAATTCCTGAGAAAGTCTTTTGCCTCATTCAGAGCCGACTGGCCGGCCCCGGACTCCTTCCTCTGCTCCTCTGCTGCACCGAGGATCTGCTGTGCAGAACCCACAACAGTTGCTCCCCAAACAACCCTGGTGTTGGAGATACCCGGATGATTAGGCAGTTCCACCTGCTGCAGGTCATAACTGAAGCCATCTTGGTCGACACCAATATTGCTCTTGAGTCTGAGCAACATCCGCTGACTGGCTTGTACCGGATCTCCAGGCACCACGACGGTCCCCAGGACAATGCGAGCCAGTGCGCCGAAGGCAATCGACCCGGTCACCCGCTCCAGTGGTTCTCGTAGCTGTGTCCCTTTGGAGAAGTGGGTGATTCCCAGCACCGCACAGCCATAGACCGATGCCAAGTCAACCAGCGGCTGCAGGGCTCTTCGCACCTCGGTATTACGGTGGGAGTCTCCAGTGACCGCCGAGACAACTGGATCAGCGATCAGCAGGCTGACCCCTCCGATTTGCTTCAGTTCCATCTCCAAGAGCCTTAGGTCTGTTGCCGGATCAAAACTGCGGCTTCCCTGGCCATCATGGACCTCATTGACGAAGTAGATTCTTTCGAGGTCGGCTTCGGCAAGCACCAGTCGTGGGACCAGGGTATCTTGCGGGTCGTCTTCACCAGACCAAATCAAAACATTAGCTGGGGCACAGTTGGCTCCCTCCGGCCAGGTCCCACCCCTGCTGATGATGGCAGCCATTTCCATTGCCAGGGTGGTCTTGCCTGTTCCAGGGGAGCCAGCCAGCAGGTGAAACTTGCCCCTGGCCAGCCATCCCTGCCAGAGCCAGTCAATGGCTTCCAACGGGAGTTTGCTGGCACTCTGAAGCCTCAACCTGGTCCCCCAACCACCGTCAGTACGCACCAGCTTGAGGACATCGGCCAGTATTCTTGCACTTAGGGTATCACCGACAGGCTCTCCCCCGGGTGGTTTCTCCAGGAAGTGCAGCAGTTTCTGCTCAAGTTCAGGGTCATCGAGTTGGACCCCTGTAGCCCGGAAAGCCTTGGCAGCTTCCGGTTGCCGAATGTGATAGAGCCCGTTGCGTGGATCAAGGCGGAGCCAGTGGGTAACCGAAAGCTTTGTTTCGATCACAGTCGATTCGGAATTAGCTGACAATTTCTTCGCAAAGCCTTCTAAAACTGAGGGCCCACCGAGTAGCTCAATCAGCTGGTCGCGGTCACTCAAGTGTTCGCAGTGTCCATGCTTGCAATTGAATCTTTGCCCCCCACCAGGCGTACGCAGGATGACGGTGGAGGAGGTCCCATCGCTGCCATTGGTGTGCTGAGCCTTGTTGGGGCATAGGACAGTCACATGGTCCCCATTGTCTCGGACAAACCAACCGCGCTCAACAAAGAGTGCGATCCAGTCAATACTGCTGTAGTCGTAGAGGGTTGGGGGAGCACTAAAGTCTCCAGCGTCACTGCTGCTGAAGGGCGATCGCTTGCGTTGGGCCGACTGAATTGCCGCAGTAAATTTTGATTTGCTGGTCTTGGGGTGATAGTTCTCTTGCATTTGCTGCTGGGAAACCAGCACCAAGTCCTCCCAGTCCTCATGAATCCAGCGATATTCTTCGCCGGTATCAGGGTGGATCGAAGGTGGGGCCACCAGTTGAGTCCCTGCCCCCTGAATCTCGCCCCCGTGCTCTGTGCTCTCTTTGCCCTGAAAGACAAATTTTTCAGGGGAGTCACTCAGTATATAGTGATGGGAGTTGTCATTTCCGGTCCGCACCAGTGGACCGCTGAGTAACCAGCCGTAGCCCTCCTGATCGCTAGCACAATCCATGTGCTCTTCCCATAGATCGAGATCATCGTAATCAATCCCACGTAGGAAGAGTCCCCTCTGCCTCCAAGGGATACCCAGCAGTAGCCCAACATTGTCGCTGGGTCCAAAGCGTTGAAGGATTGCTTCAGCACTCAACTCCTGGTACTGCTCTTGTGCCTGCCAGCCCTTTTGGTAGGGCCGCTTGCCTTTGAGTGGTATGGGGCAGAGGCCAAGTTGATGATAGCGCCTAATCGCTGCGTCTCGTCGTTGACGCCAATCAGAGTGGGGTGCATGCACCCGTTTTTTTACTAGCTTGGCAGAAGACTCGACTGAGGAGTCTTCAGGCTTTAGTAGTGCTGGATCAGACCAGCTCTTTTGCCCTTGCTTTGGGACTTTTTTGTCAAAAACCTTCATACGTTACCTGATAATATTCATCCGCTTGCACGACCCCAGGCGCTGGAGTTTACAAAACTCTAATCACCCGGGGCCATTTGATAACTGAACCCCCGCTTCTCGGGGAGAGCGCCCTAGCTGAGCTTCGGCACGATCCCTTCTTTGCGGCGATCCAGTTCTTCGAGATAGGCCATCAGTCGATCGTGGTCGATTAAGATGCCTTTGCCCAACTTGAGTAGGCATCCAAACTGCCGCATTGCCTCACGCCGGTGGAAGACCAACCAGCGCATATCAATGGGACTCTTCCCCGAACGAATGTAATCGGCCAGGCGGACCCAGTTTCCTGGATCAGTTTTGTTGTGTGTCATCAAAGACTCCTAAATGGAAATTATGTAAATTACTTGGAATCAGTTGTTGAAACCAAGAACTGCATTTTGAACAGGAGCCAATGATTTGTATAGGCGGGGAATAAGCGGCAAGTCGGAGCGGTCAATTCTCCGCTACACCAGGTAGAAAGCAGGCTGAAGCAGGGAATTGAAACAGGCGCTAATTAGGCGCTGAGGATGGGATTGAGCAATTTTTCAACAATTTCCATTGCATTGCTGGTATCGGCGATGGAGGTGCTCTTGGGATTCAGGGGCTTGCCCTGCTGGCTGAGGCAGATCAGCAGGAAGTCTTGCTTGGAATCAACGAGGCCGTTTCTGAAGAGAAGATCTGCGGCAGCCTTGGGGTAATCATTGGGGACCTGCCATTGCCACCTTCGACCTAATTTTATCTGTTCATTCGGTTGAAGGTATTCAACCCAGCCCTTGTTGACCATGGCATTCATACACTTGTGTAGTTTTTCACTCTCTTCGGAGACATTTGCCAGCGCTGTCTCCAGTTGGGCTCTAGAGAATTTAGTCAGTTGCAGAGGAGCGAGGGAGCGTGGATCAATTTGCAGGACCGGTTCAAAGTGAACGATGCCTTCTTCTTCGGAGATCCCAGATGCCAGGGAAGTCCCTTCATCAACAAGGGCCGTATTGAAGGAACAAGGAACGGATTCTGAGGCTGCTGCCAGCGAGTTCCAGAGGTTCTGTGGCAATGGCAGGTAGATTTCAGCGAGTTCGGCAACCTGTTTATTCAGTGTCCCTGAGGTACTGAGGCGGCAATTGACCAGATGCACATAGGGAGTCAGTTGGAGTTGTTGGCAGAGGTCGATTACCCGGGCGGTTGGGTGGTCCTGCGCCAGCTTCTTCAGTGGGGTAAGATCAGCGCTGATCAGCATGTGGATGCCTTATAAAAATTACTTCTAGTTTCAAATTGGCTAAGAAAATATAATTTGTTGCTAGAGCATATTTTTAGCTTCTGTTCCATTTCTATCCCCCCAGAAAGCTAACTTCAGGGACAAGAGGCTTTTGGACAGTGGTTGTTGTAGAGGTAGCCAACTTCGGTTGGAGTGAGTGATCTTTTGTAGATCTTGACCTCATCCACATAGCCCTTCCAGGGACTCTGACTAACCCGGTTGATGCCAATTTTGATTTTACGCCACTCCGTTGTGAAACTCTTCTCGCTATCTAAAGCAGGGCGCAAAGCCAAGGGACTAAAGGAGGTCGCGATGAAGACTTCGTTTGCTCCAGCAGCGCCATCTTTATACATCCTCAGAGTTCCATTATCATATTTGACAGCAACGACGTGACTCCAGCTATTCAGAGTCAACTGAGCGTTGGTTTGCCACTTGTCCCGATTGTTGGTGATGGCGACAATCCCACCGCTACCATTGTCACTGATCTGAAAACGACCTGAACTGCTCCCACCTGTCCCGTCAGAACTGGTCAGTGCAGAAGCATAGGTGGGCATGTCCTCATCAGGGCGTAACCACATTGAAACCGTAAAGTTGTCCTGTAACTCCGGAATCCCATAGGCGGACGCTCTACCGGAAACATTGTCCGTAAAGTTGTCGTTATAAGCGTAGCCACCCTGAGAATCAAAGTAACTAGCCTGGTCACCAGTGAAGCGGCTTCCCGCATAGACGAATCCAGCATCTCCTGCAGCAGTCAGGTTGTAGGCGGCCCCTGTCGAGGCCTTATTGTTCAAATCCCCATCAAAGTCATAATAGACAACAAGATCAGCATTATTATCAGCTGGCAGGGTTACCGTAGTTTCTCCGGTGGGAGTCCCACTGACCTGGTTACTCAAAGCGCTGTTAACGCCATTGTCGATGACCCGCAGAGCATATTCATACCTCTTGCCTGAGGTCAAGCCACCGTGAATATAGCCTGAGGAAACTCCGGCAATACTGTTGCTGCCGGCAGATACAGTGAAGGGAGACGCAACAGGATCATTCAGGGCCCAAAAGAGGGTGTAGTTGTCTGCACCTGCAACATTGGACCAGGTCAGTTTGACCTGCTGATACCCACTGGCCGCCGCAAGATCTGAAACTGCTGAAGGCGGAGGCGGCGGGGTTCCACTGACCTCATTTGACAGGGCACTTTCGGTATCTTTGATCGTCACAATCCGGTAGTAATAGGTTTGACCAGCCGTCAAGCTGCTGTGTACGTAGGAAGTCGAACTGTTGTCAGAAATAGTGATGGAATTATCTGAAGTCGTGACATTGGCATTGGTATCCCAGTAGATCTTATACCCTGATGCTCCGTTGACTGCGGTCCAGCTGAGCGTATTTTGATAGGCTGCCGCCGTTGCTGCTAGATTGGCTGGGGGAACCAGACACTCTGCATACGCTCCACACTTTTCGATCACATCATTGTAGCTGAAGGGTCTTTGATAAACCTTGACCTCATCGATATAGCCCTTCCAAGTCCGAGTCTCTGGATTGTTGGAGCGATTTACGCCAACCACCAACCCATACCACTTGGCTGGAAAGGAATTTATGGATTCTAACAGAGTTCCGTTTGAATATAATTGTGCGGTGTCGTTGTCATAGTGAACCGCTGCTAGATGATGCCACTGGTGTAAGGGAAAAGAACTACTGCCAGTAATGTCATTGTCAGAACCATTATCAATTTTTGTCAGCCACTCAATTCTGCCATTGCTATCAATATCGATTTGGGATTTATTTTGCCAACCTGATGGGCTCATAGTGTGCTTGAAGCCCGTGTTCAGGGCTGTGGAAAATTTGGGCATATCAGCATCGGCATTGACCCACATTGTGATCGTGTAATTGCCAGCAGCCAAAGCTCCTCCGACATTGCTGTCTGTAAAGTTGTTGTTGTAGGCATAGCCAGAAGTCGTGTTGAAGTAACCCGCCAAGCCATAGCCACAGCCCTGTGGGAAGCGAATCGTACCACCAGAGTTGGTCAGGTTGTAGCGTCCATCTCCATGTGAATTTTTCTCATCATTGAGGTTTCCATTGAACGGATAGTAGACCAGCAAGTCGGTATCATTATCAGCCAGAATCCCTGAAGAGGTGCAGTTGTCATAGGCGGTCGGGACACCGCTGACCTCATTGGACAGAGCCGAACTCCCAGATGCTGTGTTTGCCACCAGTTTGTAGTAGTATCTTGTTCCGTTATCCAGTCCCCCGTGAACGAAGGAAGTCGAACCATTATCTGAAATGGTAATGTTATCATCAGAGGTGCTCACTCCACTGGAGGTTTTCCAGTGGAGGGTGTAACTTGAAGCATTGGAGTAGGCCTGCCAGTAGACCGTATTTTGCTGCTCTGCTGGGGTTGCGTTGTCAAGGACCGGCGCTGCCAGATCATCATCAACAGTCGTAACTACTACTGCCTGAGAGGAAACGGTGTCATAAATTGAGTCAGCAGTAGAGCCAGCATTGATCGCAATGGTGATTCCACTGCTAATATCTCCATCATCAACTGCATCTTCAACACCTGTTACGGTGACGGTCTGGGCACTATTCCAGTTACCAGTAGTGAAAGTTAGAGTGGTTGGTGAATAACTAATCTCAGTATTGTCTGTGTCATTATCTGTCAGAGCAAAGACCACATTTCCAGTAGGTTCAGAATTCAGCACAACCGTAAAAGTATCAGTTGAGCCAGTTTCTGCTACGGTAGTTGAG
>JACLAC010000600.1_pt1 | contig 22297 bp, 9 predicted proteins | sample 8027881 | NCBI WGS metagenome assembly JACLAC01 (sample SAMN15725517, study PRJNA655200) | protist metagenome | isolation source: fluorescence activated cell sorting (FACS) single amplified genomes of... | place: Spain: Blaines Bay Microbial Observatory, Mediterranean Sea | collected 2016-01-19 | reverse complement strand
ACGGTGCATGCTGTTGGCTGGGGTGAAAGTTGGATGCGGAATCTCAACGGTTTGGCAAACCTGGTAATGATAGAGGAGAGTGAATTATCCAAGCCTCGTACAGTTTACCTGCGTTAGCGTGAGTTGAAACGAACAGTGTCTTGGCTATTTTTTAACCCAACGCATGTCGATTCAGGCAGAAACTGAGCGTTTGAGGTAAGCTGTGGCCGTGCATGCGGAATGCAAAACAAAGGTAGGAGCCATCCGGTTGTGTTCAAGCAGCATGTTGTGTTCAGGCATTCATTGTGTTGAAAAATCGTTTTGAAAAATGGTGTTCAATAAGCATTTCAATGATGGTGCACGGCATGGGATAGATTCAGCTTTACTAGGAATTATAGCTATATGCGAACGCTCGTTTCACGAATGATGGTGTCGGTTGCGGTTTGTTGGGCGATGGTGGGGTTTTCCACTTGCAAAGTTTTGGCGGACCGTGCCAAGCGTCCCAATGTCATTGTGATTATGACGGATGATCAGGGATATGGTGACTTGTCTTGCCATGGAAATCCAACCCTGAAGACTCCGAATCTAGATGCGTTGGGTGCCGAGTCAATTCGGTTCACGGACTTTCATGTGGCTCCTTTTTGTACGCCCACTCGCGCAGCTTTGATGACTGGTCGTTATCCGGGACGCACCGGTGCTTATCGCACCTCGTCGGGGCGGACTAGCCTACATCAACGGGAGAAGACACTGGGAGACCTGTTCACGATCAACGGTTATGCCACCGGAATGTTTGGGAAATGGCACCTTGGTGACAATGCGCCAGCCCGGCCGATGGACAAGGGGTTCGAGCGATCGGTTTGGCATCGCTGTGGAGGCGTGACGCAGATTTCTGATTATTGGGGTAATGATTATTTTGATGATACGTACCTGGTCGGGGACAGGTGGAAGAAGTTTGAGGGCTACTGCACGGACGTTTGGTTTGATGAGGCGATGAGCTTCATGGATGGTGTGTTGACTGACGCTGGTGGCAATAAGCCGTTCTTCGTTTACTTGGCCACGAATGCTCCCCATGGACCCTATCTTGTGGGATCGGAGTGGAAGAAGCCTTACCTGGATGCAGGATGTCCGCCGCAGCAGGCCGCATTCATGGGAATGGTCGCCAATTTCGATTGGAATTTGGGGAGGTTGCGTAGCTATCTGAAGACTGAACAGTTGGATTCCGAAACGATCGTTGTGTTCCTGACCGATAACGGGACTTCTGCCGGTGCCTTGTTCGGAGAAGGTGGACGGATCACCGGGTTTCCTCTCGATCCCAGCGAGAATGGTTTTCGGCGTGGTGGAAAAAGCTCCGCGTACGAAGGGGGACACCGTGTGCCACTGTTCATTCGGCACTACGACCAACGATTCAACAGCCCCAAGAATATTGATGCCTTGACCATGCACTTTGACATCACGCCCACCTTGATGGAACTATGTGAGTTGCAGCGTCCAGCCGATTGGCCGGCCTTGGATGGCAAGTCGTTGGTGGGCTTGATGGGTAAAAATAATACAAGCTGGCCTGAACGAACTTTGCATACACAGATGCATGGTGGAAATGGGTTTTCGGACCCCGATAGCCCGTGGCTGATTGGTGCTGCGATGACGCCGCGTTGGCGGTTGGTTGAGGGACGCGAATTGTACGATATTCAGCAGGATCCCATGCAACGAAAGGATGTCGCGAACGAGTTTCCCAACGTGGTTGCAAAGTTGCGACGTGAGCACCTGGAATGGTATCAGGCAGTTAAACCGGGCATGGTTCCGTCACGGATCGTGATCGGTAGCGACTTGGAGAACCCGACGGACCTGACGAGTCAGGAATGGGTCATGCCATCGGGGGGACCACCGTGGGCAAGATCACACGTGTTGCGTCGAAAGATCGCGAATGGCAAATGGGCAATTGATGTCGCTGCGGCTGGTACGTACCGCTTCACCCTGTCCAGATGGCCAACTTATATCGAACGGCCTCTTGAGTCGACATTTGCAAGAGTTCGGATTGCGGCGAAGGAAGAAGCCGGAAACATCCCACGGCCAAATCAACAATCCAGTGTGTCTTACGAGCTTAAATTACCTGCGGGCCCCACCGAATTGCAAACTTGGCTCACGACGTCCGAGGGGAAAACTCATGGTGCTTATTTTGTCACTGTCGAACGGGTCAAGAACTCCGCTGGAGCTGTTCCTTCGTTGCTGTGGACCCAATATGGCCTGTCGAATGAAATACTCAAGATAGCTGCGCATACCGATGCTGATCCTTTGGATCCTGTCGAGGCGGTGGCCGAGCTGTGGTTCAAGCAAAACGGAGCTTGGAAAAAAGAGATGGACGCAAGCGTCGACCCTTTGACCGCCATGGCGGTGTTCAGGATTGAAGAGTGGCGGCAAAAAGCCAACATCCCGTACCAAGTGAGGTCAGGGAATAGTCGTTTGGAAGGCGTGATTCGTCCGGATCCAAAGGAAGTGGCGGTTTTGAATTTAATGGTGGTAGCCTGCGTGAATGACAAGTGGTTCCCTTATGAGGCAGCGGTCAAGCAGATGGTTGACCAGGATCCAGACCTGGTGTTCTTTGCTGGTGACCAGATTTATGAAAGTAATGCTGGCGGAGAGGTGGTGCTTTGTGAACAGGAATCAGAAGTGCCTGAAGCCATGGCAAACTATCTTGCCAAATGGCGAAAGTTTGGGCTTACCTTTCGGGACCTGCTCAAGGATCGGCCCTCAATCATGATCACTGATGACCATGATGTTTACGCCAGTGATCTGTGGGGCGATGGTGGGCGACGGATGACGGGGACACGTACGACGGGTGGGTATCCGATGCATCCAAAATGGGTCAATGCGGTTGAGGCCACTCAGACGTGGCACCTTCCCGATGCGGCTGCAAAAGGGCCTTGGGGTGATGGGATCAATGCCTACTTCACATCGCTTGACTATGGCGGTGTCAGCTTTGCTATTCTCGAAGATCGAAAGTTCAAGTCACCGCCCTCTTTGGTTGTGAAGAAAGCGATCAATGATCCTCGGTCGAATCGCCCGAATCGCACGCCCGAAGTGATCATGGATCCGGCTTATGATGTGTCTCTGTTGGATAGCACAGACTTGCAGTTGCTGGGTGAGACACAGGAGCGTTTTGTGACACGCTGGGCGTCACAGGTTGCTGTGAACAAGAAATTGGCAGCCGTGCTGTCTCAGTCTCCATTTGTGAATATCGGTAATTACGATGTTCGCTACGGCGACATGGATGCCAACGGCTGGCCGCAATCTGCCCGCAATCGGGCTTTGGCAGCAATAACCCCGTCAAAAGCAATCATGTTGTCGGGTGATATCCACTTTGGGACGCTCCATCAGCATGGTATCAGCGAGTGGGGCGATGGGCCTTGGGGATACTCTGTTCCGGCGTTTGCGTCGAAGCAGAATCGAAAGTGGGGCCCCGCTGTAGCAGCGCAGGGAAGGGAAGTGGCAGGAATGCCTGGAACTGGAAACCATCATGATCGGTTTGGGAACAAGTTGACAGTCGCTGCAACTGCGCCGGGCGCTAACGGTTATGGAATAGTAAGGTTCAACAAGTCACAGATGATGATCGTTTGCGAGTTGCATAGCATGAATTCCGAGCGAGAGCCGGACGCAAAAAAGTTTCCTGGGTGGCCGCACCGGATCGAGGTAGCCCACGATTAGTGATGGGGCATCGGGCGTACGAATGAAATCAGCTTCGCGCTGAGCTGGTTTGTGAGTTTTTGGAACTGACCGGTAGTAACTGGAACGCAGGAGAATCGTCGTCCGTGAGTGATGTGCAATGAGTTATGCAGGTGTGGTGGCGGGTGGTCTATGTTCGGTGTTTCAGAATCTTAGTGAACGGTGGGCCAGGTGCCTGTGATGCGGGTACGTTTTTTGTCATCGAGCCATGGAACGCATCAGCGTACAGTCGAGGGATTGTGTTTTTGAATGTTACATTCGAGCAGTTCTCCGTTGGAAGTTGGGTAAATGAAACGAACGATTTGTGTTGTTTTTTGCAACGTTTTATTTTGCGGTTGGTTCTTTTCGATGGCGAGGGGGGAGGCAGCACCAGAACGCCCGAATATTGTCTTGATTCTTGCTGATGACTTGGGGTACTCGGATTTGGGCTGCTTTGGCAGCGAGATTGAGACTCCGTGTTTGGATCAATTGTCGCTACAAGGTGTTCGTATGACGCAGTTGTACAACACGGCACGTTGTTGTTCGACGCGTGCCTCCTTGTTAACGGGTTTGTATCCACATCAGGCCGGTGTGGGTGCGATGTCAGTAGATAATCGGAAGCCCGGTTACAGGGGGTTCTTAACTGAGCGAGCGGTGTGTGTTGCAAATCTGCTTAAGGAAACGGGATACCAGACTTTCATGACGGGCAAGTGGCACCTGCGTGGGAGTGGGAATCAAGATTGCATTCCCACCAAGCATGGATTTGATGAGTTTTTCGGACACTTCAAAGCTTATGCCAGCTATTACCGGAGTGATTTGTTTGAAAGAATGCCTCCCGGACGAAGAAAGCGTCACTACGAGCCTGATGAATTCTATGCGACGGACGCGATCACTGATCACGCTGTTGAGTTCATTGAAAACGCACAAAGTAAAAAGTCGCCTTTCTTTCTTTACGTGGCCTACAACGCGCCTCACTTTCCCTTGCAGGCGCCGAGGGAGGAAATAAGAAAAGGCATGGCCACCTACAGGAAGGGGTGGGATGAAATACGGGAAGAGCGTCTTCGCCATATGAAGGATCTGGGGCTTGTTGCGCAGGACACCGGGTTGTCTGGGCGAGGACATGTCACGGCAGTGCCGGAGCGTAATGCAGACTCACCGTATTATGATCGGGACATTCCTTCTTGGGAGGAATTGAGTGGCGCGAGGAAGGAAGATTTGGCAACTCGAATGGCCACCTATGCCGCGATGGTTCGGATCATGGATGGCAACATTGGTCGGATCGTGGATTCCCTTGAAAAGCACGGCTGCAAGGAAGACACTCTGATTGTTTTTCTTTCTGACAACGGTGCCTGCGCTGAGTGGGATCCATTCGGGTTTGATGATAATCCCTACCCGGCTAATCGCCTTTACGTTGGGGACGACCTGGAAAAGATGGGCGGGCCAAGAACATTTCATAGTTACGGCACAGGGTGGGCAAATGCGTGTAACTCACCTTTTCGGCTGTACAAGCATTACAACCATGAGGGCGGAATTTCATCGCCGACCATCGTTTGTTGGCCACGTGTTCTTAAACGTCAAGGTGAGGTGGATCGTACACCCTCGCACGTGATTGATTTGGTACCCACGTTTCTGGAATTAGCAAATGCCGAATACCCGAGGAATTCGCCGCATGTGATGCCCTTAGCCGGTGAGAGCTTATTAAGTGTGTGGCAAGGCGTACCAAAACACGGCCGAACATTATTTTTCGAGCATGAGGGAAACCGCGCGGTCCGCCGCGGCAAATGGAAACTGGTGTGGATTAATTATCAAAAACGCTGGGAGTTGTACGATATTGAAACGGATCGTACCGAAGCGAATGATCGAGCTTTGGACTTCCCTGATCTTGTGTCCGAGTTAGAGACACTGTGGCTTAAATGGGCGAGCGAGAACTTTGTTGAACTCCAACGAGTGAAACAGCCTGCAACAGGGATGCCTAAAATATATTACTGGTGACTCGGGTTGGTCTTGATTGTATCGGCAGTGTCGTGAAACATCCTGTTCGTCATTTGGTTTCAGGACGACCAATGCAGAACAGGTGGTTGATTCCGCGGATAAAGAAATGCCCGTCCGAGACCGCCATGGAAGCAAGGCACTTCTCATCAAGTGGATTGCTCGCAAGTTCCTTGTATTGTGAGCCAGGCTCCAAAACGAGTGTTGTCCCTGTCTCCGACAGAATGTAAATGCGACCGTCAGCAAAAACAGGCGATGCAGAATGAGTTCCGCTGAGTCTTTTGTTCCACAATGGCTGACCATCCTCCGCATCAATGCAGTACAGGATATTGTCACGGGTGATTGTGTACAGATGAGGACCAACCAGAAGCGGAGAAGGCATGGCGGGTACACCCTTCGTCTGTTCCCAGATGATGTGGGTATCCGTCACGTCGCCAGAACCGTCTAAGCGGATTGCTCGGATCGTTGGCTCCTCAAACCCTGATGAGGTGTAGATCATGCCTTTGCCCAAGGCGGGCGTCGGAGTCACTCCCTCCCCTTGGCTGTAAACAGACCAGATACGGGTGCCGGTTTTGGCGTCGAAGGCCTGGACGCGGTCGCCTGCCGCGCTAACGATGGTTGCCCCATTGTCAATCGTGATGCGTGTTTTCAACCAAGTTGCGCCCACTTTGCGGACGTAAAAGTAAGAATGCTCAGTTATTGCATCTCCAGACAAGACATGTAGGAAAACAGGACTACCTCGTTCATCCAGAGCAACGGCGGGCGGCACCCCAGCCCCGCGCCATTGTGTATCCCAGATCTGGCACTTTCGTTTTGACGTGGAGAAATCGATTGGAGTTTGCAGCGGAGTCTGACCCGAGTTACACACAGCGCCAGTTTCAGAATCGATCCGTAGGTAGGAGAGATTATACTTCCACTCGTTTGAAACGAAGCTGTCGTATTTCGGATTGTAGAAACGCTGAGGATCAACATCGTGTTTGTTATCGTCATAGTCGATGTATACGACGTGCAAGTATCGCCGATCTTTCCCTGCAACTTTAGTTTGATACGAAGACCAGTCTAAACGTCCTCTTGAATCAAGATCTGTGACATCCGAGGTGGGCCCAGTCCATGTCAATCCATTATCCGTCGTAACTCGATAAGTCCAGGAACTGGTATGACCATCGGTGCGATAATAAATCAGGTCACGGTTTCCACTCATTCGAAACACACAGGGGTAAGACAGCATTGGCGCAATCTGACTTCCTTGTCGCCACACGACTCGTTCTCTGTTGCTTCCTGCTGGGTTGAGTGAAACCAGATGAACACCTGGGGATTTATGGCATCCATAGAGAACATGAAGGTGGTTTGCACGATCTGCCCAGATGATGGGGCTATCGTGATGGTCAGAGCTGGATTCCTTCGCAATCTTCACTGGTCGTGAAAACGTACGGGATTTAACATCGTAGATAACCAACATCGGAAAGGCTCTGCCCTTTTCGTTCCCCGTGGGTGACGCGTCGCCGTTGAACACCACGAACACTTTTCCAGCAAGCCCGACTGCCTGTGGACGCTGCCTTGCGTCGTACAACATCTTGAACTTTCCGTCATCAGCCAACCTGATAGGAGCGGTTGGTTTTACAGTGGCCACCCCTTCAGCGAGGGCCACACACGGCGATACAAGCATTCCAACTGCCGAAATACACATCACTCGCAGCAAACGCTGACCTGAATAGAGGTGTTCTAAAACGGTAATTCGCTTGCTCACTCGGAACCCACCTTTTCATTACCAACCCAAAACAGATACCCGCAAGCTGGAATCGCCAGCCCATCCCCGTCCATCCCCATCCATCCCCATCCATCCTTGGGTTTCCTGGAATCATCCAACTCGGTGGCTGGAGGATTCAAGAAACCGCCTCCGCACGCGTGATGCCATGACATCAGAACCTCGGGGTGAGCGCACAACTGATTCATCAGCAACCGCCCTCGCCACTCCCACCGTCACCGGCACCACGAGCCGAAGTCGCTGTACGCGAAAGAGCTTACCACGTCCTGTCGTTCCAAAACCGCTACGCCAGACGCATCAGTTATCGGGAATGTAATTCAACGTGTAGTACGCTTCGGGGTGCAACAGTGAAAGACCTGTCTGGGATTGAACCCCATCGGAATGCAGTTCATGTACATGCCCTTCCTGCAGCCCGTCCACATATAACCGAACACTCTTTCCATCTTTACCAGCCACCGCCTTGGTGATCTTGGGCTCAGTATGATCAACCTCTGGACTGCCATAAGCCGATTGGAAGATATAGGTGTAGGTTGTCATGCGATAGGAATCGAGGCTCTCAGCGGTGTTCTGATCAACTGGTTCAGTGAAGACGAGTTCGAAGCCATCGGGTCTGGCTTTCATCTCAAGCACCTCAAAGGGAACTTTACCTGTCCAATTCACGCGTTCCACGGCAAAAGGTTTCCGGCCGCGTGAGCCCCACCCACGGTTCGTGCCACCGACAAACATGTTGCCGTTATCCGTCAATTCCAAACCAAGGGAGCCGCTTCCAAAGCCTTCAAGAAAAGGAAAGCAAACTCCCTGGTAATGTCCTTTTACCTTTTCCATGTAGCAACGCATGACGGTACTGTAGGACTGATCGGTCACGAACATTTGATTTTCGAACGGTCCAAATTTCCCCCCTGTCGTATCACAAGTGACGCCTGCAGCCGATTTGCCCATTTTGTTGTAGGGAAACAGGACCGCCGGGGGTTCGTATTTTGGTAACCGCTTTGCCTCGATCATGAAGCGACTACCACTTTTGGGCTCTTCTGGCTTTTCACCGATGAATGGCTCAGCAAGCTTGTACCATTCGAACCCTCCGGGGTGCCCAACGAACTTTCCTACCGGCAAATGTTTCAATGCACAAGTTCCGTTCCATGGCCCTTGATTGTCCGTGTAGAACATATCACCAAGATGATTTGCGCCGATGCCGCCGGGAGACCGGATGCCACTGGTAGTTGGAATCAACTCGCCACTGGAAGTCACTCGCACGCACCAGCCACGGTAAGGCACTTTACTGGAGAACGACCCCGTCAGGCAGAGCACGACCCAGATGTCGCCATTTTTGTCGAACTTGGAACCAAATGCATACTCGTGGTAATCGCCGGAAATTTCCCAGCCATCGTTTACCACTTCGAATTCATCGGCCTCTCCATCGCCATCGGTGTCTCGCAACCGCGATACGTCCGAACGTTGGGTTGTGTAGAGCCAGCCATCACGCTCGGCCAAGGTCAACGTTTCATGCAGTCCGTGGGCGAACCGTTTGAACTGATCCGCCGTTACCTCTTTCGCAAAGGGCTCCGTGATCATCCAAATCTCACCTCTGCGTGAACAGACCGCCATTTTCCCATCCGGCATCATCTGAAAACCACTTGCTTCCAAGACAACCCCCTCCGGAATTTCGAAACGGGTGATGGGATAGTAATCGGCTTCTGCGGGCGCATCCTGAGCAAGCACAGGACTGCACAACAGGCTGAACAATAGAGGGAGATAGTTTTTCATGTGCATCATCATTGCTTCATTACTACCAGACGATTTCCTGTGTGATCATTGTCGGGCCATTGACTGGCACCATAATTTCGGAGCTTCCATCGATCTTGCGAACAAACGGTTTCTTTCCGGAGGTTGTCACCCGAATTCGATGTGTATCATTCAATAGGAACCATCCATCTTCAAGAGACTCGATATTTCCTGCACCGGCGCGAAAGTAGATTCCGCTATCGGGTTGCTGCCCAGTCGGAGTGACTTTGACATTTCTTTTGAAAGTGCCGCTGAAATCGCCGGCCACGGGCAACGGCGTATCCTCAACTTTGGCATCCGCAAAGCGATAGCGAAACGTTGGGCGTCCTTGCTTGTCAAGCCTATACCCACCGAACTTGTAACCCCGTTCTTTGGGAGCGTCCTGGGGCCACGCCATTTTGAGATCGTCGAGCACGGCAACAGGCGCCACCTTCTCAAAAATCGTCACGTTGCCGCCAAGGGGAGTCTGATTTCCCTGCCCGCGTCCCTCCCAATGCTTGGAAGCATCAATGAAACGATCCTGCCAGACAACTGCAAGTGCCATGCGGTTCGCATCCCAACATAAGTTTGCCCGTTCGGGATAGCCAACCGCAATGCCACGTGGTGTTACACCTTCGATGAAATTCCGATAGATCACAGGCTTGTTGTCCGCCTTGAGTTCGATCATCCCGTTGACAATTCCCTCTGGAACTCCACCATTCGCGCCTTTTTTCAAGAATGCCCACATCGCTGCAAGCTGAAGATCGCGATCACCGTCGTAAACGTTGGCCACGGTGCTTTTACCCTCGGGGTATCCCGTTGGCATACGAGTTCCCGGACGATATTTCTGTGGGTCAGGCAGGTAACGATGAAACCAGTCTTCCCGAATCCTCTGGGTCATCGTGTCGAGTGCGATCGCCTGGATCCCTGTTGACTTGAATTTTCCATAGGTGTGACAACTCACACACGCCAATCCCTTTGCTCCGACCATCTGTCGCCCGAACGATGCTTTGCGTGTCTCGGTCTCACCTGAGTCCACCAATTTCGCATCGGTAATCTTATCCAACTTGGCAAAGTGCCCGGAAAGTGCCTTGGCATTCCCATCACCGAAATTGGGCATGTACGTTTTCATGTACGGTCGGCTCTTCTCACCATTACCAATCACACGCTCCAACCAATCTTCCCGCAGCTTGTCCCCAGCCCCATCGAGTGGTGGAGGCAACCGCCCTTCGTCTCCCATTTCTGGAATGGTGCTGACGAACAGTGGATTACGATCGGATTCGGGGCCACCTTTTCCCTCGCGCTGGTGGCACGCATAGCAGTTGAGCGCGGCCATCGAATGAGACAACAACACTTCTTCATTGCCAGGCTTTTCTGCCGCGTCGGAATTCAGCCGCAATGCCTCTTTCACAGATGCTCGCTGAATTGAGGTCAACTCATAATGGGGGACCGTTGCAACGCCCACTGCGGCGAGACACCCTTTATCGTCAGAGCAATCCGCTAATGCTGGCGGTTTGACCAACGCCTTCACCGGGTTTCCACCCTCGGTCTTCACGTGACAGCCTGCACACCCCAACGAGGAGAACAGCTCTCGCCCGCGGTCCACCAAGGCTGGATCGAACACGAACTTAGTAGGATCCACATCTTCTACTGCCTGCTCCACAGGTGCCGGTGTTCCATCGGCGGTCATCACGATCGCCTTGTCGATCCCTCCCGACTTAACACCCGGGCCAGCCCAGTCCAGTGCGAGTACTTCCTCTCCACCTTTCTCAAACCAGTTCACACGGATCGCGTGTACGCCCGGTTTCAGATTGATGCTCGCCTCCTTCGCCGTGTTGGGATGGATACCATCGTTATCGATCAATTTTTTCCCATCCAAGTACAGCATACTGCCATCATCTGAACTGAGGCGGAAGCTGTATTTTCCGCTTTTTGTGATCGGCAGGAAGCCTTCGTAGCTGATGATGACATTTTCATTGCGTCCACCAACGCCGATATCCAAACCTCGGGAGACACCTGTTTTGTCGGCCTTGAGTTTGTCGAGGTCAGGCATTTTATCAACGCCTTTGAAATAGGCTGAGAATTTCATATTCGGTTCTTTTGGAAGATCACGCTGACTTCCAAACGCCACCCCCGCGTCATCGCCGGTCAAATACTGAGCAACATGCCGCCAATTGTCTCCACCGAGATCAATTTTCGGCATCCGTCCTGACGGCCGTACCGCCAGTGGATCCTTCAGGAACTTTTCGAGACTCGCCCGGCTGTACTTATTTTCCAACCCGATGAGTGGGACTGATGTATCGACAGATGCTTTCCGCCCATCACGCGGCATATGACAGGCAACGCAGCCCGCCTCATGGAACACTCGCTCTCCTTCACCCGTATTGGCAGTCTTGCCGCCCATTTGCATGGTCGCGTCACCCACCAGAAAATTAGCGATCGCCAAGGCCGCCTCTCGTCGCTGCTCACCCGACATCCCTGACATCACATCAGGCATGGTCGTGCCGGGCTTCACATCATGCGGATTCGCAACAAAATCCACCAACCATTCCGGGTGAACCCGCTCACCAACAGCATCGAGTAGGGGAGGCTGTTTCGATGAAAGGCCAGCCAGTTGGCTCGCACCGGCTGGGTGACAGCCGGTGCAATTCAGTTCACCGATCAGAAGTCGCCCCCCTGCCGCTGCATCAGCCCCGTTGGCATGAAACCGTTCGAAACCCGGCACAATCGGTCTGCGTGCTTCGGCTTCGATGTCGCGTGGTCGTACCCAAATGTTCCGATAACGAACCGGGTTCCCATGGTTCTGCAGATAGATCGGACCGCCTTCAACGCCTTCCTTCACAGGTGCAGCGGTTGTGGTTCGAGGAAGCTCAACATCGCGATGAACCACCACTCCGTTCAGCTTGACTGTGATCTTCGCGTTTGTAGTTTTCTTGCCTTCGCCGTCAAACCTGGCAGCAGTAAAATCGACGTCATACGTCTGCCAAACCATGGGCGGCAAACACATGTTCAAATCAGGCGCTTTGATCGAGTACAAACCCCCTGCTTCGTTGTTTTTGCCTTCCAGGCCAAATGAATCGAGCACCTGGGTTTCATAACGCCCCTGATGGTAAAGCCCACTATTACCGCGGCCCTGCCCCCTCGCCTTGGGCATGTAGGGGAGTCGAAACTCTAGATGCATCGAGTAGTCACCAAATGTATCCGTACTTGTACAGCCTTCCATCAGCAAACCATCGTCCGTGATGCGTGCACCGTCTTTCCAATGTTGCTTAAGCGAATCAGCAGTTCCATCGAACAATACTACTGATCCAACCGGAGGTCTGACGCCCAGTGTGGGGCTTTTACGTTCAACTCGCTGAAACTTGCTGACCATCGCTTCAAGTTGGTCAGCATCCAATTCGAGTTGCTGCTTGTCTTTGCCATTCCAGCCAGCTCCCGGAAGCCCGTCCGTGTAGACAACCACACTGAAATCGCCATCACCCAACGCGATCACCTGCAAGCCACGCGTACTATCGGAGTACTCACCCTGCAACGCGAAGTCCGGATCTTCGGCAGCTTTTTCTGGAGTGTCATAGACTTGAGCCTGCAGAACACTACCCAAACAGAACACAAGAGCAAAAACAGGAAATGCAATACGCATCATGACGTGCAATTCTTGAAGGAAGGATGAAGCGCGAACTACCTAGATCATAGCGGGCTAAACCCGCACGATCATTCCACAATCCACATTCGCGTGAGGATGTGGATCTTCTGTGAATCGGCGATTGCCGCATAGTATGCGACAAACTTTCGCCCTGAGAAACCGGGGCAAGAACCGTATTGTAGGCGATGGCATCGGGTCATGCACGCTGCCGCACATGAAATTTGGCAAGACAAAATCGCAGCCCCAAGTCTCGCTGATCCGCGCACCACAAGCAGCTGCTTTTCACCCGCTGGCAACAAGATCCCCAATCAACCAACCGCTCACGCTCAAACCACGCTCCACCGGAGCCTCAGCTGTTCATACAGGCAAAGCCCGCCGCAGACTCAGGGCTCCAGCTTCAACACTTGACTTACCGCCTCGTCGCTGATCGAGGTTCCCTCGTGCTCCACAACTGACAAAAAAGGTAGCGTTCCGAGACCCAGCAGACCAGCATCCGAGATAGCTGTGTTGTTTAACCCAACTCCAGTCAGCATCTGCAGAACACGTAAGTTTTGCAGGTCTGCATCCGACACGTCGGTACCTGCAAGTTGCACCTGTCGAATATTGGGCAGCCCCTTGAGACTCCGCAACAGACGAGGATCAAAATTCTCCGGGCTGAAAGCAACAGCAAAAACTGGCTTCCCCGGTGACTCACGCAACATCTTTACGCCCGCCTCTCGCAACGAAAAAATCGCGCGAAGTTCATCCAAACCGACTCCATAGGGTGGCCCCGAATCAGTTGCAAACGTGCCGTTATAGAAGTCTCCCGCACTGATCCCCTGAGCAACGCCATCTCCGTCGAGAACGAAATAGAGATCATCCAGTAAGTACCGCGGATCTGAAATGTGCAGAAAATCTCCAGGGCTTGCTGACTGCTCAAAATACATGCGAAGCGTCCTTCTCTCGTTTGGAAAAGGAACATGCAGGTCGCCCCAACCGCGGATCCGCTGCGTGCCTTCAGCCATCGTGATCTGCCCGCGTGGAAGCGAGTCGGAATAAAGGACACCACAAAAACCGTGGTCCACCCATCCAACGAAAAAGCCAAGCGGAACAACTAACCAAGCCACCCCTAAACCTCGCTGAAACCATGTTTGTGGCCACGCTTCTGCAGTGGTCCACATCACCCAACCACCAATCACCGCCATGGTTGCATTCCATGGTTGCACACTTTCGTTCCAATCCAAAGCGATTGGGGACAACATCAACATGATTCCAAGGTGCATTGTCACGCAACCAATCGTAGCCCACCGTGGCTTGACACACGCCAAGACCCCCACAGCGAGTTCCGACAGAGCAACACTCACTGCGAAAGCGGTGTGGTAATCATAAGCTTCCTGAAATCCGGTCCGCTGAAGCAACCAGTAGGATGCGTGCCCGAACCAGTCCGCGGAAACCAGTTTATGTAGGCCCGCCCATAACCAGGTTGACACAAGAAACCAGCGTACAAGGTTGTGCCATGACGGCCAAACGCAAGCGGACATCAGAACCGCGATTGCATAAAACTGGGGCTGTAAACGAAACTGATCAAAGACGCCCGCCGCGATCAGCAACACCCAATGCAACGCCATTCCGGGCCGCGGCAAAATCAAGATCAGCACCAAAGATCCGAAAACGGGCCACGCGAACTCAAACGGTGGCAAAGGAAAGGTGGGCAAGTTCGGTGGACTGGCCCTTTCGCCCCACAAAGGCAAGGTGATCCAAACCGTCAACGCCTGACATACTGCGCCGAAAACAAGCAGGTAAAAACACGGACGACGTAGCCCGGCCGCCCCCCACCGGGCCCAAATTTCACCAGGCCTACCTTGAAACGTTGGATGATCCCCGTCTTTGTGCACCTGCGATAAAATTGCAAAGCCCTTCAGCTGGAACTCGGATTATTACCAACTCAACGCCGTCTCAACAGAACAATTGGTTCAATAACCTGCCTCTTGATCGTTCTGCCACCGCCGCAAGTTAATGCGGCGGAGCCGCTCCCCGCAAGTTTAATTTGCATTCAATTCTTCTCCAGCCGCGTCACCCAAGAAGATGCCACCAAATAAGGGTGTTTCCGTGTACCGTCGCCAACACTTCAAGCCTGAGACGGTTTGCCTGAGAAGTTTTTTGGATCCGGTAAATGCTCACGCATGTCGCGTTGGCTAAAGATCACTCGGACAGAAACAATCTTTGCACCACCGCTTTGCACCCGCAAGCCTGCATATCCCCGTTCTGCCTATGATGCACGTCTAGCAAACAACATGCTGTATTCGCCGCTGTTACATCGTTAGACTATCGGTCAAGAATCACGTCCCTGTGTTGTCCTCCCCGCCCTTGTGTCTGTACTTGGCCATCTCTACCTAACTCTTCTCATTCATTGAATGGATATCGAGTCACCAAACTGTGAGCTCCTGACATGGACTGAGCCATCATTGCCCTCCTGCTTTTCAATTATCCTCGCCGCTGAGCATTTCCCATGCAATTCTTTCCCCCCCGTCTTCTCGCGACTCTGCTTACTGCTCCACTACTCAGCCACTGCTTTGCAGAAAACTGGTCCAGTTTCAGAGGCCCAAACGGGCAAGGGATCTCGACGGAAGCGGACTTACCGCTTACGTGGACGGATGCGGAAAATATTAGCTGGAAAACAGCGATTCCGGGAGAAGCATGGTCATCTCCCATCATTCACAGCGGTCAGGCTTACCTCACCACGACCACCGATGAAGGTAAATCATGCCGACTAATCTCGCTCAATGCAAAAACTGGGAAACTGAACTGGAATCTTGAGGTTCACCAGCAGACACCGGGCGCGAAAAGGACGCAAAACTCATACGCAACACCCACCCCAGTGACTGATGGCGTGCAAATCTACGCTGCTTTTGCCGATGGAACGGTCGTAGCAGTTTCACGAGATGGAAAGCCAGCATGGAAGAATCGCGATGTCAGGTTCCACAGTCTGCATGGACTGGGAGCCTCTCCTATTCTTGTCAACGACCTGATCATCATGCCATTTGATGGCAGCAGTCCAGAACAAAAAGAGCTCGGCTGGAAAATTCCTTGGGACGAGGCTGTCGTCTTGGCGATTGACACCAGAACCGGAAAAACCGTTTGGAAAGGAAAGCGAGATGCATCGCGAGTGGGTCATGTCACACCGATCACGATTGACAATGGGGCAACCATCGTTAGCGCGGCAGGCGACCGCGTCCAGGCCTTCGACGCCAAAACCGGCACCCGTATCTGGTCTGTTTACAGCCAAGGGGAGGGAGTGACTCCGACGCCCGCCTTGGGCAAAGGCATGATCTACACCTCATCAGGGTTTGAGGAGCCAACGATCCGAGCAATCCGCTTAGACGGTTCTGGCGACGTGACGGATACCCACATCATCTGGGAACAGACGAAGGGTGTACCCGCCATGCCTTCTCCGCTTCTGGTTGGTCCTCATCTGTACACAATCACCCGTGACAATATCCTGTACTGCATTGATGCGGAGGATGGTCAGCCATTGTGGAACAAAAGACTCAGCGGAACTCATTCTGCATCGCCTGTTTTTGCTGACGGTCGCATTTACATTCTGTCGGAGACAGGGACAACACTCGTTTTGGAGCCTGGCTCACAATACAAGGAACTTGCGAGCAATCCACTTGATGAGAAGTGCCTTGCTTCCATGGCGGTCTCGGACGGGCATTTCTTTATCCGCGGAATCAACCACCTGTTCTGCATTGGTCGTCCTGAAACCAAATGACGAACAGGATGTTTCACGACACTGCCGATACAATCAAGACCAACCCGAGTCACCAGTAATATATTTTAGGCATCCCTGTTGCAGGCTGTTTCACTCGTTGGAGTTCAACAAAGTTCTCGCTCGCCCATTTAAGCCACAGTGTCTCTAACTCGGACACAAGATCAGGGAAGTCCAAAGCTCGATCATTCGCTTCGGTACGATCCGTTTCAATATCGTACAACTCCCAGCGTTTTTGATAATTAATCCACACCAGTTTCCATTTGCCGCGGCGGACCGCGCGGTTTCCCTCATGCTCGAAAAATAATGTTCGGCCGTGTTTTGGTACGCCTTGCCACACACTTAATAAGCTCTCACCGGCTAAGGGCATCACATGCGGCGAATTCCTCGGGTATTCGGCATTTGCTAATTCCAGAAACGTGGGTACCAAATCAATCACGTGCGAGGGTGTACGATCCACCTCACCTTGACGTTTAAGAACACGTGGCCAACAAACGATGGTCGGCGATGAAATTCCGCCCTCATGGTTGTAATGCTTGTACAGCCGAAAAGGTGAGTTACACGCATTTGCCCACCCTGTGCCGTAACTATGAAATGTTCTTGGCCCGCCCATCTTTTCCAGGTCGTCCCCAACGTAAAGGCGATTAGCCGGGTAGGGATTATCATCAAACCCGAATGGATCCCACTCAGCGCAGGCACCGTTGTCAGAAAGAAAAACAATCAGAGTGTCTTCCTTGCAGCCGTGCTTTTCAAGGGAATCCACGATCCGACCAATGTTGCCATCCATGATCCGAACCATCGCGGCATAGGTGGCCATTCGAGTTGCCAAATCTTCCTTCCTCGCGCCACTCAATTCCTCCCAAGAAGGAATGTCCCGATCATAATACGGTGAGTCTGCATTACGCTCCGGCACTGCCGTGACATGTCCTCGCCCAGACAACCCGGTGTCCTGCGCAACAAGCCCCAGATCCTTCATATGGCGAAGACGCTCTTCCCGTATTTCATCCCACCCCTTCCTGTAGGTGGCCATGCCTTTTCTTATTTCCTCCCTCGGCGCCTGCAAGGGAAAGTGAGGCGCGTTGTAGGCCACGTAAAGAAAGAAAGGCGACTTTTTACTTTGTGCGTTTTCAATGAACTCAACAGCGTGATCAGTGATCGCGTCCGTCGCATAGAATTCATCAGGCTCGTAGTGACGCTTTCTTCGTCCGGGAGGCATTCTTTCAAACAAATCACTCCGGTAATAGCTGGCATAAGCTTTGAAGTGTCCGAAAAACTCATCAAATCCATGCTTGGTGGGAATGCAATCTTGATTCCCACTCCCACGCAGGTGCCACTTGCCCGTCATGAAAGTCTGGTATCCCGTTTCCTTAAGCAGATTTGCAACACACACCGCTCGCTCAGTTAAGAACCCCCTGTAACCGGGCTTCCGATTATCTACTGACATCGCACCCACACCGGCCTGATGTGGATACAAACCCGTTAACAAGGAGGCACGCGTCGAACAACAACGTGCCGTGTTGTACAACTGCGTCATACGAACACCTTGTAGCGACAATTGATCCAAACACGGAGTCTCAATCTCGCTGCCAAAGCAGCCCAAATCCGAGTACCCCAAGTCATCAGCAAGAATCAAGACAATATTCGGGCGTTCTGGTGCTGCCTCCCCCCTCGCCATCGAAAAGAACCAACCGCAAAATAAAACGTTGCAAAAAACAACACAAATCGTTCGTTTCATTTACCCAACTTCCAACGGAGAACTGCTCGAATGTAACATTCAAAAACACAATCCCTCGACTGTACGCTGATGCGTTCCATGGCTCGATGACAAAAAACGTACCCGCATCACAGGCACCTGGCCCACCGTTCACTAAGATTCTGAAACACCGAACATAGACCACCCGCCACCACACCTGCATAACTCATTGCACATCACTCACGGACGACGATTCTCCTGCGTTCCAGTTACTACCGGTCAGTTCCAAAAACTCACAAACCAGCTCAGCGCGAAGCTGATTTCATTCGTACGCCCGATGCCCCATCACTAATCGTGGGCTACCTCGATCCGGTGCGGCCACCCAGGAAACTTTTTTGCGTCCGGCTCTCGCTCGGAATTCATGCTATGCAACTCGCAAACGATCATCATCTGTGACTTGTTGAACCTTACTATTCCATAACCGTTAGCGCCCGGCGCAGTTGCAGCGACTGTCAACTTGTTCCCAAACCGATCATGATGGTTTCCAGTTCCAGGCATTCCTGCCACTTCCCTTCCCTGCGCTGCTACAGCGGGGCCCCACTTTCGATTCTGCTTCGACGCAAACGCCGGAACAGAGTATCCCCAAGGCCCATCGCCCCACTCGCTGATACCATGCTGATGGAGCGTCCCAAAGTGGATATCACCCGACAACATGATTGCTTTTGACGGGGTTATTGCTGCCAAAGCCCGATTGCGGGCAGATTGCGGCCAGCCGTTGGCATCCATGTCGCCGTAGCGAACATCGTAATTACCGATATTCACAAATGGAGACTGAGACAGCACGGCTGCCAATTTCTTGTTCACAGCAACCTGTGACGCCCAGCGTGTCACAAAACGCTCCTGTGTCTCACCCAGCAACTGCAAGTCTGTGCTATCCAACAGAGACACATCATAAGCCGGATCCATGATCACTTCGGGCGTGCGATTCGGGCGATTCGACCGAGGATCATTGATCGCTTTCTTCACAACCAAAGAGGGCGGTGACTTGAACTTTCGATCTTCGAGAATAGCAAAGCTGACACCGCCATAGTCAAGCGATGTGAAGTAGGCATTGATCCCATCACCCCAAGGCCCTTTTGCAGCCGCATCGGGAAGGTGCCACGTCTGAGTGGCCTCAACCGCATTGACCCATTTTGGATGCATCGGATACCCACCCGTCGTACGTGTCCCCGTCATCCGTCGCCCACCATCGCCCCACAGATCACTGGCGTAAACATCATGGTCATCAGTGATCATGATTGAGGGCCGATCCTTGAGCAGGTCCCGAAAGGTAAGCCCAAACTTTCGCCATTTGGCAAGATAGTTTGCCATGGCTTCAGGCACTTCTGATTCCTGTTCACAAAGCACCACCTCTCCGCCAGCATTACTTTCATAAATCTGGTCACCAGCAAAGAACACCAGGTCTGGATCCTGGTCAACCATCTGCTTGACCGCTGCCTCATAAGGGAACCACTTGTCATTCACGCAGGCTACCACCATTAAATTCAAAACCGCCACTTCCTTTGGATCCGGACGAATCACGCCTTCCAAACGACTATTCCCTGACCTCACTTGGTACGGGATGTTGGCTTTTTGCCGCCACTCTTCAATCCTGAACACCGCCATGGCGGTCAAAGGGTCGACGCTTGCGTCCATCTCTTTTTTCCAAGCTCCGTTTTGCTTGAACCACAGCTCGGCCACCGCCTCGACAGGATCCAAAGGATCAGCATCGGTATGCGCAGCTATCTTGAGTATTTCATTCGACAGGCCATATTGGGTCCACAGCAACGAAGGAACAGCTCCAGCGGAGTTCTTGACCCGTTCGACAGTGACAAAATAAGCACCATGAGTTTTCCCCTCGGACGTCGTGAGCCAAGTTTGCAATTCGGTGGGGCCCGCAGGTAATTTAAGCTCGTAAGACACACTGGATTGTTGATTTGGCCGTGGGATGTTTCCGGCTTCTTCCTTCGCCGCAATCCGAACTCTTGCAAATGTCGACTCAAGAGGCCGTTCGATATAAGTTGGCCATCTGGACAGGGTGAAGCGGTACGTACCAGCCGCAGCGACATCAATTGCCCATTTGCCATTCGCGATCTTTCGACGCAACACGTGTGATCTTGCCCACGGTGGTCCCCCCGATGGCATGACCCATTCCTGACTCGTCAGGTCCGTCGGGTTCTCCAAGTCGCTACCGATCACGATCCGTGACGGAACCATGCCCGGTTTAACTGCCTGATACCATTCCAGGTGCTCACGTCGCAACTTTGCAACCACGTTGGGAAACTCGTTCGCGACATCCTTTCGTTGCATGGGATCCTGCTGAATATCGTACAATTCGCGTCCCTCAACCAACCGCCAACGCGGCGTCATCGCAGCACCAATCAGCCACGGGCTATCGGGGTCCGAAAACCCATTTCCACCATGCATCTGTGTATGCAAAGTTCGTTCAGGCCAGCTTGTATTATTTTTACCCATCAAGCCCACCAACGACTTGCCATCCAAGGCCGGCCAATCGGCTGGACGCTGCAACTCACATAGTTCCATCAAGGTGGGCGTGATGTCAAAGTGCATGGTCAAGGCATCAATATTCTTGGGGCTGTTGAATCGTTGGTCGTAGTGCCGAATGAACAGTGGCACACGGTGTCCCCCTTCGTACGCGGAGCTTTTTCCACCACGCCGAAAACCATTCTCGCTGGGATCGAGAGGAAACCCGGTGATCCGTCCACCTTCTCCGAACAAGGCACCGGCAGAAGTCCCGTTATCGGTCAGGAACACAACGATCGTTTCGGAATCCAACTGTTCAGTCTTCAGATAGCTACGCAACCTCCCCAAATTCCAATCGAAATTGGCGACCATTCCCATGAATGCGGCCTGCTGCGGCGGACATCCTGCATCCAGGTAAGGCTTCTTCCACTCCGATCCCACAAGATAGGGTCCATGGGGAGCATTCGTGGCCAAGTAAACGAAGAACGGCTTATTGCCACCAGCGTCAGTCAACACACCATCCATGAAGCTCATCGCCTCATCAAACCAAACGTCCGTGCAGTAGCCCTCAAACTTCTTCCACCTGTCCCCGACCAGGTACGTATCATCAAAATAATCATTACCCCAATAATCAGAAATCTGCGTCACGCCTCCACAGCGATGCCAAACCGATCGCTCGAACCCCTTGTCCATCGGCCGGGCTGGCGCATTGTCACCAAGGTGCCATTTCCCAAACATTCCGGTGGCATAACCGTTGATCGTGAACAGGTCTCCCAGTGTCTTCTCCCGTTGATGTAGGCTAGTCCGCCCCGACGAGGTGCGATAAGCACCGGTGCGTCCCGGATAACGACCAGTCATCAAAGCTGCGCGAGTGGGCGTACAAAAAGGAGCCACATGAAAGTCCGTGAACCGAATTGACTCGGCACCCAACGCATCTAGATTCGGAGTCTTCAGGGTTGGATTTCCATGGCAAGACAAGTCACCATATCCCTGATCATCCGTCATAATCACAATGACATTGGGACGCTTGGCACGGTCCGCCAAAACTTTGCAAGTGGAAAACCCCACCATCGCCCAACAAACCGCAACCGACACCATCATTCGTGAAACGAGCGTTCGCATATAGCTATAATTCCTAGTAAAGCTGAATCTATCCCATGCCGTGCACCATCATTGAAATGCTTATTGAACACCATTTTTCAAAACGATTTTTCAACACAATGAATGCCTGAACACAACATGCTGCTTGAACACAACCGGATGGCTCCTACCTTTGTTTTGCATTCCGCATGCACGGCCACAGCTTACCTCAAACGCTCAGTTTCTGCCTGAATCGACATGCGTTGGGTTAAAAAATAGCCAAGACACTGTTCGTTTCAACTCACGCTAACGCAGGTAAACTGTACGAGGCTTGGATAATTCACTCTCCTCTATCATTACCAGGTTTGCCAAACCGTTGAGATTCCGCATCCAACTTTCACCCCAGCCAACAGCATGCACCGT
>JACLAC010025592.1_pt1 | contig 22302 bp, 21 predicted proteins | sample 8027881 | NCBI WGS metagenome assembly JACLAC01 (sample SAMN15725517, study PRJNA655200) | protist metagenome | isolation source: fluorescence activated cell sorting (FACS) single amplified genomes of... | place: Spain: Blaines Bay Microbial Observatory, Mediterranean Sea | collected 2016-01-19 | reverse complement strand
CGCCAGACAATGGCGCCGTTCTTTTGTTGTTAGCTACCGCGTGAGGACGATATTGCATGGTAGATGTTGAAGAGTTGCGCGAGCGTTTCCTGAACCTGGAATACGATACAAAGGCATTCGAGTTTGACGCCCAGGACGCGGCTGATGCCGCGCGTTACGCCGGAGAGACGTTGCCTGAGTTTATTGATCCGACCCACGCGAACTTCGAGGTGTCGTGTGCGTTCCTCGCGAGTTTTGCCTCCGGGCGGAGGTTACCTATCGATTTCCCGTCATTGGGTGGAATTTCGATGGATGGTGGCAAGGCGGTTACCAGTCATGAGCCTGTGCGCGGTGACACCAAGCTGACGGGACGGACTCACCTGCACGAAATTTACGACAAGAGCGGTCGTTCGGGGCGCATGATCTTTATCGTGGCCCGCACAGAGCTGAAAGACGACGAGGGCGTGCACTACGCAACGCTCGACGCGAGACAGGTCATCCGGGAGAAACCAGCCGCATGAGCATTCAGACCATCAGTGACGTGGAATTTGGCGACGAACTCGAAGTCTTCACACCGGACAGCTCCATCGCAAATACGGCCGCGTTTGCAAAATGCGTCAAATACAGCGGTAACGGCCGCTTCGACGATCACGAAAAAGCTCGCGCCCAAGGCCTGCCTGGCGCACTGGTCCCGGGCATCATGGGCATGGCCTTTCTGAATAGTGTCATTCACAAGTGGTGCCCGGTCGCGCGCGTCGTCAAGATTGACACAGTATTCAGGGCCCCGATGCTGGCCGATACCACGCTCAGCATTGGCGCGGTGGTAACGGACATCGACGAGGAAACCGGCATCGTGGAAATCGACCTCACCGTCAAGAACGATGCAGGCGAGACGCGCGTGATGGGAACGGCGAACGTGAGGGTGCCGGTTTCGTAACTGCGCGGACGCCGATGCAACGCGAGTAGGGCAAGTGGTGCAGCATGAGCAGTGCTGCCGGTGCGAGTCCTGGCGCCCCCGCGTTAACGAATGCGCTTTGCCTCAACGCGAGCGTGCCATGAGGTCTACCTGTGGCTTCAAGGTCGGCGTGACGTGACGGTGAGACGTGCCGGTGAACCCAGGCGGGTCGGCCACACAAAAACGGCGCCATCGGCGCCGTTTTTCGTTCAGGAGCTGACGCTCAGCGAGATGAACGTCATCCGCGCCGTATCTCCGAGCCTTCAAAGGTCACGTGAATGCGGTACACCACTTTTTGCTCACAGTGAATTTCCCCGGTCGCCAGATCAACGCGGCTAGGCATTTCGCTGATAGTTTTGTCGATGGTGGAGTGAAAGCCGCGCTCGGAAAACACGTCGATGAGCATGGATAGTGCCAGCGGATCGTCAAACAACGTGTCCTCGGTGTTGACCATGGCGTTGCCGGAAATGGCATGCCGCTCCACGATGGGAAGGAAACGATCACCTACCAGGCTCACAACCTGCGCGAACAATTCAGTCTGTTCGAGTTCGTAACGGTCCAGGCGTTTGACGAGTTCCTGACGCGCATGCAGGGTCATATCCTGTGCCAGGGGTAAGCTGCTCAGGCGATCGTAGGTACGCGGATCCAACTCCAGCGAACTTTGATATTGCAGCTCTCGCAGGATGTTCTTCTCAACCTCATCAATCGGACCTTCCGCATTGACAAAGTGATAGTGATAGATCTCCTTGAGAGAGGTCAGTGCGTCCCAGGTCTGCTCTTTGAAAACGCGATAGCGATGGCGGGCGCTGTCTTCCTCAATGTCCGTTGCGCGCAGTTCCTGCAACTCGCCGATGCCGGTCTCTTCAACGCCCTTGTTATGCGCGATGATCTCCTGACCGCGTTTCAGTTGACGCTCGACGCTGGTGTGTTCGGTGACGAACAGCACCATGGCATGTACCGTCGGACGGCGGAACTGGGACGAGAGTGGCGTATCGGAGAACTCTGAGTGCAACTGCGTGATCTTGTCGACCAACGATTTCAGACACTCGACCTGGACCCGGGTGCGTGGGAACCCGTCCAGTACTGCGCCGTCCCTGAACGGTTCTTCGAGGAGCTTACGCAGCAGGATGCTGAATACTTCTTTATCCCCAACCAGGCCCCCCGCGTCCTTGATGCGTTTCGCCTCGGGTGTGTCGAGCAGGCTGCTCATCACTATAGGCGGACAGGTCAATCCGCGCAGACCCATGATAAAACGGGTTTGCGTGCCCTTGCCGGACCCCGGCGCGCCACCGAGTAGGATCAACTCTTTTGGGAAACGCAAGTTGTCATGCCCAACCTCTTCCTCCAGCTCTTCCCACGCCGTGTTGAAGATCACATGCGCGTCTTTGATTTCGAGGTCGGTTAGGGACTGAGTTGGCTCGCTTGGGTCGGCGTCACTCATGGACCTACACTAACTTATTTATGGGGACATAAGGGCGCGCATTCTACCACCACGTCTCCCCCTGACCACTGTTGTCTGCACCACATTCTTGATCTGCCGCGATCCTGGAACATATCTGCGACCTATGGCACACGCCAGCGACTTTCCTTACCTGCAACATGATGGATTCATTGCGGTGGCGCATCGCGGTGGAGCCAGTCAGTGGCCTGAAAACTCTATGCGGGCGTTCCGCGGCGCAGTGCAGTTGGGTTATCACTACATTGAGACTGACGTCCATGCGACCAGCGACGGTGTGCTACTGGCTTTTCATGACGACGTGTTGGACCGCGTGACCAATATGCGGGGGTGTGTGGCCGAGATGCCGTACGCCGCCGTGCGCGACGCGCTGATCGAGGGCACTGAACCCATACCCAGACTTGATGAAGTCCTGGAAGCGTTTCCCGATACCAAATTCAACCTGGATCCCAAACACGATAATGTCGTCGCGCCCATGGCAGAGTTGTTGCGGGGAATGCAGGCGGTCGACCGAGTGGGCGTCGGGTCGTTCTCCGGCAAACGCCTGACCCGCATCCGCAAGCTGCTGGGGCCGGCGCTCTGCACTTCGATGGGGCCCGCGGAAGTGCTGCGGCTTCGGCTGGCGAGCCTGGGTATACCGACCGGGACGTTCGACTCAGCCTGCGCGCAGGTCCCCGTCCGGCATCATGGGGTGCCCACAGCCGACAGACGCATGATCGGAGCGGCCCATACACGCGGCTTGCAAGTACATGTCTGGACGATCGATGACGCGGACGAAATGCGTCGCCTTATCGAGTTGGGTGTAGACGCCATCATGACGGACGAACCCGAACGCTTGCGAGGCGTATTGCAGGAGAAAAATCTCTGGTGACGTCTCACACTCGCCCGCCTGCGAGTTGCACCTGCGGACGCCTTGTACATTCGCGCATTGTACATTCGGGGGCTACGCGCTAGTATCCGCGCGCGCTACACCGCGCGAACGTGTGCGAGACCTCCTGTCACCGCACTGCCTCCGTTTCTCGAATACCGTTCTGCCAAGAGCTCCTGTCGTTAGAACAGCGAGTTTGGACAATTCTATTGGGGTTACAAACATGCAAAACGAAGCTGCGCTAACACAACTGAAGGCGACCGATAAGTTTGTTGGCAGACATCTGCTCCTGGACGTCCAGACGCGCGGTCTGCGTGGTATCAATGACACCAGCACCATTTACAAGATGCTGGAAGATCTCTCCCACGTACTCAACATGACGTTGGTGTATCCCCCGCTGGTGGCGCGGTTCCCGTTTGCATCGAGCGAACTCTCACAATTCGTGAAGTCACTGACGGAAGAGGGGATCCAGGCTCGCACAGTGCAAACGATGCAGGATTTATTGGCGCGACGGCACACAGAAGACTCCGGCGTTTCGGGGATTACGGTGTGGCTCGAGTCGCATGCCGCGATTCACACCTGGACGGAAGAGAATTTCTTCTCGTTTGACGCGTATTCATGCAAGGACTTTGACACCCAGGTAGCCTTGGACCACGTGCTCAAATACTTCGATGTCGCCTCATACAACGGTCTGGACGTGGTGCGCACTATCGATGCGCCGCAGCGTGTTCGGGTATTGAGTTCCGACGACGTAACGGCGCCTGTCGTCGTAGATGCGGATGAGTGAGCGCCGACGGAGACGTTCATAAGCCTTGATATCTGACGTGCCCGGCAGGTCTCGTGGTACGTGCCAAACGGCGGAATGTGCGACCATTTGCTCCACTAACATCGGCTGTGGAACCGCGTGAATGGACTGGCAACTGAAAGACAAGGTGGCGCTCGTGACGGGTGGCGGCCGGGGCATTGGCAAAGCCGTGGCGCTGAAGCTGGCTGAGCATGGTGTGCACGTAGGCATCTGCGGCCGCACCCAGGCGACGCTCGAGGAGGCCGCCGATGAGTTGCGCGAATTCGGCGTTCAGGCCTGGCCGGTTGTTGCGGATGTAACCAGCGAGGCCGCGGTGCAATCATTCATTGACACCGTTGCCGCCGAGGCCGGACGGCTGGACATCATGGTCAATAACGCGGTGTCGTCGTTTTATGCGCCGTTTGCCGAACAGACGGACGACCACTGGCGCCACCACCTGGACGTCAAATTGATGGCCTATATTCGGTCAGCTCGCATGGTTCAGCCGCATATGAAAGCAGCTGGAGGTGGTCGCATCGTGAACGTGGGTGGCATGACAGCCCGCATCGTTGCGGCACATCGCATTACCAACGGCGTGGTCAATGCAGGCGTCGCCAACTTCACCAAACAATTGTCGGCTCAGGTAGGCGGTAACAACATCACCGTCAACTGTGTGCATCCTGGCTTTACGGCTACCGATCGGATGTTGTCAGGCACGCGACGACGCGCCGAGGACGCAGGCATCACGGAAGAGCAGGAGATCGCCCGCATGGTGAGCACCATCCCAATGGGCCGTCTGGTGGCGCCAGAAGACATCGCCAATACGGTGCTCTACTTTTGTTCGCCGCTTGCATCCATGGTGACCGGCCAGAGCATCGCGGTAGACGGTGGCTCGGGCGAGTCAATCAACTACTAGGGGCCGTGTTCAATGGTCACCGACTGCGAGTGCCTCTGAACCTCATGCCGGTGGTACGGCAACTTTGAAGCGATGGTCCTCGTCTACGGCCATGTCGTGCACCAGCTGCATTTCCCAGGCCAGATACGCGCGCATCGCGGTCTCGATGTCTTCGTTTTCTTCGCGTGCTTTGCGGCGAATGTCGTCCGCGGCACTGGCCATGTGTTCCGCGCCGGTGCTGAGCGCATAACCCGCGTTGACCCAAGCCGCCGTGCCGCCTGACAACGCGAGCACGGAATCATCCTGAGCGGCGCGATCGGCTGCGGCAATGGCCGCCAGGACGCCGTCCGGTGATGTGAATACCAGATTGGTTGTAGACGGTACGTTGACGAGGTCATCGTCCAGGCGAGAACGGATGGCGTACCACGCGCCAGGAATATGGCCATCGAAATATCCACGGCTCCAGTTCAGGTCGACAACTACGGCTTCACCGCTGGTGAGCAAGGCTTTCAGTGCCGCTGGGTCTATCTGTTTTACCCGTGTTGGGTTCAATGTTGCGACGGGCGGCTGGTAGGGTCCTGACGCTGTAGGGCCGTCAAATTTCGCCATGCTAATCGTGGCGACATCCCAGCCCATCTGCTGCAGCCACGATGCCGTCATCGTGGCGCGCACACCATCGTTATCAACCAGTAGAACGCGCGCGCCCCACACGGGCAGGTGTCGATCGGTTTCCTGAATCAATTGTCCGCCAGCAATGTGTTTCACGCCGGCGAGGTGTTGCGTCTCGTATTCTTCCTTGGTGCGTACGTCGAGCACGTACAAGGTGCGGGACGCAGCTTCCGCGCGCCATTGTCTTAACGTCTCTGCATCGATGGAACTGATGCCACAGAGCTCTGCTACGCGTGCTGCGCCTGCTGTCGCGACGGTGAGCCCGGCGTTAGAGACCTCGGGTGCCGTCCTGGTGGCGCCCTGAATGACGTCGAAACCGTACAGGTGCCAGTCCTGCGTGCCGTTTTTGAGCGACACGATCTTGTTTTCGATGCCGGCGTTGATGAGCGCTTGTGCGCCGATAATACTGCGCGTTCGGCCGCCGCAGTTGACCACGATAGTGGTGTCTGGCGATGGCACCAGGTCTGTTATTCGATAGACAATTTCTGCGCCAGGCACGCTGATGGCACCAGGGATACTGTTGGCGTGGTATTCCTCGTAGGAACGCGTATCGAGAATAACCATGTCGGCCTGCGCATCGATCATGGATTTCAGTTCGGCTGCGTCTATCCACGGAGTACCAGCCTCGTGTTCTACAACCTCTGCAAACGCTTTGCTCGGGACGTGCACGCCAGAGTAGATGGGGTGGCCAGCATCCGCCCACGCGGCGACACCACCTTCCAGGATACTGACATCGGAGTAACCCATCGCCGCCAGTCGCGCGGCCGCCGAAGCTGCCAACCCTTCGCCGTGGTCACACCAGACCACGCGGACATCCTTCCGCGGCAATAACTCGCTTGCAAGGACCTCGATACGACCAAACGGCACGCAAGACGCCATCAGAATATGCCTGGCATCAAACGGCACTTCCTCGCGCGCGTCGAGCAACGCCACTTCTTCATCGTCGTGTAGCGCCGCCTTCAGTTCAGCGACTGTCATCATTTGCATGGATACGTCATCTCCGACTGTTGTGGAGCCCGCAGGGTGCTACTCCGCAACCGCAGTCAGCCCATTTCCGGAACTGTCGTGCATCTTGCGGATTGCCTGGCGCGCGAATGCGAACGCTTTGTCATGGGAGCGTAAGAGCAGTGAGCGCGTCGGGTCTTTGTTGATGCTCTCCTGTTGGGCCTCAAGAAAAGTCTTGTCTTCCAGGAAGGCTTCCAGGATATCTTGATGGAAGGCAACGTTGGCAGGGTGTTCCAGCGCCTTATCTCGGACAGCCGTAGAGAAGAAATAGTACATGCTCTTGTCATCCGCTGACGTCGCGTGATGAAACAGCCGCACGGCCAATCCACCGGGTTTGTTGCAGTTCTCTCGTGCAACGGTGCCAGAATCGTGACCACCGCCCCACTGCGGTACCGAAGCTGGCGCGACGTATTCAAAATCCTGCCATCGGTCAACTTTGCCAGCGAAGCCTGCGGCTTTTACAAACGAAGGTGGCGGCGTTGATTCCATCATCCATCGCACGTAGTGCGCGCCGCTTTTGGTCTGTTCAGTCGTCAGTTCCGCGTCGTCGTGTTCGTTCAGGTTGCCTCCAATCGTGGAGCCATGTACGTAACCCAGATGCGTGAGATCCAACAGGTTGTCGACCATCAGCATATAGTGTGCGGCGATGTCGTATTTCCCAAATTTGAAGTGCCACTCATCACGCATGTCGTGGTACGGAAAGTCCACGATCAGAGTTTCATCAGCGGAGTCCGGATCGCCCAGCCACACCCACACGAAATGTTGTCGTTCGACAACAGGGTAAGCCCGTAGGCGAAAATGAGGGTTCATAGGCTCGCCGGAATTCTCGATACACGAGCCTTCGCAGTCGAATACCATCCCATGGTACCCGCACTGCACGCCGCGCGTTACCGACTTGCCCAAGGACAGCTTTACACCGCGGTGACAGCAGCGATCTTCGAGAACAGCGGCTCTACCTTCTCCAGTGCGGAACAACACCACATCGTCACCCAATAGCGTGCGTGCGATGGGGCCGCTTTCCAACTCGTGTGCCCAGGCGCCGATGTACCAGGCGTCGCGTACCAGGGGTTCCAGTGCGGAATTGGCCCTGACTGCTCCACATGCTTTCGTTCGCATGGTTCCGACTAATAGTGCGTGGAACCGATGCGGCATTCGAGATACCGGTAGGGCCAGGAAATAGCAATCTTGGGTGCCGTGGCACCGAGGCGTGTGGTGCCTCGTCTAAACTCCATGGTTAAGTCTGCCGAAATGGCAACGTGAACGCAGCGGGAACAACGCGGCTATAAACAATGGGTCAACCTGACGACAACGCCAGAGGTGCACGGACTGTATCCGTGTTGCGTGCCGACGACGTGCAATTGCGCGGCTGGTTGGGTGAGCTGTGGCGTTACCGGGAACTGGCGTGGGCGCTCGCTGAGCGTGACATACGCGTCCGTTATCGCCAAGCTGTGATCGGGGCCGCCTGGGCAGTGCTGCAACCTACGGCCATGATGGTCATCTTCACGGTCTTTTTCGGGCGGTTGGCACAGGTGCCGTCGGACGGAATTCCCTATCCGGTGTTTGTGTTTGCCGGGTTGCTGCCGTGGTTGTTTTTTGCCGGCGCGGCGTCCGCGGCATCCAACGCACTGGTCAACCAGTCAGCAATGGTTGCGAAGGTTTATTTCCCGCGGCTGTTGTTGCCGGGTGCATCCTTGGGGGCCTACTTCATCGACTTGCTCGTGAGTGCGGTCTTACTGATCGTCTTGATGATCGCGTACGGGTTCTGGCCGGGATTGACGGCATTGTGGGTGCCTGTGGCGCTTGTTGGCATTGTGATATGCACGCTCGCGGTTGGCATATTCTGCTCCGCGCTACTCGTGCGTTATCGCGATGTCCGTTACGTTCTGCCATTCCTGTTGCAGATCTGGATGTTTGTAACGCCGGTGATCTATCCAGTCTCGTTCATTTCAGAGGACTGGCAGTGGCTCGTCTGGTTAAATCCGATGTCGGGATTTGTCTCCGCCATCAGGGCCGCGTTGTTTGATACACCTTTGGAACCAGCGGGTGTGGCCGTGAGCACGGTAGTCGCATGCGTGTCCCTGACGTTCGCCGTCTGGTATTTCCGACGCGTCGAACGCGCGCTTGCGGACTTCATCTAGTGTCGGCTGGTAGGTTGGGTTCCTCCATGGCGCTGGATGCCGGATGCGCTATTAGTATGCGGATGGTTGGAAAACAGTATCGGCGGGGCGTGACGCATGCGAACGGTAGCTTTGTGGAAGCCGCAGCCGCATGGCTCAAACGACCTTTCTCGGGGCCGGGCGCAAATGTGGACAGCGAAACTTTCTGGGCGTTGCGTGATTTCTCAGCCGACGTGCCGATGGGTACCGTGCTGGGCGTCATCGGGGCGAATGGCGCTGGCAAGAGTACTTTGCTGAAGCTGCTTTCGCGTATCACGGCGCCAACAAGAGGTGAGATCTGGCTGCGTGGCACCGTGGCAAGCCTGCTGGAGGTGGGTACCGGATTTCATCCGGAGTTAACCGGCCGCGAGAACATCTACTTGAACGGGGCCGTTCTCGGCATACGGCGTGCGGATGTGCGCACGCGTTTGGACGAGATCGTGGATTTTGCCGGCGTTGGTGAGTTTCTGGATACGCCCGTCAAACGATATTCCTCTGGAATGCACCTGCGCCTGGCGTTTGCGGTGGCAGCGCATCTGTACGCGGATGTCATGCTGGTTGATGAGGTGCTGGCGGTTGGTGACCACGAATTCCAACAGAAGTGTCTCGGCAAGATGGGCGAGGTTGTGCGGGGCGGGCGCACGGTGGTGTTTGTCAGTCACGATATGCACGCTGTGCAGACGTTGTGTGACGAAGCCATTCATATACATGCCGGTCAAATTGTCTCCAGGGGGCCCGCGCGTACGGTGGTGTCCGGATACATGGCGGGTTTGAATGTCGGCGATACGCATATCGCCTGGGATGTCCACGATGCGCCCGGGGATGATGGCGTCAAGCTGCTTGGCATGCGTATCTTGCCGTCCCCGCAGGCGGACGGCTCGTTCAGTTCATCACGACCGCCGGTGGTGGAATTTGACGTGGCACTTCGGGACGTCGAAAACGACTTGTGCATCGGTTTTGATTTGATGACGGCGGATGGCGCCGAGGTGCTGCGCACCTACCAGAGCGACATGCACATCGAGGCCGCGCCCCGGCTGCACAAAGGGCGTAACAAGCTGCAGTGTACGTTACCTGAAAAACTCCTGAACGGCGGGGTCTACTACATTTGTCCGCGCATCAGCATCCATCGCAAACGTTGGATTGTGCAGCTTGAATCTCAGCTCAAGTTCGACCTGCAGATCGACCACGGAGAGTCGCCGTATTTTGGTACGCGCCAGGTGGAACGTCCCGGTGTTATTTCGCCCGTCCTGAACTGGATTCGAGTGGGCGATGATGAGTGACGCGGAGAATCTGCCGACCATCTCGGTGGTGACTCCGACGTTAAATCAGGCTGCGTACCTGGAGCAGACGCTCCACTCCGTGCATGACCAGCGTTACCCGAAGCTTGAGCACATCGTTGTGGACGGCGGCAGCACCGATGGGACTGTCGCCATACTGGAACGATGGAACGAGCGACTGACCTGGTGGGTCAGCGAACCGGACCGTGGACAGACACACGCCCTGAACAAAGGGTTTGCCCACGCTCGCGGTGAGGTCTGGGCGTATCTCAACTCCGACGACGTTTACGCGGACAATGCGTTGTGGATTGCCGGGCGCTTTTTTGCAGACCACCCGGAAGTTGATCTGCTACATGGGCGCTGCGATATCCTGGGCGAAGACGGCAGCGTACAACGCTCACATCTGGCAAGGATTCAATCGCATGTAGATGCATTGGATCTATGGAACATCTGGTTCCAACAAGGACAGTTTGTGCAGCCAGAGGTGTTCTGGCGTGCGCCTGCTGGCGACGCAACGTTTGATGAATCGTACAACTACGCGATGGACTATGACTATTGGGTCCGCTTGCTGCGTGAAGGCGCGGCCGTAGCGGCCATCGAACAGACGCTCGCCGGCTTTCGCCTGACCAGAACTCAGAAGAGTCGAGCCGCTGCCGCCGCCGCGGAAGAACTCTTTGCGATCGTCCGGCGCGAACTTTGGCATAAGAACGCAACCATTCCGCCGCGCCATCGTTTGCGAGGTGAGTGGATTTACAGCCAGGTCTTGTTACCGGCCATCGCCGCTTCGGTGAGCGACGGTGAGAGTAAGGTGACGCGGTACTTGAAGGTGCTGGTTTTATGCCTCAAGCACCCGCAACTGTTGCTATCCCGTCAGTTGTACCGGCGAACAACCCATGTCATCGGCATTCCGTCCCGCTAGACCTCGCTCAGTAATCCGCCGCGCACCAGTTCGCGCATCCCTTCGCGGTACATGAGTTGCCGGATCGCGCCGACATAATGTCTGAACGGCCGACAGTTAATGCCGGGCGTCAACGTCAGTGTGTACTCTTCCGGGAGGAGTTCAGCTGCATAACGTGACGCACTCAGCGCAAACAGTGTTTGTTCAATGCGCCAGAAGTGTCCGGTGCGCACAGATTCGACGCTCAGGAATTCCTCCAGCCAGTCGTAGCGCATCAAGTCACCTTGCAGTGCGCCCAGTCCTGAGTTGATACGGGGCAACAGATCGATATCGAATTTGGCGTGCGCGTCCTCCGCTGTGATCACATACGCGCTCGCGACGTCGGCGTTAAAAGCGTTGCTGGCAAAACATGGGTCTTCGATACGCTCAACAAGTGCCATTGGCATCCCGAAAAACAACAGGTCACTGTCGAACAAAAGCATACGTTCCCCTTCGAGGAACGCGTAGAAATCGGTGCTCTTGATGGCGAGTACATTAGTTGCGCGAAAACCCCTCGTGTGCGGGAAATGCGCAAGCGCGGAGGCCATGTGCTGGTCCGCCTGGCGTCTGTCGATTACGCGTCCGTCCGGGAAGTGCGTGGCAAACGCGGCTTTGGCGTCATGGTCAAGCGAGCCGTCATCGTGCACACACAACCGGTAGCGGGTGCCGCTTGCCCGATAAAAGGACTTCAATCCCCACATCAAGTCCAGCCAGTCGCGCGCGCTTGTCAATACGTGCAATTCGCATTGCGAATCGTCGAGGTCACGTACCGGTGATGTTTTGAGTATCTGCGGCCTTACGCGTTCGCGGTACCAGGTCGCCCGTACGCCGCCACGAAGTGCTTCTCGCGCACCTAACAACATGGCACCTGGAGTCAGCATCATGGCTTTAATGCACCTTTGCTGCCAGATGCGCGCGGTATGTGGCAGCCGTAGTCTCGGCAATGGCATGCCAAGAGCTTGTCTGGCGCCATTCGGCTGCTGAAGCGTAGTCCGCTTGTGCCGACAATGCGTGCGTCAACACTTCATCAAAGTCTTCTTCAAGAGAGCGAAAGCGAAATACAAGCGGATGAGGTTCAGCCAGGTCAACCGTGCTCAAGCGATGTGGAATCACAACGGGTACTCCCAGCGAACGGGCCAGGCAAGCCGCACCTGAAGTGAGGATTGTCCGGTAGTTGAACAGCGTCACGTCGGCCGCGCTCAACCAGCAGTGTAAGGTTTCCTTGGACAGCCACTCAGCCGCAATGCGCAAGTCGACCGCATCACTGTCGCGGGCCATGTCGCGAAGGTCGCGCGCGAAGTGGTTGTCCCACGCGCGGCCAAGCACTACAAGGCGTGCGGGGCTCTCACGCACAGCAAAGTGGCGCACGGCTTCGGCGATGCCTTTGTAGGTTGAGACGGTGCCAAACATCAGACAAAGCGCTTTGTCATCCGTCAGACCCAATGCCGTCCGCGCTTGCGCGCGGGGTAACAGCGCAGGCCATCCCGCGGCGAGGTCACCATGTGGAATGTTGACACAACGATCATCAGGTAAGCCAAACATTGTCTGGACTTCAGCGCGGGCCGCATCCGAGTGTGTGAATACGGCGTGTGCCGATCGCATCGTGTCGCGCACACAGGTAAACACACCGAACTCGTCGCCGCGATCATGTGGTAACAGATTGTGCGCTGTCGCAAATAGCGGGAGGCGTGATGTTGCAAGCGCCCGGTCTAGTGGGTAGCGCAACTTGCGAAGCCAGTCGAGACCGTCACGACGCCGCTGAAAGTACTTCTCGGGCCAGTGCAAGTGCAGCGCGTCTGCCGGAAAGTCAAGCACGCCTCTCGCCAGGGGCAGGCCTCGCCGATAGTCGGACATAAACGCGACCTCAACATCCACGGCGGCCAGCGCATCGGCAAGCAGCGACTGGTAATCGCCGCCATCGCGATAGTCGGGCGCAAACAGTACTCGAATGGGCTTCGGCATCTCCGTGGCATCCGCGGGTGCAGATTAGTGATCCCCGGAGTATGGACCAGCAAATATAAGCCAGCGAGTATGACGGCGCATCACGGGATACGTTGTCGATGCTTCCTGGCGCTGTGAATGACGTTATAGTCATCGCGCTACTGACAGACTTGGAAAAAACGCCATGCCGACCAAAACACATTCCCGCCGTGCGTTCCTGCGCCTGTACGCTCTGGCTATGGCTGGCATGTTGACAGGCTTGGCGCCCAATGTTGCATGGGCGGCCAATGACAAGGACGCTCCCGGTGTCATGACTGTGTACAAGTCGCCAAGCTGCGGTTGTTGCGCCAAATGGGTTGAGTATCTGCGGCGCGATGGTTTCAAAGTGATTGTTGAAGACGGCGCCAACATGCAGACCGTCAAAGCGTATCACGGCGTCGCGCCCAAAATGGCATCGTGTCATACGGCTATCATCGACGGCTATGTCATCGAAGGTCACGTGCCAAGCGCGGACATACGCCGTCTGTTACGTGAACGCCCGCCTGTATTGGGGCTGACGGCGCCAGGCATGCCGCAGATGTCACCAGGCATGCACAGCGAGGTTCCTCGTGACTACGATGTGCTGACATTCGATAAGGAGGGACGTCTCAACCTGTTCTCCCGTTATTGAGGCGCCCGGAGGGCGCTTGGCGCTGCCCTCCGAGAAGGCGCGTGTAGCTTACTCGACGTCTGTGGAGATACGAGGACAGGTCGCCATTGGACGGCTCGCCTGAATCGGGCGGCGCATTCTGATTCAGCAGTCGCGCGCATGACGCGAGCCCGTCTGACCACCATTAACGTCCGCATCAGCGTTTCCGACGATTACCGGAGGCGGCGTTGCCAGTGAATGGGGGACTACGCCGTAGCCGAAAGTCTCGACTCGCTGATATCGCAGACGGAATTGGGCTACGCCGTTAACGCTGTCGAAAGTTCTTTCAAAATCGAATGAGAACCCCGGCTTTTGTTTGGGCGTCCGAACTATCCTTGTCCCCATTAAGTCATCTTGGCGACGACGGCCTTTCAACCAGGGATTCACATGGAACGTCGTCAGTTAGCCCATGAGTATTTGTCAATTCGATTTCTTTCGGATGTTCTCACAAGAGTTTGATGCAAGTGGCAAACGTTAGTAGAGAAGTTACAGCCCTCACTGAATTCCATCGAGTCCACACGGTCAAGTAGTGCGCCCACACTCGGTCGGCATTCGAATTGTTTTCCGCTTTTGCCAGAGCGTTGTTCAGGGGAACGTTAAATGCAGCCGTAACCCCGAACATACCGATGACGTAGATGCTTCCCGCAACGGTTGCCCAAAGCGAATCGGGTTCTCCCCAGGTCCACAACCCGCCCCCCGCAAGTGCCAATGCGAGAACTGTGGAGACAAAGAACAGTGGCATGAACATGGACCGCAAGATGACTTCGTTGATGGAGTTCATGGTTCGCATGCCCTCAAGGCCGTCCAGAGCTTTGAGGGATTGCATAATGAAACTTGAAAAAGCGAAGTAGGTACCGGCCATCAAGCCACTCGATATGGCGACGAGCCACGCGATTACGGTTAGATAGTCCATCAGGCCACCCTTTCCTCGAGGCGATTCCAAACCCCGGTGGCCGCAGTTTTTCGCACGTAGTCACGAAAGTCTATCGCTGGGCGTCCCAACGCCTCTTGTACGCCTGTGGTGACGTGAGCGTTTCTGCCGTCGAAGAGCGCAGAAAACAACTCGCGCAAAAGTTCCGGGAGGTAGTCCGGCACATCTTCGGATTTTAGGGTTTCGATATAAACATCCAGCGGAACTTCCGTAATTCTAACCGGGTAGTCGATCGCGAGTCGTTCAAGATTGCGCACGACATCAGCAGCTACAGCCTGACTGGAGTCTGCCGTTCGTTCAAATCACACTTCAGGGACAACGGTTCGGTTGTTACCCTCACCTACCTCGGTGCACTTCGCGTAGTGCCCAATTACAACGTCATGGGGCTTGCCAAAGCGAGCCTTGAGGCCAACGTACGTTATCTGGCGGGCAGCTTAGGCGCGGACGGCGTCCGCGTGAACGGTATTTCCGCAGGCCCAATCAAAACACTGGCAGCAGCGGGGATTTCAGATTTCCGTAAATTCCTGGACCAGGCGCAGCAGACCTCGCCACTCAAGCGAAACGTGACGATCGAGGAAGTTGGTAACACGGCGGCATTTCTGTGCTCCGATCTGGCATCCGGGATTACAGGCGAGATCGTCTACGTAGACGCTGGCTACAACATGATGGGTATGGCTTAACGGCTGTACACCAGGGCAACGCTCAAGACTCCAGGAAGCGAGCCTCCGTTTCCTTTTGCATGTCCGTCAAACTGCGCTGGATGAACTTATCGTCCGCGCGCTCGCAAATACCGTAGAAGCGGCGCTTGACCTCATTGACGCTCCGACCGCACGGCCCGGCGGGCAACTCGTCGTCAACGATACTCGCCAATGGTTCGCCGTCGTAAGTGCCAAACAGATGGAGACTAAATTCGTCGGCTTCTTCAGAGCGCACGGAATCAAATATCGCGAACGCATCAAGCAACTCAGCGCGATTACGCAACAACTCGCGCACAGCAGGTAAAGTCCTGCCGGTTTGCAGGAAATAGTGGTAGATGACTTCGATCGCAATATGTTCGTCGCGGGAGGTCTGGTCCGCGGGACCAATAAACAAGTTACCGTCCGCGTCCAGAACGTACGGGTTGTCTTTAAACCTCCCTTCAAACGTTCGACTGATGAACGGGAAGTTTCCGAGGAGCTTGCGGTCTTTGACAACTCGCGAGGAAGTCATAGTGGTCTCGCAGCTACGCGTCGCATGACCGCCAACAGAAAGCTCCCCGGCGGGCAGTCACATGGAATACCAGAGCGTGGTTCCAACACGCGAGTCCGCAGGCTAGAGCCGCTCTTCGTGGACCACCACTTCGGAGGCATCGCGCAGTGCATCCAGCAGATTCTGGAAGGCGAGACCACCGGTAGAACGGGTCATTCCAGCCTGGTACAGATTGCGGATGTTTTCGAGTTGCTTTTCGTCACCCGGCTCATCAACAACCTTCTCCAGGCTGACGATGATGTAATCGCCACCGGGTGCTGCGACACCGTCGACAACGGGCTTGTCGCCACTCGGACGCGGCATCTTGAATGCAAGTGAGCGTTCTTCCGCGCCGGGACCACGATCACGACGTTTTACATCTTCGTAGGTGGCCCATTCGGCTTTAGCTTCTGTCGCCACATCGGCCTCGGCCGTGCCGCCGCGCAACTGCTTCACCAGTTCGTTGCCGAGTTTCTCAACCGCATCGCCAGCGCGATCGCGGCGCAAACGCTGCGCGACCTGTTCGCGCACTACATCCAATGGTTGTTCGGCGCTGGGTTTATGCTCCAGCACCCGTAAAACCACGACGCCAGAACCATCCGCCAGGGTGACGGGTTCGCTGTTATTCCCGCCGCGCAACACTTCGTCTGTGAACGCGGCACGCATCACGGAGGGGTCGGACAGTATGTCGTCGGCCGCCACACCAGCCCGGGTGATGAAGTCAGTGGTCTGAATGGGCAGGCCAAGCGTATCCGAGGCCACATCCAGATTATCCGGCTGCTCGTAGGCGAGATTTTCAAGGCTGTCTGCCTGCCCGTAGAAAGCGCGCTCGGCTTCCTCTGCACGGAAGTCCGCTTCCAACTGCGGGCGTACTTCTTCGAAGGACTGCAAATCACCGCCGCGTTTTTCCTCCACCTTGATGATGTGGAATCCGAACGGGCTGCGTACCGGCTCGCTCAGCTCGCCAGCCTGCATTGCGAACGCCGCGGCCTCGAACTCTGGTGTCATCCAGCCACGCTCAAAGTAGCCAAGGTCGCCCCCCTTGCTCGCAGAACCCTTGTCACCGGATTCGGCCTTGGCCAGGTCCGCAAAGTCTTCGCCGGCATCGAGTTTTGCGCGTAACGCGCCGGCCCTTTCCTCGGCAGCTTTTTCAGCGGCTTCGTCTGCATCACGTGCCACCGTTACCAGAATGTGCCGGGCGCGCAGTTCCTCTTTTGAGCGGAAAGTTGCCCTACGCTCCTCGTAGTTGGAACGAAGCATGTCCTCGTCCAACTTCACGCCCGCCTCCAGCGCTTTCTTCGTCAACACGATATAGGCAAGCTGAACGGTTTCCTCGGAGTCGAACTCGGCCTTGTTCAGCTCGTAGTAGGCTTCAACATCCGCGGCGGGTACTTCTACATCCATGAAAGCGTCACGTGCAATCCTGAGCGCCTCATAGGTCCGAGTTTGCGTCTCCAGCAGCGCTGCTGACTGCGCTTCGCTGTCTGTTGCAAAGGCCGTATTGGACAATCCAGAGAAGAACTGTTCAGCCAGTAGCGTCCGGCGATAGTTGGATTCAAACCCGCCCGGGCTAAAACCCTGGTTGCGCACGAAGACGTCGTAGAGACGCGGGGAGAAAGCGCCGTTTTCCTGAAAAGCCGCCTGGCCCTGGATGGCCTGCGACAGTTGCTGATCCGAGATGCGTAGACCGTGTTGGGCAGCCGCCTGCACGATGACCTCATCTTGTACCAGCCTTTCGATCGTATCCAGTTTGAGCTGCTCTTCCACGACAGGATCATCAACGGCAACGCGCAATTGTGCGCGGTTGCGCTGGTAGGCGTGCTGATAGCGTTGCAGGCCCAGTTCTTCGCCATTGATTTCCGCGACCGTGACGTTGGGATCAACGCCCAGGTACTCCTGCACACCCCACAGCGCAAAAGGAACACAAATCAGAACGACGATGACCCAGGCTAGCCAGCCTTGGGCGTTATCTCGGATGAGTTGCAGCATAAGACGACGAGCGCGGCGCGCCTCTCACTATCGTTTCCATGCGCCTGGTACGGCGCAAACAAAAAAGGGCGCGCCGTCACGACGCACCCTTCGTGTAAGTTGGCGGAGCGGACGGGACTCGAACCCGCGACCCCCGGCGTGACAGGCCGGTATTCTAACCAACTGAACTACCGCTCCGTTGTAAGCAAATGGTGGGTGCTGAGGGGATCGAACCCCCGACATTCGCCTTGTAAGGGCGACGCTCTCCCAGCTGAGCTAAGCACCCTCTTCCTGCGCGGCTACACGCATGCGTAGCACGGACGAGGCTTCTCTTAGCACCTATTGCTAAATTCCCGCCGGAAGCCCGTATGAGTACGTGCACTTCATTGGCGAAGCGCGGATTTATACAGTTCCAACGCTCTTTCTGTCAAGCGAATCTCGCTTCCTTCAGACAATAAAACGCGCAGTCAACGGGATTAGTGTTTGGTAACTGCTCGACCAGACTTCGGTGGCTTGGCAGCATCGCTCGGCACCATCTCGGCATCCCCGCCTTCAAGCGGCGTGGGCATGCTGGTCAGTGCCAGTTCCAACACCTCATCGATCCAGTTGACGGTCTTGATTTCGAGGTTTCCTTTGATGTTGTCCGGCACCTCCGATAGCTCTCGTTCGTTCTCTTCAGGAATGAGCACCAGACGGATACCACCACGCAGGGCCGCGAGCAATTTCTCCTTGAGGCCGCCGATGGGCAAAACCTCACCGCGTAGCGTGATTTCGCCGGTCATGGCTACATCGGAGCGCACGGGAATCTTCGTCAGAGACGACACCAGTGCCGAACACATCCCCACACCCGCGCTGGGACCATCCTTGGGCGTCGCCCCTTCCGGTACGTGGATATGCACGTCGCGGCTCTGGTGGAAGTCTTCTTCCAGCCCAAGCATGCCCGAGCGCGCCCGTACGACCGTCATAGCCGCCTGAATAGATTCCTGCATGACGTCGCCCAGCGAACCCGTGTTCACAAGCTTGCCCTTCCCAGGGATGACCGCTGCCTCAATAGTCAGCAGGTCACCGCCCACTTCGGTCCAGGCGAGGCCGGTAACCTGACCAACACGATCCTTCTCGTCCGCACGCCCGAACCTGAAACGTTTAACTCCCAGGTATTTCTCCAAAGACTTGGGCGTGACCTTGACGGTCTTCTTCGAGCCGCTGCTCACGTGCTCTTTGACCACCTTACGGCAGATTTTCGCCATCTCCCGCTCAAGACCACGCACACCGGCTTCGCGGGTGTAGTAGCGGACCACGTCGCGCGTCGAGTTTTCCGACACAGACATCTCGTCGTCACGCAGGCCGTTGTTCTTCTTCTGCTTGGGGATCAGATAGCGCTGCGCGATGTTGACTTTCTCCGGTTCGGTATAACCGGACAGTCGGATGACTTCCATGCGATCCAATAGCGGCCCAGGAATGTTCATGGTGTTGGCAGTCGCGACAAACATCACATCGGAGAGGTCGTAGTCCACCTCCAGGTAATGGTCGTTGAACGTATGGTTCTGTTCAGGGTCCAGAACTTCCAGTAGCGCGGACGACGGGTCGCCACGGAAATCCATCGACATCTTGTCGACTTCATCCAATAGAAACAGTGGATTGCGCACACCTACCTTGGACAGGTTTTGCACGATCTTTCCAGGCAGCGCGCCGATGTAGGTCCGACGGTGACCGCGAATTTCCGCCTCGTCACGCACACCGCCCAACGACATACGCACAAACTTACGGTTCACCGCCCGGGCAATCGACTGCCCCAGCGATGTCTTGCCAACACCCGGAGGTCCAACCAGGCACAGAATGGGCCCCTTCAGCTTGCGCACACGTTGTTGCACAGCGAGATATTCCACAATGCGTTCTTTGACCTTCTCGAGGCCGTAGTGATCCGCATCCAGGACTTCTTCGGCTTTGCCCAGATCGTGGCGAATCCGCGAGCGTTTTTTCCAGGGCACGCCTACCAGCCAGTCGATGTAGTTGCGAACCACAGTGGCTTCCGCGGACATAGGTGACATCATCTTGAGCTTGTTCAGCTCCGCGGTCGCCTTCTCTTCGGCCTCCTTGGTCATGCCAGCTTCAGCAATCTTGCGCGTCAGATCTTCAACCTCATTGGGCGCGTCTTCCATGTCCCCCAATTCTTTCTGAATGGCCTTCATCTGCTCATTCAGGTAGTACTCGCGCTGGCTCTTCTCCATTTGGCGTTTGACGCGGCCACGGATGCGTTTCTCAACCTGAAGAAGATCAATTTCCTCCTCGATACGTGCGACCAGATGTTCAATCCGTTCGCCGGTATCAGCCAACTCGAGAATGGACTGCTTCTGCGGGATCTTGATGGACAAGTGCGCGGCGATGGAATCCGCCAGGCGGCTGGCATCGTCAATGCTGTTGAGCGACGCCAGGATTTCAGGCGGCACCTTCTTGTTCAGCTTTACATACTGCTCAAACTGCGTCAGCAGCGACCGGGAAATCATCTCCGCGTCGCGCTCCGGCGCTGGCACATCGGCCATAGGCGCCACTTCCGCCGTGAAACACTCGTCAACCTTCGGATCCCCAACGACTTCGGCACGCTCAACACCTTCAACCAGCACTTTTACCGTGCCGTCGGGCAGTTTAAGCAACTGCAGAATTGTGGAGACGGTGCCGATCTGGTAGATGTCGTCCACGCCCGGATCGTCATCCGCCGCGTCTTTTTGCGCGACGAGAAAGATCTTCTTGTCGACTTCCATGGCCCTGTCGAGCGCGATGATCGATTTGGCGCGCCCCACGAACAGCGGAATCACCATGTGCGGAAACACCACTACATCGCGCAGCGGAAGAACCGGCATGGTTACGCCTGCGTCGGGACTATGGTCACTTTCTGTCACGGGCCAACCTCAACTAAGGATTGCCAGCCGCCGTGCAGGCGGTTCGGCGAGTACCGTCTGGCTGTTGCCAGACGCGGACCGGCGGGGGCGTTTCCCGCGCCAATAAGGGGAAAATGGAGGCAACACAGGTAAGCTTCAATACCCGTGTCGGCCACAAGCGAGGCGCCTCAAGGGATACACCGTCACTCAGTGGCCGCGAGCTGCTTGTCGCCTTCATAAATCAGCAACGGCTCGGAGCCGCCACCAATCACAGCCTCGTCCACGACCACCTTGACGACGTTATCCATCGACGGCATGTCGTACATGGTCTCCAGCAGCTCGTGCTCAATGATGGACCTGAGCCCGCGTGCGCCAGTCTTGCGCTCCATGGCCTTTTTGGCGATAGCAATCAAGGCATCGTCGCGGAACTCGAGTTCGCAGCTCTCCATCTCGAACAGGCGGCGATACTGCTTAATAAGCGCGTTTTTCGGTTCCGTCAGAATTTGGACCAGCTGCTCCTCGTCCAGTTCTTCCAGCGTTGCCAACACCGGCAGACGACCAACAAACTCAGGTATCAGACCGTAGTGGATCAGGTCTTCCGGTTCTACGTCCAGCAGTACCTCGCCCACTTTCTTCGTGTCGTCTTTACTCTTGACGTCCGCACCAAAACCGATGCCACCGCTGGTGGACGAGCGGTTCTCTATGATCTTCGCCAGCCCGTCAAAGGCCCCGCCGCAGATAAACAGGATGTTGGCCGTGTTAACCTGCAGAAATTCCTGCTGCGGGTGTTTGCGGCCACCCTGCGGGGGCACCGAGGCAACCGTGCCCTCGATGAGCTTTAGCAACGCCTGCTGCACGCCTTCGCCGGACACATCGCGCGTGATGGACGGATTGTCCGACTTGCGCGAAATCTTGTCGATTTCATCGATGTAGACGATACCGGTCTGTGCCTTCTCGACGTCGTAATCGCATTTCTGCAGCAACTTCTGGATGATGTTCTCTACATCTTCGCCGACGTATCCGGCTTCAGTCAGCGTCGTGGCATCGGCGATGGTAAATGGCACATTCAGCAGACGCGCCAGCGTCTCTGCCAGAAGAGTTTTTCCACAACCGGTTGGACCAATGAGAAGCACGTTGCTCTTAGACAGCTCAACCTCATCTGCGGCTGTGCCGGAATCCAGTCGCTTGTAGTGGTTATACACCGCGACGGACAGGACCTTCTTAGCGTGGTGCTGCCCAACAACGTAGTCATCGAGAATGCGGTTTATTTCCCGGGGCGTTGGTAAAGACGCACCCGCACCCGAAGCGGACTTCTCTTGAATCTCTTCGCGAATGATGTCGTTACACAGGTCGACACACTCATCGCAGATAAAAACTGACGGACCGGCGATGAGTTTGCGCACTTCGTGCTGACTCTTCCCACAGAAGGAGCAGTACAGCAGCCGGTCGCCGTCCGCACCCTTGCCTGGCTTATCACTCATATCGACACCTATCGTTTATCGACAGTCTATTCCACAACCGTCGGACGCTTGGATAGCACTTCGTCTACCAAACCGTAGTTCACCGCCTCTTCTGCCTCCAGGAAACGGTCACGCTCCGTGTCCTCTGCGATCTTTTCCAGTGGTTGACCCGTGTGGTCGGCCAGAATTTTGTTGAGGCGCTCCCGCACGCGCAGGATCTCGCGAGCGTG
>JACLAC010016257.1_pt1 | contig 22314 bp, 37 predicted proteins | sample 8027881 | NCBI WGS metagenome assembly JACLAC01 (sample SAMN15725517, study PRJNA655200) | protist metagenome | isolation source: fluorescence activated cell sorting (FACS) single amplified genomes of... | place: Spain: Blaines Bay Microbial Observatory, Mediterranean Sea | collected 2016-01-19 | reverse complement strand
AAAATGGAGCCAAACTTGGTCCAGAATCGGTTTCAAGAGCGATCATGAAGCAAGTGTAGAATGCTTTAGAACCGTGAGCTCTCGTTGCATTGCTTTTGCGGATCCGAGTGTACGAATAATGGATTTGGGCTGGGCCGAGTGTTGCTGCCGTTGTATAGCCCTAGGGTAAACCGAATTAGGCGCTAGGTTAGAACTACCTAAGCGATCCTTCGGCATGTATGATCCAGGTGTCTGGGGCCGCAGTCGCACATGCGAAGCAAAAGGGAATCGCATCGATTCGCATATCGCCCCCAATTCATATAGCAAACGAGTGATCCTTCACTCGCCGTGGTAGCGTGAGCTGGGTTTGTTAGCCCACGGCATTCATATTTCGGGTTTGTCAGCCCGCGCCGCAATGGAAGAGGACCCTGAAACTGCTGCGCGGCCTCAGGGCGATTGGCGTGAGCATGCCGCGCTTGTTCTTTCGAAGACGTGAGTGAGTACTCTAGTGAGTAAGTGTTTGTGAATCAGCTTGTGAATGTTCTAGTGCGTACGCGTGTGAATACCTTAGCGAATACCCTAGCGAATAGGCATGTGAATGCTCTCGCGCGTAATCGCGTGAGCACGCGAGTGAATGCGTGTGTGAATACGCTTGCGAAGACTGTGGTGAACACTCGTGCGCACTCTAGTGAATACGCTTGTGAATGAGCGAGCGAGTACGCGAGTGAATGTTCTAGTGAATACTCGTGTGAGCAGTACAGTGAATGCTCGTGTGAATGATCAAGTGCGTGCTCGAGTGAGCACGCTTGTGAATACATGCACAGTAGTGTGGATACGCGTGCGAGTGCGCGTGTGGATACGCCAGTGAGTAAGTACTCTCGTGAATACGCTTGCGAATAGTCTCGCGCATGATTGAGTGGCTGCCCGTGTGAATGCCATTGTTGTTGTGAACGCTTTAGTGAGTACTCTAGTGAAGACGCTTGCGAATACTCTCGCGAATGCGCTAGTGAACACGCTGGGTGATGGTCGTGTGAATAGTCGGGTGAGTACACACAGTGAAATGTCGTGTGACTTCGCTTGCGAATACGAGTAGTGAATACCCGAGTGAGCACTCGAGTGAATACGCGTGTGAATATTCGAATGAGTACGCTTGTGAATACTCGTGTGAATACTCGAGTGAGTACTCGTGTGAGCAGTCTAGTGCCTACGCTTGCGAGCACGCAAGTGCGTACTCTAGCGAATAATAGTGTGAATGGCAGTGGGAATGCTCTAGTGAGTAGTCTGGTGATTACGCTTGTGAATACTGTATAGCGATTACTCGAGTGAACACGATTGTGAATGCGTGTTATGAATGATCCAGTGGGCGTCTCTAGTGGATACGCTTCCGAATGCTCGTGTGAAGACTATAGTGAATACCCGTGTGAATGCACTTGTGCATATTCGAGTGAGTACTGTTGCGAATACGATTGTGACTGCTCGTGTGAAAAGGCATAGTGCGTACGCTAGTGAATACGCATGCGAGCAGGCTAGTGAATAATTGCTCGAGTGAACACTCTAGCGAATGATGTTGTGAATCGTCGAGTGAGTGTTCTAGTGAATGCATTTGTTGTGAACATTCATGCGGATAATCGAGTGAATGTTCGAGTGAGTGATAGAGTGGCCGATGCGATTGCGAATGCGCGTGTGAGTGAGCGAGTGAATACGCTTGTGAATGCTCTACTGAATACTCGTGTGAATACGCGAGTGAGTGCTCGAGTGAATACTAGTGTGAATACTGCTGTGGGTACCCGTATGACTGCTCGTGCGACTGCTCCAGTGAGTATTCTAGTGAATACTGTTGCGAATGTTCTGGTGAGCACGCCCGTAAGTACTATTGTGCATGCTCGCGTGAATGCGTTAATGAGCACGCTAGTGAGTACTACTGTGAATGCGCTAGTGGCTGCTCTAGTAAAGTATCGTGTGAATGCGCTTGTGGCTGCTCGTGCGAGTACTGTACTGAATACGCTTGTGAATGTGCTTGCGAAAACGCTAGTGAATACTCGAGTGAGCACTCGAATGAATACGCGTGTGAATGCTCGAGTGGATGTTTTGTGAATGCAAGTGTGGATGCTCTCGTGAGTACTCGTGTGAATGCGCTAGTGAATTCTGTTGCGAATACGCAAGTTAGTGATATGGTGAATACGCGCGTGGATGCCATTGTGTATACTGCTCGAATGAATGCGCTTGTGAATACGCGTGTGGCTGCTCCAGTGAGTGCTCTACTGAGTACGCTTGCGAATGCGATTGCGAATCTGCTAGTGTATACGCGGGTGGGCACGCATGTGAATACTCTAGTGAATGCACGAGTGAGTGCTCTAGTGGCTGTTAGTGTGACTGCTCGAGTGGGTACTCTAGTGAATACGCTGGTGAATACGCTAGTGAATACGCTTGTGAATAGTCGAGTGGCTTATCTTGTGAATGCGCGAGTGAGTGTTCTAGTGAATGCTCTTGTGAAAAACAGTTGTGGATACTGTTGTGCATGCTCGCCCGATTGATCTAGTGAGTACGCTAGTGCATACTCGTGCGAATGGTGTGGCGGATGCTCTGGTGAATAGTAGAGTGAATGCTCTCGTGCATCGTCGAGTGAGCACGATATGCTCTAGTGGATGATAGAGTGAATACTATTGTGAATGCGCTTGTGGATACGCCAGTGTGTACTCGAGTGGATAATAGTGTGACTACGAGTGTGAATGCTCTAGTGAATACTCGAGTGAGCACTATAGTGCATGCTCTTCTGAATATGCTAGTGAATGCTCTAGTGAATACGCTTGTGAATGCTCTAGTGAGTACTCGTGTGAGCACGACAGTAAATGCTCTTGTGAATACGCAAGTTAGGACGCCATTACACCCGGACGGCAAAGGGACCCTAAGCAACGAGGTTGAAAGAGATCGATGGGGGGTCTAGAGCAGCTCGAGCCACCGATGTTGGATCTGCCGGACCACTCACGAATCCATATTTCGGGGGTCTACACTGTGTGGGTCTACTCTCTGAGGTCTAGAGCATCTCGAGCCACCGAATTTGGATCTGTCGGACCACTCACGAATCCAGATTTCGGGGGTCTACACTCTGGGGGGTCTGCTCTCTGGGGGTCTAGAGCAGCTCGAGCCACCAATGTTGGATCTGCGGGACCACTCACGCAGCCAGACTCACGAAGCCAGACTTCGGGGGTCTGCGCGTTGGGGGTCTGCTCTCTGGGGGTCTAGAGCATCTCGAGCCACCAATGTTGGATCTGCGGGACCACTCACGCAGCCAGACTCACGAAGCCAGACTTCGGGGGTCTGCGCGTTGGGGGTCTGCTCTCTGGGGGTCTAGAGCATCTCGAGCCACCAATGTTGGATCTGCGGGACCACTCACGCAGCCAGACTCACGAAGCCAGACTTCGGGGGTCTGCGCGTTGGGTGTCTACTCGCGGGGGGTCTAGAGTATATCGAGCCACCGAGTTTGGAGCAGGGGGACCACTCACGAATCTATAGACATCGAATAGAGAGAGCCCATTATGCGTAAACGTTGTTTAGGGAACTGAATACTCTTGCGAATGTGCTTGTGGATGCTCTAGTGAGTGACCTAGAGAATAAGTGCGCTTGGGAACGCTCTAGTGGATACTCTAGTGAAAGCTCGTGTGAACAGTATTGTGGATGCGCCAGTGAGTGTTCTAGTGAATACGCTTGCGAATAAGCTAGTGAGTACTCCAGTGAATGCTCTCATGAATGTTCTGGTGCATACTGCAGTGGGTACTCGAGTGCATACGGTTGCGAATACGTTAGTTAATAGTATAGGGAATGATCGTGTGACTGCTCTTGTGAAAAAAGCGGCTAGTGAGTGTTCTCATGAATGCTTGTGTGAACACGCATGTGAATACTCTAGTGAATACGCGAGCGAGTGCTCTAGTGGACGCGCTTGCGAATGCTCTAGTGGGTACGCTAGTGAATACTATTATGTTGAATGCGATTGTGGATACGCTAGTGGGTACTCGGGTGAATACGCGTGTGAATGTTATTGTGAATACTCTAGTGCATATGCTTGTGAAGCGAATACGCTAATGAATAGTCTAGTGGATAATGGTGTGGATGCCCTTGTGACTACTCGCGTGAATACGCGTGTGAATGATTTAGCGAATGCTCGAGTGCGTATTCTAGTGAATGATAAAGTGAATGTCCAAGTGCTGATCCAGATTTCGATCTGATGAATATGCAAGAGACAGCAGGTTCGATTCCCTCCCCCCTCTCCCAAAATCCTCCGTATCACCCACAGGGTGGTCTTATCACCTGATCCATCCTCCAACCAGCCATAAGCATCCATCCTTGGAGCCATTGTCCAAGCATCCCCGATCCAAGCATCCATCCTCCAAACATCCGTCCTCCAAGCTTTAGGCCCTCCTCCAAGCAGCCAGCCCTCCTCCAAGCATCCTGTAGACAGCATATAATGCGTGTTGTGTCTACAACTCGTGGCGTACTGTATGCAATTGGCTGTGCTCGCCCAGTCAAGCTATTTCGTGCTTTGTGCATGCGCGCACTATGATGCTGTCTTTCGTATTGTTTGGAGCATGCCCAAGAACATTGCCCGCGGTCCAAGGGCGAAGTGGCTTGCTTTTCCATGGTCATTTCGAACGGACAGCGGGCAATCTCAGAAAGGAGGACCTGATGTTGTCAAGGGACGGCAAACGCATAGTGAGCAAACGCCGCTCTCAGGTACACCTATGAAATGTTTGATGTGTTATTGTCGACGTCGCCTTCGGCGATACCCGGCCGCGCCCGAAAGTCCTTCCGTGAAGCCCAAAAAAGCAAAGCAAAGCAAAGCAAAGCAAAGCAAAGCAAAGCAAGGCAAAGCAAACTCGCAGCCCTGTCCCAAACGTGTTCCGCGACTTGTTTCACTGCCAGCCAGCAGCCAGCAACAAAGGGAAGCAAAGCAACGGAGAGCAAAGCAAAGCAAACGCAACGTAAAGGAAAGCAAAGAGCAGCAAGCGCGCATCCACGTCCCAAACGTGTTCCGTTACGCGTTTCACTGCCAGCCAGCAGCCAGCAGCAAAGAAGAGCAAAGCGAAGGAGACCAAAGCAAAGCAAAAGCAAAGCAAAGAAGAGCAAAGCAGAGAGTTGACTTGCATCGATGTCTCAAGCGTGTTCCGTCACTCGTGTTACTATTGGTCAGCAGCCAGCAGCCAACAGCCCGCAGAGAGCGAAGTCGCACGCATCCGCCCCAGCGCACAGCATCAGCACCAGCACGCAGCACCAGCGTCTGCACCAGCACAGGTCACCAGCGCCAGCGCTAGCACCAGCCGTCTCTTCTTCTTTGTTATGGGTTCCAACCTCTGCGACTGCGCTTGCGCGTCGCTTTCCCTTTGGCCCATGCATTTTATTGTTCCTACATCAGCTCTGCTTGTGTGTTACGTCGTGATGGTTGTGGTGGTTGTAGCCTACTCGCATCCACGTTCCACACGTGTTCCGTCACTCGAAGACTACACGTACAATTGCTGTGCAGGCGTGTGGTGGTCCAAATCCTAAGCTTTGCGTAAAGGTGCCGTCGTCACACGCGGGTGACTGTAGACATGTCTCGTGCTGAGAGACTTGCGATATTCAGCGCGGCTGCCGTCGATGGCGTGGTCTCGTTTCCTGGTGTAGCGGGTTTGGCAATTGTGTTGGAGGGTTGTGGTGTGAAAGTGGACACGACGGAGGAGATTGAAAGCGCCATGAGCAGTCTGGGTGTACAGGACGACGGCGAGTTTGCGGAGGAGGTTTTTGCGTTGTTGGACCATTTAACACGTGATGTCGTTCAAGAAGATGTTGATGATGAGTGCGCCGCAGAAGGAGTGGCATATGTCAATAATGGGTCGGCGACATCGCTGGCGCGAGCCGAGTGCAGACTTCGGCCACTGACGTGCTGGAAGTACTGCTTTCTGAGACAGGCGATGCGGCGTCGGAGGCAGAGGCGACTCATGTCAGTGCGCTGGCTGAGTCCATGCAGATCGAGCATGCTCGCGTTCAGTCGAAGCATGATGCCATGGTCGCTGAGTACCTCGCTTCAAGTCCTTCATATGAGCTGCCAGTGGCAGTGAGGCGAGCCCGATACTCCAGGGAGTTCTACTACTTGAATGTTCGGAAAGTCCTGCAAGATCACATTCGAGTTACGCGAGCGCTACCTCGCTGCATGGATGACAATCGATATATTCCATTGTTGTCGATTCCTTCCGTTCCGGATGGTCAAGAAAGCCAGAGCAACTCGCTCGTCGACAAGGTCGTGCTCTCGGATGTGCCTGTGTTCGAGCGCATGCTCTTTGAACGGTGGGATGTAGTCTTACAGAGCGCGTCGTACTGCACCGTGAATATTTCCGACGTGTTCGACAGATGTTTGGCAGCCGAATAGTTTACGATCCTTCCCGACGCAGTGTCACAGAGGGTGCCAGCCTTTGTTCCGAAGTACTCTGTTGACGTCGGCGATGTCTCAGCGGATATCCAAAAGGGAGCGTGGAAAGCTTCTCGCGCGCATGACGGAAGCAGATGCGCAGGCCCTGGACGCGGTATTGCGAAGAAAATGGCAGGATATGGTGGCGGTCGCTCCAGACTAGATTCGAGAATGCATGAACGAAGTGGCATGTTATCGTTTGAGCAGGAGCACGATTACGATTGCATGGCCTCTATGCCTTTGAAAGGGTCTGGCGCGCAGATTTGTTTATGAGTCATTACTGTCGCCGCGGTGCGACGATGAGAGGATCTTGATCGAGGCAGTCACAGCTGAGCAAGCCGATCTGATTGTCGCGTCCATTAGCGAGAAATGGAATGTTGAGGTTAAGGAGGTACCTTCCTTTTTTGCGGCCCACCCTACCTGCGAAACCTCCTCAGTCGTTCTTGTCCAAGTTCTGGTTTGACCTGGTTCGGGCCGTCGTGCAGCCGACAGGACTCCCGGGCAAATCCGCATGTTCCTCAGCTCCGAGCACGGCGCACAGTGTGACGAGTGCACCGCCGCAGATCGTTGATCAGTTCCTCGTACCGGACTCTGGTCGTGGAGAGGAGTCCAGTGTGTTCGGAGGGAAAGCGGCTGCTTTCATAGGAGCTATGCAGTTGCTCACTGATGATGTTTAAACTGATCAGTTGTTCAAGTATGAAGGGTATTTGATCAATGTAATTCTGATTGCTCGGTCAGTGAACCATATTAAAGTGCGTCGCCACGGAAACGACAGTTTCAGGATGCTGACGATGATCAAGTCATGGACTTTATTGCGGTTGGCAATACTGGTCCAGTGAACATTACACTCTGGGGGGGGGAGGAAGCGAAGGCCTTAGAAAGCATGGCCTTGCGATTCTCGCAGAATGTGGAGTCTTCATCTTCTACAAGGCCGATTGTTTTCCTCGACATTGTGCGCCCTGTGAGCATGGTGGCAAACAAATGGAACGGTCAGATCGTGACGCCGATGCAGATCCTGCAGTCAGTCCGCCCACGCAAGGGCTTGCCAGGAGCCAAGGTATCCTTTGTTCAGGCTCCGTCGTCGCCATTCTTGACGAATGCAACTCTTCGTTGCCCGCATCAGTGGCGCCGAGTCGCTTCAACATTCTCGAACGCACAGACGCTCCCTTTCGGGTGTCCCTTAAAGGTACGGTTTGCGACGTAAGCGCAGAGATGACCACAGCGCAAGGCAACAAGAAGCGGCCGTTCAAGTTGGTGGATGACATTGGCGGTTGGCTGTCATGCATTGCGGTTGGCGATATATCGATCAGTTCCGCGCTTACGGATGGGCCGATGTTGTCATGTTCTTTGCACATGGCAGCGAAAGTGCTTCATCCGCTGAAGGTGCTGTATTCCTCTTCGGGTCGAGTGCCATTGTTGCACTTGGAAAGCCAGACATGAAGGTCGCAGCACAGCGTCAGGTCAAGACAATATGAAGTGTCGCGTGCGACTGTCTTCCTCTGACATATACATGATCTGGGCGTCGTTTCCCCTCAGATACTGCGACGTAGCGTCTCACCGCATCAATGCGGGCTCACTTTGCATTGTTTCACTGTTGCTGCTTTGGTAGTGCTCATTGCGCTGCATTGTGCCCGTATCATCGTTCTCGTCAACGTCATCGTGACCGTGCTTGCACGCAGTCGCTTGTGCCCTTGCTGTACGCGCCAACCGCTGCGACTGCGCAAAGCAAACTCGCATACACGTCCCAAACGTGTTCCGCTACGTGTTGCACTGCCAGCCAGCAACTAGTAGCAAAGAAAAGCAAAGCAAAGGAGATAAAGGCAAAGTAGAAGCAAAGCAAACAGTGGGTGTTTGCAGATTGGCACGATGTGGGCGAGGCAAACAGATAGATATAGGGCGAAGCAGACATAGAACTATAGAGCGGATCAGCGGGAGTGCGTGCGTGCCTGTGTGTTTGCCCATGCGTGCAGTTGCTATTTTCGTGTTTTCTATAATGGCTGTCTCATTGATGATCGTGTGTGTGCGCTGGCCACATCCCTTTTCAAGTCCTGTCTCAAGTTGGTTAGTTTGGAAAAGTGGTACCGAGTGGCCGTGGCTGGCCATCTACCCACACGCACGGTAACCCACGGTACTGTCTTCGTTTGTCTCGAGTTGTGGCAAGCAGTGAACCGGTATGGACTGTTCAAACGCCGTGCCATGGTTAATTGTGTTCTGTCACGCAGGGGAAAAGCTCTTCGCTGCTTCCGGGATAAATTGGAGTGTAGAATGAGAGGTTTAGCTAGTACTCGAGGTATGGGCGTCTGTCACTGTGTTCAGATGCTTGATGTGGTTCAGGGTATGTTTCATGGTCGTGTCGGGCTTGGCCGTCGTTTCAAGTTGACCTCCGCAGCCAGACTGAAACTGATTCTTGATATGGTGGACGCAGGCCTATGTCCCAAAGCTTCGGTGGATGGCATTCCCGAGTGGCTAGTGTTGCGCCGTGTATGCTCACGCGTGGCGGAATTGTGCCGGGGAGTGGATGGCTCCTACAGCTCACTCGTCCTTCAATGTCTAGCCAAGAGCATCCCCACACGTCATAATGGGCGGAGGTTGTCAAAGCGTAAGCTTCGTAGCATCTTGCTGTCAAAGGAAGGTGTGAAAGCAGAGGTGCCATTGTGCCAGAAGCGTAAATACAAAAATGGGACAATTGGTATGATTGGGTGAAGCAAGTGCGCGACCTTGGAGAGAATCCCATGCCCTACGTAGACGGTGTTCGTGTTCGAATGTCTGTGGCCAAGATGCGGCGATTGTTGGCGTCCTCCAGCCGATGAATTCTCGTCGGTACTAGTTGCTTTCCTCAAACTCTTGTGGTGAGCGGAGTTTGTTGGGTCGGCATGGCGGACAGACATCCAGATGTCAGCTTCAACGAGCGGACTTCGTGCGTCACAATAGTACTTGGTAGTAGTCCACTGCGCTTACGTGTCGCTTTCTCTTTGACCCATTCTCTTGTTGCGTTCTTACGTATTCCGTGACGTGTGTCACTCCCAGCCAGCAGCCAGCTGCCAACAGCCGGCAGACTGTCAACTGGCATCGACGTCCCAAACGTGTTCCGTGACTTGTGTCACTGCCATTCAGCAGCCAGCAGCAAACAGCCGGCAGAGAGCCAAGTCGCATCCACGTCCCAAACGTGTTCCGTTGCTTGTTTCACTGCTATCTAGCAGTCAGCAGCCAACCGCCGGCAGAGAGCAATTGCGCATCCACGTACCAAATGCGCTTCCTTGCTTTACGCGCCAACCTCTGCGACTGCGCTTGCGCGTCGCTTTCCTTTGACCCATGCATTTTATTGTTCCTACCGCCGCGCTGCTTGCTCCGACGACAACGACGAGTGAAAATGACAACGGCGGCGGGGACGAAGACGACAACGACGACTACTTGATCGTCGATAGCAAACTTTCATGTTGGCAGCAGAGGTTCTCTTGAGCATGACATCTGCGCAGGACGCCATGTGCATGTTCGATAACGTGTATCATGGTGTTTGCTTGCCATGTGTTTGTAGCAAGACGAAACATGTCGCAGCATAGGAATGGATGCGGCTGGTGAGCCAGTGGGTGCTTGCAGATTGGCATGGTGTGGGCGAGCAAAAGCAAATGAAAAGCAAAGCAAAGCAAAGCTCGGCACAGCAAAGAAAACGCGCAGCTCCGTCCCAAACGTGTTCCGTTACTTGTTTCACTGGCAGCCAGCAGCCAGCAGCAAAGAAAAGCAAAGGAAAGGAGAGCAAGCCAAAGCAAAAGCAAAGCAAAGCAAGGCAAAGCACAGCAAACGCGTATCCACGTCCCAAACGTGTTCCGTTACTTGTTTCACTGCCAGCCAGCAGCCATCAGCAAAGAATAGCAAAGCAAAGCAAAGGCAAAGCAAAGCAAATAAAGGCACAGCGAACTCGCATACACGTATCAAGCGTATGCCGTTACTTGTTTCACTGCCAGCCAGCAGCCAGAAGCAAAGAAGAAGATGGCAAAATGTGAGCAACGCACCGCAAAAGCAAAGCAACGCAAAGCAAAGAAGAGCAAATAAAAGCAAAGCAAAGCAAACTCGCATCCACGTCCCAAACGTGTTCCGTTACGTGTTGCACTGCCAGCCAGCAACTAGTAGCAAAGAGCCAAATTCGTAGCCACGCCCCAAACGTGTTCCGTCACTCGCTGACTGCTACTGCTGCTGCCTGCTGTTGGTGCTGTGTTGGTCCTGCTACTGCTGCTGCTCGTGCTGCTACTGCTGGTGCTGCAGCTGTTGCTGCTGCTGCTGCTGCGGCTGTTGTCTATGATGTTGCTGTTGCTGCTGGTGCTGCTGTTGTTGCTGTTGCTGCTGCTGCTGTTACTGCTGCTGATGCTGCTGCTCCTGCTGCTGCTGTTGTTGCAGTTACGGCTGTCGCGCATCGTTGGTGCTCTGAGTGTGACCGTGCTTGCGCGCCGTATATTCGCAATTTGCTCCTCGCTCCAACCTCTGCGGCTGCGCCTGCGCGTCGCTTTCCCTTTTGACCTATGCAGCCTCGTGTTCCCACCGCAACTGTTGTTGGGTGTTACGTTGTGTGTCTTGCTGCTTTCTCGGCCAGCACGTTTCAGCCCGTTTGTGTTTGTATGCACGTCTCCAACGGTCTCCCGCTTCGACCATGGCGACCTTGCTTCATTGCTAGGTCGAAGATCTGCGGGCCAATGCTGTGCGGCAGATCCGTTGTTTCGAGTCGATGGATTTCCCGACACGCCGAGGCTGTATTGACAACCCTGAGATCGACGAGTCTCGCCTCGCTCGAATTCTTCAAGGTAGCGCAAAACTCGCCGCCAGTTCAGTTGCAGAGTCTCTCGGCATTCTGCCAGTGGAAGCAAACGACGAATGTTGTTGGAGGGCTGTCGCTCTCCAGCTGGGGGATGAAGACGTATTGGTCCATTGCAGAATTGTTTGTATATGCTCGCCATTGAAGAATTGCTCCAGCATCGTGATGACCACATGCCTCGTTATGGTGAAGTAGCACATGTAGGCGACGAAAGATATGCATGTCTGGGGCACATTGAAGTATACACCGACATTCTGAAGAGCTTGACGCCCTACGACATCTTCTGTCTGGACAGGCTCGAAGGTGTATTCGAAGAGCACAACTGTTTACGGGAGCGTCATTGGTGTGATGTGTTTGACATCCAGGCGCTGCTACAACGTCTGCCGACGTCTTTGTATATATATGTATATGTATATATATATATATATATATATATACGCCGTCACGGATAATGGAGCCAGCCAGTGCTTCCACGATGGTGTGTGGGAGGCAGTTGATGATACGAGTCCATATGTCTTCGACAGCGACTTGTTTCTCGCCCACTGGGATGAGGAGAGCTTCGCACACTGCGACGCTGTATATTGCGAAGAGACTCGACAGCTGAGATGTGCACCTCGCACAGTGCGAGCGCGACTGCATGCCTCGATTCGTGGATCGGCCTTTTTAAATGCCGGGCGTTCATGGACGCTGATCGGAACCGCGCGCGGGGTGTCGCAATAGAACAGCTTCAGGCTAGGGCACTTCGCCCTCCTGCCCTGGCAACTACATGCAGTTCGGAGTCGCTTGCAGTTGGACCCTCAGCCCAACACGCCGCTCTTGCCAGGACTGCGCCTGCGCGTCGTCTCAACAGATTGGATAACTTTATTGGGCCGGCTGCTCCCCACCGTGCGATCCTTGGCGCAGGCAGTGCATCCATCACACGTCCAGAATCTGACCTCCTCGCACCGGCGTCGTCGACCGAGGAGTCTGTAAGGAGTGAGGGGCTCGGCGAGGCGTCGGCAGCAGATGTCATGAGCGAGGACGATGAACTCGTGGATGTCTTCGAGATTGGTGTGGAGCCCGACAAAGCGTGGCATACTCTAGAGGACGAAGACATGCAGCGCGTTGCGCGGATTTATCTCGCGAGCTGCGCGCGCGCGCGCCCACTGCTTCCCCCACGGCCGGACGACGCCACAGAACCATGGCTGGGCACGGCTAGTGGCATTGCCTTACCCATATGTCATTGTGCAGTGCGAGGTTGTTCGTGGATATCTGACAGATTGCCCTGCAGTATCCGTTCAGTCAACGATCGTTTGCGTGTGTCCTGTGAGGGCATGTGGAAGCAGCTTGAGCCCAGCCAGGACTTAGGCGGTGGTATCTACGCTTGCTGCGGTGAAGCACAGTGTCTTCGTCACCACCTACTCGACGCTCACCTGGACACTTTCCTGCGCTGTTGTGGACGCAGCGCCACGAGCTACGATAGCTATTCGTTCTGTCTGGAGGCGATTTCTCTGTGTGAGCAGCAGACGATACCCAAGCTCGGCTGCAGCATTGATCGTCGTGCGTTTCAGCACGTCAAGCAAGATCTCTCGGACTCTGCAGTGCAAGCTCTCGTATGCATGTGCTGTGCTCGGATCTTGACATCGTCCAATGGGACGAGCAAAATCGCTCGTATTGAATGTGTTGACTATGTTGGAGGCATAGCTGGAGTAAGCTTCAAGACGAGTTGGTGCTTCGGGATGTTCGACCGCAACTATGCTGATCGCTATCCACGACACGAATCGCCTGTGTATGGCCACCCAGAGCTGAAATCCGGTTGCTGGATGTGGCGACGTCGCCTCGATGGTACGAGCTTCAGCGGCCGAGTAATACTTTGTTGTCCAGAAGACGTTCAATGCGACGAAGGGCATTCGGATCAAGAGTTGTGCGACGAATGTGTCGCGGTTGCTTACTCACTTCTACAAGGAAAGACGCGACATGCGCTGGCGTCCCGCACGCGCTCGCGAACGACAACTGGTGGGGTTTCGTTACTGACATCCCCTATACGTACCGGGTCAGGTGGATCGAGGCAGCTGCCGCATGTCCCATCTTCACCGCTTTACTTACTTACTACGTAGAGGGCGATCGGGGGCATCTTTTGAACGCGGAAGAGCATCGTCCTGCGCGTGCTTATGCAGTTCGTGGCAATGTGTATAGCTTCCATATGCCGCGGGCGCAGATTACACAGAGCTTGTGTGCGGTGTTAGAGGCTGATGATCCAGATGTTCTACCTCATCCTTCAGACAGGCTGGCGAGCATGGTGCTGTTTAGCTTGCGTGTTGGTGATGTTGTTGACCTGAGCAAGTGGCTGCCACGGGCGAAGCTGCGTCCTCATGTCGTGTTAAAGCTGTGCCCCCTTTTTCCTTGGTCGACGCGAAGTATCCATTTCCGATGCCTTGCGGGAGAGCCGCAGCGCTTGAAAGACCGGTGTGCAGAGCTTTTAGCGACGCGTTATCCAGGCCAGGAGCTGCACTTACCAGAGGATGAGCGGGAATGCACCACTCCAGAACCTGTGGCGGCTGCGATGCGGGAGGGTATCGGTCCACTTCCTGGTCAGAGGGAGTCAGGGCTGAGGCAGAAGCATGCAACACCTCTCGTGGCACCCGCCGCAACTTCTGTTGTGCTCGAAAATGCGCGGCCTGCGTCATTGTTCCCTGATCGGAATTCCTCGAACATAGTGCAACGAGATGCGCAAGAACTCTTGACCTTGCGCAAGCACTACATGCTGAACGTCCACACTGAGCAAGATCTCGTGGTGATCTGGAAACGAGTACATGGCGCTGGCATTCCCGTTCAGCATTCCACGTGCAGTGAGCGGTGCGGACTTCCCGTTTAAGCCACGCAGTCGACGTATTGCGAACGCTCCCGTGTTGGAACCACTTCTATTCGCCAAGATGGTTGCTGCACGAGTTGAAGCTGTCCGCAGGAATGATTGGCGTCTTGTCCCCAGTGCAAGGAATCGGGGAACCAAGTGCAAAGCGCTCTGGGGCGGGGACGCCGCTTGCCGCCATTTCGTGGATACAGAGAAGCCCGGCGTTGAGATGGCTGCGGAGATATCTGAGGCGGCTGGCGCCTTGTACGAGAAGTTGGAGAAGGGGTTCTGGTGGGACGGGCGTAAACGGCGCGAAATAGACCGCGATGCTACGAAACTGCAGTATGCACTTCACTTGACGCCGATGGAGGCCAACCTCGTGAAGGACCTTTGCTTCGTATCGAGCACATGTGCTGGCACACAACAAATTCGGCTGGAAATCGGGCATGCTATGTTTGGTGCTCGGGTAGAGTTCGGAGATCCCATGTTCATCACAGTTTCACCGAGCTCTCGGCACAGCGGTCTTTGCGTTCGTTTTAGTCGCTATCGCAGCTGTGACCCAGCAATCCTTCACGAACGTCCTGGCAGACCTGGCGTTAAGCCATGGCATGCTTCAGACAGGCCTTCCATTTGGGGGAACGAGGTTGGCACCGAGTCAATCCTTGATTTGCCAGACTATGATGTGCGGAAGCTCATCGCCGCGCGTGGCCCATGGTCGGTAATGTTATCTTTCGGATATTATGTGAAGTACCTGCTTCCACGCCGCGTTAGCTTGAGCATGTGCACTGATTGTCCGCACTGCAATCAGTGCGACCATCTTGCTGGATGCCAGAACTCCTTCGGGCATCGCATGTTGCCCACAGGTGGAAACGCAGGCATGGCCCTTGCCATGGGTGGGTGCGTTGAGTACCAGCTGAACGACAACCCGCACATTCACGGCAGCCGACACTTGTCCACGGCCTATCAATATAGGACTATTATTGAACTCGCAGCGCTGATGCAGGACAGCTTGATCAGTTTGGACGATGTCGCAGAGTTTCAAGCCTGCGCTTGCCGCGAAGAACACTTCGGTTTGGAAGCACATGAGGAGGCACTACCACATGTAGAAGCGTCTTGGCGTAGACATAGCAGCGGGACCAAGTGCAGTGCACTGTGTTCCCTTCCTGCATATATCAAGCAGGACGGGTTTGCATCGCTGTGGTCTCGCACACATCGGCTGGCGCCCGTCCATGCAGCAGAGGATGCGCGTACCTTCAAGCAGCGCTATCATGCCGACGCGCAGTTCGTTATCGCACATTGTCATCACAACTGGCATCCTGCAAATCCGAGAACGCAGAAGAGAGAACCTATCCGTGGCTGTCGTGCAAAGACTGGCCAGCTCTGCAAAGCGATGTTTCCGATGAGCCAACGTCTGAATTCGAATTCCAAGGTCATCTGTCCAGGGAACTGTAGGAAGCACGACCTACGAGTCGCCGGACGTTCTCCACTGGCTGCGTGACGTGTTCGAGCATACGTGTGGTTGGACTCATGGCGTGGAGTTCGTATACGTGGCAGCTCAAAACAGTATGGCTGCGCTCCTCAACGGGTTCACCTTCCACTCGTTCTGTGCCGTCCCATTCTTTACCAAGGCAGGCTCCGTAGTGAATCATCAGAGGGCCACGAGGACCGGCAGGACATGAGCAAGCTGTTCCTGCGGTACGAACGCCTGCGATGGTTATTCGTGAATGAATGCAGCACCATGGGATGTGAAACACTCGGCACAGGTGAAGCAAGCCTGCGGATGCACATTCGAGAGGAAAACACATGGGCTCTGCGGCGAGAGGAGAGGTGCGTGCTTGGGGGGGGGCGTAAACACTGGATACACTGGAGACTTTTGGCAATTCCGTCCGGTAAATCTTGCTGCGATGTTCGACAACCCCTTTGGCCAAGCACAAGCTCTCCTCGATGGAGCGTGTGCTTGAAATGTTATGGACCAAAGGGGCTGCCGCCATCAATGCATTCTTCGAGCTTACGCAAGAGTTTCGTTGTAAGGACCCCCTTTGTCTGGAGCACTTTCCTTCGCAGAGCTCGTCACGGGAGCATGGATCATGAGCTGTACTGCTTCATGCATGGACTTCCGGCCAGACACACAGGTTCATGGATTCCAGACTCTGATGCTGTTGCTTGTGGCAATGAAGCGTGCCAGTTGCTGCCTCTAAAATGGGCCCAGGAAATGACAGGGCGAGCTACAGAACACACTCACGCCATGGATCTGAGAACATGGGCCACAAGAAAGGCTGAGGAGTGCCGTACATGTGCAACTGAACGCCTGAGACGCTGTAGGCTCCGACAACGACTCTGCGTGAGTACAGACCTGCCGTCTAAGTTTGATGATGCGCCTCTCATTCACGCGTGGAACGCCCCCAAATATGATGCCGCACTGATTCGTGCTCGAGAATTTGCACGGCGAACATCCCGCATCCTCCTTTGGTGCGTCGCCGAGGATGAGCCACAGTCCACGGAGCATCGGAATCTGTTGGACGAAGATCTGCAAGCGAAGCGCGCCGAGTGGATCCAGTTCCATGACCAGAAACGTCTGGTGTTTGGGGGCGAATGCCACTGGTACGTGACCTGCCGATGCGACTTACCCAGACGGTGATGCCCCAAAGAGACACTCTATTCAAGCACAAGCGTTGCAGACTGCACGGATGGAAGCTGCATGCAGATGACAAAGAACGTCTGGAGAATTGCTCGACACCGCAGATGAAGCGCAAGCACATCCCAGATGCTTTGTACCTGAGACGCTCAACAGAGAAGCTCTCGTCGTCTGGCGAGTCAGGCTATCAAGTGGTGGAGATCAAGCCTGCGATCGTAATCTGGTACCTCGACAAAGAGTGCCAGGTTGGTGTTAAGAGGAAGGGCTTCACCGTGGCCCCAAACCTTAGCGGCACTGCTCATTCCTTCGCAGGCGAAAGTCTGTCTGCCGCATTTGTGGATTGCTTCCCATGGGACGTGCAGCCTGATCAATCCAAGCAACTAGCAGCGTACATGAGTTTCTCCAGACTCTCCCACGTCGATGACCTCTTCCTGCTCCAGGCATACGCACCAGGCATGCTCGAGCAGGGCGAACTTCAGGGCCCAGATCTGCTGCTTCGCTTTCATCGCGGAGATTTGCGCATGGAAGACTTGCAGACTGATTGGGGTGCTCAGAAAAGAAGTAAGTCTCGAAAGCGCGAAGACTGGCCGGAGTCCATGCTCCTGTTGTGCCGTGGATGTCCTGATGACGCCGGACGGGACATTAGACTCCCCCTGAGGGCGTTCGCCAAGCACACAGGGCCTCGTGCCTGGGACGAGGTCGTTTCTCTGGGCATGGAACGGTTTTGCAAGAAATGCCTCTCATCAACTGAACAACTGCAGGATCATGTGGTGAGCGCCACCGCCCGTGCTTGTGCATCGCCCGCGTGCGTCTGTGCATGGTGCCAGGCATCCCTACCCCAACCAGGTCCTGTCATGTTGACCCCAGCACATATGTTCTGCAAGACCTGTCAGGCCTTGACATTAGAGTGTGCCCCGTGCTCTCGCCTTGCCCACCAGGACATAGTCTTGCCGATCATGTCCTTTTCATTGCAGCGACTCCGAGCCTGGAAGGCACAGCGCGACTTAAGCAGAAGTGCCCGGTGTCTCGATTGTGACCAGAATGCTGGAAATGCTGTAAAGCAGTACCGATGGCAGCAAACCCTCTACGAATGTAGCCAATGTAGGAGCATTCTTCCCCCACGTAACTTCCACATGGCCAACTTGCGGCGTTTAGAGGAAGATGCCAGCGTGGAGCTGGCCGTCTGCAACAGCTGCACCATGTCTGCAGTTGATATGGATAGCATGACGCACATCTGCAACCACTGCAAGCTCCAGAAGAGCATGGCAGCCCCTCTTCTTTAGCGGCTCAGCGAAGCCGAAAGTGGAAATGCCAAGAGTGCTGCAAGCCCGATAAGAGCACACACAAGTGCAGGCATTGTCGCGTCGAAAAGGAAGAAACGGCCTTCAGCGAGAACACTCGCCAATGGCGCCATTGGGTTTGCAAAGACTGCGCGCGGAAAAGGTGGTAGTAGTTGTAGTTCTGGTGATGGTGCTGGTAGTCGGCTCCTCGTTCGAACCTCTGCGACTGCGCTTGCGCGTCGCTTTCCATTTGGCGTGCGCAAAGACCCTTGTGTAACTTGAGCCAGCAGCCAGCAACCTAATCATATAGCTATGCTTGACTGTTGGCTGCTGGCTTCTTGTTTCATTGCCAGGCAGCAGCCAGCAGCCAACAGCCAGCACAGAGCGACCTCGTATCCGCGTCTCAAATGTCTTCCGTGACGTGTTTCACTGCCAGGCAGCAGCCAGCAGCCAACAGCCAGCAGAGAGCCAACTCGCATGCACGTCCCAAACGTGTTTCGTCACTCGTCGACCACAGGTTGCAGGTTACGTTCGTAATATTGTTTGGTTAAGGTGTTGTATATAGTGGTTGCCGTAATAATCGTTGAGTGTGTTGGCTAATAGTGTTTACGTGTCTGGTGCTGATGGTGGTTGTCATATGCGTGGTTGCTTGTTTGTGGCGTGTGGTGTTGAGTATGATGAGTGTAGATGCGTGCTCACTGCTAGTATAATTGTGAAGTTGTGTTGCAGGTGTTCTGCTCTCTATGTTGTTCGATATGTTTTGTGCTTGGTGTGCGTGGTGAGTTACGCCCGTGGCTTGTGCGTGTGTTTGGTGTGTGTGTGTTTGGTGTTGATAAATGTGTGTGTGTGTGTGTGTGTGAGAGAGTGAGTGAATGAGTGAGTGCGAGTGAGTGAGTAAGTTAGTGTGAGTCATTGGTTGTGTGTTTCCAGGTGGTTCTCAAAGCGGTTGGCAAATGATTAGTAGTGTTTGTTCGGAACGTGTGGAAACAGATTCAAAGGTTCACATGCGAGCAGTATTTTATGTTGGGCGGCGTACCTGGGACCCAGGAGGCCAGGAGCTAGGAGGCTAGAGGGTGGGTGCTGGGTGCATGTTGGGTGGTGACTTGGGTGGTGGCAAAACGCGTTCAAGTTAAGCTCTTGCACGCTGCGAGCGGCCGACGAGCAGCATCGCGCCAGACGAGAGACGACACACTCCTGATCGCAGGGGGCCTCCCTTAGACCCTTAAGAAGAGTTCCCAGTTCCCAGGTAAGTAGACAGTGGCTACAAACTGCGGCTCTGACACGCCCTGGACCGGTGGTCCTGCGCAGAGATGTTTCCCAAGGCTTTCCATTACAAGTGATAGTGTTGCTACGACTAGTCGCAGTGCTACCATTGCCCCATACGACCTGCAGCTGTCGGATCAGCAGCGGCAGTAGCGTTAGTGATATATCGTGTTTCGAGTTGCAGCAATGATCAATGCAAGCAGTGCTGTTTCGTTCCTAAGCCATTGAACTTGTACGTTTGGTAAGCAATACCTCGGAAGCACTTTTCGGCCAGCACATTTGTTCGGCCCATTCGCATTCGTGACATTGCAGCGCGTATGGCGCCGAGGAAACGTTTGCGTGGTGAAAACGAGGGTGGCACCGCACGAGGCAAAAAAAGAAGGTCGGAAATCCTCGGAAGAGCATTACAAGCGGTACTTAAAGCGGCCAGTGTGTTCAGACTTTGGGTGGCAGTTGTACCTGCGATTCATGCGCTGTCGGCACCCGAGCTGGTCGGGCAGCGCCATTGAGATCGTCTGGCGCCAAGTTCTTTCCAACGATACTGCCAAGGAGCATGGTATTGAAGAAGTTTGCGTGGATGCTCACGTCGTTCAGGAACGTTGGCAGGCGGAGGGCGAGGTTTTAGAACATTCGGTTGTTGGTGAACTCGAGAAAGCTGCAAGCTCAGCAGCACCACTCTTTCACCCAACGAATGATTCGCGATCTGCAGGGAACGATCTCGTGCCGGTTCCACCTCCGACAAAATATTCGGTTATTGGGGCAATCGAGGAAGCTGCAAGCTCAGCAGCACCACTCTTTCACCCAAATGAATGAGTCGCGAGCTGCAGGGAACGATATGATGCTGGTTCCACCTCCGATAGAGCCTTCGGTTGCTGGGGGAATCGAGAAAGCTGCAAGTTCAGCAGCACCACTCGTTCACCCAATGAATGAGTCGCGAGCTGCAGGGAACGATCTCGTGCCGGTTCCACCTCCGATAGAATCTTCGGTTATTGGGGCAATCGAGGAAGCTGCAAGCTCAGCAGCACCACTCTTTCACCCAAATGAATGAGTCGCGAGCTGCAGGGAACGATCCCGTGCCGGTTCCACCTCCAAGGTGGTTTCCTCCTCATCCACCACGACACCATGGTTGGCGCCAGGTGTTTCTGGAGTTGTACTCAGCTGTCGGATCCCCGAACGTGAATCGTGTCGAGGAGATCGTTTTAGAATATGCTGGATCGGAGATTGGTCTCTACAATGCAATGTGCGAGAAGTATGGTATTCAGCCGCACTTCAATGGAATGTTTGTGAGGTCGGGATGGGATCGTCTCATCGCTGTGGACGCATGCCGGCGTTCTTTGGATGAGCTCGTGACACCAGAAATGCAGGCAAAGCGTCGATCCGCTGCCAAAGCTTGGCTGGCCGAATGGGAGAGCATCTCTATAACCAGCTTTGCACGTCGACCACAGAGACGCCCGCTGGAACTAGTGGATGCGTTGCGCCACTCCTGTCTCGGGCATGCCTATACCCATGGGCCAACATACGGTCTCGGCCACAGCGAGCTTGCTCCGCGATATCTGAAAGATTTCCCTTTTGAGAATTCTCGATGGATGCATCGACGCCCTGCTCGCGACCACGATCTACCAGCCGTACGAGCTGCCGTTGTGGGCCCGCCAGTGGTTTGCAGGGAATACCCGTGGCCACGCCCGAAGGGACAACGTCCGTACTCTTGCCCCACACGAAAGCAGGTACCCTGAAACGCCAGCGCATGCTGACGACAGCGCGGCGGCCACTGAATATCGCAATGACTCGTCGCGAGCCCCGTGCGATGCCAGCTCACCACGCGCATATGTTCTCTCGCTCCCTCGGGACCGACAGACGGTGCCGCTGCTACGTCTGGGTTTCCAGCGTCTCAAGCACTCCTACTCTGGTGTGCCACCTTTCGATCGAGACTGCTTTGGCATGCCGCTGTTTTCCAACATGATGCGCGATACTGGTCAAAAGGACCCCGAGTATGCAGTTGCCTCACAAGTAGTCGTTGCCACGTATTGTTGGGGCTACCCGGGGGAAATTGCTCTGCGAGGTGCAGGGGTCGCACTGGATGTGGTTCCCGCGGGCACACGTTCGCGTGAGAGTCGGGTTACTGCGTTCTTGCGCGAGTTCTTGTTCACGCGCCCTTTGCCAGATGCGCATGTAAATGCAATGTTGCATCGGCCACTTGCGCAGCGTGAGATCCCGTTGGTTGTTGAGACATGGCCGAAGCCAGTGAACGCGACTACGCTGCAGGATGTTGCAACCTTTTGTTCGTGTCCCGTGTACGAAAAGCCGCACTGTCAGTCCGTGGTGTGGCGGAACTTGTGCAGGGCACCATCGGGCTTGGCACGGGACGAAGAAGGGAAATCTCTATGCCATTCTGTTCTCGGGACAAGTGGCTGCCTCAGCGAACGCTGACGAGGGACACTGGTTTGAACCAAGTGCTCCAGGAGTCTACTGCGCGATGGATGCGCACGTGGGCATAGCGTTGGGCTATGCTGCGGCGACCCAGGTCGCGCGGGACGGCATTTGGTGGCGCTGTCTGTTGGAGCTGCGAGCAAAATGTGACGCGCGCATTAAGGTCAGACGTGTCAGGCAGCGTGTCTTTCCTCTGGAGAAGGTCGAGATTATGGCAGTGTGGCTGTCCCCGCTTCAAACCACGGAACTGGTGGATGGAATGCACCGTGTGCGAGAGCGATGGGAGCCACTTCTCGAATCCCCACCGAGGAAGCCGCCAGACGTTGACCAGCATGGTGCATCATTGCGGTGAAATGAGATCTGCCCGTCGCTCCTCCGTTTCTACCGTATTGCTATTGTAGTCGTTACTGCGTGCATCGTGACACCTTCAACGGAAAATGACATCTGCATCAAACTCGTCGGTCTATTAAGTGCCATTGCTCGGGTCGCAGCGTGTCGCGTGGCGAGAACGAGATCAACGTGAGGAGAATGTCTGGGAGCAGGGCGGGATAGACATGTGTTGCTCGCTCGCGCGACATCTGCTGCGGTGGGAGGTAGCACGCACTGCAAGGAGCAAGGCATCACGGAGAAGAGCAGCAGCAGCAGCAGGAGCAGCAGCAG
>JACLAC010011044.1_pt1 | contig 22318 bp, 16 predicted proteins | sample 8027881 | NCBI WGS metagenome assembly JACLAC01 (sample SAMN15725517, study PRJNA655200) | protist metagenome | isolation source: fluorescence activated cell sorting (FACS) single amplified genomes of... | place: Spain: Blaines Bay Microbial Observatory, Mediterranean Sea | collected 2016-01-19 | reverse complement strand
TTTTGATAAATAGTTTAATGTGTTTTATACTATTTAAGAATATTGGTACGAAAAAAGGCGTTAGCGCTAAGTATAGTTGAGTATTTCGATCTGATTAGTGAATAACTAGCCTTGATGATACAAACCTTAGGGAATCAAATCCTCATAGGTTTTGAGAAGGTCTATGCCATAGCCCTTGGTGGACAAGTACTTCAATTGCATGAAAAGCTTCCCTGGCTGACTTTATCGACCTGCTGCCACAGACAAAGCCAAGCCCTTCACCAACACTCGAATCGTTCGCTACCGAGAGCCAGCATTTTTTTACAACAAAGCTGAGAAGTTTATCTACTTCAATAAAAGGGCAGAGCATCTTCTTGAGTTGACTGACGGTTTAATGTCAAGCCACCTGGACAAGCCAAGGAAAAACCATTATGTGATGTACCTAGAGAATTCATCCAATGGCTTTGAACCGTTATGATTAGAGGTGTTACTTTTGATCGGGATTTTTGAGGACTGGGTCCTTGCTCCTGCACTTTGTTTTAAAGTTTAGTTGACAAGATTATCAGCAGTAACGTTGTGCCCTTCTAATCTTAACAAAGGAGGATGTAGTCTGATTGAACGCAGTGAAGGCAGTACATCGCTAGATCTGGAAATTGTGGCTCACCTTACTTCTCCAAACAATGCAGTTGCAACATCACTAGAAAATAATAAATTTATCAAAATATTATTTATTTGAAAAAACTTTATCATATGCTAAAGTTTGAAGTTATTGCTAGTTAATTTCTTGTAATAAACACTGCATACAACTGATTATCGAAAGAAAAGTTAATTAATCGTTATGAAATCAACTAGGAAGAAATTTTGGTTTGGATATGCCCTAATTCTATTTTCGATTATTTTGTTACCACTTTATACAATACTAATTGAGGTGTTTGAGGCTTCAAACGATAATTGGGAACATTTAAAAGAAAATGTTTTACAAGATTATGTAATTAATTCCTTGATTTTAACTTTGGGTGTAAGTTTTGGAAGTTTGTTATTGGGGATTCCAACAGCATGGTTAACTGCAGTTTGTAGTTTCCCACTAAAAAGAACTATTGTACTGTTATTAATATTACCTATGGCAATGCCATCTTATATTATTGCGTACACATACACAGGAATTTTTGATTTCGCCGGGCCAGTTCAAACCAGTATTAGAAATTATATGGGTTGGAATTATGGAGATTACTTTTTCCCGGAGATTCGTTCAATTGGTGGCGCTATCGTTATGTTTTCTCTTGTTTTGTATCCATACGTTTACTTGTTGGCCAGAGCCACTTTTTTAAATCAATCAGCTAATTTTATAGAGATTTCGAGACTTTTGAACAACGGGCCTTGGAAGTCTTTCTTGAATGTTGCAGTACCTTTAGCTAGACCAGCAATATTGGTTGGATTATCATTAGTATTAATGGAGACTCTCGCTGATTATGGTACAGTTTCTTACTTCGGCGTAAGCGTTTTTACTACAGGAATATTCAAAACATGGTTTGGGTTGGGAGATTATTCAACCGCTGCCAAAATGGCAGCATTATTGTTAATCTTTATTTTCGTATTAATAGCTACTGAAAGATATTCGAGGAAGAAAATTAAGTATTATAACTCTATTGGAGCAAGAACTAAGTTTCCTGAATATAAATTGAAAGGTTTTGAGGTTTTCATTGTGTATATTACGTGTTCTATCCCAATATTTTTTGGATTTTTTGTACCAATTCTACAATTATTAATCTGGTCGTCTTCAGCATGGAGCAATATATTAAATTTTGGTTTCACCGAATTAATTTGTAACAGTGTTCTACTTGCTTCTGTTGCATCAATAGTTTCTCTGATAATAGCTTTTTCTTTGAACTACTGCCAAAAAATCATCCCAACATTCATCATGAATTTAATTATTCGCCTTGTTTCTATGGGATATGCGCTGCCTGGTACTATAATAGCTATTGGAATAGTCACTCCATTAGCTTTTATCGACCACAAGTTTGATGAACTTTTTGGTTCCCTCTTTAGTACGTCATTCGGATTGATTTTTAGTGGTTCATTGTTTGCTGTTCAATTTGCTTATTTGGTAAGATTTCTCTCAATTAGTGTTAATACTCTAGAATCTGGACTTGAAAAAATACGTCCAAACATGGACAAAGCATCACAAACTCTAGGATTTACAAGTGAAAAAACATTTCTTCGCATCCATCTTCCAATTTTAAAAGTTTCTATTCTCACATCAATACTTTTAGTTTTCGTTGATGTAATTAAAGAATTGCCAGCCACACTTATTCTTCGGCCGTTTGATTTCAATACATTAGCAGTAAAAGCTTATGAACTAGCATCGGATGAAAGATTAGTTGATGCTTCAATTCCATCTGTTGCCATTGTCTTAGCAGGCCTTCTTCCATTAATTTTAATTAATAAGTCAATTAATAATTCCCAGACTTAAAGTAAAAGATTTTATCCGAAGTATGATTTTTTTTAAAACTATATTTATTTTACTTCCATCCCGCTCGGTCCATGAGTTTCACAGCTTCCCCATTCATTTCACCTAATTTTGATAAATTTATTGAATCAGCCTTGAAATTGCCAAACTCTTTTAATGTATCTGAGATCATTACACCATCAATAACAGGATATTCATTATTTACCTCAGCATACCATCTTTGAGATTCATCTTTCACTAAGTATTCAAGCAAAGCTTTTCCATACTCGACATTTTTTGAATATTTGGTAATGCCTGCTCCACTAATGTTTATATGTGCTCCTCGATCTTTATCACCCTGATTAGGCCAAAATACTACTAAATTCTCTGCAATTTTTCGTGTCTGCTCTGATTTACTATTTATTATTCGACCCAGGTAATATGTATTTGCTAATGCGATATTGCATTGCCCTGCTGCAGTTGCCTTCAAAAGATCGGTATCCCCACCGGCTGGAGGTCTAGCAAAATTTTTTACAAGCCCTTTTGCCCATTTTTCTGACTTCGTTATTCCATTTGCAACAATCATTGACGCTACCAATGACTGGTTGTAGATATTTGTTGAGGATCTAATGCAAAGTTGGCCTTTCCACTTCGTATTCGCTAGATCTTCATAAGTACTGAGTTTTCGTGAATCTACCTGTTTTTTGTTATAAATAATCGTTCGTGATCGCTGTGAAAGACCAAACCAATAATTTTCATCATCTCTAAGATTTTTGGGTATTTTATTGATAAATTTAGCGTTTTCTACAGGTTGGAGAACACCAGCATCCTTAGCTCGCTGTAGACGACCTGCATCAACAGTTATGAAAACATCTGCAGGACTTAACTTCCCTTCTATTTCAAGTCTCTTCAGCAATCCATCAGCTTTTCCAGTAATTAGCTTGTATCCAATTCCTGTTTCTTTCTTAAACATTTTTAGAAGCGGCAGAATTAACTCTTCCTTTCGAGCTGAATAAATGTTGACTACTTTTTCCGCTCCCTTTGCAGGTGCTGAAATTTGGATTAAGCAAAATAATTTAATCAATACAAGTAAATTCCTCATTTTTCTCCTTCAGAATTTTAATATTTCACAATACTTAATTTTTTCTTTTCCGGATTTCCTTTCTTCAAAATTGATAAAACCTCTTTGAAAGGTTTAAAATAAATATTTTTCAAATCATGTACATCTTCTTTATTCTTATTATTCAGTCCATAGCTGCAATTTTCGTTTTTTTTAGCCAAACATATAGTTCCAAATAACCAGTCCCAAATGGATAAGGCAACCCCAAAATTTTTATTTCTATGTTCTTCAGCAACAGAATGATGAATATGGTGTTGAGCAGGTGACATCAATACGTATTCAACAGGTTGCCAATAGCGTATTGAAATTGGACTATGCCTTAGATTGGATCCCAGCGCATTAAAACTGAAAGTAAAAATTGATGCACCTAAGATAATTAGTAGGCTTACTTGATTACCAAACAGAAAAAAAAAGATTCCCGTTGTCAAACCCTGCACTATTGCACTTCTTGTTGAGAAAATTATACTTTCAATTGGATGTGTTCGGAATATTGTAAAGGGATTAAGACTTGTTGCGGAGTGATGAACTTTATGAAAGGACCATAACATTGGTATTGTATGTAGCCATCTGTGTACCCAATATCTCGCAAAGTCATCAAACACAAATAGAAAAGCAGTGAAGCTTAAAGCAATTATCCATTGTGGAAGCTCCACTGTGAAATATTGTTTATCTTGTAGCCAAAGTGAAAAAAGATCATAAACAAAGTAGGCAATTGTTGCTTTTGCCAGTAGCCTCGGTGAAATTATTATTATAAGTAAAGAATTTAACAGCATTACTAAGTAATCTGTTTTTGCTGACGCAGATAACCATGTTTCTTTGCTAAATATAATTTTACAACTCTGATATAAATTAATACTACATACGAATCTTAACCAAAGAAATGCTATTAGTGTAGCTGTGAGTAGGTATCCCCAGAATATTCGCTTCTGGGGATTTATAAACGAACTAGTCAATTCTAAAATCCAAACTTCTAAGACTTGTTCTATCATTATCAAACTCTTTCTCAATCATTCTCAGCAGATCTACTTGATCCCAACGATTCTAACAGGCCATCCATTTGTCCAGTTACATCATTCTTGCGAGCTCCCAAATTAAATCTATCTGAGAGTATTTTTTGCAATTTTATCATATGAACTTGATATTCTCCCATTGATCGATTTCCGCCGGTGATAAATCCACCATTGTTGTCAATACCCAGAACTTGTCCACCCCCCAAGAGTACAGGCCCATAGCCAACCAAGCGGTTCATGCGAATACCTGCTTCACCCAAGTCCTGACCGCTTGTTTCTAGGGCCATTAAAAATCCCTTTAATTCACCCCAGTGTTTTCCATTAGTTGCAAAAGCTTTTGAAGCATCACCATTGCTTTCAACAATGGTGATTAATTTATCTAAATCTTTGTAAACTGATCCTGCATATTTGAATGCTGCCTCTGCAATTACTTTTTCCCAGTTTACTTTAATAATATTAGCATATTTTTTTAATTCAGTGCGTTGTTCTTCAGTCAAAGCTGCTCCATCTGCACTTGTAATTAAATTTCTTCCGTCCACAAATGCCTTGAAAATCGTTTTCATATAATTTGTCCCAGCCTTGTCTGAATCAGCTGCATAATATGCATGGCCAAAAGTCATTTCTGTAATTAAATCGACAACTCCATCTTCGTTTGCGTCTGCTGTTTTTACATCTTTTCGTTTAGCAATATTGTAAGCTTGGCCTGGATTCAAACTCATTGCATGAGCTGGTGCACCAAAATATCCAAAGGCTTCATCCCATGAATGTTCTTTACCAGTGTAATGAACACCTTTCTTGTATGGTTTATTATTAGGTTTGTTGTCTGCTTCCAACTTTTCATCAAGATAATTATCAACTGCTTGACTGTAAAAAACAGCGCCCATCATAAATTTTGAAATGAGTTGTGGATAATTGTAACCTGTTAGAGGATCAAAACCCCCATCTGTAGAAGAAGCCTTGTCAATCATTAATTCAAAAACTTCAGTTCCACTCATTTGTCCTGGGAAACCCGTTACTAAACCTTTGTAGGTTTTTCCTTTCAAATCCTTGCCCTTAGATATTTCATCTATAGTTGATTGCTTTATCTTAAACTCCCCTTTGGATGTGGGAGCAAGGATTTCTCGCTCTTCTTCCTTCCCCGAATAATATGAAAGCATCAAAGCTTTTAGTTCAGGGTTTGGTTCTCCATTACCCTTTCCAGCTAGACTCTTCAAAGACGTGTGAAGAACATGTCTTGCTACTTGACCCGTTTAAGATATCGAGGTTGTCTTACTACCTTTGTAGGTTTTTTCTGTTACTGGAAAATTTGCATACATATTCGGCTTGGCGATTACACAACTGGTCGCAATACAAGTTGATGCCGTGATGATTGCAGCTAAAGCTGTCTTCATTGATTTGAATTTATACATTTCCACCTTTCTGGGTTGAAGTTCGGTTGTGTAGTCGAAACTTTGACAATAATTATGAACCCTTCACTTAATAAAAAGTTGTTTTTCGTGAATTCATTGCTGATATCAAAGATCTTCATACTAACAGATATTTAGACTTAGATAACATTATATTTAAGCCGAATCTTATTTAAAAAGTTACTCTGTACTAACTTTACATATCAAGTATAATATTCTTGCTTTAGATTAAAAAAATGAAGTAAAGCTTGAAATTCAGCCTCAAAATAATTTTTTTATCCTTTTGCTGGAAGCTCTTTTGGATCAGATCGAGACCCTTCTGGCAAACATTGCCTACACTGCAAAAGCAAAGCTTCTCGTACGCTTGGAAGAGCATCAAATGGATGAAGTGATTCTTTCGAAGTCCAATTAAAAGCAACCTTGGGAGTTCGACTGGGACAAGTACCGCTGGCGACACCTGATTGAAAACTACTTTGCAAATTGAAGCAGTAACGGGGGATTTGCCACTCGCTACAATAAGGGAGCCTGTGCTTTTCTGGTAGCTATTCACTGGGCAGTTGCGGTCATTTGGCTAAATTAATGACAGCCCCTTGACAGAGACATCTTCTTGCAAGAACTCTTTAGGTTCATCAGGGCCGATGACGAAAACCGAGAAGTACGACAGTCTATTACTGGCGTATCAGAACTTAATTACTGGCGGAACACTTTAGACAGTCAAGACTCAGACACCGGAAGAGATAATACCTAAGGTAGTAGAAGGGATGTTGAAGGTGGAGGAACAGATGCACGGTTTTGCGGTATACTAGCCAGGAGTGTTTTGCTAGGAAGGGATTGCACTAATCTTAACTAAAGTGAACATCTTGATATAAAATACATTCTAAATCTCTCAAACTTCTTTGGAATTAATTTATGAAGCGAATTATTGTTACTGGCGCAAATAAGGGAATTGGTCTGGGTATCGTTAGAAGACTTTTAAGTGAATATGATGAAACATTCTTGATTCTTGCAGCTAGATCATTAGAGAAGGGCGAACAATCCGTCTCCCTGCTTCTCGATGAAAATAAGACCTGGAAAAATCGCCTTATCACCCTGAAACTCGATGTAGAACTTGATGATTCCGTTGCAGAAGCATCTGAAAAAATTCATTCAGTATTTGACGGCATCTCAGAGCCTATTCACTGCCTTATCAACAATGCTGGGGTCGGCGATTCCTATCTGGGTATGCAAAGAGTACTTGATGTCAACACATGGGGAGTAAAAAGGGTTTGTGAGGCCTTCTTGCCATTGATCTCTAAGAAGCAAGGTCGGATAGTTAATGTGACATCAGCATCTGGGCCAAATTTTGTTGCAAAGTGTGAAGCCAACTCTAAGTACATACTAACAAACCCAAACGTTACCTGGCCAGAAATAGAGGTGCTTATGTATGAGTGTCTCATCAAAAACATAAAAGAGCCGGGGTCAATCAGTCCTTATGGTTTATCAAAGGCGTGTACAAACGCACTTACTATTTGCTTGGCTCGAGAAAATGAGAATTTAATTGTTAATGCCTGCACTCCAGGTTGGATCGCAACTGACCTCACGAAAAATTATGTTCAATCCACAGGCAAAAATCCTGAAGAAATTGGCATGAAGACGCCCTTTGAGGGAGCACTATCCAGTGTATATTTATCCATGAGTGAGAACGTTGGTACTGGGATGTACTTTGGTAGCGACTGCCTTCGAAGCCCACTAGATAGATATCGATCACCAGGATCTCCTGCTTATGTACCTGAATGAATATTTAAAGCTACTACTCTAGGTTTGCGAATAAGACATTTGTGTAGATCTTCTGTCGGATGATCCAGAGAAATTAAATCTTTTGGGTTTAAACTAATTATCGGGCCTTGGTAATTTTGAATTCATATTCATTATTGAATTAAGTTTATTACAAACTATCATCATATTCCGCCCCTTGCTGTTGCAGATCACTAGCAGGCTGATAGGTCTATCAAGACTATGATAACATTGGTTAAATCATGTTCAAAGACCCACGACGCACTTCATTAGACCCCTCCTCGTGGAACAATACTCCTGACTGATTGCTGATCCGTTAAATCTTAATTTTTAAGACCTGCTCAAACAGTTCCTCCCCCCGTCATCCTCCTTGGGTTGTGAAAACAGAATTATAATTTGAGCATCGTTTCTCAATTATAAAATGACTATGGAGGATCATGGACAGCGAAATTGATATCAAAGCAACACTTGCTAAAAGATTTTTCACATCTTCAGAGGAAGAAAAACTTGCGGAGAATTTTGAAAAGTTGAGGCCAGATGAATTTTCTTCAAAGAAAACCGCATGGAAGGCGAATAAAGAAGTAAGCGAATTCAGAATGGAATTTAAGGCTTATGTCTAAGAAATTCGTCCAACCCACTCAAGAAATTGAAAGAGAAATCTAGCAGGCCAGCAAGCAATTGGAAGCAGATGAGAAAAACGCAGAGCAGGAAGCCCTCCTGCATGTCATCCTGAAAAAGCTCAGGGATTTTAAGCTTCACCAGACCATGTTGTTGGTGCTAGGAGATACTGATCTGCCGAATCTGCAAATAACTGAAACTGAACTGATGACTCAACTGCGCCAAGTTCATAATGTGCCTGATTCAATCGAGCAGGCAGCTAGAATCCTCACCCGAAATTGCTGGACCGCGGGGGAATCTACGTCTACCCCTTCGCACATGCAACTCCTAGGAAGTCACTCCTTTCGCAGCAGCATTGAGAGGCCGTATGCAAGAGCAACTGAGTACCGTCCGCCAACTCGATCAGGCCAGGCTTTGGCTCTATGGCAGCTAACTGATCACAGAGCAGGGTCTTGAACTTTCAGCCCATCTAGCCCAGTCCAATAATCACTGAATTGAGCAATCCAGATCACTCTTTCTACCAAGGCTGCCTATCGGGATTTGAAAGCCAAACCGTCACAAATCAGCTTCGAAGAGCGACTGCGCAATAATCCGGACCTGTGGCACAAAAGACTTTCGAGTGTCTGTCCGCAGCAAAAAGGGGCATCAGGACTTTATGTTCAACGAGGGGAATATCTTTGGGATCTATGTATAGCTGAACAAGACCGATTACTTCTAAATTGTAGGCCATAGCTTTATTGGAAAACAGCCGTTTTCTCACCTGTTGGTGTTAAATGATTTCATTCATGACTATATTATTTTTTTAAAATATTTTAGTTTTTTGAATTGTAATTCTACAATTTCTAGAGGAAAAATGCGCTTGGCAGCGTATTTTTTTAATCCAACTTAAAAAAAGTATTGCTTTACAGACTGGAAGAAACGTGACTGGAAATTTCAGAGGAGTCACGCCTGCATTACCAAGCACCTTTACTTTTAGAATCATTCTTTTATACGATATTTTGTCTATTAGATATTCAAATATATTCTATTATATTCTTTTTTGATTTTATTATTAAAGTGGCTATTCATTTGTAATAAATTGGTAGTCATGACCATCAGAATTAAAGATCTTCGTAGTGACGAATTTGGTCTGAAAATAGATTGTTCCTTGTCCTTTTTTATCCGGAATCCCTACCCTTGTCTCCGAGGTCTTGATTGAAGATATCCTTTCCTCATATTCACCAGCGTACTTACCCTTAGGTATATTGGCCCGCACGATATCGCCTGTTCGAAATGGGTGAATTGGAATCCCCTTTGGTTTACCCCTTGGGAATCCAAAGGCATCAACATTTACCATCTGCCGCCTTCCGTGGCCCATTGCCTTGATTGCCAATGGCTTTACCTGCTCCCATTTTAAATTTTCTGTGGTACTAACTCCAATACAGACCGCATTGAGCCAATGGGATCTTGGAATTCTTTGCTGAATCCCATTGAACTTTGTCACTCCCCCACTAGAAACCTCCACTGGCAATCCAGTGGCCTTCAAGCGTTCCAGTAGTGCTAGGCGTGTAGAGTTTATAGCTGCGACATCACTTAAAGGAACTTTGGCCTGACTTTGGAGTTTCTTTAGTAACCTGGGCTTTGTTGAGAGAAATTCACCCAAATTTGTGGCTCTTCTCCGCTCTCGGCAAGATCTGCAAGCTAGCGTCAAATTACTGACCCGATCACTACCCCCGTGGCTCCGGGGAACGATATGATTTATTTCCAGACGAGTATCTCTGGCTCCACAGTAGGCACACTCTCGTGACCACTTTTCTAGAAGATACTCACGCACTTCATAACCATGCAGAGTACCCTGCTGATACTCAACACCACTGATCTCCAGATTCTGTAGCTTCTGCGTATCAAAGCGCATCATCTCCTGAGAAATCGCTGTAATCGGCAGATAGCGCTGGAGGCGTTCTACCCAGGTCATTATTACTTCGATACGATGTTGAAGTGAGGGGGGTAACCACCTACCTGTGACAGCGATCCCTTCTGCATCAACAAAGACAGGAGGCTTGCGCGTTCGATTGAGCCATCGCGCAGGTCGATAGCGAGTTTTGCGATTGCGTCGGCCACTGCGAAGAGATCGACGGCTATCCAGTGCTTTCTTGATCTGTTGACTGCGGTGTTTAAGTTCAGCAGCCCAGATCACTTCGGCTGTTGACTCATTTATGACGGCTAAACCTGTCGTTTTACTCGCAGGGTAGATTTTGAGCCTAAGAGGTCTAGGACTAGCTGAAGGGTGTGATTCCTTGAGAATGATGGTGAAGGGGTATCGTCGCAATACGGAAGCTTTAGATTCCGAAAGGAGCAAGCGAGCTCGCCTCGGGGTGCAGGGGGCTAGCGGACGACGTTCTTTGTCGACAACAAAAACTCTGGACATGTGATTAGCCTTGAAGCTAGCGATCAGATACTGACCTCAGGAGAAGCAATACCCTCACGTAAAGTTTGCCTCGACAATGTTATTATCGCTTGTCAAGCCACGTGCACTGAGCACCCTCCAAAGTCTCTGTTTAACACAGTGGCCATAGGGCTACGGGCTGGCACGCACCCGTAGGTATGATCACGAAAATAACGTAGTTCTCGAAGAACTTAGTCTGGTTGTAGCTGCGGAAAACCCGCTCTTTCTTCGGGAGTCTGTTCGAAATTCTCTTGTTCTTGAGGCTGTTGTTTGGACAATTATGCCACATAACTACTCTTCTGGACTATCCAACAGACTCCTGTAGAACTCTGGAGGCTACAACACTCGGCCAAGTAGTTTTGATAGAACTTCTAACATACAATCAGCGAAGCTAATGTTACCCTTCAATTTTATCTAACCAATAGGTCAATTTATGAGCTTATGATTCATATTTTAAAATTACAGAGTAAATTCCTAGTGCATATTCGAGCTAACTAATTGATAAGATTTATTTCCAACAGACCCCCGAAAAACTTTGGAGGCTACAACTGGATTGTCTAACTCCATTACTATCTGTTCCTAAAAAACTTAAAGGTATGGGAGCTAGAAATGTAAAACCCCAAAATAAAAAAGCTTTTGAACCCAAAGCGTTAATCAGTTGATCAACTGATTGGTAGATTATCAGATATATACCTCAGATAATTTTCTTTAAATTTATTAAAGAACAATATTAGTCTGAACTTTTATTAAATATTAGTCAATACTAATTTAAAGTTTTTATTAAATTTTTATAGTGTTCACAATCAGTCTTTCTGATTTTCAGCAGTGCGCTACCTATATTTTATTACTATGGCTGCACATTAAAAATTGGCTTATTATAGCAACGATTTCTTCTACGCCATTTTCCTTGGGCAAAAATACAGGAAGTCCCAGACTTGACTGATGAGCAATTCTAATATCTTCCAACTCTGCTGAGTCAAGACCCTCCGAGCTAAGTGTCAAAGCGAGGGCCCTAGCTCCATAAATCTTAATCAATTCCAAATCACCCTGAATATCTGGCATTGGTAGGCTTGCTTTGGTGAAATGCAAAGTCTTCCGTCCAGGTACATGCTGCAAGATCACTCCCTTAGCCATTGCTGAGCAAAGGAACTCTGAACCACAGGGGCCAGATGGATTTCTCAGAGAAGATTGTCCCTCCAGTAAAATTAAATCCGGTGAACACTCCCGATCACACCTGACGATAGCGTCTTCTAATTCCCCGGAGACAAAATCATTGGGAGTTGAATCTAATAGAAAACCGTAATCATGCCGGGACTGCATCCAGCCAGTTTGCCCAGTGAAAATCATCTCGGTCTTAATACCTGCTTGGTTACAAGCATCCATCAGCCAACGTGTTGTCGTTCTTTTGCCCACGGCACAATCCGTTCCCATGACCGCAATCCGTGGAGCACGTACTCTTGTGATTTCACCAGACCAGAAGTGCAGATCCATCTTTGATCGGGGTTTACGGATGTCATGTAACTTCACTCCCCTCCGACGAGCCGCTTCCACCAGATGTGGCTTTTCCTCCAAAAATTCATGCAGGCCGTTTACGATATCTAGTCCTGCTTCGATAGCTTCCTCAATAAAATGCAACAATTCTGGAATCAACAACCCCCCAGATGGGGTGATACCAACAATAGCTACTTTAGGGGATGTACTCAAATGTTCAAAAGCATGTTTAGAGGAGACAAACACGGGGATTCCACGAAGATTTCCATCCACAATTACTCCCGCATCCTGGCCTGATTTTTCGGGATCAATCACGCCGACTATCTCAAAGCGGTCTGTGCCCCGAATTAATCCGAAAGCCGTCTTGGCTTGCTCAGAGTTGAAGGTATGAGGCGCTAGGATAAGTGCCTTTTGCTTCTCTGTAGATTTCATCAGTTGACTCAATGCAAAATGGAAGGGGAAGCCTTCAAATTTGTGGGGAGTTTGTGCTCACTTGCAAACTTGATCAAGGTTCGCTTTAGTTTTGACAACAATTCCTCTAATTCACCATCGTTGACGCAGAGTGGAGGGCACACCATCAAGTGATCTCCAGCATATCCTCCTCTCGTTCGACGAGAATAAAGAATAAGTTTCTCCTCGTAAGCCAATTCAACGATGCGTGAGTGTGCATTCCATGCTGGCGGAAGTACTTCCCAAGTTTCACGGTTTGCGACCAATTCAAACGCAAGCAACAATCCCTTACCTCGAACATCTCCGATGAATTCAAACTGCTGCTGCAACTCCTCTAAACCAGCCCGAAGCTTGGCACCTTGTTCTTTAGCTCGCTGCATTAAATTCTCTTCCAGCATTACCTCAAGAACTGCTTTTCCTGCTGCACAAGCCAAAGGGTTTCCAGCATAGGTGTAGCCGTGCATAAAGCCTCCATCGTCTAGAACAGCCTCCACCAACTCTTCTTTGGTAACAACAGCTCCTAAGGGACTGTAGCCAGCTGCAAGCCCCTTGGCCAATGCGACTATATCTGCTTGAACACCCCAGTGAGTGAGCGCCAAGTATTCTCCTGTGCGGCCAGTACCACAGAGAACCTCATCGGCAATCAACAATACCCCATAGCGGTTACAGATCTCCCTGACCTTCGGATAGTAAGAATCTGGGGCTACCAAAGCTCCGGTTGAAGCTCCGCCGACAGGCTCTGCCAAGAAGGCCAATACAGTCTCTGGATCCTGCTTGAGAATCTCTTTTTCGAGCAGCGCCGCATAACGCTCTCCACGCTGATCCATACTCAAAGCATCCTGATTCCGATATGCCGTGGGTGCAGCAATTTTTGGCATCTCTAAATACATGGAATCAAACGGATCATTCAGGGGTTCATACTTAGTGACCCCAAGTAGTCCAAGCGTACAGCCATGATAAGAGGGACTTAGTGAAATCACTTTACATCGAGATGATTCACCGCGTGAAATAGCAAACTGCCTGGCAAGTTTGAGGCAAGATTCAACTGTCTCAGAACCACCAGAGGCGAAAAAGACCCGATTCAGACCCACTGGCATAACCCCAGATAGATCTCTGGCAAACTCTTCAGCTGCATCATTCTCAAAATGAAGACGATAAGCGAATGCTGCCTGATTCAGTTGTTTTTGAATGGCGTCAATGACCCTGGGATGGCTGTGCCCAATATTGGAAACCATTGCGCCTGAAGAAGCATCCAGATATTGGTTTCCATGCTGATCCCAAAGGTAAACTCCCTGGGAATGAGAAACTCGAGGTTTTTGATTTCTAGTCTGGTAGAAGAGATGGGAATTAGAAGACTTGGCAGGCTTTGTCATTTGCTAAAATAGTATATTTAAAATGAGAAAATCACTCCCCAACCCAGAAGGCTTTTTCAAGGTCAGTAAATTGTTGAGCCGGCCCTTCAAATTTGTTTCTGCCCAGTTCCAGCACATAGACATAGTCAGCTATTTTCAGGGCCTGCCGAATCTCCTGATCGACCAGAAGAATAGTCAACTCATCAACTGTGACGAGCATCTTTAACATTTCATAAACCTCCTCTGACAGCATTTTCGAAAGTCCTGCAGTGGGCTCATCCACAAGCAGCACTTTGGGTTCGGCCATCAATGTGCGACTTATCTCAACCATTCTTTGCTGACCACCTGAGAGTTCCCCTGTAATCTGCTTGCGCTTCTCGCGCAGTACTGGGAACCGTTCGTAATTGGCTTCAATCTTCTCACGAACCTGCTGCTTGTCTTTACGGAAGGTCCAACCCCCGAGTTGAAGATTCTCTTCTACAGTCATGTCTTTGAAGACCCCAGGCTGCTGTGGAATGTAGGCGAGCCCTTTGAGAATCCGCTGATGCGTCGGAATATCAAGGATACTTTCGTTTTCTAACACCACGTCACCTCGGTTGGGCTTCAGAAATCCAAATGCAGCCTTGAGGGCCGTGGATTTACCAACTCCGTTTGCCCCAAGAATCGTGGTGATCTGTTTCTTCCTCGCTTTTACATTCAGATCCTGAAGGATATTGAGGTCCTTGTAATAGCCCACATCCAAACCTCTGAGTTCCAGCACTCCTGCTGTTGAATCTGCTGCACTCATGTCTTGTTTTCACTTGATGGAGTTGGCTCCTCTGAGGGCTGTTCTTCTTCATCACTCCCCAAGTAGGCCTCAATCACCGCAGGGTCTTTCTTGACATCAGCAGGAAGCCCATCAGCGATCAGTTGACCAAAATTCAAAACCAGCAGCCTACCACAAAGTGTGAAGATCGATTCCATTTGATGGCTGATCAGAATGATTGCCTTCCCTGCATCATTGACCCGTCGAATGTATCCATAGATGATCTCCATCAGCTTGGGGTGAACTCCGGCAAAGGGCTCATCCAGAATGATGATATCAGGGTCCAACATTAGCAACCTGCCGAGTTCCAACAGTTTTTGCTGTCCTCCAGAGAGAGCTTGAGCGTACTCATTTCGCAAATGATCAATTGTCAAAAATTCGAGGACTTCCATCGCCTTCGGGAGGACCTGATCCTTGCTGACCCTAAGATCTTTGGCTAAAGCGGGAACAAAGAGGTTCTCCAGCACGGTCATACGGCGGAAGGAGCGAGTCACCTGAAAAGTACGCCCTAGCCCCGCTTGGGCTACTTCAAAAGGAGGCAGCTGGTCGATTCTTTTACCATTTAGGTAGACCGTGCCGCTGTTGGGAGTGATTGCCCCATCAAGAATGTTGGTCAGCGTGGTTTTTCCCGCACCATTTGGCCCAATCAACCCAATCAGCTCCGGACCCTTCACTTCAAATGAGAGGCCCTTGAGCACATGGTTCCCGCCGAAGCGCTTGTTCAGGTTGCGTACGGAGAGTTCCATGGTCAGGCTGTTGAACTACTTGAAGATTCACTAGAGCGCTTGGCGACGGTCTCAGCTGCCACATGCGCCCGAGTGAAGTATTCGATGATTGGAGTGATCAATCCATTCCGATAGAACCGCAGGGTGACCATCAGCAATACTCCGAAAAAAACAAGCCGCCAGATTGTCATATCCACCTCAACACCCCCAATCACGAAGCTATTTCGGAGCATCTCCAGAATGAACTCAATGATGATCGCTCCAATCGCTGCAGCTGCAAAGTTTTCGAGACCGCCAATAACCGCCATTGCCACGACGAGACTCATCTGCATAATCATCAGATTGTTGGGGGTGATGATTCCAATGTAGTGGGCTTGAACCGCTCCTGCTAAAGCCGCCATCGTGCATGTGATCACGAAGACAAGGACTTTGTAGCGAACAATATTGATTCCCAACGCAGCTGCTGCATCTTCATCCTCTCGCAGAGCTCGAATGAAGAGTCCAAATCTTGATTGTGCTAGCCAGGCCAGGATGGCTAGACAAGCAAGCAGTAGGAAGAACATAATAAAGTAGGGTGGAATTTTGTCGGTTTTGGTAAATTCATACCCAAACAAGACCACACCATTTTCAAACAAGTGAGGAAGCTCGATACCTGCTTGCCCACGGGTGATGTCAATTTCTGCGCTGATCGTCGCTCTGAGAATTTCAGAGAAGCCCAATGTGAATAAGGCCAGGTAAGCTGCTCTCAGCCGTAGCACCAGCATTCCAATCAAAAATCCGAAAAGGGCTCCCAACGAGGCTCCAATCAGAATTCCCAAAACGATTGGCATGGGGGTGACTTCCACACTACCATTCCAATTCTCCATTGCTTTGGTCAAGCAGTCTTGGGTTAGTGTACTGGATGTGATCCCAATTGGATTCTTGATGATGAAATATTGATCTCCAAAAGCGAATTCGCTACAGAGTCCTGTCGGTTCTGGCGAGAGATAAAAGTAGTGACTAAAGAGAGCTGTTCCATACGCCCCCAAACCCATGAATCCCATGTGACCAAAGGAAAACTGTCCCCCATATCCAGCAAGCATAGACCAGCTTGAGGCCAAGATTGCGTAGAAGAAACCTGTGATGCAAATATGCATGATGTAGTCGTAATCACGACCACCATAAATGAATGGGAAGGCCAGGAAGAACCCCACGATTCCGAAACAGATTAACCAGAGAACTTGGATTCTAGTCATAATTTACCATGGGTTCCACTGGCGAAACGACGACCCATCAGGCCTGTTGGCCTTAAGAGTAAGGTGAGAGTCAAGACAATCATCCCGTAGGCCGGAATATAGGAGGAGGCCTTTTGTGGATCGGGTACGCATCCCGTTCCTGCTGCTTCCACCAAGCCAATGATGATCCCACCGAAAAAGGCTCCAGGTAATGAACCCAAGCCACCCAGTACAACGATCACAAAGGAGCGCATCGCGGGAATCAATCCTACATGGGGCAACCAGGAGAAGGCTTGCACCAGTGTTGCTCCAGATAGAGCAGCAATCATCCCCCCCATCGCAAAAGCCAACATGTTCATTCGATGAGGATTGATCCCCGCAATTGCAGCAGCCTCACGGTCCTGGCTAACTGCTCGTAGTGCTTTTCCGGTCCAAGTTTTATAGAGAAAAAACAACAGGCCTAAGAGAACTAGAATCGAAATGACAGCTGCCATGAAGCGAGGATTAGAGATTGAAATTGTGTCAAACAACTCCATGTTTCCTCGACTGGTCTTGATCAGCCAAGGATCTTCTCTTGAAGGAAATCGGATTCTAGGAAAATCAAAAAAGCGTTTGGCCTTGACTGGGTTTGAACCAACGACGGCTTGAACAAAATACATTAAAGTGAAAGCCAGCCCGAAGGTCACTAAGATCCCGTACTCCACTGGTCGCTCAATGCGACCATCGTACATCGGCGTTAGAAACAAGCGCTCGAACAATGCTCCCAGAATAAAGGTTGCAATGCATGCGATCAAAATTCCTAAGATCGGGGAAATGCCCGGAAACCAAACTACTGTTACATAGTAGGTGATCATTCCACCGATCATGTAGAATTCGCCGTGGGAGAAACTGACAACTCCCAGAATTGAGAAAATCAAGGTGAGTCCAAGTGCCATCAAACCATAAATGATTCCAATAATGAGCCCATTTGTGATTTGCGATAGTACAAAGGAACTGTTGGAGACACAGTTGTTCTCTGGATCGGCGAGGGCAAAGGCAGTCATCAGAATGCCAACGGTCAGTAAGGAGGGCAGAATAATCAGTTTCTTGGATGCCTCCGGTGTTTTTAGCCAGAGAAACAGTAAACCTAAGGGACCAAGAGATGCTCCAACCAAGGACCCCATCAGAACTGCATTTGAAGTGTCGAGGTCTTTGCTTAGATAGATCCGACGAGTTCCAATGCTACCGACAATCCCCCAAAATAGGAGCCAGAGGGTTGTCCACCAAAAGATGGAGGCAAATTCCATAGTTCAGAAAAATTCGTGGATCTGGAAGGCAGGAGCCCAGCGCTAGAAGCGCTGGGCTGTACTTTTAAGGATTAATCCATGTAAACAGGATCACCTGTTTTATAAGCGTCCGGATAAACAATGGTCATCGTGTTTGAGGGTTCCCCCTCTTCTTGATATTGGACCATGGTAATCGCAACATCAGGCCACTGGTGCCACCATTCATCACCTTTACCATCTGTTGATGGATCTTTTTTGGAGCCATAAGGGAAATAGATTTTTCCCAAAACCCCGTCGTAGGATATGTTTTCGAGGGCATTCACAATCGCATCTCCGTTGGTGGAGCCTGCCTCATTGATTGCTTGCGCAAGGATCCCAATGGAATCGTAAGCCTCCAGGGCATAGCTTTCGACACCACTTTTTCCAGTCTTGGCTTTGTAGTCCTGAGCAAACTTCAGAGCAGTTTCATTGTACATCGTTTCAGGCACACCAATTCTGGCCATGAATGCCATGTTCCCATCTGGCACATTCTCCCACCAGGCCTTACTCTCTAATCCAGCTTGATTTGCATGGAACATGATGTCCTGCGGACCTGTTCCGGCATCTGCGGCCTGCTGAGTAAAGTTGTAGCCAGCCTCACCGGTCAACAAAACAATGATGTAGTCAGGATTTTCTGCCTTTACCCGCTCCACAATCCCTGCAAAGTCTTGGGTCCCGATATCAACTCCAAAGGTCACAGAATCTATCCCCTTGGTCCCAAGGCCTACCTCACACTCCTTTGCAGCAGGGATCCCATAATCTGTATTTTCGGTCACAATAGCCACTTTCTTCACCCCAGGCGCCTGTGCAGCAAATTGCCAGATCACTCCGGAGGCCCATGAGCTCAGGGGTGCGATACGGAAAATGTACTTCTGTTTGTCACCTGTGATTGTATCGTTCCAGGTTTCAGCAAAGACAACGGGAATACCACGAGCATTGGCAACATCCTTAGAAGCCACTCCAACTGAGCTATGATATCCGCCTCCCACTGCGACCACTCCGTCTTGAGTGATTAGCTTTTCCATCATCGCTGTGGCTTTTTCAGGCAGCCCTTCTGTATCGGTAATGACCACTTCAATGTCACACCCCAAAACACCTCCGGCTGCATTCACATCTCTCTCTGCCAACAGCATGGCATCTCGCATTGCCTCTCCACCTGTCACCGAACCTGGTGCAGAAAGAGGAGCAAGACCACCCAACTTGTGGACACAATCTGCTGCATAAGTGCTTGCAAATGGGACCACTGACAGCGAAACCGCCATCAAACAGTACTTTAGAAAATTAGTCTTCATGTCCTCTCCTTTTGAAAGAGTTAAAGATTTCCCCAGAGTTCTTCATTAGTCTGAGAAAAAGAGGTGGGAAACTCTATGAAGTTCAACTTTGCTTGGCAACCAAAATTGCGACACAAATTTGAAGATTTACGACAATTCATGTATAGCATCACTTTTTTCTATACGAAGTATTCAAAAGATCATTCTGAACCCTAATCAAAGTGATCCCGATGAATGGACTCGAGAAATATAATCAAGATTTCCATGACCTTGATGGGAGGCTCATCCAGCCCGACTTGAGAATCGGTTTCGTCCTTATACCAGGCTTTACGATTCTTCCCCTCGCGGGCTTTATCGATACGCTTCGCCACGCAGCAGATGAGTCCGATCACAGTCAACAAGTATATTGTAAGTGGAAAATCCTTGGCCCATCGATGGAACTAATACCCTCCAGTTGTGGGATCACCATTCCACCTTGGGAGGTTTATGGAGATCCTGGCGAATTCGATTACATCGTTGTCGTTGGAGGACAAACCGACTTGATTCGGGCTGTTTCAAAGCAGACTTATGAATTTCTCAACAAAGCAGAGGAACTCAGGATTCCATTAGTAGGCTTGTGTGTAGGTGTTTTTGTCTTGGCGGAGGCAGGCTTATTGAAAAATCAAAAATGTGCTGTTCACCCAAGACATCTCAATGAGTTTGTTGAGCGCTACCCAGATATTATTCCAGTAGTAGATGAACTTTTTATGATGCAACCGAATCGGATCACCTGCGCAGGAGGAACTGCGGCGATAGACCTTGCGGTCAGCATCTTGAAGACTCATTTGGGAGAGACTCAGGCCCGGAAGGGACTATGCCACATGATGGTGGATCAGCATCGCGAAAATCTTCACACACCAAGACATCCTTATGATGAGTTGGATTATTGCAAGGACCCAAGAATCAGGGATGCCATTGAATTGATGAAGAAAAACCTCACCTTCCCATTTTGTGTTAAAGATTTAGCCTCACAACTTGGCTGTAGCCAAAGGCAACTGGAACGAGCATTTCAAAAACACGCCCAGATTTCACCAGCAAAGTTTTGGAGGGAACTTCGGATCAAGAGGGCCCGTTGGTACTTATTGAATACCAATTTAAACATCACTCGCATTGCCTTCGACTGTGGCTTTTCTGACTGTGCTCATTTTACGAATCTTTTCACTCAAATTTACGGCGAGTCTCCTAGTCGATTCCGCTCTGTTCGCTTGCAGGCATCCCAATCTACCCGTTGAACTATTGATCACATCATACAATTTAAATGACCCAGAAAGTATAAATGAAGTTTGTCTATTCGGATTCATATAAACTCCATTACCCTCAAACGGAGTATCACCGGGGGGAGATGGTTACGCCTTTTGAAAAGCCAGAAAGAATCGATTTGATCATTCGTCATCTAGATGATGTCGGTTTCACTAGTATCCAATGTGAGGAGTTATGGAATTCAGAACCTGTTATGAAGGTTCACTCCGCTGATTATCTGCAGTTCCTTGATAAAGCCTGGCAGGAGTGGCAAGCCGCAGGCTTCAAAGGCGATCTGATGGCAGGAAATTTTCCAGTTCGACGGATGCAACAACGGTGTCCAAAGCACATTGATGGTAAGGCTGGTTTTTACAGCTCTGGCAATGACACTTCGATCAACGATGGAACTTGGGAAGCTGCCAAGGCATCCTGCATGGCTGCTCAACAAGCTCAAAAAGTCGTTGCAACCGGAGATGCAGCGTGCGTGGCATTGTGCAGGCCACCCGGCCATCATGCTGGTAAAGATCTCTTCGGAGGGTATTGCTTCCTGAACAACGCTGCCGTCGCAGCTCAAATGTTTATAGATCAAGGGGCGCAGAAAGTTGCCATCATTGACATAGATTTCCATCATGGAAATGGGACGCAGGACATCTTTGATGAGCGAGGGGATGTTCTCTTCGCTTCATTACATGGACAGCCAGAAGATTCATATCCTTATTATTCAGGATATGTTGATGAAACAGGTGTGGGAGATGGGGCTGGTTGTAACTTCAATTTTCCAATGCCCCCAGGGACCAGATATGATACTTGGGGTCAGGCTCTGGAAGAGGCAATATTTCACATTCAAAAGTTCAGGGCTGCAGCATTGATCGTGTCTCTGGGAGTAGACACCTACAAAGAAGATCCAATCAGTTTTTTTGGTTTGGAAACAGAAGACTATCTCCAGTGTGGAAAGCAGCTGTCTAAGCTAAATCTACCGACAGTCTTTGTTTTGGAAGGAGGCTATGCGCTCGAAATGGTGGGACAGAATGTGGCGAATGTATTGATTGGCTTTGAAAGCGGTTAATCCAATTTACTGTATTTATTGATTAATTTAATGAAATAAGGCCCAACAACTATTGCTGGGCCTGACTGTTTCAAGCGACTTTTTTGCAGAAATACCAATCTGTACATTCGTAGGCTTCATTGACTCGGGCCTCTGCGGCTTCTGTAGTTGCAGGAGGAGGTACGATCACCTTGTCACCTGGCTGCCAACCCTCCGGAGTTGCCACCTTATTTGAGTCAGGAGTCTGCAGAGCAGTCACTAGCCTGAATATCTCATCAATGGATCTTCCATTACTCATCGGGTAATAAACCATCGCTCTCATGATTCCTTGCGGATCTATGATAAATGTTGCGCGCACCGCTGAGGTATCTGCTGCCCCGGTGTGAATCATTCCATACGCTTTCGCAACATCCATTTTCAAATCCGCAATGAGTGGAAATGGGATCTCTTCTCCAAATTTTTCCTTGATGTTACGAATCCAAGCAATGTGACTGAAGTGGCTGTCGATAGAAAGTCCGAGAAGCTCAGTGTTCATCTCCTGAAACGCAGCATGTTTCTTGGCAAATTCAATAAATTCGGTTGTGCAGACTGGAGTAAAATCAGCGG
>JACLAC010004281.1_pt1 | contig 22318 bp, 27 predicted proteins | sample 8027881 | NCBI WGS metagenome assembly JACLAC01 (sample SAMN15725517, study PRJNA655200) | protist metagenome | isolation source: fluorescence activated cell sorting (FACS) single amplified genomes of... | place: Spain: Blaines Bay Microbial Observatory, Mediterranean Sea | collected 2016-01-19 | reverse complement strand
ACTAAAACCAACACAGGTAGACGGGTAGAGAATACCAAGGCGCGCGGGATAACTCTCGTTAAGGAACTCGGCAAAATAGCCTCGTAACTTCGGGATAAGAGGTGCCCATTATGGTGAAAGTCTTTCGACTGGAGCTTAAGTGGGTTGCAATGAAATGGCTCAAGCGACTGTTTACCAAAAACACAGGTCTCTGCTAAACCGTAAGGTGATGTATAGGGGCTGACGCCTGCCCAGTGCCGGAAGGTTAATAGGAAGGGTTAGACTTCGGTCGACGCTCCAAATTGAAGCCCCGGTGAACGGCGGCCGTAACTATAACGGTCCTAAGGTAGCGAAATTCCTTGTCGGGTAAGTTCCGACCCGCACGAAAGGCGTAACGAATTGAGCGCTGTCTCAACGAGAGACCCGGTGAAATTGAATCATCCGTGAAGATGCGGATTACCTGCAGCAAGACAGAAAGACCCCGTGGAGCTTTACTGTAACTTGGCTTTGTTTTTTGGGATAATTTGTGCAGTATAGGTGGGAGACTTTGAAGTAAAGACGTTAGTCTTTATGGAGTCATCAGTGAGATACCACCCTCATTATTCTAGAAAACTAACTAAGCACCGTTATCCGGTGATAGGACAGAGTCTGGTGGGCAGTTTGACTGGGGCGGTCGCCTCCCAAAAAGTAACGGAGGCGCTCAAAGGTTCCCTCAAGATGGTTGGAAATCATCTGTAGAGCGTAAGGGTATAAGGGAGCTTGACTGCGAGACCTACAAGTCGAGCAGGGACGAAAGTCGGACCTAGTGATCCGGTATCTCCGTATGGAAGGGATATCGCTCAACGGATAAAAGTTACCCCGGGGATAACAGGCTAATCTCCCCCAAGAGTTCACATCGACGGGGAGGTTTGGCACCTCGATGTCGGCTCGTCGCATCCTGGAGCTGAAGTTGGTTCCAAGGGTTGGGCTGTTCGCCCATTAAAGCGGTACGTGAGCTGGGTTCAGAACGTCGTGAGACAGTTTGGTCCATATCTGCTGTAGGCGTAGGAAATTTGATAGGATCTGTCCCTAGTACGAGAGGACCGGGATGGACGTACCTCTGGTGTACCAGTTATTCTGCCAAGGGTAAATGCTGGGTAGCTATGTACGGAAGGGATAACCGCTGAAGGCATCTAAGTGGGAAACCCACCTAAAGATTAAATTTCCCATCCCTTTATGGGAGTAAGACTCCTTGTAGACTACAAGGTTGATAGGCTAGGTGTGTAAACATAGTAATATGTATTGAGAACGTCTATTTTTGATTTAGTTTGATTTCTTCGGAATGAAAATTAATAATAAAGTATTCATTCTTTAGCTGACTAGTACTAATCAGTCGAGGTCTTAACTAATGGCTTATGAATAATAACTCTTGTTTTGTAATTTATATCGTATTAATGTACGCATCACTCTTGGTCACTATAGCGAAGGGGGTACACCTGTTCTCATCTCGAATACAGAAGTTAAGTCCTTCAGCGCCTATGGTACTTGCGGGTTACCCTGCTGGGAGAGTAGGTCGTGGCCAAGAGTAATGCGTACATTTCTATTTAGAAGTTTAAGTATAATTTAGTATTTTGGAGTGTGCTATGTCTAAAGATAAAGATGCTGCTGCTATTTGTGTAATTGGTGAGAATAATGCCAATGTAGTAACCTTTTCAAAGGCATTACTCGTTACGTTATCTGGAATGTGTACACCAGTAGCAACGTTAGGAACATTTCAAAAAAAGGAAGATTTGGCAGTTCCTTACTCTACAATTAAAGTAACTAAAAGTTGGAGAAACAAAGGGTGTCGTGAGGTTGTTTACAAGTCAAGTGAACGTCCTGATTTATTACCGCATGTACAGGCATCTTTAGAGCTGTGGGGATTTAATTCGTATGTTGATTACCTATATACAGTATGCGAACTGGGCTTTTTAGAAAGCCAAATACCTGTGATTAATTTGGGTTTTTTGACACCAAATGAAATGAAAACCTTAACTGAAGTAGCCGCTTTAATCAAAGTTCCCTTAGATACAATGGATGATTATGTTAACGAAGTTCATTATAATCAAGATAAAGAAAAACGAATACTACGGCGTATTAGAAATATAGAATGGGCGGGTAAATTGAAATTCCCTACCATTACAGGGTTTGTTATTGGCCGAAAAGATTCAGCTGATAGCCATAAGGAATGGCTAACGTATATTGCTAAAATGCATTTGAAATATGGCATGATTCATGAAGTTGTTCTTCATAACTTTTGCCCAGTTGAAGGGATCTCAACACAACAGTATGATCCGCCGTCTAAAAAGGAAATGTTGGACGCTGTTGCCTTAGCAAAATCAATTTTACCCGAGGATATTCCTGTCATTGTACCGCTTGCCTTAAACCAAGATATTAAACCTTTTTTGAAAATGGGAATAAGAGACCTTGGCAGTATATTTTGTGGGTATAATTCCTTTATTAAGACCTATCCAGATGTTAACCTAGACGCTATTTTTTCGATACTAGAGCCTATGGGGTTGGTTCCTAAACAACGATTTCCATTACGACGTGATTTTATTCTTGCCGAAAAATACTCCAAAAAACTAAGCCAAGTATTCGAGCCTTATCGATATAAATTAAAGAAAAATATGCAAGAAAAAGTTAAAGAATCAAAGGCATAGGTGATGAATGTCGAATCAAATTCACCCCTTGATGGCGTATCTCAAATTCAACCCAATTCGGGAACCCTATCCATTGAGACAGAGACCTCATTTTTATCTTTCTTAAAGGAAGAAAAAGGAAATAAAAATAATTCAAAGTTTATAAAAGTGGGCAATGAAACGTATCGTGCCAATACAACAACAGTACAACCGCGTTATCAAGAAATACAAAATTCAACCCAAGATATACCAGATAAAACGGATACCAAATCTGATGCTAATGAAACGCCAGATAACGAAACGCCTGTATTCCAACATGGGATATTAGTTCAATTAAGCCCGCTTAATCTTGAACCATTTCATAGTCAATTATCTCAAACACTACGATCTTTTATTCAAGAAACAGTTCAAGTTATTAAACAAGTTAATTCAACAGGGTCAGATCTCTATATTTTTAATTTTGCTAAAATCAATCTTAATGTGGCGATTCAACGCGCTGACGATACACTCATTATTTATATTCAAGCAGGAGAAACCACTTTAGCAGAAGAATTCTATAAATCAGAAAATATTGATCAATTACAGCGCTTATTAAAAGAGCGTTTTTTAGATTTAGAGATAGAACTCCGCATAGTTGATGAATCTCATTTTTCATCATTATTCCAACAGGATTCCAACCCCCAAGATGAACAGTCCAAACAGAGTGACAGCACCGAGGAAGAAGAAGAAAGAGACAATAAAAATGAAGTGGATTAACCCTATCCTTATTATTTTTTTTGTAGCCAGTAATTTTATACTGGGCGACTCAATAAAGATCGAAGATTACATAAAAACAAGAGTCATCGGGATGAGAGTTATATATAAACATAACGGCCAATATAAACATGCCGAAGGTCGTGATGTAATAAAAACAGAAGACAGATATAAGGTGAGATTAAGTACAAATGATCTTGCCGATGTTCTGTTTAATGTCAATCCATTTAATGGTCGATCTGATCGAGACGCGGATATGGAAAATAGACAGGAAAGAGAGGTTCAACAACAAGTACTCAACGCACAGCACGAAATAAATATGACGATAAGAAGAGCAACTGGCGATTCAGATACGACAGGAGGTGCCCCACTCGTAATACCTGATTTATCCAATAATCACGTATCTAATAATCAAGCGACGATGAATATAAAGGAGTTGCAGAATACCGAAGAAATTTTATATACTAATCTTGGATCAGGCGAAGAAAAAGAAGGCATTGCCCATGCAACTATAGACGGACTATTTTTGGAGACAGGAGAAGTTATTCAGATATATTTTAGGGTGAACGACTAAGTGAAAAAACAGAATCGATGTATTTATAATCGGACACTAAAGTTATCTCCTGCGATTGGAGACTGGACAACGATTAAAGGCCAAGATCCAAAAATGAATGATATTCAAGTGGGTCAAGTTCAGTATGCTCATTTTGATTCCTTACCTCGGGATAAAATGAAACAACTTCATATGCAACATTATCGTTTTGCCGAGATGATTGCAACACAACTTTCCAATGATATGAACATTAAAATTGAGCTTCATACCATTCATGCAACTCAGATGACGTATCAGGGGTTTTTAAAGTCTCAAAGTGAAAAAATGATACAATCCGATTTTTGCTTAACACCGAATAATCAAAATAGGGGCCGAATTAACTTAATATTTGATTGGGGATTAGCAGAAATGATTGTAAATCGTCTTGCAGGTGGTAAAGGGAGTGAATCGGGTGATCGTTCATTTACTGAATTGGAAAAGATTACGCTAGAAGTACAAATGGAAGCACTTATTCCGCTGTTATCTGCTTCTTGGTCATCTGTGTTTTCTAAGGATGATGTGCTCTTAGCATTTAATGCAGGGTATTATAGTTACGATAAGAAAATTTCTTTGAGGGAAGCCTACATTGTTTTCGCCTTTCATGTATTTTTTGGCGAAGGGCAATTGCATAAGATAACAATGGCATATCCTAGCGATATATTACGATGGTTAATGACTCAGAAAGAGAAGCAAAAAAGAGAGTTTCACCCCAATGTTCAATTAAGTAAAAAAACATTAAAAAAATCAACAATACCTATTGAGGTTACTTTAGGTAAGACAGCGTTGACAATGGCTCAATTGAAAGGGTTACAGAAAGGGAGTGTCATTCTATTGGATACGGAATTAAATAAACCATTAGAGGTTAATATTGGTACTAAATCTCTTTTTTTAGCACAGCCTGGAATTAAAAATGAACGGATAGCCTTACAAATACTTTCTAAAAGTGATGAATTATCTAGTAATATAGGAAAGAGTGAAGGAAACTCATTGATTAATAATGGGCCAAATAATACTGAAGAGTTAGAATAATTGCGAATTATTAGTGTCATTAATTATAAAGGGGGAACAGGAAAAACAAGCACTGTCGTTCATCTTGCCCATGGATTAGCGAGAAAAGGATACCGTATTCTTATTATTGACGTTGATCCTCAGGGGTCGGCAGGGTATCACTTAGGTGTTCAGGTGACACGATCATTGTATGACTTAATTGCTAAGAAAGAAGATTTATTAAATTGCATTGTTCATGCTAGAGAAAACTTAGATATCATTTGTGCAAATGAACACTTATTTCCTGCAGAAATGATGATGACAAAATTACAAGAACGAGAACTGATATTAACCCATCGGATGCAAGCACTAAATGGATACGACTTTGTTCTTTTAGATTGTGCACCCTCAATGAGCTTATTAAATCAAAATGCATTATTATATTCAAATGAGTTAATTGTTCCTGTATCTATGGAGTACTTTTCATTAGTCGGTGTTAAGCAGTTATTGAAGAATATTAAAATTGTTAATAAGCTATTTAAAAAAAATGTTATAATAAAAATGGTAGTCCCTACATTTTTTGATAAAAGAAATAAAAAATCAAAGGATATCATAGAAAGTATCAGGCGAGTTTTTTACAAAAAAGTAGCAACCCCCATTAGAAGTAGTGTTGCGCTATCAGAAGCGCCAGGAGCAAGAAAAACCGTATTTGAGTATGCACCAAAATCAACAGGTGCCCAAGATTATACTAACTTAGTTCAAGAGGTGATTGAGAGTGGTTCAACGACAACAGTTTGAAGATCCTTTAGAGGATATTGACCCCATAATGGAGCAGGCATATTCTGTATCGACAGATGATGTGGATCTGAGTAATAAAGAAGAGGATAATACCGTTGAGGTAGATGATCTAGAAGAATTGCCATCTCAAATAACAGAATTTGTGGACTCGCAACAGGAAGAGCAAGATCAAACGGTAACAGCGTTTTCTGATGATGATAATCAAGAAAAGCATTCAAAGGATACAGATGCATCTGATACTGAATTAGACTATGATATTTCAGATATTGAATTCCCTCCTTTATCAGAAGAAAAAGGAGAATCAGTAGAGCCCAATGTATTCAATAATATTCCAGTTGGCGTATCCGTAGAACTTGGACGGTCTCAAGTATCATTAAAAGAAGTGTTTGAGTTAACAGAGGGGACCGTAATTGAGCTGGACCGATTGGTAGGGGAGCCCTTAGATTTGGTTGTTAATGGGCAAGTGATTGCACAGGGTGAAGTGGTTGCTATTGATAATAATTATGGACTCCGTGTGACAAGTATCGTTGCTAAGTTGGATTGAAAACTAGAGGATATACGGTATGTCAATGTCCTATTATATTCAAGTGGCAGTTTCTTGCATTATACTTTCTATAATCTTATATTGGGCACTAAAGTTCAGTAAATCCATGCAAAAAAAACGGTATTCTGGCGAAATTAATATTGTTGATCGTATATCCATAGATACGGGTGTAACGCTTATCCTTGTCCATATTCATAATAAAACGTTATTGTTGGGGGTGGGTAATCGAAATGTTAAAGTACTGGACACATTTAAAAAAGAATAAATATATACTCTCAATAACACTTTTGTTATTAATCCCTCACAGCATATTTTCACAGGTGCCAGGTGGATTTAACATTGATATTGGGTCCTTTGTGTCCCCTCAAGGATTTAGTTCATCAATTAATCTATTATTAGCATTATCTAGTATTAGCTTAATTCCTTTTTTCTTAATTTCAACAACAGCATTTTTAAGAATAGTCATTGTACTAAGTATGTTGCGAAATGCACTTCAAACACAACAATCTCCGCCAAATATGGTAATGATTGCACTCGCATTGTTTTTAACGGTATTTGTTATGACGCCCACATGGAATCAAATTAATAAACAGGCCATTAAACCGTATCAAGAGAAAGAGCTCAACCAAAAACAAGCATTCAACAAAGGCACTTTAGTATTTAAAAAACACATGTTGAAATTTGCACGAGACGCAGATTTAGCATTATTTTTAGAGTTTTCTAAAGTTGAGCCTCCCAAAAATCATGAAGAAATTCCTATTTTTGTTGTTATTCCTGCCTATATTATTTCAGAGCTTAAAGCGGCATTCCAAATTGGATTTCTATTATTCATTCCTTTTTTAGTAATCGACTTAATTATATCAAATATTTTATTATCATTAGGAATGTTTATGTTATCACCAGCAATGGTATCTTTGCCATTTAAAATATTATTATTTGTCGTAACAGATGGCTGGAATTTAATTGTACGCGGGCTAATGGTGAGCGTTCAATGACGATAGACATTGTTTCAACAATTATTACAAATATGATTGAAGTGGTCATTATCGCATCGTTACCCTGTGTGGGGTTAGGGTTACTTGTCGGGGTTATTATTGCAGTCATACAGGCGGTTACTCAGGTTCAAGAGCAAACATTAACCTTTGTTCCCAAAATGATTGTACTCTTTCTCGTATTTGCAGCAACATTTCCGTGGATGTTTCGAATTATAATGGAGTTATCATTGGGGATTTGGGAAAATATTCCGTTGTATTCTCGATAGCGTTTCTATTTCTATGGTTATTACACTTGAGCAAATAATTATCTTTATTTTGATTTTATCCCGATGTACTGGCATGGTTATATTTGCGCCAGTTTTTAGTGCTAAAGAGATAAATTTTGTTCTAAGAGTAGCCTTAATTATTTGGGTATCAGGACTATTAATTTTTATTGTACCACTACCTTCCGTTATACCCACAGGATCAATGATGATTTTGGTTACATTATTAATAGAATTTGCAATAGGTGCGGCTATTGGGTTCACTGCAGATCTATTAATAGCAGGGGTTGAATTTGCAGGTGGAATTATGGATACCCAAGCCGGATTAAGTGTCGCCGCAGTACTCGATCCATCGAGTGGGATTAATGCTGCAATATTCCAACAATTTTTAAGGAGGGTTGTCGTACTCCTATTTATCATACTAGATGGTCATCATATGGTTTTATCAGCGATTGTGAATAGTTTTCATCTATTACCTGTTGCCAGTCCAGTCAATATGCCAGAAGGGGCACTGTTCTTGGTATCATTAGGGGCCGATCTTTTTAAATTGGGGGTGCTATTGTCCGCACCTATCATATTAGTCATTTTTATTGTCGATTTCTCATTTGGGATCCTTAATCGTGTCGCAGAACAAATCAATGTATTTCAGTTAGGGTTTCAAATTAAGCCGTCAATCGCTCTTATTATATTTTTAGCAATTACGCCGGGATTAGTTAGTGTCATTAGTGGTTTAATGGAATCTGTAATAGAAAATTTAGCACACTTAATGGGAGCGTTTAGTACATAAGTGGGAGAAGATTCAGGAGAAAAGACAGAGCAGCCAACGCCGCATAAACTACGTGAGGCACGCAAAAAGGGACAGGTTGCGAAAAGTAAGGATTTAACAGCTGCGCTACTACTATTGGGCGCTTTTTACACATTAAAAGCATCAGCAGGATATATTTGGGAGCAAATGACCTATATTACAATGGTTGCATTTCAGCAAATTCCATTGGAGTTTTCAGCAACAGTTGCAGGTCATTTATTGTTTGTTTCGCTTAAAGTATTTGGTGCTGCAGTGGCACCTATATTTGCAGTTAATATGCTAATTGCGATTGTTGTAGAAGTCATGCAAACAGGATTTTTAATTTCATTTGAATCAATAACGCCGGATATAAATAAGCTTAATCCGATTGAAGGGGTTAAGAAATTTTTCTCACTGAAACAATACGTTGAGCTCATCAAATCAGTCATTAAAATGACAGTTATTATTGCGATTATCTTTTTTGTACTGAAGGATGAATTTTATATGGTGATTTTGTCACAACAAATGACATTACTACAGTCCATGGTATTTACAGGGTCATTAGTAATGAAAATTGTAACGAGAATCGGATTATTCTATATTGTTATTGCTATTTTTGATTATTTTTACCAAAAACATGAACACATTAAAGGATTAAAGATGTCTAAAAAAGAAATTAAAGATGAATATAAAAAGTTAGAGGGAGATCCATTAATTAAACAACGACAAAAGGATACCGCAAGACAGATGGCCCAAGGACGGCAAATGGGAGCCATTCCTGATTCTGATGTTATTGTTACAAATCCTGTTCATGTTGCCATTGCGATTAAATATAAACCCAATGATATGAGGGCGCCCATTGTTTTAGCAAAAGGTAAGCGGTTGATTGCACTTCAAATTAGATCTCTTGCCGAAGAAAGTCGAATTCCCATCGTTGAAAATCCATTACTCGCACGGAATTTATATGATAGTGTAGATGTGGGTGGAGAAGTGCCTCCGACATACTATAAAGCAATAGCTGAAATTTTAGCTTTTGTGTATAATCTGAAGAAGGCCAAATCGACTCGTTTTTAGATAACTATTTTGGAGTAGTGCTGTATTTTGAAGGTAAAAGCGATAAGAGATTTATTTTCTCCCAGTGATCTTGTACTAGCAGTAGTTACCATATTAATCATCGGCTTGATGATTATTCCAATCCCTACATTTGTACTAGATTTATTAATGGTAACCAATATCGCAGTGGGAATAATGGTATTACTTGTATCGATGTTCTTATCGGAACCATTGGATTTTGCAGCCTTCCCATCGGTACTTTTAATATTAACGTTATTTCGATTATCACTTAATATTTCTTCCACAAAACTAATATTGGCGAAAGGCGCGGATTTTGATGGGAAAGTCGTAGAAGCATTTGCAACCTACGTAACCGCCGGTAATTTTGTTGTTGGGGTTGTGGCATTTTCTATTATTACACTGGTTCAATTTTTAGTGATCACCAAAGGGTCAGAACGTGTGGCTGAAGTGGCTGCGCGGTTTACGTTAGATGCATTACCAGGAAAGCAAATGAGTATTGATGCCGATTTAAATGCGGGATTAATTGACGCAGAGCAAGCAAAAAATCGACGAAAAAAATTGGAGAGAGAATCCAATTTTTTTGGATCAATGGATGGTGCAAATAAATTTGTTAAAGGAGACGCAATTGCGGGTATTATTATTGTTCTTATTAATATATTAGGGGGGTTGATTATTGGTCGATTTCAACAGGGACTCAGTTTTGGGGTTGCCTTAGAAACCTTTGCCCGATTCACCGTTGGAGATGGGCTAGTGAGTCAAATTCCCGCACTATTAATTGCAATTGCAACAGGATTAGTTGTAACCAAATCAGTTTCTGAAGAGAGCTTAGGCGCAGATGTTAAGGAACAAGTCTTTTCTCAACCCAAAGCATTAGCAATGACTGCATTTATTTTGTTTTTAATTGGATTAGTACCAGGGTTACCTCGTCTAGCATTTATGATGCTTGCATTATTTTTTGGAGTGATGGCGACTATCATTCATAAATCAAAAAAAGAGGCAGATGAACTCTCATTAGAATCGTCTCAAGAAAGTGCAAAAGAGTCGATGAAAAAGCCTGAGAATTTGTTAGGGACATTAAGCTTAGATCCCATTAATTTGCGGACAGGACGTAATTTAGTTCCATTAATTGATCCGAGTCAAAATGGACCCCTGCTAGAGCGAATAACTTTGGTAAGATATCACATTGGCCAAGAGCTAGGGTTTGTTATTCCAGGAGTACGTGTAATGGATGATTTAAGTTTGTCCCCCAACCAATATGAAGTTGAAATTCGAGGAACGCGTGTAGCGACGGGGGAGGCCCTGCCGGGGCATGCATTTGTATCAGGGTTTGTATCAGATCTTAAGAGTAAGGGAATTACGGGTGTTGAAGTGATGGGGCCCATTTTGAATGAATTAGGAACATGGGTATCTGAAGAACAGCAAGAGTTACTTCAAGAGAATATGATCTCTTCTCAAAATGTCACTGATTTTATTGCGGCACATTTTTCAGAAGTGATAAAACAACATGCAGATGAGCTAATGACGCGTCAGAATGTACAATCATTAATAGAGTTAGTTAAAAATACAAATGCGGCTATTGTAAGAGAGCTAATACCGGATATGTTATCTTTGGGGCAAGTTCATAAAGTATTACAGGCCCTTGTAAAGGAGCGTGTTTCTATTCGAGATCTTTCAACAATTTTTGAGAAATTGGCTGATTATGCACATGTATCCAGAGATACAAATTTATTAACTGAATATGTTCGTCAAGCGCTTTCACGGCAAATTTGTCGGGGGTTTATGGACCCAGAGAATGGATTAACCGTATTTACAATTGATCCCAGGTTGGAAGAAACCATGATTAGCGCCATTCATCAATCAGAATATGGTGCGTTTTTAGCATTAGATCCTCAAATTGGGGATAATATTCTACAAAAAGTAGGCGGATATATCGATCATTTTAGAAAAATGGAAAAAGCACCGATTGCATTGTGTTCACCTCGGTTACGTGTGCATTTTAAAAAGTTTACAGAACGTCACTATAATGGACTATCAGTATTATCGTATAATGAAGTAATATCTCAGGCTAAGGTACAGTCTGTTGGTGTCATTAATGTAGAAGAAGGAGTATAAAGAGGAATGGCAGAGCAGTTTTTTTATCAAAATAGAATTACGCAAAGCGACTACCGAGGTGGAGCAACCAATGCACCACGCAAACATGCATTATACTTAGAATCACACTTACCCAAACTGGCATTTAAAACAAAAAAAAGGAAAGAAACATTTTTAAATCAGCTATACGAGTATGTGACTCATTTTATTCACACGCTACTAGGAGAAGACGGCACTGATCGTATTAAAGACACCGTGATAAAGGCAATTAAAGTTCGGTTAGGGATCTCCACATGACAGTGAAGCAAAGCGTATGGGAAAAAGTTCAAGACCATATTACTAATTTTTTAAAAATATACGTTCTAAAACATTATGTAGAGAATGTGCTATGTTTTTATAGTAATCGAATTATAATGGTTGTCAGAAAATATGTTAGAGGATTGCCCTCTCATGTCATTGACAGTGAAGTGGACGATCTTCAAACAATTGCACAGCTAGAGTTTTTAGAAACCATTAAAGTATGGATCCCTTACAAACATAAAGACGTATGGCCATTGGCACAAATGAGAATGTTAGGTGCAATGAAGGATCACATTCGATATATTACAAGAGCAGATCCATCCCGGGTGTATGACTGGATTACCAATGCAGCGCATTTATATATCGGAATGAATAAAAAAGCAGATTTTGTTGAGTCGTTTGAATGTGGAGATCAACTATCCCACGCGATGAAAAATTTAACCAGTCGAGAAAAAAAGATACTTATTTCTCATACGTATAAAGATATGACATTTAAATCGATTGGTGCACTGATTAATGTATCAGAGTCACAAGTCTCTCGGATTTATAAAAAAGCACTTGAAAAAGTAAAAAAAGAGATTGTAAGGAACAAATAACTGGAATTATCTGTTATAACCGACAATGATCTTAGGAGGCTGCCTTAAATCGATATAGGTTATCGATTTTCTGGGGCGATTAAACTTTTCTAGTTGTGTAATCACCTGTTTTATCCGATGAGGCGATTCGGTAACAGATGACAACGGTCCTAAAAGGATGGGTAATGTATCGTCTTTAAGTAATACCCACTGATTTATTTTGTTTTTTTCAAGTTGGATCACATGATCGTATAACTCGTTTTGGATAAGAGCAACCAAAGGTCTGATAGATGTAAGCCATGAGTGATGACGATTATTATAAAATTCTTCTGGCGAAATACCACGAATAATTAACATGGTTTCAATTTGAATTTGAGTGGTTTGATAATGAGATAACAGTGTGCCATCTTCGGAAATAAAATGACTTTTACCATCAACTAAAATCGTTATCCATGGTTTTTTTTCTGTAATATGACAATGTATTTTATTAAGTGAACGCAAGCGAATAGAGCAATACTCAATTTCAGGAAACTGCTTCTTGAGATCTTGCTTAGCATGAGAAAAAAAAGTAAAGAAAAGTAAATGACGTCCTTTCCAGGATGATATACCTTCTTTTATAAGTAATGGAGATAATAATCGTGTGCCTGTAATATCAATATGTTGGATCTTAAACAAGGGAAGTGTTGCGATTAAAATAATACTGATAGAAAATATCAAAAATCCAATCAGTAGACGATTACCTTTCATCAATACGTTTTAAAGGGCACTTTTTACCAAAGAGTCCACCAATTCATCGTAAGAAAGGCCATAAGCCTGTGCTTGTGCAGGTAAATCAGACAAATCCGTCATCCCTGGTAAACTGTTAATTTCTAAGACGTGTGGACCAGACTCATTAACAATCATATCTGTGCGAGAAAAGCCAGCACATCCAACAACTGCATGCGTTTTAAGTGCCAATTCTTGACATCTTTTTGTTTGGTCATTTGTAAGATTAGCAGGGATCACAAAATCGGTCATTCCATCAGTATACTTTGAGTGATAGTCATAAAAAGAGCCCTTCGGACGTAACTCTAATACAGGCAGTGAAATGGGTTTAGGATGATCAATAACACCCACAGTGACTTCCGCTCCCTTGATACAGGATTCAAGTAAATAATGATGGTATTGGGTATACAATTGTGTTGAATAAAGATGCAAATCATTAGGGTTATTGACATAAAAGGTATCGATACTGGATCCCCCACTGATGGGTTTCAAAAATACAGGATACAAAAAGGGTTTGGGTAATGTGGTTAATGCGGTAAATGCAACATAATAGTTCGGCGTTGGAATAGAATTAAGAGTCAATAGCTGTTTGGTCATGGCTTTATTCATACTCATAATAGAGGCAACAGGGGGTGATCCCACATAAGGGATATTATAATTTTCCAGAAACGCATGAAGGGTACCGTCTTCACCATAGGCCCCATGAACAAGATTAAAGACAATAGATACAGAAAGTAACGCGTCTAGATCAGTGATGGGATCAATAACAGAAACGTGATACCCCAATCGGGTCAATGCGCCAGCAACTTTCTTTCCAGACCGTAGAGATACCTCTCGTTCTGAAGAATACCCCCCACAAGCAACGCCCACATGAATCTTTTTAGACATAAAGGATATGATATACGCACTTTAGGATAAAGACTAGATTAAAACGACAGGTTAAACCGGTTGATATTTAGGGTAATTAGAGTGATAATGACAGTCTAAATTAAGGATCAATCCAGTGGATCTGAAAAACAATAGGAGATTTTCAATGAGCTTAAATATTTATTACGACAAAGATACTCAGTTTGAATTGATTAAAAATAAAAAAATCACCATTTTAGGATATGGTAGCCAAGGCCATGCCCATGCCCTTAACTTAAAAGATAGTGGCGCAACTGCCATTACAATTGGGTTACGACCCGGTTCAGAATCATCAGAGCGCGCTAAAAAAGCAGGGTTTAATGTTGAAGCGCCGATCGATGCCGTAAAAGACGCAGATATGATCATGTTTCTTGTCCCCGATGAGTATCAAGCAGATCTATATGCTGCCGTTCAAGATAACATTAAGCAACATGCTACCTTAGCCTTTGCTCATGGGCTTAATGTTCATTTTAAGCTCATTAAACCACGTGTTGACTTAGACGTTGTGATGATTGCACCCAAGGGGCCTGGCCACACTGTACGAAGTGAATATTTAAAAGGAGCAGGTGTTCCCTGTCTCATTGCTGTTGAACAAAATGCATCTAATCAGGCTAAAGAAAAGGCATTGGCATGGGCCTATGGTGTAGGCGGCGGACGCGCTGGAATTATTGAAACGACATTTAAAGATGAGTGTGAGACAGATTTATTTGGAGAGCAAGCCGTTTTATGTGGTGGGGTGACCGCTCTGATGCAAGCAGGGTTTGAAACATTAGTAGAGGCCGGTTACCCAGAAGAAATGGCCTACTTTGAATGTCTTCACGAAATGAAATTGATTGTCGACTTAATTTATGAAGGGGGGATGGCAAATATGCGATACTCGATTTCAAATACGGCTGAATTTGGTGACTATTACACGGGGCCTAAAATTATTACAGAAGACACTAAAACTGAAATGAGAAAGGTATTAAAAAATATTCAATCGGGTGAATTTACAAAAACATTTATTGAAGATTCTAAGAAAGGGGCCCCTCAACTGACGACATGGCGAGAAACTGCCGCAACGCATCAATTAGAAGCAACGGGATCAAAATTGAGAAGACTAATGTCTTGGATTAAAGATAATAAGTTAGTTGGGGAAACGGTTCGCTAGGTCTTCTCTGATCTTTTTGGCAGTACTAAAATGAGACGCTAAAGCGGCCCAATCGTTATTCTCCAAAGCCGTTAGAATATGGTCTGTTTGAGAGCGAAATGTGTGAAGTAGTTGTATCAGTGACTCGCGATTATGTTGCATCACTTCTATTCCCCAAGAAGCGGATGATTGGCTGAGTCGGGTTGTATCTCTCGCGCCCGGGCCCAGTGTATAAGGTAACTTTGAATGACCCAGTTTAGACTTAAATAACAACGTTAGTAACGTGGAGACAAGATAGGGCATATGCGACGTTAACGCAAGAAGCTGGTCATGAGTGACGGCATCCATCTCCGTAACCTGAAATGATAAGGACTCTAAAAAAGAGTTAAAGTGATCAGGAACAGGAATCGTGTGCAATGGCGTTATAAGGTAAGGGACATGATAAAGATATGATGCACTTGCATGTTGCAGACCACTCTTTTCACTCCCGCCCATGGGGTGCCCTGGAACAACCGTATGCTGTAGGGTGTGCGTGCTTAACTGAGAGATAATAGGCCCTTTTACACTGGCAACATCCGTAATGATGGCATGGCGTTCTGCAAGACGGTCCAATTTAAGGATGATATCAACAACGGTATCAATGGGCGTTGCAACAATAAGAAGATCTGCATTGTTACATAATTGATCCAACGACTCACATATCGAGTCAAAATAAGGGGACTGGCTCGCTTCTGCTTTAGCACGCGTATTATGGTCAAACCCCTTCACGTGACAATGGGGGCGTTTTTCCTTAATTAAGCGTGCAATAGACCCGCCAATAAGGCCCAGTCCAACGATACCAATGGTGGTAATACCAGTCGGTGATGGCGCTGTCATTTTACCTGGTCAGGGCGAAGTTGGCTGGCTTCTTTTAGATATATATGGTGGATTTCAGATTGAGGTACATCTGTATTGACGTGCATTAAAATGCGTATACATTGTTGTAAACCTTCTGGAACCTTGATCTCGTTGAGACAAAGAAGGGGGGTCTCAGTGAGCCCCATGTCACGGGCAGCCTGAGCCGGGAAGGCAGTTGTTAAGTCGTCTGTAATTGAAAAAAAGATAGAGGCAATATCATCAATATTAATTGCATTTTTTGTGATTAACATTTTTAACAGCTGTGTTGTATTGCTTAAAATATTAGCTGCTGTATTTTCTTCGGCGGTAATAGCCCCTCGTACGCCTCGAATAGGCATGTCATAATCTCCTTGGTTAACGTCGTTATAAATGTACCACTATTATATCGACTTTGGGTGATTTGTCGAATTGAAATGGATGTCACTGTTAAGTCATCGGGAAACTGGGTATGGTTAAGGTTAATACCAATGCCAATAATCACATATCTCGGCGCATTTTGATTTGAACCCCCTACACTCTCAATTAAAATCCCTCCTAATTTTTTATCATTTATAATAATATCATTGGGCCATTCTAAAGTGGGTAATATTCCAGAAATATCATGGATGACGTTAATGGTTAATTTCCCTATTTTTTGGGTCAGAGTCTGTAATTTGTCATAGCCCATCGGGGCAGGAATTAACAAACTATAATAGAGGCCCTCGCGAGGGGAAGAATACCAGTTATGGGTGCCGCGGCCCCGTCCTTTTGTTTGTGTCTCTGCGGTAAATACAATCCCTGTATTTATCGATGTTTTATTTGAAAAGGCATTATTGGCAAACACTTTGGCCTGTTTATTTGTTGAATCAATTTCGTTAAAGTGGTAATGAGGAATCACTAACTAATCTTATCTGTTTGTGATCTGTAGGTGCTTTCAAAAATCTTATCTGCATTTTGGGAATCAAACCCCTCTCGACCCCGTTTACGTTCTGCAAACTCGATATATGATCCAGAAATGAGATGTGTAACGGCGCCCCCGTCCTCATCCGTAAAGGAACCGTCTACTTTTTCTGAAACAGTAGAACTTTGTATTAATAGCCCATCCCGACTCACTTTTATTTTACCACCAGAATCATTTAACGGGATCCCATTCGTTTCAAGAAAAATATTGAAGTGTTCAATCGTATTATATCCATCAGGTAGGTAGTGGACAGACACAGTAAAGTGGTTTAGATAGTATCGGTTATAAATAACCCATGCGGCATATTCGGATACATCTAAGAGGGCCGTATAGTCGGCCCATGTTGGCGTATGCCACAAGGGAGAGTGTAGAAATTGGTCTACAGCAGCGGCATCATTTAAATCGAGTGCATCAACCGGGTCGGATGACACTGTATCGGTATAGGCCCTAATTCGCTGTTGGGTTTGGGGGTCAAGTTCATTGACACATAATTCGCTAATAAAAATACGGGGCCAATTGAGATCAGGAGATGGGGGCGAATACCAATAGGCATTTAGCTTTTTATGGTCAAACCGATAGAAATCTTCTTTTTGATAGCCATGAGCTAAAAAAATCTTTTCGAGAGACTGAATCCCTAAGTGAGGAACGCCCATGGTCCGAAAAGCGATATGATCGTTAACAATATCGTCGACAGTTGTAATCAACTGATTGTTAATAAGCAGATCAACAATTCGCTGAACATTGGGTACACGTTGTTTATATCGTGTCATTAAGTGATCTAAAATAGCAGTCATTGTCTGAGTGGACATCGTGATAGGAATTATATCAGATCCGTTTCTAGTCTGTCCCCCATAAACAATATGTATATGGTATTGAACCAATTATCGAGTATAATCAACAAATAATATTATGCGTTCTTTTTTAGTATCAATACTACTAGTAACCCCCTTATTTTGCCTTTGGAGATGGGGAGGATTAGACCAAATAGGCAGTCATGCAGATCTGTCGAGTGGCTATGATCGTAACCAATATGGATATTGGAAGGATTTTGACCGAGATTGCCAAAATACAAGGCATGAGATTTTGATTCAAAGTAGTGATATTTCTATTCAGTTCAAAACAGAAAAACAATGCTTGGTTGTTTCTGGCGAGTGGTATGACCCATATACGTCTAAAAATTTCAAAAAAGCTAAAAAAATAGATATCGATCATATCGTACCGCTAAAAGAGGCCCATATATCGGGTGCGTCTGGTTGGACGAAAGAGAAGAAGCAACAGTTTGCTAATGATGAAGACAATTTATTAGCGGTGAGTCGTTCAGCGAATCGGAGTAAGGGAGCGAAAGACCCAGCGCAATGGATGCCTAGAAATGAGGCGTTCCATTGCGAGTATATTAAGAAGTGGGTCGCCATCAAAGAAAAGTATATGCTAGATATGGATCGGAAAGAACAACAGAAAGTTAACGGTGTCTTGGAGGGGTGTTAGTTTTTGTATAGGGTAGAGGACATCTCGGTTTCCAGGTATTATTACTTTTTGAATTCATCCTTGATAGAGAACGTTTTACAATGTAACCAAGAGATATTGTTGGTAGCAAAGCCTTTGAAGGCAGATGAAGTTGTGACGCAAAATTTCTCAAAGCCTTTGAAGGAGAATCCCCACGTAGATATAGGGTCATCTTTTGAGATATTAGAAAAGTATAAGAAGTCCTTAATTTGTTTCGAAGATCCCCGTAGTTTTTTTTTCGGAGCTCCCCATAGTTGGAGCATTTCTTTGAGGAGGTGTGTTTGATCTGGGTAATTTGGATTCTTAAGAATATGAATATGATGATCCACAGGCAACGGTTGATCTGTTTCCCAAAAATACATTCCTTTTGTTAAGTATAAAAACCAGCGATCAATTTTTTCGGAAAATTGGTCTATATTTATCGTAGATATAGGTGAAATTATATCTGTTTCATTTTTACCCCATTTCGTTTTGAAATTCTCTCTAAGAATTCTTTTTAGTTTTAAATTATTTTGAAGACTACGAGATGTATGGTTTTTTAAAAATTCTAGACCACCTGGATGAGGATTACCAAAGGCAAATACAGTTATAAGGTCATCCTCTAAGGAGCTTTTTTTAGTATTACAAGATTTACAAGAAGGGATTTTCGGTAAGTTGTCTCTATAGCCACTTTCTTTTAGAAAAAATCCTCGTGCTATTAAATGGTCATCTGTCTTTTTTTCATTTTCAGTAAACGCTGAATTACAGTAAACACAAATGGCAGAAATTTTTTTGGAAGACATATGTTTATATTAATTTATGAATTAATCTTGATCAACTTCCCACATACCCCCTGCGTAACTTCTGATTAATCACAAGGCCAAAATGCCGTTCTGCGGTTTTTATAGACTCAAATTCTTTTTCTTTAGTACCTGTCCACCGTGGTTTACGGTGCTTGGGTGTTTTGCGTCCCCATCGGATAGTTACCCGATAGGGTCTGAGGTTGGAATTATAAAAAACTTAAGACATCCAGAATTTCTCAATTTTTCGTTTATTTTTATACTGATGAAATACTTGGAGCTTTCGTTTCATGCTTTTTATATTCTTTTTTTAAATAGTTAATTTTACAGGGTCTACATGGATTTTTGCAGTTTGCACACTTAGCCACCTTAATATTTAGTTCAGCTGCTCTCTTTTCTAATAAATATTTTATTTCAGCATCATTTAAAACATTTGACACATCAAAACTACTTTTATTGGTCATTGCCACAGCATATTGTCTTATCATTATTTACTCCTCTTCTTGAAATATAAACATGTATATCCCGTTTTTCTAAAAAGAATAAACATCGAAAAAATCTGTTATATGGATCATAACTAATAACAAAAAATTAACCGTGTCTTGGAAGGGTATTAGTTTTTGTATAGGGTAGGCGCCATCCTTAATTTCCAGGCATTTTAAAACTGACCAATAACGTATCTTATTAGACAGTTTTTGCTGTGTTTGTAATAATGGCCTTTTTAGCAGAGAACCGCGAAACAGTACGGTTTTTGCATTTTTAGGCACGAATTTTTAATTTTTATTTATCCCATAAATAAGATTTTTGATAATATCATCTACGCTCATTTTGTGCTCATCATTTTTAAACTTATATTTTACAGTAAAATCTAAAATAATACGGATTGTTCGATTAAGTCAGTAGGCGTTAATAAATCAAACTTTAATATATTAAACGAATATAGTAGACAGTTTTTGAGTTCAAAACAACTAGAGCAACACCATTTTTAGAAGTCCAAAAAAACGGAGGTTTTGTTATACTCTTTTCGTGCCTACGGATCCTGGAGATTTTATATTTTTGCCGATTTTTTCAAGTTTGGTGGGAATACCCTAACTATGTCTACAATAACCTTCTTCTATTTTTGTGATTCTACAATTCAATTATTCGTGCCTAAAAACGTAAAAACCGTACTGTTTCGCGGTTCTCTGCTAAAAAGGCCATAATAGCACCATGTCTACCAGTCTCGTTTCTCAAAAATCACAAAATCAGAAAATCGCTGTAAAACTGTCCAATAAGATTTCGGCCATTAAAAACACTGAAATTTCAGATCAAGATTCTCTTTTATTTTGGATGGAACACTATTTTGGGGAAATGGTGGATGGATCTAAAGAACGAACAATCTCTGCTAAAAAAAATGATCTGAAACGATTCCTATCTTTCATGACAACGGAAGTGGGAAGTGACCATATTGATTATTGGACACCATCATTAACAAAGCACTACCAAAAAGCATTATTATCTGGAAAATCAAAAATAACAGGAAAGTCCTACAAAGCAACAACAATCAATCGGCTGTTTGCCACGCTAAAACCTTTGTCACGTTGGATTGAAAACCAACGCCCCTTTTCTGCAGGAGACCCTTTTCAAGGGGTTAAAGAATTAATGCAAGACGAACCGGATTGGAATGGATTAAGCGACAGGCAATTGACCTTCCTTCGTGGTGCTTGTGATCAACGAATCCAGATATGTAAGCATAAAAATCAAAATCCTATTCTGGAAACAGCGGTCTTCTATACCTTACTTCACACGGGTATGCGAGAGTTTGAGTTATGCTCACTAAAAGTCGGACAGTATTATAATAAGGGTCTTCACGACGTTAAACGAAAAGGGCGGATGATTACGCAACGCATATTTTTACCCGATGAGGCGAGGAGTAAATTAGATGCGTATTTGGAGACACGAGATAGTTTAAATGATGATGATCCATTGTTTCTGAATCGGTTTGATAAGCGGATATCTGAAAAAGATGTCTCTCGGATTTGTGAGCGATTATCGAATCAAGCGTGTGTCCAACTCAAAGAAGAGGATCGGTTTAAATTGAGACCTCATCAACTGCGTCATACTTTTTTGAAGCGAGCGAATGATAAATATGGCTTATCCTATGCAAAGAAAGTGAGTGGTAATGTGGGCATACGAGAGTTGTATCGCTATACTGCCCCTAATCAAAAAGAAGTTGAGGAAAAGGCGGAGAGTTTGTTTGAGTGATAATCTACCCAATCTCTTTCAAAATGGATAGGATTGTTTAAAAAAATAAAATGATAGAAAATTTTTGTAAAGATCATCAATACACTATTCAAGCACTCGGAGTTATAATAACTGCTTTAGGTGTATTAGGCTCTCTTGTATTTTCTACATATGCAGCTTTTTTCAAAAAAACAAAGAATAAGCTATCTGCACACCTATATCTAGAAATTAAAGAATCCTCACAAGCGAGGGGAAAAATTGAAGACAAAGACAGACTTTTAAATTTAAAAATTCATAATGACGGTCCAAAAGATGTTACAGTACTTTTAAATCGTTATAAATTATCTTTTCTTTTTGGTTTTGATAAAGTTGAGGTTAGTAATGTTGGCAATATTGAGCAAGGTAAAGACACCGTAGATGCGCAGACGTGCAGAGTATTTAGTAATACCTTAGAAAAATTCTTAACCAGAATAGAAAAAAAGGAAATCAATAGACTTTTACTATGTTTCATGAAAATTTATATAACAGACGAAGACAGAAAAGCCCAGCAACGGGAGCGGGATTAGCAGCACTTATCCCGACATTGGGCCACGCATACTCAGGACAATGGTCGAGAGGGGTGCCCTATCTCATTACAGAGGCATTGGGCGTATATTTATGCAGTTTATCAGTAGGAGAGAGTCGAACGTATGGCATTAACAGGAAACAATCAAGTTCACAATTAGAGATAAAAAATAAAGAAATGTTTTATATCGGCGCTGGTGTGGTTATCTTAACACGG
>JACLAC010003466.1_pt1 | contig 22321 bp, 18 predicted proteins | sample 8027881 | NCBI WGS metagenome assembly JACLAC01 (sample SAMN15725517, study PRJNA655200) | protist metagenome | isolation source: fluorescence activated cell sorting (FACS) single amplified genomes of... | place: Spain: Blaines Bay Microbial Observatory, Mediterranean Sea | collected 2016-01-19 | reverse complement strand
GAGGCGTGGCCGGTATTATAGTTGTTTTTATTATGCGACTTGTTTTTTGCTATATCATCTAACTCTGAAGTTGTTAAATCAGGAAATTGTTTAACAAGCTCATTTATAGGTATCATTTTAACTTCACCAACGTAATATATATCATCAAAATATGGTGATTCAGTATAAGAGTAAACTAAATCAACAGGGTCAACATAGTCAACAACAACACCTTCAGATGTATTAAAACAAGTTTTAACAGCTCCTATACCAAGTACTGTTAAATCATAATAAAATCTTTTTTTAGTTAACTCATACTTATTACCATCTAGCATTACATTTAACGCTTGCTCCTCGGCTAATTCAACAGACTGCTTGTACGTTAACTGCATGTGTAGGTCAAGTTCTTCTTGAGTTTCTGGCAGCTCGTCCATTTCACTTTTAAACAAATCAATACCTGTCTGTTGTAAAACACCTGTTTTATAAGCTTTAGCATTCATATCTTCTAAAATACCTTCCATGTACTGTGTTCTTTTGTAAACACCGTATGGATCTTGAGAATAAGCTTTTATATCAAATGTTCTTTCGGCTATACCGTTAACAACTATATCAACAAACTTAGGTATAATAGGTACTGGTTTCCAGTCTAAATTAAGATAAGACAAGTCACCGTTTATAGATAATTCATCTTTATATTTTTGTATTGATTGCTCTCCTCTAGCATACAGTCTTAGCTTGTGGAAATTATTATGATTAGTTCTATACTTGTTAGAACCTCTATCAACATGAAACCACTCATGCTCAATAGCCTTTGCTACTTTCAAACCGTACTCAACGGTTTTCTTTTCACTATCACTAACTACTTGAGAAGGAAAATAACTTGTTATAACAGACTCTGCCATATTTATTCTTTAATTAATTTTGATGTACTACCTGTGTTTTTATACCTAGCAATACTTATGTTTAGTTTAGGTTTTTGTGTCGGTGCATTTGGTCTGTAAAGGTGTCTATTGCAAGCCATTATAGCTAAACCAGAGCTAATAGCTGCATCATATTTTGTTCTTTTATTTATATCAAACTTTGCCCAATCATTAAGAAGATCGTTAAAGTACATGTCGCCATAGCTACCGTCTTGTTTTAAACCAACATGATCTTGTATATACATTTCAATTGCAGCCGCGTGAGCTTGTTTTATATCTTCGCTTGAGTTAGGTATACCACCTATTTCTTTTTCAGCTGTAGATAATTTATTCCATATTTTATCTGGCCTGTTCATGCTAAAACCTCTGTAACCACGTCTTCTTAAATAATACAATAGACGAGGTTTATTGTTCTCTGCAAGTATAGGCATCCCGTAAAATACTAATGCCATTAAAACGTCCTCAAAGAATATCTCAGCTGTTTGTGGTCTAGCTAAGTATTCTAAAAATATCATGTTAGATGGAACTTCTTCCATGCTAAACTTTGTTAGTCCGTGTAAAGCACCTTTAGAGCCTACACCATCTACAGTCCCTGATATATCGTAACTATCACAACCAAAAGCACCCATGTGTTCATTACCAGGATATTTAACACCGTTTTTTATTATAACTTTATTTTGTAAATGTTGCGGTGGAACCCAACTTACTTTAAACCTACCTTTTGGGTCTGGATAAAATATAACGTTACTATCTTTAACACCATTAATCCATTGAAAATTACCTTTAGTAATGCCTAGTGTGTTAGACATTTCTTCATTGTAATCTATCTGCTCGTATAGTTTAACCAAGTTAAATATACTATTTTTTGTTTCATCTCTAAACGCATGCTCAGTAGTTCTTGGAAACTGTCTGTAAAATTCGTTTAGCGCATCTTGATCGTTTCTTAAACCGTCAGCCTCGTTTTGCCAACTGTCTATAACGCCTATGTCTATTAATTCCCCATGTGGATCGAAGACTTCATGATCCGGAGTATTGAAGACTGGGCTTCCGTGCTCGTCAATAAATCCTTCGTAGTTCCACTCCATTGGGATAAAAAGAGAATATAAGCCAGACGCTGTCTGTCCATTTCTGTTTCGCTTAGTAACGTCTGATGCTCCATATAATTTTTTAAAGTTTTCTCCACCCTTGTCTAATGCGTTAGATGTTGAGCCCATCATACATTTACCTATAATTCTACTACCTAATCGTAAACATGTTTTTGTAACTCTCCAGTTATTTAATATATTGTCGGGTCTTTCCCACTTACCACTTTCATCGTGTACTAAAAGCTTTAATTTTTCACCGTCATAGCTATTGTCACCTGTATTTTTCCAGTCTATAGTTGTATCTAATCCTTCTAAATCTTCTAGCTTTTCGTTTGTTGTAATTTTCTTTCTAGTGAACTTAGAAGCTGGAACTCTATATGCAAGCTCGGATTTTGGCCTATCCATACCGTCTTGAATAGGACTAAAAAAGAAAGGATAATTAATCGATATAGGTACAACTTTGTCAGTAAACATTTTCTTAGCATCAGCTCCTGTTTTAGATAATATACCAAATCTTGCATCGCTTGATATTGTAGCTTGGTTAACTGTTTCAGCTGATGACATAAAAGAAAAACCAGATCTTCTGTTTTTAAGGTAACACATACCATAACATCTTTTATCTGCTTTACAAGCTTCCCAGAATATATAGAACAACCTGTTTGCTTCTCTAAAATCTGGCGCACCTACATCTATTTTACTCCATTGTAGATACATGTAGTGTGTACCTGTTATATATGTTGATGTGCCATTGTTGTTAAACCAAAAACCTTGATCTCTACGTTTAAACTCTTCGTCTATATAATCAAACCAATCAGTTTTCTTTTCTTCAGCATAAGCTCTCCAGTCAAATATGTTTTTAAGCCTACTTAATTCTTTCGGGTACTCAAACTGTTTCCACTTTTTTTCCTTGTTGCTATACACACTACGCTCTTTCGGTAATGCAATTTGAAAGTTTTGTATCTCGTATATCTCGCCTATCTCACCAGTCTTAGATATAACTACAATATCATGTTCTTTGTTGTAACCATACTTCCACTTCTTACCTTTGTTAAGCCTGTTTATAGTAGTTTTCTTTATAGGTTCTACTATTTTAAGTAAATTTTGCTCGTACATTACTTAGATCTACCTTCTGCAAAACCTTTAAATACTTTAACCTCGGTTTTAGTTTCTTTACCTTCAAGTATGTTCTCTTCTTCTTGTATTCTATTTAATATTTCAAATGCATCAAATATAGCTAGCTTTTTAGTAGCTGCAGCATTTTTTAACCTGTCAGCTGATATATCATCGTCAGAATCTACAATAGCTTCCTTAGCAACTTTAATCAGCTCTTCAACTGCTTTATGCCCAGCTTGGATTATATTCTTCTTCGTTTCCTTGATATTCATATTTGATTGTAATAAAATTTGATAGTAGTCTATATAATTTTTGACCGTCTATAATAAACTCGTATTTTGTGTTTGGTGTAAAACCTACTAAGTCACCTTGTTTTACCGTACCGTCAGTATACTTAATTATACCCACTAAAGGTTTTTCTTTATCTATAGTCACATCTTGTTTTGAAACTATAGGAGCAACAAAACAATATCCTTTTTGCGCTAGCCAATTATTTTTTTTGTATAAATATATTTGTTCTGGTTGTGCTAGGTAGTTGTTTTCGTCAATATAACTTCTACTGTTTTTCTCAATACCTTTTACATTGTGCCACCTTCTAAATATATTGTGGTTTACTATGACCTTGTCGCCAACTTCAATTTTTGTTCCACCAATTATAGGTATAGACTTTACCACAGCCTCTCTGCTTATGTATTCGTGGTTAGATATTTCTGTGTTAAGGATTAACTCTTTACCACCTACGTCTTTAGTATTATTATACCTTGACTTTATAGGTTCTACAATATAATTATAAACACTTTTCACTAGTACTCTAAGTTATACTCTACAGACACGGCCATGTTTTTATTAAAGTCTTTCCAAGGTATAACTTCATTTCTTTTTTTAATATAGATAGAATACTTATCCTCTTCTTCTAGTATATCACAGATAGTATGACCACCATACACTTCTTGCCCAACGGCGTAGTGCATGGCGTCATTCTTATAATCTTTACCAATACTAATCTTTCTTATCAGCTTGCTCATCTTCTGGATATTGTATAGTACCGTCTTGTATATTAATATTTACTTTACCATATTCTTTTTCTAAAGCTACTTGCTCTTCTTGTAAAGACTCTTGCAGTTTAGTAATTTGATGTAGCATTGCGTGTTTTTGAGTTGCCATTCTACCTAACTCCATTTGAATTTGATTGATTGGTGAAACTACTTCTTGAATAGCTTTTAATTGCTCTTCAGTTATACTTGTAGGTTTAAGGTCTACCACCTCTTCTTTTTTTGCCATTTTATTTAATTTAAGTTAATTTAATTTATTCTGCGAAGTATATTATAACCGCACCTGCAGCTAGTTGTACTCCTGTCCATCTTCCATATATTGTTACACCAGCTGGAAAAGTTTCAGTGTTTGGTAATTCGTCTGCATTTGTACCATTTGCCGTAACTTGAGTAACTGTACCAGCGTAAGCGTGATCACCATTGTCAGGTGTTAATGCGGTAAACTTAGTTGCAGCATCTAAACTAAGTATAGCCACTGCAACTTTACCTGTTGGTGGTTTGAAAGCCTCGGTGTCAGCTAAGTACGCGCTACCTAATTGTCCTATATCTATTTGTGGAGTATTTAATCCAACTATATTTGCCATAATTTCTTATTTTTTTATATTTATATTATTACACGCTTTACTCTTGATTTAAAGCGCGTTATTCGCTTGTCGTATCTTCTATATACCATTCACCATCAACATTGTTTAATATGTTTAATATTTGCTCGTAAGTATATGCTGTTTTGTTGTGTAAACATGTTGGCTTATAACCTTCATATTTTACAAAAGTTTTTGTATTATCATTGTTCCATCTTAACGTGTCTACAGATGTTTCTTGTACTTTGCTAAAATCTACAGAGCTTACATCATCACTTGTTATTATTACGTATTTTCTTGCCATATTATGCTGGTGTGTCTGTACTGTCTATATCTGTACTGTTGTTTATATTTAAAGTTTTGCTATTGCCTGAATCATCAGCTAAAGTAGTATCGTTATCACTATAAGCCTCCATAGTGTAATAAGCTATTAAGCCAGAGTGATCAGACTCGTCTTGAGGCTCTCCTGAGTTGTATATAGCTGTAACCTCACTTGACGTTAATACGTCACTAAAAAAAGCAATATCATTCATATGACCTCTAAAGTAAGCATTGCTTTGTATATTGTTTCTACCAATAACAAACCCTGTAGGTGGGTTTTCGTTAGCCCAAGTGTTACCTATAGCATCTGAATCTGTTTGCGATCCATCTATGTATATTCTAACATAATTATCTGATGATGTTTTAGAACCAGACATCCATGTGAGAACTACGTGATGCCAGTTACCATCATTTTCTAAACCACTACCCGAGTCAACTACATTTGTAGTTCCATCAAACTTAACGTTACCTCTTATTACGCCAGAGGCATTATTCCACAATAATATAATCTGATTGTCAGTTCCTTCTTCTTCTTGTATTTGCCATATAAAACCGTTTGCAGACATTGAATCAAGTTTAACCCAAGCACTAACAGAACCTGATGTTTCTAAACTACCACCTATATTTCCTTGTGAATGAGATAAGTAATCGTTAGCACCGTCAAAATCAAAACTTATAGCATCAGAAAAAGAACTTACGTCGTGGTCATAAGCATAAAATTCAGACATAGCATGCGGCGCACTTCCATCAGGTCTATCTGCGGTTGCATTACCAGTGTTAATTGTAGCTACAGTTCCGTCAGAACAATCCTCAAGACTTGCTTGTGTTGTGGCATTAGCGTTATAAGTATTAGTAGCTAGTTCAGCTCTAATACCAGCCAAGCTTATAGCACCACTACTTGGAACTGCCATTGATAATTGCTTTTAGTTCGTCAATTTGTTTTTGTTGATCTTTAACAGCTTCAATTAAATAACCTACTAAGTTACCATAAGCAACACCTAGAGTACCTTCAGTGTCGTGTACTAATTCTGGTGCAACCTTTTGTATTTCTTGAGCTATAACACCTGAGCTTTCTTCACCAGTATCTTTTCTAGTAAAGCTAACACCCCTCATGTCTAAAACTTTTTTACCATCTAAAGTTTCTATATTTTCTTTTAGTTTTTTATCAGAAAAAGCTACAACATCTGCAGAGGCTGTCATTGCACCGGTAACACTAACCCCACTAGAACTTGTTGCAAGTTTTAAACTATCATTGTGAAACAAATCTACACCAGCATCTTCAGTTAAAGTAATCCATTTTTTACCAGATCCATAAGTTTGAAAAAACATATTAGTAGCTGACCTAATGTATAAGTTCCCTGTACCCGCCTCATCAATAAAAGAATTTGCTCCTTGATGATATATTTGTAGATCTTGACTAGCACCAAATTTAAGTTTACCACCATCACCATCAACAGCCATTAGTAAATCTTTACTTACAACAATAGAAGTTATACCACCATCTATTCTTAAATATTCTGCAGTACCACCACTACCGTCGTCAGCTTGTAAAATAATATCTTGATCAGCTGTTGCTTGTTGAATATAAATATTACCAGTCTTATTAGCAAATTGTTTTAAAAAAGTATGACTACCATTGTGAACTATATTAAAATCACCATCACTCCCAAAAGTTGCACCAACATTATCTTTAAATTCTAATCTATCTGAACTTGCATCCCACTGTAAATATTCCCCAGATGTATCACCATAAAATATAACATCATAACCAGTGTCGTCTGCGCCTACAGTTACAGCTCCAGCAAAAGTTGCGTTACCATTTCCAGCTATTGTAAAAGCATTTCCAGAGTTAACTTCAACGTTAAACGCTCCAGCAGCACTCATATTTGAAGTGTGTGACGAACTATCAACCATCAACGTGTAAGTACTATTACTCATTGAGGTAGCTGTGTTTGTAAACTTAGCCACATGGTTTGTGTCATGTGTTGCTTCTATTTTACCACCAGAAGTTACATCACCAGTAAAAGTTGCGTTACCTGAAGTATCTAAAGCAAACTCTGTGTCAGTGCCTAAATCAGCAGAGCTAGCTATTTTAAATTTATCAGAATCACTATTATCTATACCAGTAACCCATCTTCTAGTTGCTGTAAGTAAATACTGAACAAGAGCATCTCCAGTGCTATCATTTTCAACTGTTATACCAGAACCAGAACCTGTTCCAGAACTATTTTCATAAACATGAAGTTTTGACACCGGTGTAATTCCAACCCCTAAATTACCAGATATATCAGCATTACCGTTTATATCTAAACTTGTCGCTTCAAGCTCACCAGTTACAACTGTATTGTCTAGTAGTTCAATAGCACCTCCGTTGGTATTAATTTTTACATTTCCGCCTGATATTTCGTTTACAATAGAAAAACTATTATCCGTAGCACCTCCATAACCTGTGTAAGCTTTTCTACCAGCACTAAGACCATCAGGGTACCACTGTATATAAGAATGATCAGTACCAACTAAATTTAAAGTACCAGCATTTTGCGTTATATGAAGACTACCAGCTATATCTGCGCTACCGTTTATGTCTAAACTAGCCCCTTCAATTTCACCTGCAACATTTAATGACTTGCCAGTATTTGCAGGGTCTAAATAATATGATGTATTACCACTGTCATAAAATATAGGTGCTCTCATACTTGAGTCTGAATACAAATGAGAAGTTATTCTTGCATCACCGTTAACGTCTAATTTATAAGAGGGGCTTGAATCACCTATACCAACCTTACCGTCTTTTAATAATACAATCCCATTGGAAGAGTTATATCCGGTAGCATCAATTGATGAAGGATCACCAAGAGTCCAGTATGCTCTAGTTGTTGTTGTGTTGTTACCAAGAACACCAAAGAAAACTTGACCACTGGTGTCACTAGTAATTATTCTATGAGCTCTAGCCCAACCACCAGAATTTAATGCAGAAATATCTAATTCAGTTCCCCACGTGTAGCTTTTAAACGACCCACCACTTATATCTCCAAATGACCAAGCTCCAGTTAAAGTTGTTCCATTATCACCATTAAATGTAGCCACTGTAGTTGTGGTTCCTCCAGCTGCTTGTGGTCTTATATATATATTTTTGGCAGAGTCACTACCACTACCTTGTGTAAATATATACATATCTCTATTCCAACCGCCAATATTAAATATCGAGCTAGTTGTGTTAATTTTACCTTCCCAGTTCATGTTAGTACCACCAACTTGTATCTGCCCACTGTACCAAGATATTTGTGGACTAGCGTTTACATCAACAACAAAATCAGCGTGACCATTATTGTCATGCGGAGTACCGCCGTTTGTACCTATCATAAATGCAGAGCCAGATGGTACTGTAGTTACAAAATCAGAGCCATCAAATTTCATTTTTACATCAGAACCTGTACCAAACTCAACTTCAACATTATCTTGTAAAATTATATCTGCACTAAATGTTTTAACACCAGTAAATGTTTGTGTACCAGATAAAGTTACATCACCACCACCGGCAGATGATACAGAACTATCTACATAAGCCTTAATACTTTGTTGCGTGGCTAAAACTGTAGCACTGTTAGAGGCCATGTTATCCTCATCTAATATTGTAGTAATCGTTGCTCCAGTACCAACTTTTAATCCATCAACAATTTCAAGACCACCACTACTAAGATTCATTCTAGTCGTACTTTCTTGTTGGAATATTAACTTGTTGTTTGTGTTGTTAAAAACAGAAAATTGCTCGTCACTACCATTAACCCACTTTATAATAGGAGCAGCGCCAGAACCATCGTCTAACACAAGACCTCCAGTAAAAGTTTTTACACCAGCAATTGTTTGAGCACCTGTTGTGTAAACTCCATTAGTTACAGAACCAGCATTACCTGACACAGATGTTACATTTGAGTTTAACACTGAAGATTTAGAAAAATCATTTTCAGTCCATACTGAGTGAGTGTGCCATTGATTACTATCAGTGTTAGAGTGTACTTTTATACTTCCTTGATAATTAAACTCTAGACCAATACTAGAAGCAGAACCACCAACATCACCGGTCATAAAAACTAAACCAGAAGAACCATTGTAATTAGTATAGTAAAAACCAGGTTCTGGGTTGTTAGCCCAGTTTGTAGTAGTTCCAAACGCTACATCAGTATCACCAATTTGACCATGACTTGTTTTTCTTAAAAATCTATCATGAGCACCAGCTGATGTTAGTAAGTGGTTGTTTGAGTCTACAAATTCTCCACCAAGATCAACATCATTTATAGTGTGTCCTCCTATAACAAAGTTTGTAGAAGTTACATTGTCTAAGCCTGTTAAATCACCCGATATATCAGCATTACCATTAATGTCTAGACTTGCGGCTTCAACCTCGCCTGCAAAAGTTGCCACAGTAGCTTCCATCCTAGCCATTTCAGTACCATTAGTTCTAAAGTATATAGGTTTAGAACCACCATCATCATTATCAAAGTCAGACTCTATAAATAAAGCATCAGCAGCCCGTATGTACGCACTTGCAGCATCGTTTGTAAATGTTAATTGATCACCAGTAATATTAAGATCGTCACCAACGTTTACATCACCTGCAACATCTAAATTACCTCCTGTAGAAAGAGACATTCGTTCATAGCTACCAAGACTACCAATACCCCATTTAAATTTATCAGAATCACTGTTGTCTATACCAGCTCTCCACATGTTAGTACCAGTTAATACATAGTCAATTACAGCATCACCAGTACCATCATTTTCAATTTTTAACATAGCACCTTCACTGGTACTGTCTGTTAGTATGTTAATAGCACCAGTCATATTACCACCAGCTTTTGGTAAAGCGTTTGTGGCTAAAGTACCTTGAGCAGAAGTTGCGTAGTTTGAAGCTAAACCATCTACATAAGATTTTACAGCGTTTTGTGTAGGGACTAAAGTATTTGAAGTACCTAAACTAGTACTTGTAGAAGAAGCATGAACATCACCAACGCTATTTCCAAAACCTATCTTCATTGTAGGTGCTATAATATTAGCAACTAATGTTTGATAGTTTGTTTCTGTTGTTAATCCAGATAAAGTACCTGCCGCAGCGTCAGCAGCAGAAGACGTGGTTACTAATACAAACTTATCAGCTGTTTCGTCCCAACCCATAAATACTTTATCAAGACTACCTCTATTTATTAATATACCAGTATCAGATGTGTTAGCTGATTCAGCTGCAACACCATCGTTTAATTGTATAACAGTATCTTTTATAGTAGTGTTAGTTGTTGATTCAAGTATAGTATCGCCTTTTGTTGTTAGGTTACCATTAACAACCAAGTTATCACCTATAATAACCTCAGAAGTTGTATGGCCAATTGTAACAGGGCTACCGCTTGTAGCCGTGTTTATTTTAACACCATTTGTAGTGTTGGTATTATCTAAAGTAAGTGACGTACTTGAGTTAACATCAAATGTAGTACCAGTTGCATTAAACGTACCATCAATGTCTGTGTTGTCTAAATTGGCAATACCATCTACAGCTAAATTACCTGATATATCAGCATTACCGTTTATGTCTAAGCTACCACCTTCAATTTCACCAGAAATAGTTAGTTTACCAGTATCATCTAGTCTAAATTTTTCTTGTAATGACGCGCTAGCACCTGCGCTTACTGATGCTGCAAAAAAGAATCTTACTTTATCTCTATCTATTTGTATCAAAGACGATTTATCAGCTTCAATAGCTATTCCACCATCACTTGCGCCATAATAAAAGTTATTACCTAAAAACATCTGATTTGCTCTTGTAAACACGCTTATTTGGTCATCTAAAGCTAAAGCACTTGTAACGTTTGCATGATAACTCTGCAAAGCACCACCACCTAAAGCTACATTACCTGCAAAAGTTGCGTTACCACCTTGTAATACAAAGTTTTCTGTACTACCTTGTTTTACTTTAAAATAACTATTTGTAGCGTCATAACCATAGTTCAACTCCATAGAACCATAGTTATTAGCGTTACCGTGTAGCTTTATATGAGCATCGTTTGTAGTATCATTACCACCATATATATCCAATGATGCGTTCTCTACATTATTTAATATAGATCCTGTTATTGTTAGACTACCAGATATATCAGCATTACCATTGATGTCTAGTGATGTTGCTTCTAATTCTCCACTTACAATAGTGTTACCACCTAAGCTAACAGTATTGTTAATATAATTTATTGATAAACCTAAAGAATCAGTATTGTCGTTATATATGTCAAAGTTTTTATTGTTATCTTGTCCTATGTACCAGTTTCTTGTGCCAGAAGTTTTAAAATCTATATAACTCCAACCAGTATCAGTACCTGTTTGGTTAAGTGTTAAAATAGAGTCTGCTTGAGAGTTTATAGTGTGAGCACCAGAAGTTAAAGTACCTGATATATCAGCGTCACCGTTTATATCTAAAGAAGTACCTTCTAGTTCACCAACAGCTTTTATCGCACCTTGAAACGTAAACACCATGTTACCAGAAGCATCTGACTGCCACGTGTGTGCTTTATAATTACTACCGTAATATTGTCTCCATTGTACTATTGTTCCACTGTTATTACTACCATCTAAAAAGTGTGGATAATGGTTACCATTTGTATCATAAGGGTCATAATAGTGATGACCATTGTAATGATTTCCAACATTACTGAATGTTTTAGCTCCACTAGACGTTTGCGTGCCGCTTAAGTGCATTGTATCGGCATCTAAATAAGCTGAAGCAATAACGTCACCTTGATAAGTAACACTAGTTAGCGTTCCAGATATATCAGCATTTCCATTAATGTCTAGACTACCAGCTGTTAGTGAGTTAGAACCAACAGAAAGATTACCATATAAAGTATCACCTCCTTTATCTACAAAATACTCAGTCATACCTCTACTGTCGTAGTTGTACGCATATATGTTCATAACTCTAGGATCTGCACCTGTGTACTTACCCAAAGTAAATTTAATAGCATTTACTCCTGTGCCACCATTTGATACAAAAGTGTGATAATATTCATTTCTAACGCTACTTGTTAATGCTGTTGTATAACTTGAACCGTTATCAGTAGAGTACTCTATAACCATTGAAGAAGGTGAAAAGCTAGGAGAGCCAAAACTAATACCAATTCTAGTACCATAGCTAAGAGATCTAGGAAAGTCTTTTAACTCTATAGTCCACGTAGAGCCTGTTATCTCACTGTTGCTAACATTACAGGTCAAAGCGCTTGCCATAAACATTCTATCAGTTTCATCACTTGTTGGATTGCCACTTAAACCGCCATAAGTAACAGTACCACTTCTATTTACAAAGTTAGCAAGATCATTAAAAATATAGGGGTGTATAATAGATTCGTTACTTTCTGTTGAGTGAGCTAATAAACTAGATTTCATTACCGGTTGAGCAGCGCTTACAGTTCCTTGTTGATAAGACGTTCCAGTAGATATATCACCTTGACTAGATGTAGTTAATTCAGTAGCCGTTACAGTGCTAGCTTGAATATTACCAGAACTTATAGCGCCACAAGATATTGACCCAATATTTTTTAAGTTTCTACTTAAATCTATAAACTGTGTACTACCCCCATCACCTATATATAAACCATTGTTTGCCGCTGTTGCATCTGCGCCATAAAATCTAAACTCATTTCTATTTGACCAAGTTGTGTCGTTACTAGGAAAACTATAAGAACGCCAACCACCTTCTGCAGCAATCACTACTTCTTCAGCACCAAGGTTTAAGTTGTCTTTTATTACAGCTTTAACATCACCAGCTAATATTGCGACTCCATCATCATTACCTAAAATAACAGCACCATTATTACTTACCCTAGAAAGTATTGTTAACTCGGTGCCAGATCTATCAACTCTTAGCAAAGGCACTTCTGATGAGTACTCTCCACCAGATGTTGTTGGTTCATAATCAAATAGTATATAACCAGCTGCCGTGCCAAATGTCATTTTGCTATTTATAGTTGTAACGGGTAAAGTTACAGACCCACTAAAACTTGGGCTGTCTAAAACTAAATTTGTATTTGCACCACCAAGAGTTAAAGTTCTTGTTGAACTAGAATCAGCAAATATAGCCATGTTTTGTTCAAACCTAATGTCTACAGTGTTTGTACCATCTCCAATATATATATCATCACTACCATTACCTAGCAGTATATCACCAACAGCGTTGCTTATAACCAGGTCGTCACCAGTTTGAGATATTTTACCAGCATTAGCACCCGCAGTTGTTTTAAACTGTATGTCGTTTGCTTGTTCTAGCGATATGTTATTTAAAAATTTTACCATATTATAATCTTCCTGATATTCGTTTTCTACTTGACGTATAATTTGCCGATGGTCTAACTGTTACTTTTGCAAAGTTGTTTGGCCACAATTCTACACCGTTTGGTGGTGCTTTTGACATAGCTAAGTGAATGTCTTCTGATTCAAAACCTTCGTGAATTAAATCGTGGTCTTGAAAGTAATAACCAAATCTTAAAAAGTAACTTCTATATTGTGGTTGTACTGTTAGTATTTTTGTTTCCCAAGCACCAACAGCAGCTTGAGTATGTTGTATGCTCTCTATAAATCCTGCGTGTAATTTTCCTACCGCTTGTGTACTGTTTTTTAAATCTGCAGTTTCATCTGAATCGTTTAAATCTAATTCATCTTGTGTATACCTATGGTTGTTAGAGTTTATGTCGTATCTATTAGCGCCGTAAAGAGGGTTGTGAGCGTAAGTTGCTATTAAATATGGCGGTGAAGAATCGTCAAGACCTCTACCTGTTCCGTCCCACTCTGTTTCATTTATTTTAATAACAGATTTTATTTTAACAATACAGTTTGCAGGTATTTGAATTATACCTGTGGCTAGTGGGTTTCCACTCCAAGATGAAGCCCATAAATTACGACTTCTCCCTTTTAAACCTTGAAATCTTGTCATGTTGTAATATACTGTTACTTTTTCCTGCTCTCTAAAGCCATGTTCAGTAAAACAAATAACTCCCTTAAAACCAGTACCACCAATATATAAAGCATTATGTCCACTTCCATGATTTTGTAAAGTGTTTGCATATCTTGTGCCAGTGCCAATACCATATATGCTAGCTGAAGCATCCCAATCACTAGGGTATATTTTAGAATCGTTTACTACAGATGGACTGTGGCTATCGGCTAAGTATAAAGCTTGACCATATCTATTTGCAAAAAATCTTCTATAGTGAGGGTTTATTGTTGAACTTCCAAAATAAAGCGCATAACTACGCATGTTTTCGCTTCTCATGTGCTGTGTTGTAGTAGCATCGTTTTGCCTACCAATACTATAAAACAAAAATCCGTAATCTTCAGAGCTATAACTTTGGCAGTAAGAATATTCATTAGGCCTTTCATAAGCCGCATTTATCTCCATACCATTATGATTACCATGAGCATTAATATGACCGTGTGACTTTATATAGTATTGAGAACTCCAATGCCAAGTTCCTCTACCACTACCTACTGTAATAAGGTTTCTTACAACCATACCATAAGGATGTCGTGTACATATACTAGGGTAACTATCACCGTCTGTTGAATCGTTTGAAACTAAGTTATATGCTGTGTAGCTACAACCATCTATATAATTTTCACCTGTTTGGCTAACTTGATTTGTATTGTGTATTGTTGTGTTGTCGTGAGCGCTACCGGTTATAGCTTTTTCAAACCTACCATTATAACCACCAATTGTAACACCTGCTCTAAAATTAGTACTATCATTAGTATTGTACCCCAAGCCTATAAACTCTACATATTTTATTCTAACTCTTCTTGTTGGTGCGTTGTTCCACCCATTGCTTGTCCAGTATTTAACATTAAAAAATACTCTTGCTGTGTTTTGATCTCCGTCAGCAACGTCGTTACCACTTGCATCGCAAGCTTTTATAACAACATCTCTTTTCATTTTTACAACAGGATCACCTACTGCACCATTAAAAAGTATATCTCTATCAACGGTTATTGTTTTAGCACTAGCATCAACACTTGATATTGTATAGTTAGTTTTAAGTCTCCATATACCTTCGTTACTACCTACTGAAGTACTTCCAAAACCGCTAGAAGTATAATAATAATTACTAGCAAGATTACCACCATACTTACTAAAACTAGCATGTATATAAACTGTATCGCCAGCTGAAAAATCAGTTACGTCGTTAAGTGTAATTGTTCTAACACTAGCACCACCTACGTATTCTGTTGCTATTGCACTAGCTATTCTTCTACAAAATTTTCCTGATATGTGGTGTTTTTCTGTACCTGTTTGATATACTTTAACACCAGTTAGAGAAGGGCTGTTGTCTACACTGCTACCAAAAGTTATAACATTACCGTTTATAGCTGTAACTTGTAATACGTTTCTATTGTTGCTAGTACCAAATATTAATTTATAACCAACCCTAAAAACACTACTATCGTCAACTGTGATAGTAGATCCACTAACTGATTGTATAATAGCTTCTGGGCAAACGTATTGCCTAAAATAAATTCTTTCATTTGTATTGTCTACGTCGTGAACAAAAAATACTTCATCATTTGCAATAGTGTAATCTTCATCTCTTTTATATAAAGATATTCTATCATTAGCAGCAAAGTTTGAAGCATCTGCTACAGTTATGTACGAAGCGTTAGGATCGTGATTACCATCAACTGTTGTTACTAATGTAGGCTCACTACCATCTATTTGTACTCCACACCATTTTCTAGCATCAATTTGTATACCGTGCTGTGCTGAGTTATCTCCTGATATTTTAATTTCACTACCACCAACCATACTAAGTAATGATCCTGATGCCGCGGTACCATCTACAAACTCACCTGTATTGTTTTCGCTGTGGCTAGTATTTTTTACAGTCATACGACCATTTAAATGCATTTTACCACCACTAGCAAAATGTAAGTTACCATCTATAGTTACATCGTCAGTAATAGCTGATTGTATATTTGTACTAACAGTAACTTTGTGACCATGAGCAATAACAACTAGATCATTACTAGCAGGTACTGACCCACCAACCCAAGTTGATCCAGTATGCCAATTACCTGTTTGTGTACTAGTTATCGTTGCCATCTATTTCTATTTCTTCAAATTGAGTTTGGTATGCTGATACGTTTAAAGGTATTTCAAATGAAAGCTCATCAGTAGTATCTACTATCTGTGTAACAACAGCTTCCATTGTGCTCTCGTCATCTGTTAAAGTTATTGCACCAGTTGATTTATTATAGTTTATTTTTATAATCATAATTTAATTTAATTTGCTATACACACTAGTACTTACATACAAGCGCAGTATAATCTAAAGCTGTAACAGCCGCGGCAAAAGTAATTACTATAGTGGTATCAGTTGGCCTTGTTACGTCTACAATTACCGTTTCACCACCACCAGAGTTGTTTCCATTTCTAATAACTTCTACGCCATAATTTCTACTAGAACCCATACCGTGTGTTATTGTAAATATGTTATTACCATCTGCACTACCAGTATTACCAGCAACTCCAGATGTAGCATGACCTAGCACAAACGCTTGTCTACCACCAGTATTTGAAGAGCTAGAACCCTGAGCGTCGACATATGTTTTAACTGCGTTTTGTGAAGGTACTACGGTATCAGACGTACCTAAAGAAGTGTTTGTGTCTGTTGCGTGAACGTTAGATCCTGCAAGAGTTATTGCATCTGCCTCCATTGTACCATCAACATCTATACTACCACCAAGATCTATACTTCCTGGAATTGTAACATCACCACCAGCATTAAAAGTAACTCTTAAATCTGTTGCTTGCGTAAACTTAAGATTGTTACTGTTGTCATTTTGTACTGTCCAGTGTGTATCAGCTTCGTTTTTAAATTTTAAAACAGGTGAAGCTCCTGAGCCATCATCTAATATAATACCACCACTAAATGTTTTTGTACCTGAAAAAGTTTGTGCTCCTGTTAAATGCGCGGTGTCTGAATCTAAATAAGCACTTGCAATAACTGAACCTTGCCAAGTTCCCGTTCCAATTGTACCAACAGTTGTAATGTTAGCTTGAGTAAAATGCTCGTTAGAGGCAAAGTTTAATAAAGAATCGTGATCAATACTTCCAACGTGCTGTGTAACACTTCCAGATGATATTTGAGCATTTGCAAAAGTACCACTATTTATTTTAGATGCTGCTAAATTAGCTATTCTATTAGCTGCAACAGTACCTGAAGAAATATTACTACCATTTAAAGCTGTTATACTACCACCAGGACCAGAAAAACCTGTTAAAGATGTAATACCAGCAGCTCTGAAGTTTTGCCAATTTGTAGTACCTGCCTGACTTTCACCGTCTGAATTAGGATCGTATGGGTCTATAGTACCACTATCAGCTGAAGAAGCTGTTGCTATAAGATCAAAATTTAATTCAGACTCGTCCCATCTAAATGCTACGTTTTGTTCACTACCTCTATTAAATACAAAACCAAAGTCAGCGCTGTTAGCTCCTGAAGCACCAGAGTTTAATTGTATAATCTTATCCTTTATAATCGTGTTGGATGTAGACGTTGTCTCAAAATCACCTGCAACTGTTAATTTACCATCAACAGTTAAACTACCTTTAACGACAACACCTGTTTCTACAGAAGGATCTGTTGGGTTACCACCAGTTACAGTATTAGCTTTACCTAAATTTATTGTTTTACTCGCTTGGTTACCTATTGTTATATGGTTACCATCAGCTGTAATAGTGTCAAGAGCAATATCACCTACGTTACTTATGTTGTTATCACCAAAACTAACGTTTCCACTAAAAGTACCACCACTAGCAGCGGAAACAAAATCTGTAGGTAAGGTTTGGTCACCAGTGTTATTACCTGATATATTAGCATCTGAAAGTGCTGTAGAAAGTTGTGCTACAGTAAATGAGCCTAACACAGCGGCGTTTCCTGAAGATGTTATATGCCCTGTTAAGTTTGCATTAGTTGTTACAGTTGCAGCATTACCAGTTGTACTAGCACCAGTAACAAACGTATGTATTTGATCTGCAGTAGCTAAAGCGGTACCTCCATCAGCAATAGAAGCTGTTTTAGCAGATATTGTTAAAGCGGCACTACCGTTGTACGTTGTACCACTACTAAGTTTTACGGTTGTGTTATCTACGGTTAAAGCATTTGCCACACTACCAGCAGAACCAGTTGTGCTTTGATTAAGTGTATTTACTGTTATAGCACCACCAGCCGCTATAGCTATATCAGAAGATGCTGAGTTTATATTTGAAAATATCTGATCTTCTAAATTAGAAAATGTTATGTTTTTTGTAGGATCGTTTGTAGCGCTTTCATCAGAAAAAGCAAGTAGATCTGCCTGAGCTATCGCCGTCTCTGTTGTTAAGGTAGAATCACTTATATCTAAGGTTATAGTTGATGAGTAAGCACCACCACTACTATTAGTGTTTGTAGCTGTTATACCATTTCCACCAGTTAATGTTATGCCAGTCATATCACCAGCCATACTTACCCATGCAGGTGAGTTTGCTGTTGTTGATGTGTTTACGTATACAGCGTTAGTACCAGTATCGTAATAGATTTGACCCTCTTGAGCGGTAGAAGGTGCTGTACTTAATGGATGTACAACTGCTTTTTGTAGTTGATTACCGTTTAAGTCGAGATTATTTAAATATAAAGCCATGTTATTAGTTTAAGTATGCTTTTCCAGAAAAGGCGCTTGTGCCTCCTCCTGCATAGAATGTTAATGTTAATTGATTAGCTGAATTATATAAAATTTCTCCTTGAACAACTGAATCTCCAGAGTCTATTACTGTGACTGAAGGAAATTTATTTAAGTTGTGAGTTATCGTCCATGTTGCCGAAGCGGCTGATTGATTGTGGGTGTAGGTTGGTGTTCCCTTAAGGGCGTTTACCGTTAAGTTCTTAGTTGAACCATCAGGTTTGGAAATAATAATAGTGTCCCTAGAATTAAGCTTTTCTTGCTTAGGGTATTTTTTCCAATTAAATATCATTTATTTTTTTACTTTTTCTAGTGATCTACCACCGAAGTAAGCACCGATCACTGTTATTAAAACTAGTTGTAGTAAGTCTGTCCACTTGTCTTCTACTTTAAAGCTTATAACACCACCATCGATAAATATCAATAATATTGTTGCTACAACTAAAAAGACTAAAACTAGTGGTCGTATATTTTTACTTAACCATGAATCTGAGTTCATGTCTACTTTCCATCTTTCTGTTACTTGCTTTTGCATCTCAGCTTCATAACCCATAATCATATCTTTGATTTTAAGTTCAGCTGATAGCTTTTCTTCCTTTGAAGTATGCAAATTGTCTATGACACCTCCAACCTTTTTTACAAGATCAGCAGCACCACCAGATAATATTTTTCCTATCATTATTTTTTCTTTTTACCTTTTTTACCTTTCATTTTTTTATAAGATTTCTTTTTTCCTGTTTTGTAATTTGTTGGCATAATATTATCTGTTTTTATCTTTAATCATATCATCAATAGCCTTATTATAAACTTTATCTGTATATGATACGTTTTTATAAAACTTAGATCGCTCAGATGTAGGCATATCTTCTTCACCTAGCAAAATTCTATAAATACGATTAATTAATTGTTTGCATCGATATGACGTCTTATACACACTATACTTTATAGTAGTACGATTTCTATGTCTCCACACATCTATCCAACCATCTTGTCTAAGCCTGTCCCACCTAGCTTTATCCCAAGAAAATGTATAAACTCCGTCCATGAAATCTTTTCGTGTGAATCTTCCTTCACAATCTAAATAAAATAATAATTCTAAATCTGCATCTAAAATCCCATAAGTCTTACAAGCCCATTTTCTAGTAAGCCTATAATACTTAAATAAATTGATTTCTCTAAGGTCTTGCGCTGTTAACCTCATTAATCTACTAGCACAACATCTCCTGATTTAATGACTTGATATAAAGTATCTTTGTATTGAACACCATGACCAGCATGTTTGTCATAATAAACGATGTCCTTCTCGTTTATCCCTTCTACAAGATTACCTACAGATATTGCGGTAGCCTTTACATACCTATTGTCAACATCTGTATCTTCTGTTAATATAAGCCCACCAACTGTTTTAGGACCTAGTTTTATCTTTTGTACTACTATATAGTTATTAATTGCTCGCATCGCCTCTCATATTTGAAATTATACAATCAGCGGATATAATAGTAGTAACAACGCTTACCGCATTTTTAAGTGCTGACTTAGTAACAAGTACTGGATCTATAATACCATGCTTAATCATATCGCACGTATTTCCATTTGTTACATCTATTCCTTTACCATCTGTAGGTTCTAAAACTTCAAGTATACCAGCATTATCCAATATAGTTTGATAAGGCGCTTTAATAGCATTAAGTAGTATTTCTTCACCCCAACCATTAGCTTTTATTTCTTGAGAAGCGTTTAATAGTGCAATACCACCACCTGGCACTATACCTTCTTTTAAAGCTGCTTTTGTAGCATACACTGCATCTTCTACTCTATCTTTCTTTTCTTTCAGTTCTACCTTAGATGCTGCACCTACTTTGACCATACCTACTTTTCCAGACAACATAGCTAGTCTTTCTTGTATTTTTTTCTTTAAAAACGGGTTTTTTTCGTTTTTTATAGCCTTTTTAACACTTTTTATACGTTCTGTTAAATCTTCACCAAGATCTATAGTAGTTATTACAGTATTTTTGTCATTTGTAACAGCTTTATCCGCTTTACCAAGGCAATCAATAGTAATTAAATCCATATCATCGCCAAGTTCTTCGTTTATTACCGTAGCTCCGGTTAAAAACGCTAAGTCTTGAACTGTATCTTGCTTAGTAGGACCAAAACCTGGTAAGTCTATAATATTTACCTTAATATTACCCTTTACTTTGTTCATCATAAGGGCTGATTTTAGCTGTTGATCAACTTTTGCAACTATAAGTAGCTCTTTTTTGTTTTTTATAACGTGTTCTAGTATAGGTTGTATCTTACGTATGTTAGGTATTTCACTACCCACGATCAAAACTAGTGGTTCTTCAAGTATAGCCTCATGTTTATCAGTGTCTGTAATGAAATGCGGTGATGTTATACCACAATCAAACTGCACACCATCAACTATGTCAACATAAGTCTCTTCAGTTTCTGATCCTTCCATAAAAACAACACCATCTTTACCTACTTTAGTATAAGCTTCTGCTATAATACTACCTAGTTCAGTGTCATTATTACAACTTATAGTGCTAATGTCCTTTAACATGTTACCTTTTACATCTATAGCTGTATCTGTTAAGTATTTGTTTACTTTGTTAAGCGCTGAATTTATACCTTGCTTAATAAATCTAATAGAAAGTTCTGTATATTGTTCTTTTTGCACTTCTTTAATCAGTGCTTCAGCAAGGACGGTAGCTGTTGTAGTACCGTCACCTGCTTCTTTCACTGTATTTTTAGCCGCCTCTTTAATAAGAGTGGCTCCAAGGTTTTCAACCGGGTCATATAAGACAACAGATTCTGCTACTGTTACACCGTCTTTTGTTATGACCGGGTTGCCTCTAGCATCTTCGTATATTACACACTTTCCAGATGCTCCTAGAGTAGATTTCACTGCTTTCGCCAATTTATCTACACCCGTAATTATTTTATTCTTAGCATCGTCACCAAAGTTTAACTCTTTGATCAACGTGCTAGGCTGATTATACTCCATATTTGATTAAATTTAATTGAATTTGTAATGGTTTATTAGAAAGTTGCTATAGCTACTCTCTCCCAAGTGTTTGTTGCTGTGCAAACATAGATATGACCAGCGTCAATAACTATCTGACCTGCTGTACCTGCAGCTGTAGCACTTACTGGTGCTGTGCCTAATGCAGCTAAAGCTATTGATTTTACCGTTACGTCTACCGCTGTTAAATCTTGAATGTCTTCAATTGGAAAAAATTCTGTATTAGCGTTTAACGCTGTTGATTTTTTTTCTGTTGTGTCCATAGTTGAAGCTATACCCATGAACTTTTGTCCTGCTGTTACTGTTGCCATAATTTTTTATTTATTTATTGTTATTAAAAGTTTTTACTACTTTGGGTCCTTTGCTTGCCTCAACTTTTTTAGCAAAATGATCTATGCTACCGTCGATTGCATTTTCAGCACCTTCTATCGTTTCACGTCTTGTGACGTCATGCCATGTATTTTCTATGTCATGTTTACATTCTGTTTGGAAAAAT
>JACLAC010008051.1_pt1 | contig 22322 bp, 21 predicted proteins | sample 8027881 | NCBI WGS metagenome assembly JACLAC01 (sample SAMN15725517, study PRJNA655200) | protist metagenome | isolation source: fluorescence activated cell sorting (FACS) single amplified genomes of... | place: Spain: Blaines Bay Microbial Observatory, Mediterranean Sea | collected 2016-01-19 | reverse complement strand
TCCAGCGTGAACGTTCAATGAATGAGAGGTCAAGGCTCTTGCCCCAATGTGGAACACTATTGGTAGACGTTTACCGGAAATGGTGTAAAGGACTTCTTTCATCAAAATCAGCCCTTGACCAGAAGTGAAATTACATACACGGCCACCGGCTAAGGCAAATCCTTCACAAGTTGAAGCAGCACTATGTTCTGATTCCAGTTCCATAAAGGCGAGCTTTTCTCCCCATAAATTTCTGAAACCATCTGCTACTAGCTTAGCGTATCCTTCCCCCATCTTCGAAGAAGATGTGATTGGGTATGCACACGCTCCCTGTGTAATATAAGTTTCAACGTATATGACTGTCTCACCACCATCTCGTGTGTTGGGCACACCTGGGAAGGGAAAATCTTGGACTGCACTCATTTTGTTGTCTCCTGCGTCTACTCAATTCTGAACCACGTCGATCACCAAAATTACGAGGCAGAACAAGATCGGTTCTGACTCGAACTGTCTTAATTAGTTATTGCCGAACTTTATCAGAAAACGATTTTTTGCTTTGCGGCTCGATCAACAGAGAATAGGGACTATCACACCCAATAATGAAACACAACTGTCTTATTCGGTTTGAACCCAGGAGTCTTCGGTCAATAGCCCTTGGTGTTTGGCAATTTTTTATGATATTTTATGCCCGTCTGATCTGCAGCGATAGAATATGAGTATTAGATTAAGATTGTTCCTAAGCCATGTTGTTATTATTTTCTTGGTCTTGTTGGGAATATACCTTTTCCTAGATTTCTCCCTAACCGATCTACTTTCAAAAAACATTGATACCCAACTACTAAGTCAAGCCGAAATGGGTCGCGATTTTTTATCTTACGCCTTGCCGGATGTCGCGGACTATACCTATCAGCAAATCGATCGTTACGTTGATAGGCTGCAAACTAGTCAGTCAGGTAATCGAGTTACCTTTATCGATTTAGAAGGTAAGGTTTGGGGCGATAGTAAACAAAACGGAGAGAACTTAGAGGATATGGATGACCATAGTAAACGTCCAGAAATTATGGAGGCGATTGCTGAAGGATATGGAACTAGTGAAAGATTTAGCGATACTTTAAAAAGAGATCTTCGCTATTGTGCTTTATTAATAGAGCGTGACAGTAATTCGATCGGTATTTGTCGAGTTGCTATGGATGTAGAATCAATAAAGGAAACGGCAATAGAAATCAAAAAGAATATCTTGTTATCGGCGTTTTTTGGATTATTCATAGCCATTATCTTAGCTACTATTTCAGCTCAAGCTATAACCTCACCGCTGCAGAAGGTACGAGAAACTGCTGACGAAATTGCCCGTGGTAACATCCAGTCTAGGGTGGAGATTCCACCCGGAAAAGATCTGGCGGACTTTACTCGCTTCTTTAACCAGATGGTAGATCAAGTTCAAGAACAATTACAAACATCTCATCAAGAACGTAACCGGCTAGAGACGATTCTATCAAGCATGAATGAAGGGGTTCTAATGGTCAATGATCAGTCTGAGATTATCTATGCGAATTCGGCAGCCCAACGATTACTAAATTTGTCGGATCAGTCAATCGGTCAAAGCCTAATTGAAGCTAATCGGAATCCCCAGCTATACAATTTATTCCAAATGGTGAATGTAGACAGAAAGTCGGCTACGGACGAATTGAAGTTAGATCCCATGGAAGCTAGAGAAACTCAGGTTACAGTCGTACCTTTGAAAACTAAAAATGAATCCCTAATATTATTTTTCGATGTTTCCCAATTACGACAATTGGAAAGAATGAGGAGCGATTTTGTAGTCAACGTATCCCATGAATTAAGGACTCCATTAACGACTATTGAAGGATACTCAGAGATTCTGTTAGATACTAGATTAGAAAGCCAACAAAAACAATTTGTTGAGAAAATTCTTCAACAGTCAGGGCAAATGGCTTTGCTTGTTTCCGATCTTCTCAGGCTTGCTCGCCTTGAATCTGGAACTGCTCTGTTGGAGCAAGAGCCATGTTTTCTAGATGATTTCTATCAACCATTGATTGATATATTTGCTCCTATTATTGAAGATGAAGAGCTAAAACTGGAATGGTCGATGCCACAGGAATTACCAGTTGTTTTCGTTGACCCAAAGCTGATTCGTCAAATTTTTGTCAATCTGGTGGATAATGCTATAAAATACACCGAGAGAGGAAACGTAATTTCCGTTAGCGCAAAAATTGAAGACAACATGGTCCAATGTGTAGTAAACGATAACGGGGTTGGAATTCCTAAAGCAGCTATTCCGAGGGTTTTTGAAAGATTCTATCGTGTAGACAAGGCTCGAAACCGGAGTGTCTCTGGTACCGGTCTTGGTTTATCGATTTGTAAGCACATATGCCTTCAACATGGAGGGGCTGTCTGGGTAGAAAGCGAGGTTGGAAAGGGGTCTAGTTTCTACTTTACTCTACCAATTTATCGACCAGAAATACACGACTCCTCAGTAGTCAGCTGAAATTCGAGGTTGACTGAAATTTGATTAATTTCTATTTCTTTCTATCAGTTCGATGACTTGCTCCCGCATGGGGATTGATGGTGCAGCACCGAGCTTAGTTACAGTCAAGGCTCCAGCTGCATTGGCAAATTTAACAGCCGATTCCCAACTGTCTCCACGAGCAATACTGACAGCTAAGGTGCCGCAAAAAGCATCACCAGCAGCAGTTGCATCGACGGCTTTGACTGAATAAGATGGAAACAGCTGAATATCTTCTGCTGTTGCTAATAGTGCTCCTTGATCCCCCAAGGTTAAAATGACAGTAGGTGCCGATTTTGCCAGTAAATGTCTAGCTGCTGATTTAATTGTTTCCATATCAGTCAAACGACAGCCTGTCAGAAATTCAGTTTCAGTTTCATTAGGTACGATTATATCGACTAAATTCATTAACTCCACTGGTATTTGATGGGCTGGTGCAGGATTGAGTAACACTGGAACGCCGTTTGCTTTTGCGATTTCCGCCGCTCGTTGAACGGCTAATAAATTCACCTCTAGTTGTAACAATAAAATATCGGCCGCAGCTATTTCTGATTCGGCTTGGTCAATATTGTCTGGGTTGAGACTCATATTTGCTTTCGGAACGGCCACGATAGTGTTATTACCATTTTTATCCACGGTAATCATTGCGACTCCAGTTCCCATTTCAGTATCTCTGACTACAAACTGACCATTAACACCTTCAGCCGACAAGTTTTTTAGCAGTTCATCTCCAAAACCATCTGCCCCTAAACGGCCGATCATCGACACATCAGCTCCCAAGCGGGCGGCAGCAATTGCTTGATTGGACCCCTTTCCACCCACGAAAGTAACGAAATCTTGACCAACTACGGTCTGACCTCCAAGAGGTAAATGATTGCATTGAACAACCAAATCCATCATAAAACTACCGACCACAGCTACTCGGGGACGAGATTCTTGATTCATTTAACGATTTCAGATTCTAAAGTTAGCGCATAGTCAAGCAGAGCCTGAGCATACAGAGGATTGTGCATCCCAAATCCAGCATCTCCGTTTACCATATCATAATTCAATTTTGCATCTTTGTATGCTTTTGATTCTAGATTAGTAGCAGAATCAAGTATGGTTTTGACTTCAGCCATTTTTCTTCTAATATCAGTTTTATATTGTTTGATTTTTGTATCCATATTTTCGTGGCATCGGGAACATGTCGAATAATCAGCTTTGAAAGTATGGCCTCCGTGTTTAGTGACCGTTTTAGTATCGTCTTTTGCCATGTGGCAGTAGATACACCTTTTTTTCATAATCTTTGCATGTTTTGCTGGCATTGTTTTAACACCAGCTCCCAATCGCCCCATAAACATCTCTGACTGAGACTGATGAACGACCCCGGCTCCTGCACAACCACAATCCATTTTATGACAAGAAGTACAAAGTGTCTTCGGATTTTTGGTCAGATAGTTTTCGCGTTTGCTACTATGCAGATGACAAGAAGAGCAAGAAACAGCATTTACTGCTGTTTCGAGAGTTAACTTTCCGTGTTGACTCCCCCATTCGCCATTACTGAATTTTGTATAGCCAGCGGAATGACATCCTAGACAGGAATCTTTTGTCTCATACTTGCCTTCAATCAAGTTTACCAAAGCGTGTTTATGATTGGAAGTATGCCATTCCTGATAGGCAATTTCGTCGGCATGACAGTCAGCACACTTCTCTCGAAAGGGACTTTTTAAATCTTCCTGATGTTTTTCATTACTTTCATTAGTAGCAACAGCTGGAAATAGACACACAAATAGGGTCAATGTTAGAAGTAATCCAAAAGCAACAGCCCAGAAAAACAATAATCTTTCCAACTATTTCTCCAAATTTTGATTAGCTATCATTTACCTAAACCGACGTCAGTTTAGCAAACTGTGGTAACCGAATCAAGATGAACTTTGAGGAGATCTAGGCTCCACATTTAAGGTTTTTTGGTGAGTATAATGAACAAAACCTATACCACGTCGTTTTGTTACGTATTTGAACCATGTATAATCAATAGGGACGTGACTTGAATGCTTGGCCTTACAGTTTGCAGCAGCTAATTGTGCTGCCATCAGTAGAGTCGGCATTGGAATTCCCGGCTTGCGCTCTGGGTTACGAATAATAACGTGAGAACCGTTTATTTGTCGAGCGTGTAGCCACATATCATCACTTTTGGCGACTTTTCTGAGTAGAAGGTCATTTTCCAAATTATTTCGACCAACATAAATTTGGAATCCCTCGGGTGAAGTGTATCTCCGGAAAGTGGTCGTTGGATTCTGCTTTTTTGATTTTTGTTTATCACTTATCCAACCTCGACTTGCTAACTGTTCTCTAATAAAAAGTAGTTCGTCTATCGTTTTGGCTGATTCAACCTCAAGTTGATAATATTCTACGATCTCTAATTCCGCTTCATTATCTGCGATCAACTGTTGAATAACCGTTTTTCCTCTTTTAGCCTTGTTATAAAGTTTAAACAAGCGTTGTGCATTTTGAGCAGGACTTAATTCTGGCTTCAACTCTAAGACTTGCGTTTTCAAGTCCGGATCGTAGTAGTCAATTACCTCAACTTTCTTCTGCCCTGATTTGATTTGATGTAAATTGGCTGTCAATAATTCACCCTGCTTGCAGAATTGATCAGCATTCTCCGCATTTTTCCAATCAGCCCTTAGTTGGTATAACTTTCGCTCTACTGATTTTTGGTGTTTTTTTACTGCTTGCAGTATAGCCTGTGTTTGACCTTGTTTGATTTCCTGTCGTTCAATCTGCTTATAGTGGGAGTACACTGCTTCACTGATCGTGTCAAACAACTGGCCTGTAGCATCTTCTAACTGTTGTAGAGGTATGGTCGTGACAATACTTTTTTCACTATTGGAAATTATTTGCGGTTGTTTTGTTGTGCTCAACCATTCCAACCTAACTTGATCAAATTCTAACCAAACAGTCTCTGTATTAGTGTCAGCCAATTTGGATTGATTGTTTTTTTTGTTGGCACGATAAAAAATCTCCTTTGCAAGGGTTGGAGTGATTCCGTCAATAGATTGCATTAAAGATCGCCAAGATGGAATAGAATCACCAAATATATCAAACCATTTCTGAAAATCGAGGTCAAAGGGATTAGCTTTGTCAAGCTGGGGTGGAAGTTTATATGTCTCCCCAGGTTCAACAGTGCGTATTCGGCTCATTGAGTCATCGATGTGCTTGATACTTTCCAAAATCTTCCCGTTAGATTGATCTACCAAAATAATATTACTATGTTTACCCATCAACTCAGCAATTAATATCTTTGGTGAAATCGATAGAATTTCGCTGTACGGTTGAACCGTAATTTTGATGATTCGGTCCCAACCAACCTGCTCAATGCCGCTAATCACACCTCTTGACAAATGACGAAACAGAAAATCAGCAAAATGAGATTGTCTTTGACCAACTGGTCGGCGTTCATCCAGCAAGTGAGTCCGGGCATGAACGGCATGTACCGAAAACAGTAGGTGAGTGGTAGTTGAAGATGATCGTTCAACTTTTGTCAAATCTGGAGAAATTTTTAAGGTAATAGTGTCAGAATTCAATTGTTGAACGTGCCGAATAGTACTACCTACCAACTTCTGGTACTCGTACACTAACTGTCGTAATACAAAACTATCCACTTTTACTCACCCTTGAATAGCACAAGTCTGGTATCCTGATTTTAGATTAATTTACATCTAGAATAACCTATCCGCTCATCACCCTTTCAAGTTTAGGTGAGGCTGGATAGATTTCGCGACGGCTTGACCGAGATGTGCTGAACCTGACTGATTAAAATGCACTCCATCTGACAATAAACATTCATTCACTCCAATATTCATAATTAGCTGATGGAGGTCGTTAATATGAACGCCGAGGTCATCAGACAGAGAAACAACAACTTGATTATAGTCTGAAACGTCGGTTGAGAACCTGTCAAATCCTTTATTTTTCCGATGCCATTCTGAATTCACAGGAGTGGTTGTGGCCCAAATAACGGTTTCTACCTTTGAAGAAACAGCAGTCAGGATATACTGTAAGTTGGTCTTATATTCTGACAAAGAAACTGCAACTTCTCCAGAACCAAACTCGCGCTTAATATCATGTAGACCACAGTTAATATGCAGGATATCCGGTGATTGGTCGATGACCCATTCATCTAGCTTTGATTTGACTTTGCGGCTATTCCCCCCATTTTCGACTGGAGCAAAGATTTCCACTTTATCAGTGAGTAACCTCTTGACCTCGTTTTCGTAACCCATCCGAATCGAATCCCCAATTAGTACTAGCTTTTTCATAGAAGTTAACATCAAAAATATTAATTACCAGCCACCATACTGATCAACGAATTCAATGACTTGATCGTAGGTTGGCATGAAGTTCGCGCAGCCGTGCTTGGTTACTACTATTGCTCCACAGGCATTACCGAGTCGAGCCGCTTTGTACCAATCCCAGCCTTTCGCATAGCCAGCTATAAAACCAGCGCCAAAAGCATCACCCGCCCCTAGTATGTTGTGAACATCAACCGGAAAGCCAGGGGCATCAATAACCTGACGTGGTAGGTGAATTTTTACCCCTTCTATACCTCTTTTGTGCAAAATAACTTCTGGCCCTAGTGTTAGCATTAGATCAATTGCAGACTCTACATCACCATGCACTTTAGTATCTGAAACTTGTGAGTGAGTTAATTCTATCTGATTAGGATCAGTTAACATTGTTGCATTTATTTCGTCTTCAGTACCAATGACTATGTCAACTAATCTCAGAATTGATCGAATTGCCACACCAAAAGCTCGAGGGTCATGCCATTGATCAGGGCGAAAATCGATGTCTAATATCACTTTAGTATTACTCTGCTTTGCTTTTTCGGCAGCTAAAAAAGTTGCACTACGGCAAGGGTCTTGATACAGATTAGTACCGGCAAATTGGAAAACTCGACTGTCACCAATCGGCAATTTTAATACATCGTCTATAGTCAACTCAATATCTGCACAGTTATCCCGATAGTATACTAACGGAAATCGGTCTGGCGGCTGAATCCCCAAAACTACAGCACTGGTCCGGTGCCCCGGCTTGCGAGGACAGTATCCGGTTTCAACCCCCTCTTTTTCGAGGAAATTGAGAATGAAATCTCCGACTGGATCTTCTCCTAGCCCTGTCAGGACTCCAGTTTGTAAACCTAATCGTTTCACACCAACACTGGTATTTGTGGGAGATCCACCCACGTACGCGGCAAAGCTTTCAATATCTACAAATTCCGCTCCCACATCATTAGCGTATAAATCAATCGATGAACGACCCATATGAAGAGAGTCGTATGTTCGGTCAGCAAGATCAGTCATCAGTTACTCCTATTTATTGATGGGGTACAAAGGTAACCGTTCGTCAACATTCTGGTAAGATTCTTTGACCCAACTATAGTTAGGGTCATCTTGATTGGCTAAGCTTTGTGCTGATCCAGCCAACACGTTCAAGTAGTAGGTCGTATAGCCTGGAGCACTGACAACTGGATGATATCCTTCTGGAACCAGAATAGCAGAATTTTCGACTGCTTTCATAAGCGAATCAATCGGTTGACCTGCTTGATGAAGAGGAGAGTGCTTGTCAGTGTAAACTCGCTGGTAAGCATAGCCGTCAGTTTGGTCAATCTTATAGAAATAAACTTCTTCGAGGTCAGCTTCTATTAAATTACCATCATCATCTTCAATATGTACATCATGCTTATGTGGTGGGTAACTACTCCAGTTACCACTAGGAGTATAGACTTCAACTAACACGAGGCGATGGACAGGAGAACCTGGTGGTAATAAATCATTGATCTGGCGGCTAACGTTGTCACCACCTCGAATAGAGCTTGAAACTTGATCGGGTGTAATCAACCACGCATCGTTATCCTGATCGGTTGGAACCCAAGCTAATGCATATTCTCCAGTTGTTTCAGCCGTAATAGTAAAATCACTTCCTCTTGGTAAGTAGAGAGCCGACCCCGCTCCTGCAAACACATTCGGTCTGCCACCGAAATCAGTCCAATTCCCAAAATTCGATTTAATTGAATAGGAACCACTTAAATTAACAATTGCTAATTCATTTTCACCACTACAAAAGGACCAGCTTTGTCCTTCGTTTAGTCGTCTAACTTGGAAGGAGATTAACTCCCAACCAGCACTTTCCGGTGTTATGGAGAGGATTAGATCATTGTCATTCGAATCAGCGAGAGGTGGAATAAATAAATTCTCTTGTGTGTACTGCATAACTCTTACTCCGGGTTTTTATGGGGAATGAATACCAAGTATTCGGTCTTTAAATTTCCTGATCAAGTTTTGAAAAAATTCTATTATGATTTTAACGGAATCTTGGGTTGACTCCCTTATGTACATAAAGAATTGACGATTTACTTCAAATCATTAGACGCCAAATATGATATCAAATACAATTTTTGCTCAATTGTTTCTATTAATGGTCATTAACCCGTTGCAAAATAACTTTTTATCATATCTACGAGAACGCCTATTTAAAAATCATATATAGTTGGTTAAACGCCTGTGAAAGTAGATGGATGCCTATTTTTATCCCAAATAATGGGAGCTTTCCATTACACTTACTAGCCCAACGTAGGTCAAAATTGATAGTCTTTTTTGACTGCCCGTTTTCGGAGCAAAAAAATATCATTCCATTGTATCAATGGGACCATAAATTTCAATTTCCTCGATTCTGGGAGGGATAGGATCATATAATTTCTGGTTATGAACATCACCCTGTTTATTCACAATACGAGACATTTGGCGAAAACCAAGTCGGTTAGGCACTCGAATTCGTAGCTGACTAGTTTCTATTGCTGGTAGTCTCACCTCAGTTCTGAAGCCTTGAATCGGAAATAGCTTTACTTCGTTCCATTTTGTGCCTTTCTTGATGTACAAGTTACACTTTTTCCCTTTGAATTTTGGGTCATTAAGTTGTTGACTAAAAATGACAACTTTGCTGATCCACTTTTGAACTGGTAAAATAACTACTATATCAGACCCACCCTGATTCACCAACTCAGCATTACTACCTGTTTCATAATTTCCATCGATAATAGAAGCATGATTTGCAGCAGTGCCTTCCATTTGAGCGTAGTTTTGGCTCCAAGACTGAGGTTGTAAAAACTGTTTGCAGGATATCAGAGTGACAGATAGGAAAAAAAACGCAAAATGTGATATTCGAACCTGATTCATTTTATGTCTACCTTTCCTTATATCGATCGAACGCTCTCAGTTAATTACTTAACAGCTTAACCTAACACCATCGATTAGTTCAAGACATGTAACTTTTGACTAGTTGAACGGCCTTCGTCATCGACACAAACGAGATTATGTCTACCTACCTTTGGAAGGATAAATACTTTTTGGGTGGGCTCATGACTGGCAACTAATTTTCCATTCAGAAACCAGTAAATTTGCTGAGTTTGACTCGAGACAGAGGCTTCCAATAGAATTTTCTGAAACTTTAACGGTATACCTGACCGGATTTTGTAAGGTGTATTTGCAGTAGGTGAACGGATGATTGGCTCCAAACCGCTGACCAATCCCCTACAGTTTGGATCATGTTGAGGTATCTGAATGGGATTCATGCCTTGATTATTTAGCCAAGTCGCAATAGATGATGGCCAAATCTCAAAAACTTTAGAATCATATGGCTGATCAGCTCGACAATGTGAGCAAAGTCGGACTCCATTATGATGACTAATCATTATTTTTTGATGAATTTGGCACGATTTTGTATTGGATAAGCCTACGATATAAAAATCCTTTTTTTTCTTGGCACACAAGTTTGTTTCGATCATTCCACTCAAAGCACAAACTGTCCTCTGATTGACCCCATAAGGGCGGAGAAACCAGCTTTTTTGTTTTTGTAGAGAACCAAACAAATCAAACAAAATCGGGGCGGCTACTTCAGAACCGACTAATGCAGGTACACCGTGGCCATCAAAATTACCTACCCAGACTCCGATGGTTAGTTCTGGTGTATAACCGATACTCCAAGCGTCCCTATGACCATAAGATGTTCCGGTTTTCCAAGCCACTTTGGGTAACGTTTTAGTTGACTCGTAGCTGGAAGGGAGATCAGGCCTTTCGGCACTAGATAGCATTTCAGACAAAATGTAGGAAGCTTCTCTACTCAGTAATCGATTTTTACTATTTGCTAATGTTGGCTTTATTGTTATTTGGTATGGAGAAAAAGTGCCAAGATTTGCCAAACCACAGTAAAGATTAGTTAGCTCGACAAGATTTACCTCAGCACTGCCCAGAATCAGTGGTAACCCATAATAATCTCTGGAATGAGTCAATGTAGTGATCCCAGCGTCTTTCAAAAAATCATATAATCCATCAACTTTTAAGCTGGCATAAAGTTCTACTGCAGGCACATTTAAGGACTCAGCTAAAGCTTGTTTCACAGTAACATACCCTCTGTGTTTTCCATCATAGTTATCAGGTTGATAGCCGGAATAATCAATTGGTACATCATCTAATAATCTTTCCGGTGTAATTTCTCCATTATTTAAAGCTAAAGAATAAATGAATGGTTTCAGCGTAGATCCAGGAGAACGCAGAGCTAATGCTCCATCCACTTGACCTTGATACTTTTTGTCAAAAAAGCTAGCTGACCCAACCCAAGATAGTATTTGATGGTTTTTCGTATTCATAACAATGATGGCTCCTGTTCCAATATCATATGACTGAAGGTGTACCAAATGTTGTTGTAATATATTTTCAGTCAGTTTCTGAATCCTTAAGTCAATAGTTGTTTGCATTACAGAAGATTCTTCATCAGACGTCTTTTGTCTAATCTTATTCCATTGATCTAGGTGTAGATAACGAGTTAAGTGTGGAGCCTCGAAGGGTATAGGATGACGTTTCTTCGGTATTGGTTCTTTGATTGCTCGCCGGTAAGCATGCAAACTAATCTTATCAGCACTGAGCAATCGGCTTAGTACCTTGTTGCGGGCATTTTTAGCTCTAGTAGGATAAAAGTCAGGCCGAAGATAGGTCGGAGAATTAGGCAGAGCAGCTAGGAGTGCGGATTCCCCCAAACTGAGTTGCTCCAATGATTTGCCAAAGTAGATTTTTGAAGCTGCAGAGATACCAACAATGTTACCACCATAAGGAGCTAAATTTAGGTAGGTGGTGAAAATTTGCTTCTTAGAAAGAGCCATCTCAATCTGAATGGAGCGAAAAATCTCGACCAATTTATGATAAACGGTACGATTTTTAGGCTCAATTAGTCTGGCCAACTGCATCGTGATAGTCGACCCACCCCTTACCCTCTCTCCAGCTTTAAAATTTCCTATTAGTGCATTTGCCAGTGAAATGGGGTTAAAGCCGAAGTGCCAATAAAACCATCGATCTTCATAGGTTAAGACGGCATATTGTAGAGAGGGTGAAACTAAATCTAAATCAGAGAGAGGAAAGTGCCAACTATCGTCTGGAGCAAGAAAAACACGCATTGTTTGCCCATGTCGGTCTAAATAACGAGGGGAAGCTTCACGAGATAACTTTTCTTTTGGTAGTGGAAAGATTAAGTTTAGGAAAAGAAAGCCAACTAGCCAAACCAATGCTAAGCTGACAATGACTCTTATCTGCCATCGGTGCATATCGGCTAGTAGACAAAGGAGTTAAAAGTACCCTGTTAGTTTAGACGTCTGGAATGCCGGCACTGCGGTGAATTTGTAAAACGCCTTTAGCTGATAGTCGGTGCACCAAATCTAATATTGACTGCTGAGCAGAGGTAGCAACTTGAATTTCGGCAAAATCAAGGGAGTTAATTTTTGCTTCTAGTTTTGCCACTGATTCATCGTCCATGACATCAATAAATCGATTTTGAATTTCTGGGGACAAATTATGAATAGCAACAGCTATGGTATTGGCATCTAGGTAGTTGACTAAAGTACGAATAGTTTCGTCATCCAACATACCTAAGCTATTGAAGGGCATAATCTCTCGATTTAGGTTGGTTGCTAAATCCGGGTTGCTACTACGCAATGATTCCACTAACTGACCCTGGTTTGGAGGATTCATCTTTGCCACTAAACAAGCTAAATTCTCTGTTCCTGACCCAAAAACAACCATATTTTTTGAAAAATCTAAAACTTGATTGATTATACCGTTGATTGTTTTTTCAATCTGGTCAGTTGATACAATGTCAATTGTAGTGATTTTTTGAGCAATCGCTACCTGCTGATCAAGCGAAAAGTCCGAAAACATTTCGGCAGCTATATCGACTACTAATATCCCACTTTCTTCATCTAAATAAATCTCAGCATCAAGACGTGTAAGAATTAGAAAAAACAGTGCTAGATCTTCTACGGACTGCTGACTAAGAGCGGGAACAATTACCGATGGCTGGTATTCTTGAAATAAATTTGTTAGTTTTTTTGTTAACTCGTGGTCTAGGAGTCCATTACCACCAACAGTATCAGGCAAGCTCAACTCCTTTAGGTCCATGTTCAATTTGTCCAATCAGGACTGACTTATTAGCAATCTGCAAGATTTTTTCAGAATCAGTTGGTGGGACAATGATAACCAAGCCAATCCCCATATTGAAAACGCGATACATTTCCTCTGTAAGTACTCCTCCACGTTCTTGTAGGTAACTAAAAATTACTGGTGTTTGCCAACTACTAGTTTCAATTACCGCACGACAGTTATCTGGTAGTATGCGTACTACATTATCAGGTAATCCACCGCCAGTGATATGGGCTACACCATTAATCTGTAATTGGGATTTGAGGTTAAGAACAATCTTCACATAACTCTGATGATTCTTTAACAATTCTTGGCCAATCGTAGTCGATAATTCTGGCAGATAATCATCAACAGTATAACCGCAATGGTCGAATAAAATTCGTCGCGCCAACGAATACCCATTGGTGTGTAGACCTGAGGCTGGAAGGCCTATGATATGATCCCCAGCTCGAATTAAATCCCCAGTAATAATTTCACCACGTTCGACTACACCAACGATTGTCCCAACCAGATCGTATTCACCATTATGATAAAAGCCTGGCATTTCGGCTGTTTCACCACCGATGAGAGTAGCTCCAATCTCACGACACCCATCGACGAGCCCTTTGACGATGCGTTGAAAGGTAACTGGGTCTAAACAACCTGTTCCCACATAATCCAAGAAAAAAAGAGGTTCAGCACCTTGAACCACGATATCATTACCACAGTGAGCCACTAAGTCGTACCCCACGGTGTCATGCTGATTAGCCAAAAAAGCAACTTTTAGTTTAGTTCCAACGCCATCAGTGCTTGAGACTAAGACCGGCTCTTGGTATTGGCCCAAAGCAAACAAACCACCGAAACTACCAATATCGCTCAAAACCTCGGGTCGGTTGGTGCTTCGAACAAGGTCCCTAATACTAGAAACAGCTTTTTCACTGTTAGCAATCGACACACCAGCATCGGAATAGGTTAGACGGGATGTTGACGGTCTTTCAGTCATTGTTGCTTTTGAACTTTATCCGAAAGCTTTCGAGCTTCCATCCTTTTCTTAAACTTATCCATACGGCGTTCGGTCAAGTAGGCTAGTATTTGTGGCCTACGAGCTAGCCCTATTCCCATAGTAGCCAAACATACCAGACACATAATCAGCATCGCTTGATCATCGTCGGCCAGAATCTTTTTCAATACCTCTGTTCCAATCATACCAATCGTAGAGGTTATAAAAACCAGACCGGCAATAAAGCTTCCTTGTGTAGTCTGTAGTACTTTAGCCACACTAGCGACTGAGTAGGTAAGCTTTTCCGACTCGCGACGTCTAAAATGTGGGTTATTTTCCATCTAAAAAAACAAGTCAAACTAACGGAGTCTTTTCTCTACAAACAGGACATGTTTACGCGCTTTGGGATCGTATTTCTTAATCTCTATCTTTTCCTGTGACCGTGTTGGTTTGGTTGTCACGTAAAAGTAGCCTGTACCTGCAGTACTTTCTAACTTGATTTTCTGCCGTGCAGCTTTTGCCATTTTGAACTCCTTATCATTGTTGAACAGTCATCATATCATTACCAAAACTACTCTGTACAGGAACACATTATAACGGATTGATTGATGGTTCTCAAAACTTTCTACTCACAGTTTGGAGGGATACTAAATAAATCAATAGCCTAGGGAGACAATGAACGACTAAGGCTATACCGACCAATTAGCACAGAAATACTAATTACCATTAATGCTATAGTTAACAAAAGAAAGGCTAGGCTCCAATTTAAAATTTGTCCTTTAATTTGTCCTATCTGGATTTCTTCATTAAGGGTCATTTGCCATACAAGAAATGGCATAATTAGAAAGAATGTATTAACTAGCATTGTCAAACCTACGGTGAGTAGGCTGGCAGCAGAATGGTATGAATCATCAGATCTACAATTATTGACCCAAGGCAGACAACCAACGGTTGTATTTAGAGCTATAGTTGCAGTTAACGATAAAAACGAAATCAAGAAAATTACCGACCAATCATTAATCGGCCAACTTGTGCTAACAAGGAGCAACACAGTCCATAAACTACTATAGGCAAACGCTAAGAACATAGCAGCTAGGTACTTGCTAATGTAAGCAAATTCGGCTTTCCTTGGACTGCACTGCAATAACCACCATATTTCTCTGTCTGCTTTGAATCCATAAAAGGTTAAGCCAAACGTAAGAATTACGCTGTATAAATTGATCTGTGATAACAGTCCAAAAACGACATAATTGTTTTCATCGGTTTGTTGTATCGATAGCGAAACTGAATAAACCATAAAGATTTGAATTAGCGAAAAAAATACTATTGTTAACCATCTACCCTTCTTTCCTGTAAATACTAGTAAATCTTTATAAACTGACGCACAAATAGGAAATTGCCAGACTAGACTGTTGATTTTTGAATCAAATCTATTCTTTGCTTCCATTTCCTTGTTATCATGAGAAACTGGAGATGTAAATTGACATTCCCAGCTTGATCGATAAAACCAGTTTGATAATACAACGGTCAAAGTATTCACTAGTAAGACTGTAGCTATCAATTTTATGGCTGGATATGCCGAATTCGATTTCGGTTGGCTTGATGCGAAACATAAGAAAAATTGGTACATCCACTCAATCGGTCCCCATGCTAGGTTGGATTGAATTAACCAGTTAGTCGTTCGTTTCTGCCACAACTCAACATCATTAAACAATTTGGTTTCCGAAAACCATATTAGACTAATTATTGACAGGATAACCGTTAGTATTGCAATCGAAATCGTCAAAAATTTCAGGCCAATTTTAGGCCAGTAATATGCTCGGCGATTAATAACATTTCGTAGTTGCAAAGGTGGAATTTTCATTAAAACTAGAACACCCAGTACCGTTTGAGAGACTATGATCAACAGATAACAGAAACAAATGGGAAAAACCAATAGATAAAAAGGCCAAGATAGGTGAAACTCCCGAACTATAACTAACCAAGGAGGAACTAGAAATAAAACCATCTTGGGCAAGTATCGGCCAATCAAAGTTATAAGGTTGGCTACCAAAATACTTAGGGTACTTATCGGTGTGTGAAACAAAAAGGTTGTTTCTTCTGATTCATAAAATATCTGGATCGTTCCCTCCACGACCAGCTTAACTAAAATCACAGTACCAATAATTGTTAGTATTGATACACGATTGCGAGTGGTTAATACATTGGGGTTTGAATTTTGAGTGATGAATAAGTCAGATAACCAATAAAAAGAGGCAATGCCAAAGAACCAAATAATAGAAGAGGTGATTGCCCGATTAAAAATAACTGACTGACTCAGATACTGGTTCCGACAGGCTAAGAAATTCGCATTCAGGATAACTCTGATTGAGTTATACATAACCTACTCTAAGCCATTCGTTAGTTGTAGAAAGATATCTTCTAGGCTACTGATATCATTGGATCGAGTTCTAAGGTCAGTTAAGGTACCAGTAGTAATGAGTTTCCCATTTTGTATGATTCCAATCCGATCGCAAACCTGTTCTACCATTTGTAACATATGGCTAGTCATAAAAATTGTCCGTCCGCTGGCACACAGTTGACGAAGAATGTTTTTGACTGTATTGGCACTTTTTGGGTCGAGCCCCACTGTAGGTTCGTCTAAAAACAGCACTTTGGGTTGTCGGACCAATACGGATACTAAAAGGATTTTCTTTTGCATTCCGAAAGAATAAGATCTGATAGGATCATCAAATGTGGATAGGATATCAAGAAGATCAAGGTAGTATATCGCCAGTTCATCAATTTTTGTTTTCTTGAGTCCATACAGGCTCGCGACAAAGTATATGAATTGTCGACCCGTCAGGGATTGGTAGATTGTAGGGTTATCAGGCATTAAACCGATATGGCGTTTTATTTCCGTTACTTCACTTTCAAGGTCGAAACCACAAATCTTAACGCGTCCGGCGGAGGGTTTAAGCAATGTGGTTAGCATATTGAGAGTTGTGGTTTTTCCTGCTCCATTTGGGCCTAAAAAACCAAAGCACTCACCTTCTAAAACTTGTAGATTTAAACTATCAACGGCGGTGAGTGGCCCAAAGTGTTTGCTCAACTCAGCGATCTCAATAGCCAGTGGTGTATCAGTTGGTAATAGGTCCATCAAAACATGTGGTTATTGAATCGATTCATCAATTTGACGTCACAGATAATACTATGTTTCAGATAGTATGCTCGTTTTATAGAGAAGAGACTAGGAGTCAAAAATCTTCACAGGTACGTCTTTTTCGGAAAGGATGCCAACTATTTTTGTTCTTTTCAAAGAATTTATTGCTGTTCCATTTGGTTGGATTAGCCAGTATAGGTAACATGAAGAGGTTCGAATAGTAACCTTAGTTGGAAAATTTATAATTTTTTAACTGATTTTTTCTTTTTTGAATGAAATACTATGGGTTAGGTTTATCCCGGTAATCTGAGACAACCGAGATAATACCACATTGCCAAGGGGATCTGTCGAAAATCGATTCTATTATCGTGGTTAAAATGAAATAACGTTCCAGACCAAACAACTGAAAAAATGGCTATGACTGTAACATTAACTTTACCACTTGACGATTGAAAAGTGATGCCGATATTATTAGCATACTGTTTCATTTTATTAATTTATTAATGCAACGGGTTAAAACTAGATCATGTAAACGGTATTTTTTTACTATCTTTGTCAAGTAAACAAATTCTTGAAATATTTTTCAGTCAATTAAGACTATTAGTCCCACAGTTTTTACTGTTCACATTGGAGTCATACTCGCTATGGTAAAACACTGTTAGTTGCAACTCTCAATTGCTTCAATATTTCCGGTTTTAATGTATTCTCTAAGTGAAAAAATACATGCTGCTAGTTAACTCTGATTTTTCGAGTTTGTAATTGGTATCTTACGACTCTTATTTTTAAGATCAGATTTTGGTTGTAATTCTCCTACAGCATCGCGGTATTTGGTTTAATGTAAAACTTGATTTTCTTGGTTTAATACTGATCAATTTTGTGGACCTCACTAATTTCAGCTCTACGACTGCAGTTTTATAACAAAATGAATAAATCTGTGAGACTATCAATAATGAGCGGTGATTATACTGATAGGTTTTCTGGTATTAGCCAATATAAATGAGATTATCCTCTATGTTGTTTGGGGACCAAAAATTTGTGAAATAGGTATAAGGATGATTTTCTTTTAATCGGTTTATATTACCCATATAATAAATAAGTTGGATGAGATTGACCATTGGTTCATAATTTTCATCTCTTAGTTAGGAGTATTAAAATGCCCGTTGTGAATGTTAAAATGCTTGAAGGTCGAACCGCTGATCAGAAAAGACAATTAGTCGCTGCCATTACAGAATCAATGGCCAGTATTTGCCACGCTGACCCAGAACTAACCATGGTTATCATCGAGGATATTCCAAAAGATCACTGGGCAAGAGGTGGAATAATGTTAGAGGATCGTATGTCTAGCCTAAGCTCAGAAGACTCTGTTACTTCTTAGACTATGTCTATCCAATACCGTTCTCCGTCAAATTTCGACGAATTAAACGATACTATTTTTTGCAGTATGTGTTCCTTCGATTGGGTTGAAAATGGCTTTTCTGACGACCACTTTTTTAGCCGGATTGTCAAGTTTGATCCTTGGTTCAGTCTGAATAATACACGAGCTTGTTTTCTCGACGGGCAAGCGGTTAGTGTTGTAGTAGTTTTTGAGAGACCTATGCGAATTAGATCTAGTGTGATACGTCTGGGCGGCCTAGGAAGTGTCGGTACACACCCAGCATACCGGCGAAAGGGCTATTCTGCTCAAGTTTTATCTAATACAGTTGATTACCTGACTGATTCTGGCTTCGATATATCTCTACTATTTACCGGAATCAATCACCACTATGAGAAGGCTGATTGGGTGACGTATCCAGTATCATATCGGAAAGTAGATTTAAATAAAGATAATCTCCCACTAAATAAGATAAGTGACAACGATATATCAATCGATATATGTAATTTTAGTAAAGACATAAACGATTTGATGACTATTTATGAACAGTTTAACCAGAATAGGACTGGTACTATCGTTCGAAATCAGGCTTATTGGCAAAGTCAACCAAAATGGCGAAGCCAAACCAATGACTTATTTTGGTTGGCAAAAACAAAGGATGATGGTGAAGTTTTAGCCTACCTGAAAGGTGATGAAAAACATCTTCTAGAAATCGGATCTAGGATTGACTCGCCATTTGCAACATCCGCCCTAGATCAGCTAGTTACCCATTTCGTACACAATCGCCTAGATAATGGGCAGGAACAGATACGAGTTAATCAATGTCAGGAAGTTGAAGGAATATTGGATCGATTAGGCCTACATTCCTATATTTGTCAAGATGACCATTTTATGTTTCGAATCACCAATTTTTCATCTCTACTGTCCAAACTAACTCCTCAACTAGAAATGCGAATAGCTAAATCTGATTGGAAAGGGTGGAATGGTTCCATTCGGATCTCTTACGAATTGGATTCTGCAACAATGACCATATCTAATGGTGAAATCAGCCTTACAAAAAATAAACCATCAATAAACTTAGAACTCAGCCACCTACAAGTATTGCAACTAATTTTTGGTGAATTGCCTGCTCTTGTCTTGTCAGATCATCCCATCCTATCAGTTCTGTTTCCGCCTGATCAATTAATACATTGGTCGCCTGATAATTTCTGAGTGGTAATGGCACAGATAAGATTACTTCAAAAAAGATGAAAATTTACAGACCAAAAGCACCAATTGAGATACCCTCTAAATACATCGTCCGTCCATCACTACAGCCTTTTTCATTGTCATTTACGAAAGTATTTACCAAAAATCGACATGTAGGTCCCAAATACCTATCTTAATTTCATTAATATTTTGACCATTTGATACAAACATGATTAGTCTTGAGTCTATCTAGAAATCACCTTCTCTCTTACCAATTCAACGGATCAAATTTTTACGGTTGGGTTGATCCGATTTTTTTTAGTTTTAACAAATTCTTTTTCTCCTGTAGGTTCTAGCTTGCTTGTGTAAGTGAGCTAAAAGTCTCTCAAATAGCCAGCGGTCCACCCACCATCTACCACTAGAATATGCCCATTGACATAGCTACTTTCCGGGGCAACCAAAAACAATACCGCATGAGCTATCTCTTCGGTTTCGGCCGGGCGTCCTAGTGGAATATGGCTCAGGAGGCTATTTTGAGATTCATGGAATTTTGCATCGCTACTATAGAATAGCTTTTTGGTTCCTTCGGTTAATACTGATCCTGGTGCTACACCATTGACCAATATACCACTAGGACCTAGTTCAATAGCCATAGACCTGGTTAGGTTGATTACTCCGGCTTTAGCCGCTGTAAATACACACTGTAGCCTTAAGGGAACCAGCCCAGCTATTGAAGCTATGTTAACGATTCTTCCTTCTTTTTGTTTGATCATTGGACGACTAGCCAACCGACTCACGTTGAAAACACCAGTTAAATCAACATCTAATATGCGTTGCCACTCACTGTGTGGAAATTGGTCAATATTAACCCGATGATCTAATGTATTTACCCCGGCGTTGTTCACCAAAATATCAAGCTTACCAAAATCAGTTAAAATTCGATTGATACTAGCTTCAATCTCCTCTGGTTTTGTCACGTCCATACGCAGTAATTGACAATGCGACGAAAACCTACAATTTAATTCTTCAGTTGTTTGTTGAAGTCTTGAGTCGTCAATATCAGTCAGAATCACTGTAGCTGAGTTTTGAGCTAGTTTACATGCAATCGATTTACCGATGCCTTGAGCAGCACCGGTTATCATTGCTACTTTTCCTTCTAAGTCAACTTGCATGAAAATATTAGCTTAAGGGTTAGGAGGGGATGTACAGATTAGAACTTCCATAGTTTCATTGCCAGTGTTTTCAATTCCGTGTTCACACCAAGGCGGTAGATGAACAAACATTCCAGCTTTGACTAGCACTTTTTCTCCAGCTAGGGTCATTGTTCCTTCGCCCTTCAAAATAACGTAACACTCCTCGGTATAATGTCCGCTAGGTTCCAAAACAACATGAGGTGGGATATAGAACATCACTAAACCTAAATTTTCGGCAGGTGCATTCGGATTAGCAGGGTGCACGATCCGTATACCTAAACCTTCGCAGTCAGGATATTTGACGGGGACGCCTTCCTGAGCGGTTACGATATTCGGCAAAACTTTTTCTTTGGGTTTAGGAAATGGTAGCTCGCCTTCATAACCTTGGAACATTGTAATTTTGGCCATTGCAGACTCCTTTCTTTTATGGCTTCTTTTCGATCAATTCTAACTAAACAACTTCTCGTGCTAAGTGTGGAAACAATTGATCATGTATCTTGATTGGTTGCCAAAGGTGTTTCATTCGTTCTTGGTTGCTAGTATCAATTATGGTGGGATAGAACATACCAGCTCCCGTTTTTATATTGTATCCTCCAGGTGAGTGAACACTTAGATACTGGCGAGTTGTTTTCAGGTCTTCATCAGTTTTTGCGTGGCGTGTGCAATTCATTGTAAACATTCGTCGATGTGTGCCTCCGCCGTAAGATGCATGATATAAGTCATGATTAAAGATCACAATGTCGCCAGGCTGACTTTCGATAGTAATATTGCCGGGGAAATCCATTGGTGAAAAACCAAATAAAGCCATAGATTTGTTGATATCAATCTGCCGTTGACGAATGAAATGGTCTGACTTATGACTACCTGGAATCAGACGCAGGGCGCCAGTTTCCGAAGTTAATTCATCTAGATAAAAAGCTACTTTTGCCGCGAATAATTGCCCCCAGTTACCATCTGGATGCCAACCCGTATTGCCTGTATAGTAATTCCCATCTCCACCACAATAATTAAAATCATCTCCTAGTATGCCTCCGATTAACCCTTTAATAGCAGGATGGTCTAGAATAGCTGACATATCAGATCGATGTTCAATTGGTCCGCCAAACATTGTTCGATTACTGCCGTCGTGTTTTTCTCCACTACCATGATTTAGGATTGACCATTCAAAGCCATCGATAATTTGATTCATCTCAGCAGGAGAAAAAAGTTTTGGAATTACTAGATAGCCAAAAACGTCAAAGAAATCTATCTGTGTTTGAATTAATTTCATATACTACTCTCTAAGCTTGACTTCAATTTGTCGACCTTGTTGCATATCAAAATCATCCACCCAGTCTAGGTCAATTTAGTCGATTTTGCAATGACTAATTAATGGCCAAATTAACTATTGTGTAAAGCACTGATGACTGCCATTCGACTAGTTTGGCTAATTACTAT
>JACLAC010008312.1_pt1 | contig 22326 bp, 19 predicted proteins | sample 8027881 | NCBI WGS metagenome assembly JACLAC01 (sample SAMN15725517, study PRJNA655200) | protist metagenome | isolation source: fluorescence activated cell sorting (FACS) single amplified genomes of... | place: Spain: Blaines Bay Microbial Observatory, Mediterranean Sea | collected 2016-01-19 | reverse complement strand
GTTTATATCCCTTTTCAATACTAGGGAATTCTTCAAATAATATTTTCCCTCTTACTTTTTGAGATTTACTCCACTTAGATTTGCTTTTAAATAATAGATATCTACTGCGAGCCAGAAGCTGTTTCTCTGTATCACCATTTGAATACTCTTTCGCAATATATTTATGGCCATCTTCTTTTGATTGTTTGATCTCTTCACTTTCTTTATCTAAAGCATCCCAACGCTGACCAACTCTTACGCTCTGAACGGCATCAGATACTAATTTTGCTACATGAAAGCGATCTGTAATTATTTTTGCATTTGGAAAACATGTTTTCGCTGCCTTCTCCATATTGTTTGCCATATCAACACTTACTTCTTTGACTTTAAAACGTTTCTCCAATGGAATTTTCGATACCACATCAATTATTTTACTACTTTTGACTCCATCAATAATTGACACTAAACATCCTTTTTGAGTCTTAGCATCTCTATTTGTTAATATTGTTGAAACTTCGCCATTGGTAAGAGACGTTTCGTCTAAACATAAATTTTCACCGAGGTTTTTTGGGAATTGAATCCAGCTTTCACAATGATCTTTTTGGTCCCATTCTTCAAAATTACTGAGATGTTCTTTGTAATTCTCAGATAACTGAGAACCATCGATATGCACAACTCTAGCGACACTACTCGCACTTATTGGATTATTATCTAACTCCTCCTTTTAAAGAATAAGCTAACCCTTTCGAGTAGCTTGTCCCTTTGTGCTTAAAATCATAACTCTTTGAAAATATCTTTTTAGTTTGTTTTTCTATCCAACGTCGCTTCCTTATACAGAGTTTTACTTTCTTATTTTGTAGTGGACTTATCCCGTTCCGCTGCCTTCCGTATCATGCCCAATCTGATCGAACCCTTTCCCGTGTACTGTGCCACGGCAGGTGCCGCTTGGTCATGATTCCCTTGGTCATTGGCTCTCCCTCCAGTGACTCCGCTGCCATTTTACCGGCTTTGTTCACCTCCTTCTCTGGCACCGTGCCTCTGTCCGACTTCCCAATGCCGTGCATGACCGCGTTCGGTGTTTAGCCTTTTCGGTCCGAGCCATGAGGTGGGATACCCCAGGCTGGCAAAGGGATCTCTCGGTTTCCGTGTAATAAACTTCCATACGTGCACCAGGTCGCTGACCCCGTTGGAGCCAGAGTGCACTCGCATAGTGCGCACCCCGATGTTGCCTTCCCCTTACAAGAACAAGATCGGCCTCCAGATTTGTAGGCACTTCGTGGCTCGATACTCGACCTATATGTTTACTCCCCAGGGCTTCACCCGTGTCCTTACGGCGCACGAATGCCTGGTTTGCTTCACCCTGGGTTGCTAGCCCTTAGGACTGAACCTTCTTATCACATTTCGCAATAACTTAAGAATGATGTAGATCATGCCTAACCATGCTATAGAAAATTGTGAATAGGGATAATCAAAATGATGGGCTAAAACAAACCCAGTTAGGTTAGAGCCTAACCCCACAAGTGGAGCCACCCAAAAGACCTGTATTAAAGATTTTGAAATAATGATCGCAATAAAAACGGGTAAAACCATCGTTCCAAAAACAAAAAGCCATCCACCTAAATGAATGCTCCAACCCACGCTTAAACCGATCATAGCTGAGATAAAAAATTCCCACTTTAAGATAGAGTAACCCATCACTCTAGCTGTATTAGGCTCAGTACATATTAAATAGATCTCTTTGTAATATTTGAATAAACAGAGAATTAACATAACCGTAAAAGCAGATGTCACCCAAACCTCTGTCATTTCGCTACTAATCAAAGAAGAACTGAGCCTCTCTTGTACTTCTTTTAAACCAAGTGGTGTATCAGCTAACAATAAATAAGAAAAAGAGGTCGATAAAATAAACACCAATACCGTTGCAATCTCTCTTTGATCAGATGATCTACCCGGCAGCCTTAAACATAGTAATGATGCCAATAAAGCAAAAATTAAGACGGTTAATTCTTGAATAAAATGCCCTCCATCATGATGCGTGTGTAAGTTTAAGTGAACAGACATATAAAGAAAAAAAGCAATACCTAAAATGGAAGATTTAGATATCGCCACGGCGACAAAGACCTGACGTCTTAAAACAACTAAGACGCCGATCAATGGCAAAAAGATAGATAAGACCCAACCGAGTAGGTAACTCTCTTTAAATAAAGGCCAGGTTTCTAAAAATTCAGTTATCATGAATTTAAACCCTCCCTATAAATTCAAGGAACTCACGATTTTTCATCCAGGTTTCAACAGAGTCTTTCTTCACCTTACCATCGTGGATCCAAATAACGTGGCTGAAGTCTTGATCCAAATATCTGAAATGATGAAGAACCATGGCGGTTGTCACTTGCTGACCTTCACATTGTCGTTTGAGTTCTGAAATAAACTCTTGGCTAGAACGACGATCTAAACCTGTTGTTGGTTCATCTAAAAACATGAGTTCTGGGTTTCGAATCATGGCCCTGGCTAAGACCAAACGCTGAAACTGACCACCTGAGAGAATAGATATATCGTCTTTTAAGCGATCAGATAATTTAACCTGTTCTAAACCCTCTAAAATTTTTTGTTTATCATTTTTATGACTGGTCCCAATAAGCCCTAAACTCATGAACTCTGATACCTTTACTGGCAACAGAAAGTTTTTATAAGGTTGTTGGGCAACGTAGCTTACTTTGGCATCGGGAAGGTTTTGCGTTCGTTTTCCTGAGTTAGGTTTAAATAACCCCATTAATAAATTTAGAAAAGTTGATTTCCCAGATCCATTATCGCCAATGATGGCTATTCTTTCTCCGGGTAAAATCGATACATTTACGTCTGACAATATCATCGTTTTTCGATACCCGAAACTAACCTCTTGTAAATTTACAAGAGGTCGTTGTTCAGTCGTTGACGATACTGTCATTTGTTAACGTAAAGCTTAAATATTCTTACAACAATCACATAGTAAGCCTATATTATAATCGATCATATCAAGGTAGGTATGCACACCTTTTCTAGATCCAACTTGATGAGCTGTAGGTAACAAAGAAACTTTTGAATTTTTCTGAACAAAATTCAAGTTTCTTGCTACTCCATATGAAGAACATAAAAGTCCTGGAATCTCTTCTGCATTTAAAAATTCAACAAAGTTTTTTAAATACTTAGCACTGGGAGGAACCCCAGGCTTTGGTTCTAGGAACTGATCAATGTTAACATTAAACCGCTTAGAAAAATAGGGCCATTGGCTATGGTCTGCGGCAAATTGAACACCTTTAATTTCTTCCATTTTACCAAACCAGCCCTTCAAAAGGTTCAACTCGCCGGTTTGCTTTAATAGATCCGTTAGTTTACCGACAGATTGAATTTCAATCAACTTATCTAATGGATAACGCTCTGCAAGTTTAGTTCCGAAAGCTCGTTTAGCCCAAGTCTTTTCAAAACTTTTAAGATTATTAGCAAAAACATTTTTAAGACTAGGTCTTAATTTTGAAAAATTTTCACTTAAATAACGAGCAGCTTTCAAACCATTTACAGGATCCACCATATAATGTGGGTTACCTTCAGGGTGAACATCTCCCATAGCACGAGTGATGATAGACTTTTCTGAATCGTGAATAGGCTCTATTACTTTAGAGATATCAATGTAACCTGTCTGACCATCGCGAACATTTTGGTTTCTTGAACGGTCCACCAATGCTGGAACCCATCCAATCTCCATACCCATTCCAAGTAGAACAAAAGCATCAGCTTTACTCAATTTCAATACATCGGATGGCTTTGCCACTAGTGCATGTGGATCTTCTTGACCCTTTACAAAAGTTGTGACCTCAACTTGGTCACCACCAATGATTTTCACCAAATCTTCTAAATCAGGTACCGTGACACATACTTTTAAAGATTCACCCTGTAGGCCACTTAAAAGAATGTTGAAAATAAATAATAAAACGATCGTATATTTTTTCATGTTATCTTCTCTAAAATTGATGTGCTGGGTGTGTACCGATTAAGACTTGAAAAGACAACCAAACCGAGTTATGGGTCTTATCTGTCAGATGATCAACTTTATCATAGTTGTATTGTAGAGAAACTCTTGAGAACTCGCTTGGCTTATAAGTGACGATAGGCGAAATTCTTGTACGGTCACTACGATCAGGGTCAGCAGAACGCAATTGAGAAAAGCTAGCACCTTTACCACCAGCTTGTTCATAACGTAAGCCTGTACTCCAACTTGGAGTGAAACCATAAATAGCTTCAGCCAAATAAGCCCAATCTTTAAGCTCTGTACTGTTATAAACAACACCTTGTTGAGTTACAGCTGCTGCCTCAAAGTTACGTTGAGTCGCCTCTAACTCTAACTTAAAATAAGGAGCTCCTTTATATTGTTTAGGTGAAGTCCAGTTTAAAACTAAATCAGCACCAAATATTTGAGTTTCCCCATCATCACCAGTGCTATTTGGTCCTAAAAGAGCACTTAAACCAAATTGAGTTTCCCAATTGCTACTTACAGTAAAACCATTCACTAAACGCACTAAAGCAATCATATCGGCAAAGCTTCGAGTTTCACCTGCTACGACGGGTCGTCCACCTACTGTAGTCGCTCCAGTAGATTCAAAACTTGGAGTCAAACCACCATTTGTATTTTGTAGTCCAATATGCCATTCACTCAACCATGATGCAGGTATTAAACCAGATAATCTAAAACCCGATCCACGTTGGCCTTCACCACCAAAAAAACGACCGACGGTTAATGACTGATCAATAAAAGCTTTGTCATGACCATGACGAGGATTATTTCTACCAAATTCAGTTAGAAAATAACCTATCTCTAATTCTAAACTAGCAGGTAAATTTGTCGTCGTCATAAAAGCCTCTTCCAACTCTACAGCACTTTCAGAAAAGTTCGCATGCATTTCAGCTTTAAAGTATGGATCTACAGCTCCAGATAGAGAGAACTCGCCAGCTTGAAAAGTAAATCCACGACGTCTTGGATCGTGAAAACCTGTTTGCAATTCTGTTAATTCAGTATCTGTCGCTGAAGATGCTCCGGCTGCGGCCTGTAAAACCAAAGAAGTCCCAATAAAGCGAGCTTGTGGAGCTGGCATGGAGAAACCTAATTCTTTTAATGATTTAGAAGTTTCTTTTTGAGTAGGTTCACTCGTGTCTTTTAACATACTCTCTAGTAAGTTAAGGTTCTTGTTCGACTTCACGACATCTACATCTAGATCTTTATCAGCTGAAAATAAATGGGTGCTACTTATAAAAAGTAGTATTAGGCTTAGTGTTAATTTCATGTTTGATCTCCTATTAATCATGATCGTGTCCTTCAGCGCCTTCTGCATGACTAGACTCGCCTAAAAAAAGTAATTCATTTGGACTAAGTTCGCCAACCCAAGTTAATTCGACTTTATAGCTACTTAAGTCAATTTGATGTATTTGATTTGTGCTAGGGTCACCCACATAAGCTTTCCCAAGACCTGCCGTTAAACCAGGTAAATTACCTTCACCTTCATGAAAATCAGTCACAGCTGGAATAACGTTTTCAAGTATTGTTATTAACGAACCTTCATCAACGGCATCGTGAACTCTCAAATGACCTTCCGATGTTAGAATAAGCAATCGATATTCATCGACATGCTCTTCCTCCTCTTCTTCATCATGCTCTTCTTCCGGCATTTTAGCTATTGCTAAAGCTACAGGTCGATAACTCACATTACTAGTACCTGCTAAGAATTCCCAAGCATCTGCAACGCCATCTTCTTCTAGAGTATTTGCTTCAATTAAATATACCCCAGCACTATGATCTTCGTGAGTTAAGTGAGCAAATGCATGACCTAATCCATCATGAGTTGCCCAATCTTTTGCTGCAGCATTTTCCATGACCTCTTCGTGCTCATCTTCACCTTCTTCCTCCTCTTCACCTTCTTCATGCTCATGACCCGAAGCTAAAAATATATTTTCTTCAAGTATACTTGGGTAAGGAACAAAAAAGTCTTCCCATTCTACATTTCCCGATTCTGTATGTTCACAAACCAACAAAACGCCTTGATCTGTTCCGTATAAAGCCACCCCTTCGGCAGGTCTAGTTGCTGATAGGATATTATCACTCGTTAAGCTTAAGGCTGTCGCATTGGTACTTGTATGAAGTTGAGTGTCTTCTTCAATTTCAAAAACATTAGCACCAAGAGCAATATGCTCACTGTCTAAAGGAATACCTGGAAATATAGAAGTTTTTTCATGTAGGAGTGTTTGAGTTATAGAGTTTAAGTTATTTTCTAAACCTTCTTCACTTACAACATATACTTTATCTTGAAATTGAAATGATATCCACTCACCCTTCGAAATAATAAAACCTGGATTTTCTCCCGTGAGCGATAATGCAACGGCCGAAACACTTGTTGTAGATGTTGTGGTGCTATCGGATTCATCTTCACCACTAAAACGTGGTTTACCATGGTCATGACCATGATCGTCTACCTCTGCTGTCTCTGTTGATTCAGATGTAATAGAAACAGATTCTCCCATTTCAAGAACATCAATTCTATTACCTGCAGATTGCACAACAAAAGCAAAATTACCTTCTGGGCTGGCCACCAATATTGAAGATGAGCTATAAGATTTCATCGAGCTTTCAAGAGCACTCTGCTCTAAATCAATCACAGCGACGGAGCTTGCCACTTCACTGGCCACCAGCAAACGGCCTTCCACTTTTTGTGAACTTGTACCCGTTGTTGGGCTTGCGTCATCACTACCTGAACACGCTATAGAAAAATAAAGCGTCACGAGTGAACTAAATAAAATAAGCGGTATTCTATACCTTGATGAATAGGGAGAGTTTTTCATAAGTCTATTTCTTACTAAAGATTAAAATGGCTTGTAGAGCTATACTCTACAAATGTCTAAATTGAGATGATACATAAAAGCACTCGCATAAAGGTCCTTTATTTATAGTTAGAGCCTTAGTCATAAGATAACTAAGGCTCTTTTCGATCACGATCAGCTCAATTTAGGGCCAGCTCTAGCATCATAGAGAGAAAGACACTCTACTGAAGTTTGATTTTTGGGTTTTGAATATTTTTGCGTATATAATTTTTTATTAAAATCTAAACCGATTATATGATTCGTTATACCAAATGGTTGTATAAATGGCACAAGTGAACACAAATAACAATCTTGGCTGACTAATCCAAGTTTAGCTTCACCTTTTGATTCAGTTGAACGATTCGTTTGTTCATGACAAACTTCTTCGTTAGGATGGTGATGATGATCATCATCATGATGATGCCCAGCATCTACGATACTATGCAGAACTAAATGGATCCCTGGATTCAGACAACTCAATAAAATTGAGATGGCGCCAACCAAGGCAACCCAGTTTAAGCTTTTGTTTGAATACCCTCTCAAGCTACACAATCAGGGCAAAGCCCTTTCAAAAGCAAGTCGTGTTCCTGAACCTCGAAGCCTTTAGGTGCAAGGCTGTTAATTTTTCCTGGACAACCTTCTAAATCAAAAGCACGGTCACATTTTATACAGATAAAATGGTGATGGTGCCCATGATGAGACATTTCATATCTTTTGGGCCCTTCTGAAAAACAAACTTCTTTAAAGTCGCCTTCTTCCGTCGCTTTTTTTAAAACACGATAAATGGTCGCCAATGAAATATTTCTAGCACCTATTTCTGAACGAATCTCATCGGCACTCAATGGACCGTGAGATTTCTCAAAAAGTTCAGCTATCGCTGTGTGATGTTCATTTTGACGCACATCTTCATAATAATTGAGAATCGATTCTCACAACTCAACTCTCACAACGAATTTCTAATGACTCATTTCCTCAATAGAATACTTTTATAAATGACATGCATTTTTTGGCTTCCATGTAATTGTAGACCAATATACCCCTTGGTTCTGCCAGGATCATTCTTTAATTCTGCTGTTAAATGACCGTTTAAGTAAACACGTATGTTTTTACCTTTGGCTATCACCTTCATCGTATTCCAGCCTTTATGGTTATAACAAGTTTCAAGTAATTTTGCAGGTGGTCTAACCACCCAAGCACGTCCACCTGTTTCATATAAACCACCAGCATCGTTACCTCTAGAGTCTATTTCTGCCTGAAAACCATTTACAGAAACGTTACTTTTTACTTTATCTACTCTAAAATACAAACCACTATTCCCCTCCAGTGATTTATAAATCACTTCTAGCTCAAAATCGGAATACACTTCATTGCTTAATAACATTCCATGTCTTTTTTCTGACTTTTCTTGCTGCCCAACAATAGCTCCTTCTTTGACAGACCACTCACCGCCTGGTAAAGCTGTCCAACCACTCAAGTCATGTCCGTTGAATAATTCAACAGATTCTTGAGCACTGAGTGAAAAGCTTAAAAATAGCTTTAAAACTGACAAAATTAGTAAATTCTTCACATTCATGGTTTTCGCACTTTAAATCATTAACTCAATAAATATAAGCTTATTTTAGAATAATAAAAGTAAATTAGAACTATTTAGATGTAGATTCCTGCTATTTAGTATTGGTTTTTACCATTTTATAATTTATACTAGGTTCACTTTTCAAATGACGTACGACATATGTTGACGGCTTCCTCTTCATCTCTACAAAAAAACTTCATGGATCAACTTCGTGATCCCAAGATGATCGAAGATTTATTTTATCATTTCCCTGATATTAATATTGTGATAAAAAGCCTCAAAAGCCAATTTATTCTTGGCACAGACGCTTGGTTGGATATGGTCGATGTGAAACATAACGATGACATCGTTGGAAAAACAGATCTCGACTTTTTCCCCGAACAACTAGCCCAACTATATATAGAAGAAGATCAAGCCGTTTTTCGAGGCGAGAATTACCGCAATCGAGATTGGCTCGTTCCTCAAAGCCCTGGAATCATTGCCTCATGTAAAGTTAGTAAGTTTGCCATTTATGATAAATCTGATCGCGTTTGTGGATTGATCTGTCAAATAGATCACTGGAGACAAACCCTTGGTGAATCTCAAACTTTTACTGAAATGGGTAAAGTTGCCGATCACATTGAAAAGAACTATAAAAAAGACATTGCCATTGAGGACTTAGCTAAACTAGCCCACCTTTCTGAAAGCCAATTTCACCGAAACTTTAAGAAAATATACAAAACATCCCCCTTAAACTATATTACAAAAATTAGACTAAACTCGGCCTGCTACGAACTGAGAACCAGTAAAAATAGCGTTTTTAACATCGCCATTGAGCATGGTTATTATGATAGCTCTCATTTTTCTAAGGTTTTTAAACAATATCTAGGTCAATCACCTGCCATGTATCGAAAAACCACAAAAAATATCGTGGAAAAATAATATAAACATAACCAAAAAAATATTGTCAGAGATGCAAAAAGCTTACACTAATTCAGAACTTTTATAAAGCATCCAGCTTGGACCAAGTCGTTCAGAATATTTTAGTCGTAGATGATCAACGTGTAAATTTAGACGTGATCAATGTCATTTTATCTGACTCTAAAGCTAATTTACATTTTGCTTTCTCTGGCAAAGAAGCTTTAGAAAAAATTTATCTAAACGACTATGCCGTTATTTTGTTAGATGTTGTCATGCCAGATATGGGTGGTTTCGAATTAGCTGAACGCCTCATGCAAGATAACCGCACAAAAAATATCCCCATCATCTTTATTTCAGCCTCCAGCAATAATGAAGACATCTTATATCGTGGTTATCAATGTGGCGCAGTAGATTTTTTATTCAAACCTTTTAATGCCTACGTTCTGAAAGCTAAAGTTGATGTTTTTTTAAATTTACAAGAGAAACAAATGAAACTACAAAAATTAGTTTCATTAGAAAAAGAGAAAAAAGATTTAGTTAGAAGTAATCGAGACTTGGTACAGTTTGCCAATGTTGCTTCACATGATCTAAGGTCTCCCCTCAATCGAGTCATATCATTTACAAATATTCTATCTGATAATGAACTCATCATGCAAAACGAAGAAGCTAAAGTTTGCATTGAAAAAATTAAAAGTTCTAGTGAACGCATGAACATGCTTATAGAAAGTATTTTAAATTATGCTCAAGCAGAACAAACGGATCAAAATATGGATTTGATCGATTTAAATATGATCATCGAAGAAGTTCTCGCTGATCTTGAGTTAGTCATTAGAAAACACAAGATCATTGTCGAGGTAGAACAACTTCCAAAAATACCAGGACACCCTGTTTTATTCAGACAGCTTTTTCAAAACTTAATCTCTAATTGTATCAAGTTCAGACACCCAGATAGAGAGTGTATTGTTCGTATTGAACAACACTCTGACACAGACGAAGAAAACCTTTGTTTAGTCATTAAAGACAATGGCATGGGCTTTGACATGGATAAAGCAGATACCATTTTCGAACCTTTCAAACGCATGGAAAACACCAAAAACATTGAAGGCAGTGGACTTGGTTTAGCCGCAGTGAAACGTATTATTGATATTCACAAAGGGAAAATTCAACTTGAAAGTGAAGAAGGTAAAAGTGCCACCTTCATATTTACCTTACCTAAATCATTCTCTGATTTTTCTCAGAAGCGCCTAGAAACTAGAAACCAAATTGAAGGTAAACCTATTGAAATGTTTTGTCTTCAAAATGCGAATCATTCTTATCAAATGATGTTAGTCGATGAGAGTGAAGATGGCTTCGGTGGTAAATTCGTTGGTAAAAGCGACCTACATGTTGGCAAAATTTTAACTCTGCATGATAAAAAATACAAAGTATGTTGGATATTAGAGTTTGCAGAACATGCCTACCGTCTTGGTTTACAAAAAGTAAACGAATAACTAGAACCTACTCATCTTCATCAAAATATTCATCGCTTTCATCAAAAGCTGGAATAGCGACATTGATGAGTTTCAATTCGCCTTTAGCTCTATGACGGCACCCTGGCTTGATCATTACACAAGTTCCAACACCGATCTTTAGCACTTCATCATCTAACTCCAGCTCTCCCTCACCTTCTAACACATAGTAAATCTCCGTCATCTTTTTATGATAGTGCTTGCGACTATTTTTTGAGATACTAACGATATGAAACGTTGCTAACCCATTTTCTGGGATAGCAAACGCTCGTTTCGATTCACCACATGGACAAGCGACAGCGTCGATAGAGTCCATTTTTTCTATTAAATAGTTCTTCATTCTAAACCTTTAATAAATCCTTTAACTTTTCATTCATTTCTTTAAGAGCCTCGACATCGTGCTCAGGTCTGGCAATGCCTTTCGGGTGTGGAGCAGAACTTGGCAACCACTCTCTCAATTTAAGAAATTGAGCTGCGCTGTGTTTATAAGCTGAAGTAGGAGCACGAAAAGAAAAACAACCTAGATATTGCAGAAGATCGTTTAATTCATAAAAGCGGTGGTCTCCCTCTGCCCAATATTTATCTCTTAGGGCAAAAGCATCTGGAGCAAAAGAGCTTAAACCTAACAAGTAATCACTCCCATACATGACCATATCAATCGCTAAATCATTCCCCGTTAACACTTTAAAGTCGGGGCGTTGTTGGTCTCTTAGTTCTATACGCTGCCATTCCAGGTCTCTTTTTAACGATGAATGTTTTGCGCCTAAACAGTTATTTATTTTCATCAATTCTGAATAGGTCTCTAAACTATAAATAGAACCAAATGGGGCAAACATCGTTCCCAACTCAAATGCATAAAAGGACTCACAATTTTTCCCTATCGTTTGATAGGCTTGAATCAGGTCTGATTCGTTCAACTCTGTTAGTCCATAAGACTGAAAAATAATAGGTGTTCCCCCTGCTTTTTGAATTGAATCGCAAGCTTTTAAATATGCCTCTAATTTTAACCCAGAGCCTGAGTCTCCTCCAACATAAGCTCCAGCTAAAAAAGGGAGCCCTTTCACTAGAGCTTTTGTTTCTTCTAGAACTTGCAGTTGGGTTTGTTCATCAATCAAATTAATGTGCCCTGTATCCATATTAACAGCAGGGATTAAGCCTGCTCCCAAGGTTCTCGATAAATGGTTTCTGAATGAAGGCCAATCAATGGTTCCTTCATCTGTGAATGGCAACAAAATAGCTGACATCCCAGTGATCTTTCGTTTTTCAATTATTTTTGAAGGGATATTCATGAGATACTTCCTTCGTTTAATCTTTCTAAATCAACCCAGGCTTTCTTGTCATGAGAGACTTCACTGAGCTCAGCCAATTGAACCCCTTTAGCTCCTTCTAACAATGTATATGGAAAAGGCTCGTCTAATACGACATGCTTCAAGAATAACTCCCACTGTACTTTAAAGGCATTGTCATAATCGATTGAACTGGGAACTTCAAACCAATTGTCATAGTGTTTGTGTTCACTATCGATATCTGGGTTCCAAACACATTTTGGGGTCATACTATGAGACTGTGCTAAACAATTTCTTAAACCTACAACAGCAGAACCTTTGGTTCCGTCTACTTGCATGGTTAATAGATCATCTCTTCTCACCCTCACATCCCAACTTGAGTTGAATTGACAGACAATGCCATTTTCTAGTTCAAAGGTCGCATAAGCCGCATCATCTGCTGTACATTTATAAGCTTCACCAGCTTCATTGTAACGTGTGGGTAAGTGAGTGGACATTTTACACGACACAGACTTCACTTCTCCAAATAAATTATCAATCACATACCTCCAGTGACAATGCATATCGGCCACGATACCGCCACCCATCTCTTTTTGATAATTCCAGCTAGGTCGCTGGGCTGGTTGGTCCGAAACTTCACCCGTAAAAACCCAATAGCCAAATTCACCTCTTACCGATAAGATATCTCCAAAGAAACCTTGCTCTTTTAACATTTGAAATTTTCTTAAACCCGGTAACCAAAGTTTATCTTGAACGACGCCATTTTTTAAATTAGCGTCCTTACATAACTTATATAAATAAAGAGCTTCGTCTGTCGTTAAAGCGGTGGGCTTTTCACAATAAATAGATTTACCGGCAGCAACAGCCCTTTCTACAAACTCTTTTCTTTGTAAGGTTCCGGATGAATCAAAAAATATTTCATAGTAAGGGTCGTTTAAAACGGAGTCGATATCTGTTGTATATTTACTAATAGAATATTTTTCAGCGAGAGCTTTTAACTTATCTTCATTTCGTCCAGTCAAAATGGGATCGGGCATAATGGTTAAACTGTCACTTACTTTTAAACCACCTTGTTGGATTAAAGCAACAATCGAACGTTCTAAATGACAATTCGTGCCCATTCTACCTGTTACACCATTCATAATGATGCCAATTTTTCTTATTTCCATAAAATTATCCTTTAACAATGTTCCTTATAACTTTTAATGATCTTATCTAAGTAGTCAGACTGATCTTGGGCCCACCAATTATTTGAAAAAATTTCCACTTCATGGTAGCCATCAAAACCCACCTCTTCACTCTTTTTTCTTATATCTTTCAAATGGATGACTCCTTCACCCATTAGTCCTCTATCATTCAACATATCACTCATGTTCGTTTTCCAGTCACAAAAATGTAACGCAAAAAACTTTTTTAATTCTGCTGTTCTTTTCATTTGCTCATTCAGTTCAGGATCCCACCAAACGTGAAACACATCTATGGCGACACCTAAATCAACATCGTTCACCTTTTCACAAATATCATTGGCCAACTTTAAAGTTGTTATCGCCGATCGTGTGTCTGCATACATAGGATGCAAAGGCTCTATACTTAACTTTACATGATGCGCTTTTGCGAAAACAAGAAGCTCTTCTATGCCTTCTTGAATACACTGAATATTATCTTGAATGGTTAATGCAGGGTCTGCCCCACAAACTAAAACTAATTGAGGTGCTCCAATGGCCTCTGCTTCTAGTATAGCGCTTTTATTAATCTCTTGGGCTTGAAAACGACCTTCTTTTGTGGTCGATGGGAAAAAGCCACCTCTAACTAATGAAACAACATTTAAATGACTCTCAGATAGTTTAGTCTTTAAGTGTTGTAAATCTCTTCCTTCTATGGCATCACGCCAGATAGAGATTCCCCCAATCCCTCTTTTTGAATATTCTTCAATGGCACGTTCAATGGGCCAAGGTTTGGTGGTTGCAGTGTGAATACAGAGCCTTTCTAGGCTTTTTTCGTCACTTAAAAAGGTTTTCTCTGTTCCGTTCATCACTCCACTACGACTATGCGCCCTTTAACTTTTTCCCTAAAACTTTTCTGATCTTTATCGATCACTTTTTTAACCAACCATTCACCCGCTTGAAGCCCAAACTCATTCACTTCCATACTCACCGTGGTGAGTTTATGTTTCAGCATATGAACAAAGGGTGAGTAGTCATATCCACCAACAGCTAATTTATCATTCGTAGGTAAATACTGAATAAGACTTGCTGCTACAACATCGTTAAAACAACAGATAGCATTATACGACGATGCTTCAATTTTTTCGACCAAATCATCATCAATCGCTTTTAGGTTCTTTAACTTCCAAACACGTTCTTTTAAAGGCGTTTTTTCTAGTCCGATCATATCTAAAGCATTCAAAAACGACTTCTCTCTTTGTTTTTGAACTTCACTTGTTGCAGATTTTAAGTTTAAAAATAAGGGATTAAACTTTTCATTTCCTTTCAGTGAAGCCTTCATGGTCTCCAATAATTCTATAAAACCTATATCTGTATTTGGTACAACATAGTCTCCACCATGGCTTGAACGGTTTAAAGACAAATATGGTATGTTTTTTGAATCTAATTCCTTATACATTTGTTCATTTGCTTCGCAAAATGCAAATAAAACGGCATCAATGTGCCCCCCTTTTTTATGATCAAAAATTTGATGTGTTTCACTTTCTAAAAGTGAAACTAATTGCACTTTTACACTACCTGCCCCTTTTCTAATCCCCTGAATTAATTCAGATAAATCATAGAAAAGCTGCATTTCTGGCTGATCTCTATGTGGGAGAACCAGTTTTACATTAAGAATCGCTCTATCCCGTTGCTTTTTTACAGGCCTAGAAACATAACCTAGCTCTTTCGCACGTACTTGTACTTTTTCAATCACATCAGGTGTGATTAAAGTAGAGTGATTCATCGCTCTTGAGATCGTGGCTGTTGAAAGACCAAGATCTTTAGCTAGAACTGAAATGGTAACTTTAGGCTTTTTCATTTTGTTGCATGCAATAATTTAAGGGTAATTCGATCTTTGTCAAGACTCTTTTCTAGTTTACTTAAAAAAAAGATAATAACACTTATTTATAGGGCTATTTAACCCTCATTTTCTTAGAAATTATCTAACATTTAAGGATTTTTATTTTACAGGAGGGTATAGAATGATGTGACCTAACTTCCACTTATTTTGTCTCTACCACCGCTTAAATACCCCGTTGCCAACCCTAAACTAGGGGAGCCTGAACGAAAGTACTTAAAAGAAGCCATCGATACAAATTGGATTTCTTCGGCAGGGCCTTTTATTAACCAATTTGAAGAAAGCTTCTCTACTCATTTTGGGCCAGGCCATTCTGTCGCTGTTGGTAGCGGAACCATGGCCATTGAGTTAGCACTTGAGGCTGTAGGAGTTTCTCCTGGTGATGAGGTCATTGTTCCCAATTTTACCTTTGTAGGCTCTGTCTCCCCCATTTACCGTTTGCATGCCATTCCCGTTTTAGCACCAACCGAACCCGATGGTTGGAGCATGGACACTCGTAAATTAGAAAGTTTACTCACCCACAAAACAAAAGCCATCATTGCTGTTCACCTATATGGCGTTCCCTGTGATATCAAAGCCATCATGAGCTTTGCCAACCAACATGGCTTAAAAGTTATTGAAGATTGTGCGGAAGCCTTGGGAGCAACGGTGGATGGACAACAAGTAGGAACTTTCGGCGATGTAGGCTGCTTTAGCTTTTTTGGCAATAAAGTTCTCACCACAGGTGAAGGTGGTGTTTGTATCACACAAGATAAAGACCTCTCTGAACTCATCCGACTCTACCGTGATCACGGCATGTCAAAAGATCATCGTTATTGGCATAAAGTTATAGGCTATAATGGAAGAATGACCAACCTTCAAGCAGCCGTGGGGCTAGGTCAATGTGAAAGAGCCGATGAAATGATTTCAAGAAGAAAAGAGATCAGTCGACTTTACGATGAAGTTTTCGATACAACACCTTATCTTAGAAAGTATGCCATCCCAGATGGTGTTGAAAACGTCTGTTGGCTTAAAAGCCCTGTCTTACAAGCTCAATCAAATTTAAATAGAGATCAGCTTCTGATTGAATTGAGAGAAAAAGGTATTGAAGGTCGCCCTTTTTTCTATCCATGCTCTAGTATGCCAGCTTATGCTAGGTTTGGACTAGATGATCCAAACTCCATCGATGTCGCTTCACACGGCTTTAATCTCCCAACTTACCCTAACTTAACAGATAGTGAGGTTAAAGAAATTGCAGAAACGACGGTAGAGCTTATCTCCCATCAATACGATAAGAGCCAATTAAAAACGATCCTACCCGACTATCCTACAAACACGAACCTTGAAGAGATTCACGTCAGTATCATTTTACCGACCTTGAATGAAGAAAAACATATCGTTTCCATCATTCATACGCTACGTCAACAAATGGTCTCCGTTTCAAAGTCTTTTGAAATTTTGGTTGTGGATGACAATAGTAGCGATAACACCGTTCGTGTTGTCGAAGAAACCTTTCAACGAGACGTGAATATCAAAACACATGTAAGAATAAATAAACCTTCTGGTTTAGCTCTCTCTCTTCGCGATGGCATTGAAATGAGCCGGGGTGCTTACATTCTTATTATGGATAGTAATCACAACCACGACCCTGAAGTGACATCTCAAATGGTGAAGTTCTCTGAATTTTACGACCTTGTCAGTGGCTCACGCTTCACAACCGGCGGTGGTATGTCGAATAAACTTGAATGGTTCTCAAACCTTCTTTTCAACTTACTCATCCGCATTATTTTATTAGTTCCAACACAAGATAACTTAGCTGGGTTTTTCTGTATTAAAAAAACTAAATTACTCAGTTTGGATTTAGACTTTATTTTTAAAAACCATGGAGATTACTTTTTTAGACTCATCTACAGTATTCATCTTTCCAAAGCACAAATTTTAGAAATACCCTTTGTTTCAAAGTCTCGCTCTTACGGAAAGTCTAAGAAATCTTTCCTCAATCGTGCTTTTATTTACCTGAAAGAGATTATCAGCTTAAAAATTTAAGTTTTTTCAGTTTTATGTTCAATAAAAATGAACGGAAGACATCTCCTCTTTACCGACCATTTTTTTTTAATGAACGATGAAGAACTTCTTAATTCTCCTTACATTGACCCTTTTCACCTCGATAGCTCATACTCATGAGTTCGAATCGCATGGGCATGGCTTAAAACTACCTGATAACCTAAAAGAGTTCGGCTCACTCCATGGTGAGATCGCGATTGATCAAACTGGCCTGATCTACTTAAGTGTGAATGGTGGCAAAAAATCAGGTGTTCAAATTTATTCTAAAGATGGCCAATACTTAAGAAACTTAAAAAATGCTCCCAATGACTTTCACGGCTTTGTCATACACCTAGAGAATGGGCAAGAGTTTCTGTACGGCTCAAGAATGACAGCTGGCTCTATACTAAAAATGGATTTAAATGGAACGATTCTCATGACCATTCCAAGTTCAAAAATTCCATCTCAATATAAAGGTAAAAAAGGTTTTAAATTGACGAGTGTCGATGTCGGACCCAATGGCGATATCTACGTTGTAGATGGCTATGGCTTAGATCACATCCATCAGTTTAATCATAAAGGCGATTACCTAAAAACCTTTGGGGGAAGAGTTGCTCCTTGGAACTTTTTAAACTGTCACAAAATTTTTATCGACCCAAGGTTTGAACCAGCTAGAATTTTATGCTGTGATCGAAAAAATAATCGCTTAGTACATTTAAACTTAAATGGTGACTTAATAGGCACCTATGCAGAAAATTTGAGAAGACCTAGTGCTGTCGATTTCTACCAAGATCATATTGCCATTGCCGAAATTTATGGCCGAGTCACTGTTCTAGATAAATCAGGTAAAGTCGTTACGACCGTGAGCGATAATGAAAAAATTAAAGGTGGAAATAATTGGCCACAGTCCAGTTGGACAGATGGCTTGGTTATCACCCCTCATGGAATTTGCTATGACCTTGAAGGAAATTTACTCATTAGTGAATTCAATAGGTTTGGAAGAACGTTAAAATATAAGATGAAATAAGTCTCAAAAAACTGTGATCTAAAATACTTGGTATAAAAATTTCTAAATACTATGGTTTGGCAAATTTATACCTATTTCATTCATCGTTTATCGAAACCCTTTTTTGTTAAAAGAACTTACACGTCTCTATTAACATTAGGGTTGATTCACGGGCTCTTACCTTGTGGTCTAGTCTATGTTGCTCTAGCTAGGTCTACCATCAGCTCCTCTCCGACACAAGGAGCTATTTTCATGTTTGCTTTTAGTTTAGGAACCATTCCATCTCTTCTGTTCACGACAGTTTTTGGAAAGAAACTTTTCAATCAACTTCCCTTTCAACCTAAACTCATATTAAAAATTGGTTTACTCTGCGTTGCTAGCTTATTTATTTTAAGAGGGCTATCACTGGGCATTCCCTATATTAGCCCTAACCTGCAAAGCTCACAATCTTGTCATTAACTCACTTATGGCCTTTAATTAAAAAAGCCATTAAATCTCGAATTTCTGATGGAGTCATTGTATATAAAAGACCTGGTGGCATCAAGGAAATCGCCAATTCTTCTCGACTGACAATATCTGTTTTTGCAACATAAATCACTTCTCCAGTTGGAGTGACATAGCCTTGTTTCATCCCCTCTCTTCCACTGATTAATCCCATAAAACTTTTACCATCTTTCGTTTGGATGGTTTGAGGCCTAAAATAGGGTGCCACTTCAGCATTTGGATTTAAAATGTGCTCTAGTAGCCATTTGCGTATTTGTCCTCCTTGTTGAGAGATGGTGGTTAGGTCTGGACCAATTTCCATACCTCTGCCATTCACAGCATGACAACTTGAGCATAAGGCCACTTTGGGGTGAAAAAATAACCTACGACCCTTTACAGTGCTTATCTTGCCTGGAGCCTTATCTAATATGGCTTTCCAAGCTGTTATGTCATTTGGAGCTGGCTTCGTGCCTAAATCTCTTTTACTTAAACCTAAAATACCTAAGCTTCTATCTACTTCTTCGGCTACTTTTTTATCTTTGTCATGCTTCAATGTGTTTAGTAAGTTGGAGTATTTATTTCCAAAGGCCATCAGCCCGGCAATAGCATCAGCTCTTATTTCCCCTGGTATACTTTTATCTTCAGCTATATCAGCTAATAAAAATGACTCACTTTCATTTTTTCGAATCACTAAAGACTGTACGAGTTCTTTTTTAATCAACATGGACTTATTTTTAGATAGCTGTTCAAGCTTTCCAAGCGTTAAATTTTTTGTATTAGGATTCATACTCTGTAGTGCTAAAGCTCTTATAGAAATAGGTTTTTCAAGATCAAGTACAAGCTTCATCATTGTTGTATCTACTGAGAACTCACCTTTAGTTGTTCCTTCAATATAACTAAGTGCTGCAACAACTGCTTGTAGAGATTTATGATTTAGGTCTTTTCTGTTTAATTGTTTTTCCAAATCTTTCTTATAGCGAACTAATTTTTCGTCAGCAATCCATTTGATTGCAACGAAACGCACATCCTCATTCGAATGTTCTAAGAGTTCTGGAATGATGTTTGAATTCTTATGAGGTGCATGGCGTTTCATAGCTATGGCGAAATGAGCCACTTTTAAGGGGCTACTATCTTTTAAATACTCAACTGCGTTTAGCGAGGTCGGATGGTCGACTAATGTTTGAATGGCTCTTGTACTCATGTAATGGTCTTGGCTATCAAGATTTTTATAAGCCTCTGCAATGGTGAAGGCTTTTTGTTCAGAACGCGGTTGTGGCTTTAATTGTATGGGCTTTTTAAATGACACTTTCCAAACACGACCTGCACCATGAACTGGGTAGGACAAGTTCACCCAATCGGTAAAGTAAAGTGATTTACCATCTGCAGAATAAGCAAAGTGAACGGGTCTAAAATTAACTGGTCCACTAATAAATTTTTGTCGAGTTGCTCGAATGGTTTCTCCCTCCACTTTAAGTGGATGTATATCAATTCTATTATCAGTCCATGATGCCGTCAGTAATTTATTAGGACCAAAAGAGGTCACGCCACAAGCGGCTTCTCCCAAAGCTCCAGCCATCGCTAATGTGGCAGGGTTGTCACCGTACCAAGTCACCAATGGGTGTCTGCCTGAACGGCCGTAGCGATATTCATAACCAAAATCTGCACCTTTAATAATATGTAACAATCTGTTTGGTGGAGTGCTACTTGGGTCATTATCTGTAGAAAATAAATTGCCCTTTAAATCGTATGCCATCCCGAATGCATTCCAATGACCGGTGGACTGTCTTATAAGGTTTGACCCATCCGTTTTGCACAAGTAGGTAGAACCTCCCTCCCCACCTCCAGAAAGCTTTACACCATCACTCCCGACAAAAGTATAATCTGCTCCTAAATTTTCACCAAACCCAAATGCTAAGTATTCTGGGTTAGCTGGGTCAATGGCCAAACCGCCAACTCCATTATGTGGATAGTCGCCTTTCGTTTCACATTTTACGATAATTTCAGGGTCTCCTTCTGCAGTAGCTTTATCCGCTGCATTTAAAAAACGACCGATATACCAACGGGTAGAAACATATAAATGCCCCTCTGCACTAAATAGAAGATCCGTACTGTGAATATGTCCTTCATAAAAAACCGACCTCTTGTCCGATAGCCCATCTCCATTGGTATCTTCAAAAACTAATATGCGGTCTGTCTTGGGCCCCTGATAATTATTTTTCCTTTTGTGAGTGTGATTTTCCTGAACGAAAACACGTCCATCTGGAGCGACGGCGATACCAATAGGTGTCACAATATCAGGTGATTTTGCAAACAATTTAACACTTTCAATATTCGGATGATGCAAATCAAGTTTTATGTCCTCAGCATAAAAAATGGAGGACATGAGAATGCTCAATAAAAATAGTTGAAATGATGTTTTATGCATGAGCGTTCCGAATAAAAGGTTATATAAATTTAATGATAACATTAAGGTAAAGCAATAGATGGCTTTCTAAGAATGGGTTCTATTTTTGATAAGTCTAAAGGTGGCACGTCATATTGACGACCTAGTTTAGCTAATTTTTGAATCATCTGTTTCATGATTTTTTGATACTCGATATTTTTTGATAAGTCCTTCAGTTCGTTTGGGTCTGCTTCCAGATCAAATAAGTTATAACCATCATTCTTATAAAAATTGATCAGTTTATAACGACCTGTTCTCACACCTTCATGAGGAGGCACATTGTGAATATTCGGATACTCATAGTAATGATAGTAAATGCCTTCTCTCCATTTTTCTTCAGAATTTTTAAGAAGTTTTTTAAGACTCGTTCCCTGCATTGTTTTAGGTGGTGTGACTCCCGCTATATCACAGAAAGTAGGTGCATAATCTATATTTTGAATCAGTTGTGTTTCTCGAGACCCTGGAGTCGTTTGGTTTGGCCAATGCATGATAAACGGCATTTTTAAAGATTCCTCAAACATCCAACGTTTATCGTACATACCATGTTCACCTAACAAAAAGCTTTGATCACTCGAGTAAACAATTACCGTGTTATCCATAAGGTCCTGCTTTTCTAAGTAGTCTAAAACTCTTCCTACATTTTCATCTATACTGTCGATACAACGTAAATAATCTTTAATGTAACGTTGATAGCGCCAACGTGTCATGTCTTTTCCCGAAAGATTAGCTTCAAACATTTTTTTGTTTTTAGGCTCATAAACCGTTAACCAAGCTTGCTTTTGCTCAGGTGTCATTCTATAAAGGTCAGGTAACTTTTGTGGGTTCATCGGATCGACATATTTTAACGAACGTGCTGATAAGAAGTTTCCTATCGTTGTTGTATTGGCTTTTATCGTTTCACTTCTATTGGCGTAATCATCAAATAGAGTTTCTGGTTCAGGAATCGTGACGTCATCATAATTATTTAAGTTTTTTATAGGAGGTGCCCAAGGCTCGTGAGGAGCTTTATGTTGGCACATCAATAAAAACGGTTTATTTTGATCTCGGTTTTCTAACCAATCAATAGAAAGGTCTGTTATCACATCAGTAACATAACCTTGATAGCGCCTTCCCCATTTTGCTGGTCGTAACTCAGAGCGGTCTCCTTCTTTATACAGATTTGGGTTATAATAGTTACCTTGATT
>JACLAC010015628.1_pt1 | contig 22340 bp, 18 predicted proteins | sample 8027881 | NCBI WGS metagenome assembly JACLAC01 (sample SAMN15725517, study PRJNA655200) | protist metagenome | isolation source: fluorescence activated cell sorting (FACS) single amplified genomes of... | place: Spain: Blaines Bay Microbial Observatory, Mediterranean Sea | collected 2016-01-19 | reverse complement strand
TTCTTAACCAAACAGCCCTCATTTCTCTTTTTTATTTAAAATTTAGTTGCAATTATTATTCAAATGGGCAAATTAAGTGAACAAATAAATAAAACGACAGCACAACGCACGCTTGGTAAATAAAATGCAAGGCTGACAAATAAAAAGATAAGTGAGGGTTTCATGTGTTCTGTTTTTGGAATTTTAGATATAAAATCTGATCCAGCGCCACTGCGCGATATTGCTTTAGAAATGTCAAAAAAGTTACGCCATAGAGGCCCTGATTGGTCAGGTATTTATTCTTCTGATCGTGCAATTCTTGCTCATGAGCGTTTAGCCATTGTAGGTTTAAACAGCGGCGCTCAACCGCTATATAGCCCTGATAAAAAATTAATTCTCGCAGTTAATGGTGAGATTTATAACCACCAAGAAATTCGCGCACGCTTAAAAAATAACTATAATTTTCAAACCGATTCTGATTGTGAAGTGATCCTTGCTTTATACCAAGAAAAAGGCACTGCTTTATTGGAAGACTTAAACGGTATTTTTGCTTTTGTCCTTTATGACGAAGAAAAAGACACCTACTTAATTGGGCGCGATCATATCGGCATTATCCCTCTGTACCAAGGTTATGATGATAAAGGCAATTTCTATATAGCTTCTGAAATGAAAGCTCTTGTGCCTGTATGTAATACCTTAAGCGAATTTCCCCCTGGCGCTTACTTATCAAGTGAAGATGAAAAGCCCCATCGCTATTATGTGCGTGATTGGAATGAATTTGCAGCGGTTCAAAATAACCCCACGAATAAAAAACAACTCGCCGATGCACTAGAAGCCGCAGTTAAGCGCCAATTAATGACAGATGTACCTTATGGCGTACTTTTGTCTGGCGGTTTAGATTCCTCTATCACCTCTGCTATTGCAAAACGCTTTGCAGCAATGCGTATTGAAGATAACGAAGAAACAGCAGCATGGTGGCCACAATTACACTCTTTTGCTATTGGTTTAGAAGGCGCACCTGATCTCAAAGCTGCCCGAGAAGTTGCCGATAAAATTGGCACTGTTCACCATGAAATGACCTACACCCTTCAAGAAGGGTTGGATGCCATTCGCGATGTTATCTACCACATTGAAACCTATGATGTGACTACCATACGCGCCTCGACCCCTATGTTTTTATTAGGCAGAAAAATAAAAGCGATGGGTATTAAAATGGTGCTTTCTGGTGAAGGGGCCGATGAGATCTTTGGGGGATATTTATATTTTCACAAAGCCCCAAATGCAAAAGAGTTTCATGAAGAAACTGTACGAAAACTGCTTGCACTTAATTTATTTGATTGCGCCCGTGCCAATAAATCTCTAGCCGCATGGGGCATTGAAGGACGTGTGCCTTTCTTAGATAAAGAATTTATTGATGTGGCAATGCGCTTAAACCCAGAAGATAAAATGTGTGGTAAAGGTAAAATGGAAAAACACATTTTACGTGAGTGCTTTGAGCACTATTTGCCAGACTCCATAGCATGGCGCCAAAAAGAGCAGTTTTCTGATGGGGTCGGTTATAACTGGATTGACACGCTAAAAGCCGTTGCAGAAGAAAAAATAACAGATGAGCAGCTATTAAACGCAAAAGAACGTTTTGCTTATAATACTCCAAGCACGAAAGAAGCTTACGCCTACCGTGAGATTTTTGAGCAGTTATTTCCACTGCCCTCAGCAGCAAAGTGTGTCCAAGGAGGACCTTCCATCGCTTGCTCAAGTGCCAAAGCCATTGAATGGGATGAAAGCTTTAAAAATGCAGCCGACCCATCAGGCCGTGCCGTTGCTGCTATTCATAATGATGCTTACCGTAACGATACCCTTAATCCTTGAGACAGCAGATACATTGGCGGCTCGAATTCACCCTGATCACATCGTTTATTGATGCGCACAGGGCAAGAATTGTTTGCCGCCTTCTTGCATCTTCAAGTATTTTGGGTATAGCGTTTATTACGAATGAAAACTTTTTATTTATATACTCAAAATAATAGTCTCGTTATAAACGAAAAAAATATTCAATGTTAAATAGCCAACTGCCATTTTCTCAAAGAATATTATTAACTTCTGAATGAAATAATTATTGAAAAACGAAATGGTATAAACATTATTTTTATAACAGTGTACAAAAAAACTAACCGCCTCTGTCAATAAGGCGGTTTTAGCTTTTATCGTTCCCAATAAGCTTCTTTTAAGCAATCTTCTTTTTCTGGTAAACCACGAGATAAACGCGGAGAATGTTGGGCTAACACTTCATAACTCACACGATTAGCATATTTACAAACCTGTGAAAATGAACTGTAAGTTAAAAAAGGATAAGAATGTTTGCTGGAATTAGGGACATTTTCACGATGAAAGCGGTTTGCAGACATATCATGAAGCACAGCAGATAATGCACCGTCTCCTGCGCCATTGGTGTTTTTGATCCGCTCAGGGCCTCCCATAAATGGGGCAATGTGTGAATAAGCACGCATTGGGGTATCACACTCTTTTTTACGCATTGGGCGGCTAAATTCATAACGGTTAAATTCAGCAATGGTGCCTGGCAATAAAGGCAAGCTCGTTTCTCGTTTTGCACTGTCTTCTGTATACCCTGCCATGTATAAACCAACAGGACCTGCAGTACAAAGTACAAGATCAACCCATTCCAAGGCTTTATCTGCCGCAAGTAAAGGATCTTTTTCCCCTGTTAAGGCTTCTGCTTCTTCCTCATTCATCGCAACAACGGTTACATGCTCAGAAAGAAAATCACGCCACCATTGGGGGTTTTGTTGGATCACGTATTTAGTGCCTAACGTCATGACGACAGGAACATCATATTTTCTCGCAAACTCAATTGCTTTCATTGTTGAAGCCGGCATTGGATCCCCTTCTTTACAACGAACAAGGTAGGCTGTTAACACCAAAGCAGATGCGTTTTCAAAAATATGTTCTGGAATAGACTCTGGTTGAAGCTGATTCATCAACCCTTCACTAATTGCAAAGGTTCTTTCACCGTCTTCAGCTATTAAGGCATAACAACGACCAATTGGTCCTTGAACAGGTTGTAAATAATTAAGATCCATTCGGCTCGATGTATTACATAAATAACGATATGAGTAGCTTCCAATACTAATATCTTGGCTCATCACACCTAATAAAATAGATTTATCATCCGCGAGAATAGAATAATTATGTAATGTATTACCTATTGTGCCTCCTGCAAATTCATGACTTATCATGCTATTTGTTTTTAGCTCTAGGTATAACGCTTCTGCATCCTTATCATCAATAACTAAAGAGTGCCCTTTACTTAACGCATATTTTTCAACGAATGCATCACTTACATTAGCTTCAATATCAACCAAAGTTTGATCAATACCAATCACATACGGACTTTTTAGTTTGCGTTGAACACTCTTTTGAACCAGTAATGGATCGCGTTCATGAACAGGGAAATAATGCTTTGATTTACGTTGGCCTGGAAATTTCATCGTTGATTTGATCAAGAAGTTGGCAGTGGGGAGAGATTCTACCACAGGTTTTTATGTGACATATATCTCTATTTAGATCTTGGCTTGAATTTGGAGGGTTTGAATTTAATTATTACGATTTTAAAGTATATAAAATCAAAAAAACGTGAAGATACAGGAAAGCTGAAAGTAAGTTCACCCCAACCACACAAACAAACGATGTGATAGGGGTAAATGAATGCAGCCAATGTATCTGCAACTTCAAGCAAGAAAGGTATTAGCAAATATTATAATGCCTATCCAACCTCTACTCCATTTCCACCCTCGTCACCTTCATCGAAATCAATTTCATCTGTAGCAAAACGAAGCCTTGCCTTCGTTAACAATATATCCTTAAGGCTGATATTTGGTGCGCGGGTTAATGATGCGGTCAATCCTAGATCTGAAAGATTTAAATAATAATAAGCCGCTACTGCATACCTCATCCAATCTGTTAACCCATTACTATCTAAAGCCGATAAAACAGGTGACCAAAGCTCGGCAAATTTCGCTTCAATTATCTTATTTTCTGCTCTGGAAGCCGCTAAAATATAAGCATGCCCACATAACTCGCCCATAAGTAAACTACTAGGATCTCGCTCCAAGATAGCTTTTTGATCATCTTCAGATTTCTCTGAAAAATTAACTGCCCCCCGCCTCCAAGCTTCCATATCGCGATCTATATCGGTAAATTTAAATCTAGCGTCTAATTGAGTCATCCATTGATTAAGTATTTGTTTTGAAACTTCAGAACAACCACTCAATATTTTAGAAGCATATACTACAAATTTCCTCGCTTGGAAATTTATTAATGAGCTCTGCTGTTTTGTTAGCATTTGATTAATATAATTAATTTCCCCCCTATGACCTATATAAGACCCATCCTCATACTCTATTTGTTGTATGGCCGCCCGCTCTTCTAAAATACTACGTACATTTGCAATTTGATTTTTTAACCATACTGGAATGTCTGGACCAAGTGCTTCAATTTTTTCCAACAATTCCCGTGCTGCAGCTGGTGGCATTCTAGATACGCTGGTGCCGCCATTAGAAATACACCCTCTAACCTCTTGAAATTTATTGTTATAATCATTATTCTCTAGCCTATTTGCAAAAGATAAAGCGGCTGCGGCTAATGCTTCAGCCGATGGTAATTCACCTTCTGTGGTTTGTGTTCCTTTACTTACGTTACTAACGCAAACAACTGAAACAGCGCCAGCACCACCAACAGCACCGGCTTCTTCTGAATGTTCGACTGGGGTTGAAGGTCTACCACTTTGTGTAGAGTTAACCATAAATAATGCGATCCTTTTTTATAATTATAAAAGAATAATATGCATTAAAATTTTGATTTATTTAAGATATATTTTAATTTCACCTACATTGAAAAATATAAAAAGCAAATAAAGCATTCACCCAATCACATGGCTAACGTTAAACAGAAAAACCATATAAACAACGCATGAAATTGAGTGAATCATATACCCTTCATCTTTGAAGTTGCAGATGTGTTGGCGGAGCGAATCACCCCAATCACATCGTTTATCTATGCTCATGGGGACTCATTTATTTGCCGTCTTCCTGCATCTTCAAGTATCTTGGGTATAAACATAAAAAAACTATCTGATGGAAAAAATAAACGCAGAAAATATATTCTGCCTCTTTAAAAATAACTGATATAAAAATTAAGAAAGCAAAGATTTACCAGTCTGAAGTGTGTTTTTCTATTAATGTTGACATCATATTAATATGTGCAGGATCATCATTTAAACATGGGATCAAATGAAAAGCCTCTCCCCCTGCGCGGATAAAAACCTCTTTACACTCTTTCGCTATTTCTTCTAAGGTTTCCAAGCAATCAACTGAAAAAGCAGGGGTGATAATATCTAGGCGTTTTACGCCACTTTTTGCAAGTTTCTCAATAGTATGATCTGTATAAGGTTGAAGCCAAGGCTCGCGTCCAAAACGAGATTGATAGGACATAGAAATGGCAACGTCTGTGCCTAGCTCTTTAATTAAGCCTTGTGTTGTCATCTCACAATGCTTTGCATAAGGATCGCCTTTTGCCACATAACGCTGAGGTATGCCGTGATAAGAGCAAAGTAGATGATCGGGCTGACCTTCTTTTTGCCAATGCGCTGTAATTGAACTCGCTAATGCTAATAAATAAGATTTTTCTTGATAATAATGCGAAATAAAACGAAAGGCTGGAATATTAACGTGCTTTTTCATTGCTTTTGCAAGTTTGTCAAATACCGCGGCAGTTGTTGTTCCTGAATATTGCGGATATAAAGGTAACACCAGTATTTTTTCACAGCCTCGCGCTTGTAAATCTTTAACCCCTTCATCAAGACTTGGAGTGCCATAGGTCATACCTAACCCTACAGGCAATCCAACTTCATTTTCAAGGGCTTGCTGCTGCCTACGGGAATACACCATCAGGGGGGATCCTTCTTTCATCCAAACACTTTGGTATAGTTTTGTTACTTTCGGTACCCGTACAGGTAAGATCACACCGTGTAGTAAGGGGCACCATAACCAGCGCGTTAGATCCACCACGCGTTTATCATGTAAAAATTCACTTAAAAAAGCTTTCACCGCTTTTGGATCTGCCGCATTTGGCGTACCTAAATTAACGAGTAATATTCCAATACTCGCTTTTTCTTTTTTATTTATTAAAGTGACGTCTTCCATTTTACTGCACACTTCCTGTTTTTGTTATGGGTAACTTATTATTTTACAATAACATTGAACAGGAATAGAAATAAGCCAAAGAACAAAGACTCTCCCCCTTTTACACTATAAAAAAACAGAACATACAAATAACACAGGCGAGATCAAATTTATTAAAATACACGTCAGTAAATATCACTGCGATAACTTAAATTGTGATCGGGTGCGGCTCTTTTTCAGGAAGGTGATGAAAGGGAGTAAATGCTGCCAACACACCGGCAATTTCAAGGATCGCAACTATATATACCCAATAAACTTGAAGATGCAGGAAGGCGGCAAGTTCATTAATCCCCATGAGCATAGATAAACGATGTGATTGGGGTGAATGAACGCGGCCAACGCATCTGCAAGTTCAAGGATGAAGGGTATATTCAAGATACTTGAAATTGCAGAAAGGCAGCAAGTGAGTTCATCCCTTTCGCATAGATAACGGTGTGATGAGGGTGAATGAGAAAATCCGCGCATCTGCAATTTCAAGTTTGACGGATGTAGGCTTACTTTCCTAATGCTTCTTTATAATGCATGCGACACACCGATTCATATTTATCATCACCGCCAATAACAATCTGCTCTCCATCTGCTACTGCATGACCATTAATATCGGTGCGGATCACCCTATTTGCTTTACGACCACAATGACAAACTGTTTTTAATTCAACCAGTTTATCTGCCCATGCTAATAAATGTTTTGATCCTTCAAAGAGCTCTCCTCGAAAATCAGTACGCAGCCCATAACATAAAACTGGAATGTGCAATTTATCAACCACTTCTGTAATTTGATACACTTGCTCTTGAGTTAAAAATTGTGATTCATCAATTAAAACACAATCTACTTTTTTCTCATGATGAATAATGGATACTGAAATGTAAATGTCATCATTTTGATCATAAAGCTCTGCATCTGCATATAAGCCTATCCGTGATGTCACTTTACCCACTTGATAGCGATCATCCATCGCCGCAGTATATATTAAAGGGTTCATCCCTCTTTCTTGGTAATTAAATGATGATTGTAAAAGAGTGGTCGATTTACCTGCATTCATTGCAGAATAATAAAAATACAACTGTGCCATAGATCCCCCAGTAAAAAGCGAGCGCATATTAACACAATCACTTAATTCAGATACAAAAAGACCGCAGACAATGATTTTATTCAAAACAAAGCAGCGGTCTTTTATCACTTTTTATGTGCTAGTTAGCACAGAGGATCAGATAACTTGATATTCTTTTTTACTCATCCACTTAAAGCCTAAACAAATAAAAGTGAAAATAATAAAACCTGCCAATAATGCCAAAGTTAAAGATTGGGTATACCCTAAAACAATAAACGAAATAGCAGCAATCAATGCACCTGCAAATGCATAAGGCAGTTGGGTTGTTACATGATCGATATGATCGCAGCGCGCACCCGTTGCTGATAAAATAGTTGTATCAGAAATAGGCGAGCAATGATCGCCAAAAACAGCGCCAGCTAATACCGCAGATAACATAGGTAGTATTAATGCTATTTCAGAGGCCGCAGCAAGATCCCCAGCTATTGGTAACATAATGCCAAAAGTCCCCCACGAGGTTCCGGTTGAAAATGCCATTGCAGCTGATAAAACAAAAAGCAATACAGGCAATAATTCAGCCGGTAAATTACCTTGCAGCTGACTAGAAAGAAAAGCGCCCGTTGCCATATCTCCAATAACACTGCCAATAGACCATGCAAAGAATAAAATAAATACCGCACCAAACATAGATTTAGCACCAATATAAAGGGTTAGTGCTATTTTTTTAGGTGCTATTTTTTGTCTAAAGACAGTAAATAATGCTGAAACCAGCCCCATTGCACTGCCGTATAATAAAGATGTGCCTACATTTGTATTTTCAAACGCACCCAGCAAGGAAAAGGTATTTCCTGTGGCTAATAATGCTTGGTAACCGGAAAATACCATCCAAGATATTGTTGATATGATTAAAATTAAAATAGGTAGAATTAAATCACTCACATGCCCTTGCTGACTATCTTCAATACCGAGTTCATCTTCCATTGCGTTCGAATTATGTGCTTCATTATTTGATGTTTTATTTTCCGCTAACATCTCATGATGCTTCATCGGGCCAATATCTAATTGAAACCAAACAACAGCAAACACCATAAATAGCGTAAATAACGCATAGAAATTCATCGGGATCATATAAGCAAAAGCAATCAAAGGGCTATATTCAGTGATCCCATGAGAAACTAAGATCCCCCCGATCACGGTGATTATATATGCGCCCCAACTTGAAGCAGGCATTAATACACACATAGGTGCGGCGGTTGAATCTAATAAATACGCAAGTTTTGGACGAGATACATTAAATCTATCCGTTACAGGTCGGCTAATAGCCCCCACCGCTAAACTATTAAAATAATCATCAACGAATATAAATATACCGAGGAAAAACGCCAACAAGGTTGAACCTCGTTTATTTTTAACCCGCGTTTGTGCCCATTTAGCAAATGCATTCGCTCCGCCAGATAAACTCAGCAGAGCTGTCATCATGCCTAAGAAAATGAGAAAAAAAACAATACTTAAATTATGTGTTTCAAAACCTGTTCCATTCCACACCAAGCCTGTTATAAGTTGTTTTAAATAAATAAAACTGCTTGTTAATGAAAAATCGTTTAATAACAAAGCACCGGATATAATACCCACACCAAGGGATACTAAAACGCGCCTTGTTATAACGGCTAAAAACAACGCAAACAATGCGGGAAATAAGGATAAAAATGAAGATGAATAATCAATTAATTCCATGATCTCTATATCAACCTAAAGGTTGGAGATCTACTGCAGAAATGAAAATCCGAGGTGTTATCTTTTCGGGTTAAGCATTTACGGTACTGCAGTAGCGCTCCATAGTTATGACTATGGCAGTGTTATTTCTATTCGAACATAACCCCAGTAGAATAGTGTGATAAGCTATTTCTACTTCGGCATTGTTTCCTTTTTCTCGCTCTCTCTGGCATCACCCTAAAGCGAAATAATAATAAACAATGCGCCTCTACTTACATTAAGCTTTGATATTCTATCCCGAATCATTCACTTTTCAATCAATTTTTGTCTTTTTTTCAACCAATTTTACACTGAACAAAAGACACCCTGATAAATGACTAAAAAAACAACAGCAAAACTGTTATTCCAAATAAAGAATATCCCTTCCTTATTTACATTTAGAAATAAATAACAGAAGACAATTATCAATATTTTGGATTGTACAATGGACATCCGTTTTCATTTTTGTCGTTAAGCAGATCAGAAATATTCAATTAGAATTCAAAAACTGCAACAATTTACTTAAATTTTAAGATTCACTATATTTACAATCAAGCGCACGTTTTTCGCCCAATAATCTCTTATGCCAAGTGATAAGTTGCATTTATACTTCTCTTTTTTATTTGCACTTTTAATAAAATCTATATTTAATTATTAAGAATTTTATATTTAAACTTGCAAAGAGTATTTTAAACTTGTTACTCTTTGCCCTGAAAATTAATTTATAATACAAAAAACAGGGTAAGCATAATGTCTGACGCATTAAAAATTTTGTTAAATCTACGCAGTCTTCGTGCAGTTTCTCGCGAACTCTCATTAGAACAACTACAAGAAGCTTTAGATAAGTTTACAACGGTAGTTAATGAGCGTGCCGCTGATGAAGCAGAGCTTGTTGCAGCAGAACAAGAGCGCATGGAAAAATTATCTAAATATAGAGAAATGCTAATTAAAGATGGAATTGATCCAGAAGAGTTAATGGCAACACTTGGTGCTGTAAAACCTAAATCAAAGCGTGCAACAAGACCGGCTAAATACAAGTATATGGATGTCGATGGTTTAGAAAAAACATGGACAGGCCAAGGTAGAACACCTAAAGCAATTAAAGATCTACTTGATTCAGGTAAAAAATCAATGGATGATTTTCTGATCTAATTGATTCTTTTTATCTTCTTTTTTGCCAATGCAAAAAATAGAAAACGGGAGTATTTACTCCCGTTTATTTTTATACAGCCCACTCTTTATTTTTTCAAAAACATTAACAAAAAATGTGCTTAAATATATTTTTTATCCACAAATCAATCTTCTTTTTCTTTCAAAAAAGTAAATTAACCTGATTTAATTTTATCGGCTAAATGACTCACAGCCAACGCGAAATAGTGAGACCGGTTCCATTTCATTAAGCTCTGATAGTTTCCATAAACTAAATAACTACGCCCTTTTTCATCGTCCGGTTGAATTAACCAAGCTTTAATATCCACTTGGGGTAAATCCGTACCTGACATTCTTCTTATCCCTAATTGCTGCCATTCTAATAATGATTTCGCTTTATCTTGGCTTAAACCTGTTAATTTAGTATCTATGTTTTTAGGAATTTGTACTTGTCTGCCCCAAGTATATTTATCATCCCATCCCGCTTTATTCAGATAATTAGCAGAAGAGGCAAATACATCCGCCTTTGTTTGCCAAATATCTTTTTTACCGTCGTTATTTCCATCCGCGGCATAAGCAACAAAAGAGCTTGGCATAAATTGGCACTGCCCCATCGCACCGGCCCATGAACCTTTCATATCAGCCGGTTTAATATGCCCTTGCTTTAAAATCTCTAACGCTGAAAAAACTTGTCCTCGAAAAAAGGTTTCTCGCCTTCCATCATAAGCGAGTGTTGATAAGGCCTCGATAACGTTATAGTTTCCCATTAAACTGCCAAAATTACTTTCAACGCCCCACAAAGCCACTATAAAATGCGGCTGAACCCCATAAGCACTCGCGATACGCATGAGATCGTCTTTATTTTCGTTAAATAGTTTACGGGATTTATTCACTTTCCAATCAGGTACAGCGCGGGGTATGTATTCGTCAAGTGTGAGCCGTTTTTCTGGTTGATTACGATCAGCTTTAACCGCTCTTGCACGGTATTTAATATTATTAAATGCCTCATCTAATAAAGCAGGAGCAAATCCTTTTTCAATTCCCTCTTTTTTAATACCTACTACGTATTCTTCAAATGATGGTTTTTCAGCAAATAATGATACTGAAAACGTCAATGTAGACCCGATTAAAACTGATTTGATTACTTTATCCATGTTGTGCCTTTATAATTTCGTGTTTTTATCTCTAATGTATTGAAGCTCTATATCTAACCTCGGGGGCATTTGCAAAAAATACCCCGCTGACAACAAAGATCCTTTTACTTTATCAATATTCACACTTGCCAATTTTTCACGCTTATCCAAATCCATCACCATGACAAATTGTGGCTTACCAAATACATTTAATAAAGCTGTTGGCACATCTTCAAAGCTATCCTTTTTATTAATATATAGATATGTTGAATTCTTTTTTGTGCTTTTATAAATTGCGCAAAACATAAAACACGACTCCCTATGGAATTGAGCAATGCCTACTAAAAAAGACATGCTGATTAAAAAAACACCAGTTAAATCCAAAAAAACGGAGCCTATACCCTTAATCCTTGCTGCTTTATCATCATACATATACCATGCAACTCACGGTATGATAATGCGCGAAACATCTCAATTTCTCTATGTGTAATAAGAAAAATTGCGTAATTACATTTTAATGCAAAATGCTGCCTGACTTATTGTATAAACTTACTTTAAACCATGTAATCTCATTGATTAACAAAAATAAGTGCCAGCTGGATATAACCAATGACGAAGAAAATAGAACTCAAAGGCGGTTCATTCACCCTATCAGTACTCCACCTACTTGATAATGATTTAGACACAGCAGCTACTTTTCTCTCTGAAAAAGTTAAACAAGCCCCAGCCTTCTTCGAAAGCGCTCCTTTAGTCATTGATATCTCTCATCTTGAGAAAGAAATAGATTTTCAAAAACTAAAAAGTGTTATAGATAATGCAGGCATGCTCGTTGTCGGTGTTTCTGGGTGTAAAACCTATGAAATACGTCAAAAGGTCAAAAAAGCGGGTTTAGCCGTGCTAAGTGCAGCGAAACAACCACAAATTGATACAAAAAAATCGTTAAATAAAGACGAAGTCACAGTATCAAACGAGAATAAAGGGCACTCTTCACTCAGTAAAAATATTAACGTTTCTACAACAAAAACAACAAGCAGAGACAAGGATACTCTCGCCCCTGAATCTGAACCAAGTTTGAAAATAGACGTTCCGATCCTTGCTAAAGTAGAAAATACGCCTAGGCTACCTTCAAAAATTGTTTCAACTCCGGTTAGATCTGGTCAACAAATATATGCAAAAGATACAGATTTGATCATATTAGGTAATGTAAGCCAAGGTGCAGAAATTATTGCCGATGGTTGTATTCATGTTTATGGTGTTTTACGCGGTCGTGCTATTGCAGGGGCAAATGGAAACAATGATGCTTATATTTTCTGCCATAACCTACAGCCTGAATTAATTTCAGTTGCTGGGCATTATTGGCTTAGTGATGCCATTCCAGAAAAATATATCTCACGTGCTGTGAAGATTTCATTAGATAATGACTCACTCAACATTGACAACCTCACACTCTAACTATCCTAAGGATTGAGGAATGACACGAATTATTGTTATTACTTCAGGTAAAGGCGGCGTCGGCAAAACCACTTCAAGTGCAGCGATTGCTACTGGGCTATCACAAGCAGGCAAAAAAACAGTTGTAATTGACTTTGATATTGGCTTAAGAAATTTAGATCTTATCATGGGTTGTGAACGCCGCGTTGTCTTCGACTTTGTTAACGTTATTAATGGCGAAGCAAAGCTTGGACAAGCATTAATCAAAGATAAGCGGGTAGAAAACCTTTACGTACTTCCTGCATCGCAAACACGTGATAAAGATGCACTCACGCGCGAAGGCGTTGGCGCAGTAATGGATGAGCTGAAACAAATGGGATTTGATTTCATCATCTGTGACTCACCAGCAGGAATTGAAGCCGGTGCATTGATGGCGCTTTATTTTGCAGATGAAGCCATTGTTACGACTAACCCTGAAGTATCATCAGTTCGTGATTCAGATAGGATCCTTGGCATTCTAGATTCAAAATCACGTCGCGCTGAAAATGGCGAAGAGCCTGTAAAAACACACCTACTTTTGACTCGTTATAACCCCAAACGTGTTACACGAGGCGAAATGTTAAGTGTCGCTGATGTAGAGGAAATTTTACGCATTCCACTTCTAAGCGTTATTCCTGAGTGCCCTTCTGTTCTTCACGCATCGAACAGCGGGGAACCTGTGATCCTTGATGGTGAATCGAATGCAGGTAAAGCTTATCAAGATGCTATTAACCGCTTATTAGGAATAGAGTGCCCATTCCGCTTCTTAGATGAAGAGAAAAAAGGAATTCTAAAAAGACTATTTGGAGGATAAGTGAATGGCATTGCTCGAGTTTTTCCTTTCTAGGAAGAAAAAGTCTGCAAACAAAGCAAAAGAGAGGCTTCAAATTATTGTAGCTGAGCGAAGAAATGCAGACAGCTCGGATCCTTCTTACTTGCCACAACTTAAACGTGACATTTTGCAAGTAATTCGAAATTATGTTGATATTTCTCCAGAGCAAGTGTCAGTATCACTTGAACAACGTGATGATGATCTTTCTGTTCTAGAATTAAATGTCACCTTGCCTGACGACGATATAAAATAAAAAAAAGACCAGTCCTCGACTGGTCTTTTTTATATCTATACCCTTCATCCTTAAAACGGCAGATACCTTGGCGGTTCGAATTCGCCCTCATCAGATCGTTTATTTATGCTTATATACCCAATAAACTTTAATATGCAGGAAGGCGGCAAATAAATGAGTCCCCATGAGCATAGATAAACGATGTGATTGGGGTAAATGAACGCAGCCAACACACCTGCAACTTCAAGGATGAAGGGTATAGAGTAAGAATTATTTGCCAACTTCCTGCATCTTCCGGTCTACAAGGAATAGATTTACTGTAATTGCTTTAATTTTTCGAGCACAGGCAAAAGACGCGCTTCACTGTATTGATATCGCCAACCTTGAAATAGATCAGGCTGTTTATTTTGATCTTCATCTTTAATCCATAACCATTTCAATACATTATGAATTTGTTTTCTAGATGCTATAAATTCAGAAACCAAGCCTAACTCTTCTGCAACCTGATTAATTACCGCTTTTATCTCTTTCATTCCAAGCTTGTAATTTGGCATATCAACTAAACGCTCTATCGTTTCAGGATACAAATGGGGGTCCATTTTATCGACTTCCGTCAGCATTTTGATCATTTTCAAACCATGACGTTCTATTTCAAATCGATCAAATCCTTCTTTTGCCATTTTATCTAACGAGCGAATATTAAAACGGGCTATTTTCCAAATATGTAAATCTTTCACCACAAAATTTAATGCTAAATCTCGTCGCTGCGCTTCTCTTAAACGCCATGCGGCTAATTTTTTTAATACAGCCAATTGCTTTCGGTTTAATTGCCATGCGTTATTCACATCAAGATATACGATATTAGGATCAGGTCGTTTACCTCGTTTTGTGAGCATTAGTTGGCATTCGTGCGTTAATGCATCTTGCCAACCGGCTGCTTTGATTTTTTCGTTTAATAATGTATACAGAGGGTATAAGTAATACACATCGGCGGCGGCATATGTTAATTGTTTTTGTGTTAAAGGACGCGCGCACCAATCCGTTCTTGCCTCACCTTTATCTAACGCGACACCAATATATTGGTCCACTAATGCCGCAAACCCTGTTGATAAACCATGGCCTAAAAATGCTGCCATGATTTGTGTGTCTATCATAGGTGTGGGCATAATTCCTGAGCTGTGGTAAAAAACCTCAAGATCTTCACTGCAAGCGTGCAGCACTTTTAATACAGCTTGATCAGTTAACACATCCCAAAACGGGGTGAGATCTTCCAAATAAAGTGGGTCAATCAAATAAACCGTTTCACCAAAATAAACCTGTATTAAGCCCAATTTTGGGTATAAGGTGCGCGTTCTAACAAATTCGGTATCCAACATCAATACCGATGCTTTTCGGCTTTTGTTGCATATTTCTTCAAGTTGGGATTGTTCTACTATTAATTCAAAATTCACATTCATTCTCATCATTTTTGTTATCAGAGAAAGGCAAATTCCCAATCCCGATAAAACAAAGATGCTGGCATAAGCCAGCACAATTTTATTTACATTATCATGGTTTAAGCCATAACATTTAACAAGCTATCCAGTTCATCTTTGAGGATGAATTAATTTGCCGCCTTCCTGCATCTTCAAGTTTATTCGGTATCTATCAGGCTTCGATATCTTCAGCTATTTTATCGTTATGCTGTATTTTCGGCTCTTCTCGTAAAGCACGACGTAAAATCTTACCTATGTTCGTTTTCGGCAATGTCTCTCTGAATTCTATGATTTTAGGGATTTTATAAGCCGTTAAATATTCACGGCAATGCAGCAATAATTCTTCTTTAGTAAGTGTAGCGTCGCGCTTGATAATACACACTTTAACAATCGCCCCCGTCACATCATGGGGCTCACCCACAGCAGCAACTTCAAGCACCTTGTGATGTAAAGCAATAACATCTTCAATCTCATTAGGGTAAACATTAAACCCTGACACTAAAATAACGTCTTTTTTGCGATCAACAAGATGCAAGAATCCTTTTTCAAAACGGACAATATCACCTGTAGATAACCAGCCGTCTTCAGTTAAAACCTCGCTTGTGGCTTCTGGGCGTTGCCAATAACCTTGCATCACTTGCGGCCCTTTAACTTGCAGCTCACCAATGCAATCCATTGGCAGAACATGCCCGTCGTTATCAACAATTCTGATATCCGTTGAAGGGACAGGCAAACCAATAGAGCCATTATATTCCTTTAAATCATAAGGATAAGATGCAACTAAGGGGGAGCATTCCGTTAAACCATAGCCTTCGAAAATCGTTTTCCCCGTCAAGGCTTGCCATTTTGTTGCAATGGATTGTTGAACCGCCATTCCCCCACCAACGGTTAATTTTAAGTGTGAGAAATTTAATTTTTTAAAATCACCATTATTTAATAAGGCATTAAATAAGGTATTCACGCCTGTTAAAGTAGTGAAGGGATAATTCTTAAGATCTTTTACAAAAGCGGGAATATCTCGAGGGTTAGTTATCAATAAATTTTGACCACCCAGCGCTACAAAAAGTAAGCAATTAACCGTTAAAGCAAAAATATGGTAAAGCGGCAATGCCGTTACAACCATTTCACGTCCTTCATTCAATACAGGACCGTACATGGCTTTTGCTTGCATCATATTCGCTAACACATTCCCATGTGTTAATACCGCTCCTTTTGCAACGCCGGTTGTTCCTCCCGTATATTGTAAAAAAGATACATCATCATGATTTATAATTGGTTTTATATACTGATGTTGAGAACCTTTTTGCAATACCACTCGCATTGAAGTGGCGTTTGGCAAATTATAATTAGGAACCATTTTCTTTATGTATTTAACCACAAAATTAACAATTGACCCTTTAGGTCTTGCCAGTTGATCTCCAAGATTTGTCAAAATCACATGTTGTATTTGTGTGTTTTTAATTACTTTTTCTAAGGTATGGGCAAAATTTGAAACAATAACAATGGCGTTTGCCCCAGCATCATTTAGCTGGTGCTCTAATTCTCTTGGAGTATAAAGCGGATTAACATTAACAACCACGCAACCTGCCCGCAAAATACCAAATAAAGCAATAGGATATTGCAATAAATTAGGCATCATAATAGCAACCCGATCGCCTTTTTTTAATCCTAATTCATTTTGGAGATAAGCAGAAAAAGCACGGCTTCGTTCTTCTAATTTACGAAATGTCATGGCTTGCCCCATATTAATAAAGGCAACTTGATCCGCATATTTATGTACCGATCTTTCAAACATATCAACTAAGGTTTCTGATGTATCATTTATTATTTCTGCTGGAACATCATATGGATAACGATTAAGCCAAGCTTTATTCACTTACATTCTCCTCTTGGATCAAAAGCGGCAATCCACTAAACATAAAACACCGAACGCAATTAAAGCCGCCACAGTATTAATTTTAAATTTGAACGCCAATTATCAAAAAAACAAAAACTACCCATATATTTGCCTTACTCGTTAAAGTGGCATCTTTAAACTTTCTGGATATACCCTTCATCCTTAAAACCGCAGATGTGTTGGCAGCTCAAATTCACCTATACCCAATAAACTTGAAGATGCAAAAAAGCGGCAAGTGAATGAGTCACCATACGCATAGATTAAACGATGTGATCGGGACAAATAAGCACTGGCAACGCATCTGCAATTTCAAGTCTTTTGGGTATAAAACGGATCAAACACAATCTTGCTTTATATCAAGGTCGCGAAGCCTATCATAGAGGAAGGGACGAAAGTGGTACGAGCAGTTAATACAGATGGAACAAATGCCTCATCTTAATAATACTCAATTGCTAAATTGAATAAAAAATCACAAAAAAATACTATTAAAAAAGCAATATATACCCAATAAACTTGAAGATGCAGGAAGGCGGCAAGTAAATTCGCGCTGCCAACACATCTGCAACTTCAAGGATGAAGGGTATAAATGCATACAAAATTTTACAACGTCTACTCTTTTCCCGGTAGTTTTTTCCACGTGACAGTATCGCGTAAATAAACAGGAGTTGCGTTTTCTGCACTTAAAAGCTCACCTCTTTGGTAGGCAAACTGTGCAAGCACCAACATATCTTCCGCTTCTGGGTATAACACTTTGCTAAGCTGCAATTTAGATAAAGGCGTGCGCGCTTCTAGCTCCTTTGCTAAAACAGGGTAAGCTTCCCATCCTGTACCAGCACACGTCCAATTAATTACTGCATTTTCTAGCATTAATTTTTCCGGTGATATTACACTTTCTTGTTGCCAAAGCGCCCAATCCCCGTCCTCTTTACGCTGGTATGCCCCAAAATAAATTTCATTCATGCGCGCATCAATTGCGCTTAATACATGTGTTGCTTGCTCTTTTCTATATACTTGCTGCGCCATTGCAGCTAGGGTCGAAACCCCCAGCATGGGAAGATCTGCGCCAAACGCCAAACCTTGGGCCACACCAATACCAATTCTCACCCCCGTAAAACTACCAGGACCTTGACCAAAAGCAAGCCCATCTAATTGCTGTAAGTTCAAACCTGCTTCAGCTAATACGCTATCCACTAAGGGTAAAATACGGGTTGTGTGTTCACGGGGTACGCTTTCACACCGAGAAATCACCTGCTTGCCAATACACAAGGCAACAGAGCAATTTTCAGTCGCGGTATCGACTGCAAGAAGTTTAATTGTCATGGTTTTCCTCTAATGTAGCATCATCACTGGCTACATCTCTTTCCTCTTTATTTACAGTTGCAAGAAAATCAGAAACTTTTGTTAAATCGCGGGTTCGCGGAATAGCAGGTAAACTCTGCAAAAAAATATGTCCATAGGGGCGATTAACCAAACGGTTATCGCAAATGATTAATGCGCCTTGATCCCTTGCATCTCTTATCAAACGCCCTATCCCTTGCTTTAACGTTATGACAGCATCCGGTATTTGTACTTGGTAGAAAGGATCGCCTCCTTGCAATTTGCAATCTTCAATACGTGCTTTTAATAAAGGATCGTCAGGGGAGCTAAAGGGCAATTTGTCGATAATAACACAACTTAATACCTGCCCTCTCACATCTATTCCTTCCCAAAATGCACTGGTTGCAATCAAAAGTGCATTGCCCCGCTCAATAAATTCTGCAAGTAACTTTTGTTTTGACATCTCCCCTTGCACTAATACGGGCAGCTCTAAGCTCGCTCTAAATTCAGTTGAGAGTTCACGTACCATTTTATGGGAAGTGCAAAGAAAAAAGCAGCGCCCCTTATTTTGCTCAATAACAGGTTGAACTAAAGCGGCAAGTTTTTTTGCAAGATTGCCGTCTTTTAATTCAGGTAAATAACGAGGCACACATAAAATAGCCTGTTTTTGATAATCAAAGGGGCTTTGCAAGCTAAATTGCTCTTTAGGTATTAAGCCTAAACGCTGGCTAAAATGACTAAAATCATCATTTACTGCAAGAGTTGCTGAGGTAAAAATCCATGTGCCTTTTTGATTTTCTATCTGCTCTTTAAATTTATCAGCAACGGATAAAGGCGTAATATTCAAACTAAAATGTAAGCGCGTACATTCATACCAATACGAATATCCACCAATACTTGTATCTTGCACTCGTTTTAATTTGGCTTTTATAAGGTGTGTTCTTTCAAATGCGGCATCTAATAATGCACTTCGCCCAAGAGACAATTTCATTACTTCATGTGCAAGCGCTAAGCCATCACATAAGCGTGTCATTTCGCGTTCAATAGCTGGTTTTTTGCTCATTTCACGCCAATTACCACGAAATCCAGGCTCACCTAAGGCTAACCGCAGATCAGAAACCGTACGAGATAAATGACCCGCTACTTTTTCAAGTTGTTTTGTATCTCGTAATTCAGTGCGATAAGCAATATCAATGTCTTTTGCAAGCGCTTGTAGTTCGCGACTCGACACGCTTTGCCCAAAATATTGACTCGCAATATCAGGCAATTGATGTGCTTCATCAAAAATAAAGACGTCAGCCTCAGGAATTAATTCACCAAACCCTATTTCTTTAATCGCACAATCAGCTAAAAACAAATGGTGATTTACCACCACAAGATCTGCATCCATCGCCCGTTTACGGGCTTTTACCACAAAACATTCATCATAACTTGGGCAATCTTTACCTAAACACGTGTCATTGGTTGAGATAATACTTGGGATAATTGCGCTGTCTTCTGGTAAATCATCACATTCGGCTAAATCACCGGTTATGGTTACACCTGACCATGTGCGCACTTTAACCAATTGAGCTAAAAATAAAGGATCTATATTGCCGTTATGGCAATCAATCAGCTGGATGTTTAAACGCTCAGAACACAAATAATTTGAACGTCCTTTTAATAGAGCCACACGCCCCGTAAAACCAAGCGCATCCATCATCAAAGGTAAATCACGATGAAAAAGCTGCTCTTGTAAATTTTTTGAACCTGTACTGATAATGGTTTTTTTGCCACTTAATAAAGCAGGCACAAGGTAGGCGTAGGTTTTTCCTGTCCCAGTTCCAGCTTCAACAATCAATTGCATTTCATTTTCTATTGCACGTTCAACAGCCAGCGCCATTTCGGTTTGAGATGCTCGGGGAGTAAAGTTTGTTAACGCTTTACTCAGCGCCCCTTTTTTTGAAAAAGCTTGTTTTGAAAAAGCTTGAGATATCATGATATTCACTATAAAAAATGGATAAACCTTACCCTTTACCTCTGCATTATATATAAAAGGTTATACTCTTCATCCTTGAAACGGCAGATGCGTTGACGGTTCGAATTCACCTTGATCGCATAATTTATCTATGCTCATAGATAAATTATGCGATCAAGGTGAATGGACGCAGCCAACGCATCTTCATCTTCAAGGATGAAGGGTATACCTCACGCATAACCTTTTACTAAGATGAGATTTCTCTGATGGAAAGAAAAACCCTCCTGACCGATTGCCCTGACGCCCAAGGTCTTATAGCAAAAATCACGAATATTTGTTACAAGCATCAACTCAATATCATCACGAATAACGAATATGTTGATCACACAACAGGTCAGTTTTTTATGCGTACTGAACTTGACGGCATTTTCAATGATCACACTTTTCTCACTGATATTGACCTTGCTCTGCCCAAAGGCAGTCGTCGATCCCTCGTTAGTGCTTCACGCCGTAAGCAGATCGTTATTTTAGTAACTAAAGAATCCCATTGTTTAGGGGATATTTTAATGAAAGCGTATGATGGCTCGTTAGAGGTTGATATTAAAGCGGTAATAAGTAACCACAACACACTTGCAGATCTTACTGAAAAATTTGATATCCCTTTTCATTACATCAGCCATGAAAACATGGAACGCGAGCAGCATGAGCAAAAAATCATCGAACATATCAGCTCTTACGCCCCTGATTATATTGTGTTAGCTAAATTTATGCGGGTATTAACTCCTGCGTTTGTTGAGCGTTATCCGCATAAAATCATTAATATTCATCACAGCTTTTTACCGGCTTTTATTGGAGCGCGCCCTTATCACCAAGCTTATACACGCGGGGTTAAGATAATTGGCGCAACCGCACATTTTGTAACCAACGATCTAGATGAAGGTCCTATCATTGATCAAAACATAAAACATGTTGATCATACTTTTAGCGCTGAAGATATGGTTAAAGCAGGACGAGATGTAGAAAAAACAGTATTAAGCCATGCGTTAAGTTTGGTGTTAGATGACAAAGTCTGCGTTTATGGTAATAAAACGGTTATTTTGTAAATCTTATTAAAAATACAGGCTTTCTCCTTGAGATTGCAAAAAGGCGGCGAACAATTCTTACCCTATGCGCATAGAGATACGATGTGATTTAAGGTGAATTCGAGCCGCCAATACACCTGCATCTGCAGCGTCAAGTTTGACGGGTATAAGGTTTGTTGCTACAGATCCGTTTTATGAAACATGTTCTTCTGAATCAATCACTTTTTTCAAAGAAACAGGGTGCAGTTTAACGCACACATTTTTGTATTTAAAAGCAACGGTGGGGTTTGCAAGCCTTTCCCCCTCACCTGAGGGTGAGCTCATTTTTATGCTGATCCCTTTTTCTTTTAAATGTTGCCAATTTTTTTCTAATTGAGGAAAAACACAAAACACCTCTTGTAAAAAAGCGTCTGGTGTTTTTGCAGATGATGGAATAACCCACTCAACGTGCTCCCATCCTTGTTCGGGATAGTTTTTTTCACTCGGATACGGCAATTCAACACATTCAATTTCCCATTTACCTAAAAGAAGCTTTTGATCCAATTTAACAATCACAATCGGCCGCCCATTAATCACATTGTCTGAAATAAGCGTGCCTTTTTTTTGCAACCCTTGCTGTAAACGACGTGCTAAATCAAGATTATTAACCCGTAACGCAATATGATCGGCGACAAAGCCTGATAAATCTATTTCCAATAAACCCAGTAAATCCGCTATTTTTTGATAAAACCGTTCTAGATCTTTCTCAAGCACATC
>JACLAC010026531.1_pt1 | contig 22350 bp, 22 predicted proteins | sample 8027881 | NCBI WGS metagenome assembly JACLAC01 (sample SAMN15725517, study PRJNA655200) | protist metagenome | isolation source: fluorescence activated cell sorting (FACS) single amplified genomes of... | place: Spain: Blaines Bay Microbial Observatory, Mediterranean Sea | collected 2016-01-19 | reverse complement strand
GAGTTTTTTGACAAGAAGGTGGTATTTTCAGGGGTTGGCAAGATGATTGTATCAGAAATAACTTCAGATAAAAAGACAAAAAATAATTAATCAAAGGAGATATTAACAATGAATAAATCAATAAATAAAGTAAACAGTTATAAATCAGTAGAAAAGGCAGGGAAGTACAGCCTGTTAACAAATAGCGTCCTTACAGTATGTATGGTAACTGCACTCGCTGCAACAATACCAAGTGATGCGATGGCAGCTGGTACTGCAGTAGAAGTGCCATTTGTAGATAACCTGAAAGAGACAGTAAAAGATTTAATGACTGGAGCAGGGTCATTTGTAATAGATGCGATGATATTAGCAGGTGGTGGCTGGGCAACAGTTAGAACATCGACTCCTGCACCAATAGTTCTTGCAATACTATCGGTCTTTATATTTGAGATATGTGTAAGTTTAATTACTAAATAAAAGTTATGAGAACAGTCATATTTACATCTCTTGATGAAGAAAGAAAGATACTGAGCGTTGCAGTCAGTGAGGTAATATTCGCAGCTATACTTGGTATAGGTGGTTTTGCGTTTAACCAAATGATTGTGGCTATTAGTGGTCTATTATCTGGGATCGTGGTTATGAGATATATAAAAGAAAAACTGAAGAAAACTGGATTTAGCAGAAAGCTATTTTTTATCACCAGCGACCTGCTCGCAGCTAAACAGAGCAAATATTTCAGCAAATATTATTTATGAGTTGTTATGAACCCAAGTATAGTAAATGAACAAAACCAAGTTTTATATAAGCAAAGGACGATATTACTTGTCGTTTGCTCATTGCTTTTAATTGGCAATATATTATTTGGCATTATTGCGATCTCAAAAAATGATAGAACAATCATAATACCAGCTCTTAAGGATACAATATCTGTCACAGGTGATAATTTCAGTGAATCATATATAGAGCAAATGACATTGTTTTATATTGAGATGCTCCTGGACTTAACGCCAGATAATATTGATTATAAATCTCAAATCCTCCTTAAGCATGTAGATAGTGCGTCATATCATAGTCTTACCCAGCATTATAAAGAAGAAATAACGAAATATAAAAAATATAAACTGGCAACTAAATTTGATATTACAGGTCTCAAATTATTTAAAAATGGCAGAGAAGTTGAAATTACTGGCGTTTTAAGTTCAAGCTTTGGCAAAGGTAGCGAGAGTCAAAAGCCAGTAAAATATCTTATAACCTATAACAAGTCTCATGGCAGATTATTAGTAAAAACATTTAACGAGAAATTATGACTGAGAAAAAATACAAACTAGCGACTAAATTGACAGTTATTTCAACTGTAATTGCCATAATTTCAGTATTGTTACCTCAAGCGCATGCTGCAACTTATAAAGCAAATAACAATAAAAGAATAACTGTTGAAATATCACAAACTGGAGTCAATAGAATAGAAGTTAAAAAAGATCGTATTGCCAAAGTAATCGGTAATAATAATGAATATAGTATTGAAGGAGATAGTAAAACTGGGGTTATATTCTTATCTGCTAAAGCCATAGCAGGAGAAATACTGCCAATTACAATTATAACAGAAAAAGGCTATACCCAAGACATTAATCTCAAAGTTAAAAAAATAAATGAACCGCAAACTATCATCATAGAAAAACCAGTATTGCAAGAAGCTAAATCAAATTTAGCAGCTCCACAAGACATTAAAGAGCAAGTAGTAGAAGCAATAAGGGATATTAGCAAAGGACAAGATCGTAATTTTACTAAACGAGATATTTCTAAAAAAGAAATAGCAAATTATCAAAAGCAGCATAGTCCTACTCATAACCCAAGCAGTAATTTAATATTTAAAGGTTACCAAGCTCTTACAAACCAGCAAATAGTAATCAATAAAGTATCAGAATATAGCAATAGAAGTTTAAGGCTCATTAAATATGAATATGAGCGCAAACCAACTGCTACAGGACTTAAAGAAATTAGTAGCTTATTTAAAGACGCTCTTTCCGTAAGTGAGAGAGGTAATGTAATAATGGTGGTATATCAGATATGATAAATTTTAAGAAATTTGATAAGAAAAAGTTATTTAAATCCAAATTTAAAATAGCGATAGTGATCCTGCTATTTACTGGCTTAATAACTACACTTCTTTACTTAGGAGTAAAAAAATCAAGTACGCAAAAGGTACAAGCTAAAAAAGAAAATGCAGGGCAAGAGATAAAAATCAAAACCACTAAAGAGGTAATGACCACAGAGGAGTTATGGAAAGATGCTATTGAAACTAAGATAAAAGACCAAGCAGCAGCACAAGGCAAGTTAATTGATAGTAAAATCTCAGAAATAAAATCACAATTAGATCAGCAAAAGCCAGTTAAAGATACATTTGCTGAGGATAGATTGATGAATTTATCACGAGAAATAGACAATATTAAAAATAATAAAAGCAATCTTGCAATTAAAGAATCGCCAAATAACAAGAGTAATGAAATCAGCCAATATCACCTCAATTTAGAAAATGCACAAAATTCAGAAAACTATAAAACTTTAAAAACAGTAGATAATTACATACCAGCAGGAAGCTTTGCCAAAGCAGTATTATTATCTGGAGTAGACGCTGAGACTGGACTTCATTCATCAACTGATCCAGAGCCAGTGCTGATCAGGATACTAGATCACGGCACATTGCCTAGAAAATTTAAAAGTGACCTGAAAGATTGCCATATCATAGCGGCAGCTTATGGCAATTTATCAAGTGAGAGAGCTAAAATCAGGTTAGAGAAGATATCTTGTACAGAAATAGCAACGGCTGAGATAGTAGAGACAGAAGTGGCAGGTTATGTAACTGGTGAAGATGGTAGAGCTGGCATCAGAGGTGAGGTTGTTTCTACAGAGGGTAAACTTCTAACCAATAGTTTTGCAGCAGGTTTATTAAGTGGCTTTTCTGATACTCTTAATCCAAATAAAAGTAGCAATCAATCGCCAATAATTCTTGATAAAAAAATACCCCAACAGGATTTTAAAGAAAAGATGAAGGACGGGTTTGCAACAGGAGCGTCAAGCAGTATGGATAGACTCTCAAAATACTACATAGATAGAGCTGAGAGTTTACAGCCGATAGTGCAAATTGGTGCAGGGAGAAAAGTAGATGTGATTTTTACAGAAGGAGTATTTTTTGGAAGTTCTGAGCTTAAAAAAGCAATAGCAAGAAAGCGAGATGAAGCAATAAAGAGTAAATCAGGCAACGCTGATGCATCCGTAATTAGACAATTAAATTAAAGTAAGGATATGATCAAAATTAAAACAATATTATATTTCAGTTTTACTTTGCTACTAAGTAGCTGTTCAGTCCATAAGGGAAGCTTTGATTGTAAGGCTCATAAGGGAATAGGCTGTGAATCAGTAAGTAAAGTAAATGAACTGGTAGATGATGATAAATTAGATGAATTTACTAACGGTACCACAAATAAAAAATCATCAAATAAAACCTGTTCTTGTCAGGATGCAAAGCTAAAAAATAAAAAAGCTAGTGATCCCAATGAAGAAAAAATCACTATACATTTTAACCAATATAAAGAAAAAGGGATTATCCATAAAGAATCAGAAATAGAGGTAGGTGCTAAATGATGAATTTAGAAAAACTCTCTTCTAATACCAAAGGATTATTTGCCCATATTAAAGAGGCATTTCGAACTAATACTAAGGATATTAGCGAGATACTGCTTGATAAAATACATAATCCAACCCCAAGAAGTGAGTTATTTCCATATTTATTTTATAATCAAAAAGAGTCTCTTTATTATTTAGAAGGTGGTATTGCAGGATTTACATTTCTTTGTGATCCAATAGTTGGAGTGGATGAGAGCTATTATAAGCAAATCTCAATGCTATTTGATGACCAATTACCAGAGGGCGGTGTTATTGAAGTATTATTGCTAGCAAGTGATGATTTAGAGGAGCAAATACAAAAATGGCAAAATGGCAAAAATAACAAAGATGAGGTATTTGCTAAAATGCAAAAATACCGCACAGATTATGTAAGAGATTTCAATAAAAGAGAAGATGTTAATTTTAAAAACAGAGATTATAAATTATTCATCTCATATTCTAATAAGCTTGGTAAACAAAGATCAGCTGAAGATATTTTAAAATTTAAAGATAGGTTAAAAGTATTGATAGGGGGCTTTGGTTGCAATCCAAGGTCAGTGCCACCTGAAGATTTTATCTCACTTATAAAAGAGCTAGTAAATTACCCAGATTATAAACAAAAAGCATATAGCGAGTATGAAAAAATATCAGATCAAATCATAGATACTGGTAACAACCTGCTTGTTGAGCCAGATGGGGTTAAGAATAAGGATAAAAAATACCATAGCAAGGTATATGAAGTAATAAGTTTTCCAAAAACAGTTACTGATAATGTCAATAAGATTGAATATGACATCTGGTCAATTAACGAGATGGCAAATCTATTTGGGGATAATGAATCAGATTATATGCAAATCCCCTGCAGGTTTGCAATATGTTACGTTATATCAAATGAGCTTACAGAGACCAATAAAGAAGCCTATAGAAAAAAAGGAGAAATCCTTGTTAAACAACCTAATTATCTGAATAATTTCAATAGTAGCTTAGTCACTGAAACTAAGGAATGGAACAACATAATTAAAAAAAATCTAAAAGACAGAGAGAGATTTATAAGAACAAGTTTTTTTGTGATGATTACAGCAGAATCTAATAAAATAGATTATGCAGAAAGTTCGCTTACAAGTTTATGGAGAAAAAGAGATTTTATCATAAAGCCACTGAATAACTTTCATTTACCTGCCTTACTATCATTTTGTCCATATCTCAATAAAAGTGATTTAGGTAAATTACTAAAGTTATTTAGGCTTAAAAAAACAACAGTATCAAGTGAACCTAAAGCATTGATGCCAATTCATGCTGAATGGAAGGGATCAAGTAATGGTGGTATGTTATTAAATGGCAGGTTAGGGCAGCTTTGCTCTTGGAATAATTATGAGGGAGCAAATAACTACAATGCTTGTGTCATTGGTGAGACAGGAAGTGGTAAATCAGTATTTTTACTCGAATTTATTCAAAGTCATTTATCAGAAGGAACAAGAGTATTTGCAGTAGAGCTTGGTCGTAGTTTTGAAAAGCTTTGTAAGCTGCATAAAGGTGACCATATAGAATTTGGGGAAAACTCAAATATATGCTTAAACCCATTCATAGGTATACCTGAGAAAGAAGAATATAATCCTAATTTAGAGCATGATCCTAATAAGAAGCAAATAGGACAAGATTCACTAACTTATGTCAAAAAGATAGTGCAGAAGATGGCAGCACCTCAGCATGGTACAACAGATTTACAAAATGCCTCTTTATCAAAAGCAATTAGTATTGTTTGGAAGAAATATAAAAAAGAAACAACAATAGATAGAATTATAGAGCAATTAGAGGCTGGAGATCAAAACGATAGAGATTTAGCAAAACAATTATTTGATTTTGGCAGCGAAGGTGATTTTGGTAAATTTTTCATAGGTAAAAACCCAGTTAAATTTGACAAGCAGTTTACAGTATTTGAATTTGACGATTTAAGAGAATCACCAGGGTTAGGTGGAGTTATAATGCAAATGCTTGCAGTACAAATAGTGCAACAAGTCTATTCAGGCGGGCGTGAACAAAAATTCATCATACTTTTGGATGAAGCATGGTATGGGCTTGATAATTTTCCATTTTTCTTAGCATCAATGGCAAAAACAGTAAGAAAATATAATGGAGCTTTAATTTTAGGTACACAAAGCTTTGAGCATTTTTATGGAGATGGTAAGTCAGAAGGGGGTGCTGCAGATGTTGCTAGAAGAAGTGTTGTGCAAAGCTGTGGTTGGAAATTATGCCTAAAGCAAAGTCCTGAATCTTGTGATGCACTTGAGAGAATGAAGGTGAAACCAGGCATAGTAGATGCAATTGCCGATCTTGAGACAATTAAAGGAGAGTATTCAGAAATACTAATATACCAGTCTAATACACAATATTTTATTAGCAGATTAATGCTAGATAGATATAGCCAAGTACTATTCTCTTCAACTCCCGAAGTATATTCGGCTGTTAAGCGATATATAGATCAAGGTATAGATACTGGGGATGCAGTAGAAAAAGTGATGAATGAAATTTATAAATAATAGGAGTTCAAATGAATGATATTAAAGAGCAAATAATAAAAAATAAAAAGCCATTAATAATAGGGGCTGTAATTGGCTTGATTGTCGGTATCTACGGCACTAGCCATTATTATCAGAGTGAATATGCAAAATTAACTGCATTTACTAATATGTTTGGTCTTGGTGATATTGTAAATAAAAGGCAAGGCAACCAAAATGAACAAATAAAGGAGATAGTAAAAAGCCTAAGGGCATTAAGGGAATCAGTTGATGATAAAGTAATAGATAAACTAGATAAAATTGAAAAATTATTTAAAGAAGGGCAAACAAAACAACATACTAGCTATAATTCCAGCCTTTTATCGGAACTGGCAAAAGATTTTCGTTCAAGATGCGATGATTGCAACGAAGTAGAAGCTAGTCAGGAAGTACAAGAAAGTAATAAAGATCAACCACTCAATGAAACTAATAGGTAGGTATTATGAAAATATGTAAAAAATCAGTATTTATTGGGCTACTAGCTGGAATATTTATATTTGGATTAGTATTTACCTTATTCTTGCAGCAACCTAGCCAGAAAGAATTTGCTTATGTAAATATCGATAAAGTTATTGCTCATGTAATGAGCCAGGTGAATAAAGATAATTCACAAGCAATGGTCTCTGAAGAGATAGAAAATTATAAGAGCCTCTTTACCAAGACATTAGATAATTACTCAGCTGATAATAATATAATTATATTTAGCTCACCCAAGCCAATATCAGGGGCTAAAGATGTGACAGATTTACTGATTAAAAAAGCATTTGGTTACCCAGTAGCTGCAAAAGATAACTCAGAAGGTAAGTGAAAGTGGGTAAGAGAGTTGAGATATTAAAAATATTTTGTGTAGTAAATATCGTACTTTCTTTATTTATACATCAAGTTCTTGCAAAAGACCTTGGCAGTTATGGTAAGACCTATCCTATATCTGAGGCTGATATTGAGCAAGAAATTGCCAGGAAACTATCAATATATCAAGAAAATGGCGAATTAGATAAATTCCAAAAAAATTACCAAGCAGAAGTTACTAAGCAAATTAAAAACCCAAATAGAGTTATCGGTATATCTGATGCAACAGAGAATAAAGTTAGAATATTTGATCCAACTACATATTTAGAAGAAGATATAGTAGTGCCAAAAGGCACAATAGAGGATGCCAAGAAAAACCCAGAAGCTATAGAATATCAAGTTTTGCATAAAGCAGGTACTGCTATCAATCCACTTGACTATATGAAGTTTAACGAGCCATTAATTTTTGTAGATGGCAATAATGAAAAACAATTACAATACGCAAGAGATTATCAAGATAACAATCCATTAGCTAAAATAATACTCATTGATGGCAGTCCTGGGTTTAAAGAGATTAACGGCAAGGAATATCAGTATTTCTTTGATCAATGGGGTGCGTATAGTCAGAGATTTAGAATAGTAAAAGTACCTTCGGTTGTTTATCAAAAAGAGCAAGATGCAAATCTTACCATAGAAGAGGTCAATCTAACAGGAGTAGCTTATGAAGCTAATTAAACACAGAGTTCTAGCATTTATCATATTATTAACCTTACAAGTTAATTATTGTTATGCAAAAATAACAAAGACCGAAGAATTATCATCATTAGTAGACAACCTACAGAATAAAAACCAGCAAAAAAACTTAAATCCCAAACTTGCAGCAACCCAATTACTTGAGACCATAGATGAGCTTTATGTGACAATGCCACCAGGGTCGCTTACAAAAGATATACAAGGGAAATTATGGTTTTTAAAAGGTCAATCTTATACTACCTTACAGCAATATGAAGAAGCGATAAAATCCTTTGACCAGGCAATAAAATATGACCCCAATAATTTAAATAGTTATAGCAATATCGGCTATATATTAAATCAACAAGGCAAATACAAAGAATCTATTGCGATTAGCGATTGGCTTATTAAAAAAAATAAATGTTTTATCAATGCCTTTATCAATAAAGGCTATAGCTTACTTGGTCTTTTGCAATATCAAGAAGCCATAGATATTTTTGAAGAAGCAAGGCAACTAGATATAGATAATCTTACTGTTTATCTGGGATATGCCAGAGGTTACGCAGGTTTAAAACAGCATGATAAGGCGGTAGAGATTTATGACGGAATCATTAAATATTTTGGCAAAAAAGGCCAAGGTACACCTCAGCTGAAAATCCTACAAGCTTTTAGAAAAGAGCAAATTGATCTGCAAAATAGAGCAATTTATTTGAGGAACGGGAAATGAAAAAACTGCTTCTAACATTGCTCATAATAACGCTCTTGCCTCTTTCTGCTTTTGCTGAAGGAGGGGGTGGGAAGTGCGAAGGTAGATTCATCAACCCAATTAAAGACGTCTGTTGGAGCTGCATGTTTTCAATTACTTTTGGTAAAGTACCGCTTATTAGAAGCTCTAAATTCAAAGATACAAAAAATCCCAGTATACCCGTTTGTTTCTGTGATAGAGGTGGTATTCCTTTAGTACCAGGTTTAGCAATAGGATACTGGGAGCCAATTAGATTAATTGAAGTTACAAAGACGGCATTTTGCTTGGTATCACTTGGTGGACTGAAAGTAATGTCAAGTAAGAACCAAGGCGCACAAAAGAAAATAAGAACTGAAAGTGAAAAAAGAAGCAAATCCTATTACCACATCCATTATTATGTATATCCACCATTATTTTTACTCAATCTTATCACAGATTTTGGCTGTATGGATATGTCAAGTTATGACCTTGCTTATTTAAGTGAGCTTGATCCGTCTCATTACAGCGATAGTCTTGCAAATTTCATGCATCCTGAGACATTTTTATTATCAAATCCAATTGCCAAAATGGCATGCAGTATTGATTGCATAGCATCAACTGCCACTAAAAAATCAATGGATTTATTATTTTGGTGTGCTGGATGTCAAGGTAGTCTGTATCCATTTACAGGAACAGTAGAAAGTCATATAGGCGGGGTTGCCACAAGCCAATTTCTTGCAGTCAGGCAAATTGCAAAACTCCACAGACTTGGTCTGGCAAGGCAAACAGCGACCAGCGATGCAAAGCCAAATGGCAAGATTTGCAAAAGCAGTTATAACTGGAGAATCCCAAAGAGCCAATATAGAACACAAATGACCTATCCAAGACCAAATGTTAAGGGTGGTTATAGCTGTAATAACATTGGCATGTCAGATGTTATGTATTCAAGTGGCAGGGAGTTCCCATATAAAGGAGAGGATTTTGTTTATCTTCTTTTCCGTAAACGCAACTGCTGTCTTTTTTAGAAGGGAATTATGAAAAAATATAACAAAAGAATGCAAAATAAAATAACAAATAACCCAAATAAATTGGAGAAAAAAATTCAACAAAATCCCAATTTTATCAAAGCCAGAATGATATTTAGATGGCTTATTATGATTTTAATAGGAGCTATCCTCTTTATATTCTTTACAGCAATTATCAAAGTATTTGCAGCAGATAATGAACAAGTGAGGGTTGGTAAGGAAATACTTACTGAAATTCAAAATAATCAAAAAAGAGATAGCAATATTAAAGCGAAAGATTTCCAAAAGCCACTGGATAGGGATATGGCAAATTGGACTCATAATTTAGAAAACAAACTAAACGAAGATGCGAAAGTTACAAAACCTATTATAGAGCCAGAACTTGAAATAACAAAGGAAAATCAGGATTTAGTAAATGAATTAATGGAGCGATCTCAGGGTATTATCAACGAAAGTTTGGGGGTAACCGATGAATATAGAGGTAATAATCAATCTGCTACCGATTTTTTAATATTTGCGTCATTTTCTATAGGTGAAAAGAACTTAGAGAATTTAATACAGCTGGCAACAAGCTATAATGGAGCTGTAATATTAAGGGGTTTTAAAAATGGTAGTGTTAAAGAAACAGCAGCATTCTTAAGTAAATTTTCTCAAGAAAAAGAAGGGATTTTAATAGACCCAAATCTATTCTTAGAATATGGCGTTACAAAAGTCCCGACATTTGTATTAACTAAACCATGTGAAGAAGGTTTGCAGGTTAATTGTAAAACAGTATACGACAAATTAACAGGCATGATTAATCCGAGATATGCGCTTCTAAAATTCGTGGAAAAAGGAGACTTAAAGAAATTTGCTAAAGAGAGGTTAGGGAAATGATTGGGTCAATATTGCAAATAATACCCATAACAATATTGGTTATTAGCTATATGCAACCAATTAATGCGGTAGAACTTGAAAATATTGATCCAGAAGCATTGGCAAGAGATGGTTTAGCAAAATCACAAAATATGGCATCAAGTGAGGAATCAGGCAATAGTATTCCAGGGTATTCAGAGGAAAAAGCAGATATTTATGCCAATGATATTGATCAAATGGATGATGCTGAGATGAAAAGTAAATCAAATCAAAAAATGACATCAGCAACCGAAGAATCACCAGAAGGAATAACCAGAGATGCCATGAATAAAAAAACTATAGAAGGGTACGAAAGTCAGGAAATATTTACTAAAGCTGAAAAAATCAATGATGATCCAATAGCTGCATTTGAGAGAATGACAAATGAGGGTTGCAAGGAAAAGGAAAACGACCAAAAACAGCAATATAAAAAAGTTACAAAAAAAGAAAAGGTAACTGATACCGAAATATACGAACAAACTTGTGAAAAGCCAGCAGGAAATATCAATTGTGAAAAGACTCTAAATGTTTCTTGTGCAAAAACAGAGGAGTGCGAGGCAGGTGGGATAGTGCTTGGTAGTATGGACTCAGGTCTTGAATGGGAATACAATTATCCAAATATGAGATTTGGTTCAAGAGAAGGGTCGTGGAAATTTCTTTGCTCTAATAGAAAGGGATATGAAAGATGCTGTGAAGCAATAGAAAGCAAAGCAAGATTTAGATTAAGGGATGTAAAAGAGATAAGAGCCTTCAATCTAAGGAAAGTGGCATTTGATGATCATGCAATGATCAAAGTAAATGGTCATATGGTTTATAACTCATGGGGTGGATATAAATTAGATATTACTAATAGACATGTGGATAAAAGACACCCTAACGGGAACTGGCTGTCTGGTGAATACACATTATTCATAGATGCTGGAAATGGCAAAGGAGGAGCATGTTTCCAATGGCTAGGAGAAAGTCATTACAAGACAATGAATATAGATTTAAGGCCATATCTTAAGGAAGGGTGGAATGAAGTAGAGATGGTTTTGATATACGCCGAAAAAGGTCAAGTTAATATAGAAATAGAAGCTCGCCAACAATGCTGTACTAAACTGACAGACAAATGGGAAAAGAGGTGCTGGGAACAATGAAGAAGCAAGCAATACCTATCAACCTAATTTTAGTAATCCTGTTAAGCTTTTTACTTACAGATAACAGTTTTGCAGCCTGTGATGAAAAAGATGTTTATTGCGCAATACCAGGTGGCACAAGAAGAGTAAACGGTGTAGATGTACACAGGGGCTGCTGGCAATATAAATATAAAATGGATTGCGTCAGAAATTCCAAAAACGACTGCCATAAAATGAGTCATAATGACTGCACAATGGTTGCAGAAGATTGCATTTTAAATGAAGAAGAGGGCGGCCTTAAATATTGCGGTAATTTAAAAAGAAAATTTGCCTGTGAGAGAGAAATATCATGGGAAGAAGAAAAGACAGAATTAATCAAAGAAGGGGATGCTAAAGATGGCAAAGATTTACTATGTGCAGCCCTTTGTTTAGATGGTAATTGCGATGCTGTAAAAAAAGCAGATATGGAAAAAGATAATGACCTTACACAAGCAGCTGCAATGCTAAATGCTCTAAAGGATGCTAAAAAAGGTATTATTGGAGATGATCTAATAAATGTTTTTAAAGGAAGTGATGAGCATTGCGATAAAAAAATAACAAGCTACACCAATTGTTGCACTAAGATGGGTGGCTGGGGCAAAGCACTTGGAGCAAAATGTTCACCTGAAGCTAAGAACCTGGCTAAAAAAAGAAAAGGGAAGAAATGTGTGAAAATTGGCATTTTCTGTAAATCAAAATTCTTAGGCGCATGTGTTATAAAAAGGACGGCATTTTGTTGCTATGATTCTATTATTTCTAAAATTATCAACCAAGAAGCGAAAAAGCAGCTAGGGCGTAATAATGGTGATGCAGAGCATCCAAATTGCACAGGGTTGAGTAAGGAAGATTTAGAAAAAATAGATTTAGAAAATGTAGATTTTACAGAATTCTACGATGAAATTGTAGCTCCTAACATCAATATCCCAAATATCCAAATAGACGCAAAGTCAAATGCAGGGGCAGCTGATGATATTGCAAAAAGAGCAGCAAGTCTTCCTGCTGAGAGAAAAGGCTTTAGTAACAATATAGAAAACATGGAGTAGCTTTATGTATAAAATTATCTCATTATTTATAATATCTGCAATAGCAACTGTTTTAATGATAGATCAGTCCTTTGCTTATGGAGATTTTTATAAAGGAAGCAAAAGAGGCTGGTTTTGGTTTGAGCAACAAGAGAGAGTTAAGCAACAAAAACAGCAGGACAATAATCAGCAACCAGAGCAAGCAAGAACTGCTACCGATGAATTAAATCAATTCAGAGATGAGTTAGACGAGGCAAAAGCAGCAATGATAATGCGTCCCAATGTTGATAACACAATAAAATTCATCAGATACCAAAATGAAATGTTTGCCAAAGCTGATGTGGTTACTACTAACTGGCAAGATGCTCTTCTTATAGAGCCTAGTTTAAATATAGCAAGAGAGATACCAATTTCAGCTACTGGTGAAAAGATAAAAAGCAGAGCAGAAGCAGAAAATAATAAACAATTACTAAAAAGCTTTGCTAAGAAATTCAAGCTGCTTTTTTTCTATGAGGGCGGTTGTGTTTATTGCAGTCATTTTGCAGATGTACTTGAGGTATTTGTTAAGCGTTATGGCTTTAATGTCTCTGGAGTGACAATGGATGGAAAAATGATAAAAAAATTCCCAGGCATCCATAGAGAAGATTTAATAGAAAAATTTAATGTGGAATTTGTGCCAGGAATATTTGCTTATAGCGATGAACTTGGTGTTGCTGTCCCAATATCGTCAGGATTTTTAGCAATAGATGAACTTGAGAAGAATGCCGTACATGTAGCTAGTAAATTAAAGGAGAAATTACAATGATGTATTTAAATATCAGTAAGTTATTATTTATTCAAAAACTATATAGGAATTCAATAAACAGCATAGAAGATGCAATACTTACCACTACTTTTTTTCTAAATTTTAGATTGAAAGAAACCGCTCTTTGTATTTTTAATTTTGTAAGATTTTTTGGACTTAGAAAATATGCAATTACAATATTTATATCACTCTTCTTGTGTTCAAGCCATGCTCATGCAAAATCAGGATTGCTTGGGAAGTTAGGCATGAGTTCTAATTATAACAGGCCAGAAATATGGCAAGACCAATTAGGGAATTATGCAACAGGTGGTAGTTTATATGCTAGAACACCAATGAGTGATCTACAATTAATAAGCCTGGACTTGCCGTCAATAGATGTAGGATGTGGTGGTATCAATGTCAATTTTGGTGGCTTTGGTTATATAAGTGGCAAGCAAATCCAAACTCTTATTAAACAAATAGCTACCAGTGCATTATCTTATACAGTAATGCTCACCATTAAATCGATCTCACCACAAATAGCTGACTTGCTTGAAAATTTAGAAGCAATGGCAAGATTTATGAATGCTCAAAATATCAATAGCTGTCAGCTTGGAGCTTCAATTGCTTCAGGATTATTTGCCAAAACAGAAGCAGGGCAAAGACTTGCATGTCAAGCGAGAAAAATGGGTGGTGGGTCAGGTGGTGTAGGAGAAGCTCTTTCTAATGCCTTTAAGACAAGAGAGCATTGTAACGATAGTAAAAATGCGAGTGAGACAAATAGTGCTGAGGAAAACAAAGATAAGCCAATGTTGCCAGAGGAATATAATTTAGTGTGGCATGCCCTTGAAAAAGAAAGTCCAGGACTTCCAAAGGCAGATAAAGAATTTCTAATGAGTATCAGTGGTACTATAATATCAGCTAAAGGCCAAGGCGGGGGCATGACCTTTATTCATAAGCCCTCACTTGTAAAGGGGGATGATAAATTATTAGATAGACTAATATTTGGTTCATCTAAAGAAGATGGGGCTGCTGGATTTAAATTATATTCATGCGATAAAGCAGACACTTGCTTGCATCCAATTAAATCTCATCAAATCTGGACACAAAAAGACAGTATGATCAATAAGGTGGCTGAGATCATTAGATCAATGGAAGATAAAATCAAAGCAGAAGGCAAGGGAGAGAATGTTTCACTGAGTGCTAGTGAAAAAGATATGCTAACTAAGACAACCCTACCAATATTTAATTTAGTAAGCCTACAAGTGGCACTTAAAGGGCATGGAGCAAGTTATGCAGTTGAAGATTATGCCGAAACATTGGCATTTGATTATACCATTGGTTATTTAGACGGATTAATAGATTTTATCTATGAGGCTATTGCTAATTTAGAGCATGCACAAATGGAAGGAGAGGTCATCAATAATTTTAAAGAAGAACTAAGAGTTATTAAGCGTGATTTATTCAATGAAAGAAGCAAGGCAATGAGCAGGTTGCATACAATATTATCAGTAAAACAATCAACTAAACAAGTTGAGAATCAAGTGAATTTGATGTTTGCTGATTATAGAGATAGGGGGAAACAATGAGTAATCTATTTACAACCTACACCTATGGCGGTGGAGATGTATTACATGCAATTTTTAATGTAATAGCAATTATTTATCAAGATGGCTACTTAGAGCAGTTCTTCCAAATATCAATTATGTTAGGACTTGCTGTTGCAGGTATAAAAGCTTCAGCGACACAAAAGCCTGGTACTCATTATATAAGGTGGTTTATGGGGTATTTATTCGTGATACTTATCCTTATGCAACCAGTTACAATGTTTGGCAATAAAGGTATGACTATGTATTGGCGTGATGTTGTCACTGGAAAAGCAGGAAAAGTTGATCATTTACCACCAGGGCTTGTTGCGCCTGCAGGTGTGACCAGTGGTATGGGCTATAGTGTGACTAAAATATTTGAAACCTTGTTTGCAAGCCCAATGCCAGAATATCTACCTTATTATAAATATGGCACAACATTTGCCTCACAAGTTCGCTCTGATTTAAAAGAGATGCGTATCCAAGACCCAATATTTAGTGAGAATCTTGAATCTTATATCAATAATTGTGTCAAATATGACTCTATGATAGGCAATATCTATGATATTAGAGATTTAGCCAATAGTCCAAATATATGGCAATTCTTAGAAGAGCATTCTTCTAATTTAAGGATGTTTAATTATAGATTACCAGATCGTGGTGGCAGGGAGCTAGTTGCTTGCCGTGTCGGGCTAAAAAGGCTTGCCACATCTTTTAATAAAGAAGCAGAGCTTTTAGCTAAAAAATTTCCAGGCTTTGCCAAATTAATGCATAGTAGAGAGGCAAGTGATATTAATGCTAAAAATGGCTTTCTTAAGGCGCTTGAAGTTACAGGGAAGTTCTATGGTAATGTAAATGGCAGTGCATCTGAGCAGTTAAAGCAGATATTATTTATTAATCAATTTAAAACAAATCCCCATAGCTATGGAACAGTAAGGGGAATGCAGGCTCAAAATAGTAACTGGATGGTTTTAGGGGATATAGGGCAATTGGCACTTCCGATATTGCATTCAATATTTCAGGGATTGATTTATGCAAGCTTTTCAATAGTTGTAACAATATTATTTTTCTCACAAAGATGGCAAACACTTAAAACCTATTTTGAGATGATGATCTGGATAGAGTTATGGCCAATCCTATTTGCAGTTTTAAATGGATCAGTAAGTATATTTGCTCGTCGTGCAGGGATAGATGAGGTAATAACTATTAATTCTATTGATAATATAGTAAATACCCAGTCAATGTATGCAATGATGGCTTATGGTATGGGTTTATCAATACCTGCATTTGCATATATGATAACCAAGGGGGGAGTAGGGCAATTCGTCCACATGGCAGGAAGTTTAATGTCAGCAACACAGCAAGGAGCATCAATGGCATCTACTGAGCTAGCAACAGGTAATAGGTCGTTAGATAACGTAAGTGTTGGCAATCAATCATATAATAATGTTTCTGGTAATAAATATGACACTTCAGGTTTATCTGCTACAGGCTTTATGAGAAATAGGCTAGCAGATGGAACAATGATGACAGAGAATATGTATAGTGATTCTCATGGTGGTAGGATATTTCAAACTGGTCAGGGGATGACTGAGTCTTCTGGGTCGGTTGTCTTTAGTAAAGTTCAAAATTTAGTTGAGCAAGACGAAGATAGATTAGGTAATATGATGCAAAATATACAATCAGAAAAGATGTCTGTTACTAATGCACAAAAACAAGCAGAATCGTCATCTGCATCTTGGATGCTAAGAAATTATGCAAATATCCTACAGGATAAAAGCTCTATTATCAAAAAGCATGGGCAAGATGGTGAGAAATTAGTGGAAATTGCTGGTAAAGTAAAGCAAGTATCTGAAAATTATGATTATAGCAAGGAGCAAAGTGGCTCTGTTGGAATAAGTGGTAAAGTAGGTGCTGGGACTCCTAGTGGGAAAGGTGGTATATTATCCGCTGCAGCAGATTTAATGTTTGGGGCAAATGCTAGTAGCACAGATAAACAAGGTTTATCTGAAATGGCAAGAGTGAACAGTACAAAGCAAACAGATAAGATGTTAGAGGTAATGAATCAATATTCAAAAGAAAATAGCTTAAGACAAGGAGAGGGGGCAGAGAACTCAGATACAAAAACATTTAATAATTCTTATGATACATATAAACAAAAGCAAGGAGCTTTAGAATCTATGCAAAGCGAATCAAGGCAATTACAACAATCTATCGCTAGCATTAAAAGCAGATCATTCATGGCAAGTGAAGCAGGAATACAAGGCTTTATCAATTATTTTGCAAGTCGAGGTGATCAAGATTCTGTCTTTGAAAATGCTACTTATGGAGATAGAAAGGCTGTAGAGCATATCTTAAAAAGAGATGATGTTTTTAAGTCTATGGTAAAAAGATACACAGCTCAACAAGAGGGAGCTAATTACAGGAAAATAGGAGAAGATAGTTATCTTGCCGAAAAATATTCTAAGGGCAGTAATTTTTCTAACAATATAGAAAATAAGATTCAAAAAACTAATATTGAAGATAAAACCTCAAGCACCACACCTCCAGCTCAATTCTTTAAAAAGCCTGAAGTACCTCAAGACAATAATATAGAGCAATATATAGATAAGAAATTATTTACAAATCAAACCAAAATCAAGCAGCAGGAACGGGATACGAGTAATGCAAATACTGATTTAGAAAATAAAGTTAATGCTGCGGATAAGAGTACCAAGGGGTATTTTAGAAACGAAGGTTGGATAGGCACTCCAAATCAATTTGTTAAAACTAGAAATCATAGTAAGAAAGATGATAGTAAAAAATAATTTAATCGCTTCGGTAACTTTGGGATATATCATAATGATATTGATCCCAGCCTGCATTACCACTCAGTCCGTTAGGAGCAATATCATTGCTCGAAGAAGAGCTGCTAGTGTTATAATTAAGCTCCTGTATATTCCCCCTTACATCGTATCCTTGGTATTTTGCACTGAATCTTGCTGGGAGATATTTAATAGCTGTAAATATAGAAAGAGGGTGATTACCAATGAAGCATAATAAATTGTACATAAGATATGGAAGTATCAGTATGCTTGCATACATATATTCTAAGAATATTGTTTCCTTCAACCATTCTGCAACAAAGTTAGCCATTATCATGCCTACAATTCCAGAAAGAAAAACAGCAGAAAACACAATGCCACAAGGTAGCTCGGATTGTCTGTACGCACGAGATACGACTTTCACAAATTTTGTTTTCTTAATTTTAGTTGCAGAACATTTATTCAGCCTTGACCAAACAAAAGGTGCTACGATATATATAGATGCCAATAAAGCCAAGAATGGCTTACCTCTTGATCCCTGTGGAAAATCAAATTCCACAGTCCAAGCTGCAATCAATGCAACAGCAGCAGAAAATAATATTTTTACTCTGTTTAAAGTCCAGAAGCCTGATTTTTCTACTATAGGAGAGTTTGGAGATTTATTATTAAAAAACGCAATAGCCTTTGCTCTTTTAGAGTCCATTTTAGGTTTCTTTATAAGGTTGCTTGGGAACATGTTTTACCTCTTGATTAGCAAAGTGTCTGTATTTTTTAATTATTATAACACAACAAATCCAGCTGAGTCATTATGAATATGTTAACAAATATAATAAGAGGTGGTCAATTAACTCTTCACGCCTTAAGGATGTTTAGGCAAGTATCATTCTATTTATTGCTATGGGCAACATTTGTTTTTCTAATGTTTTTTGTATTAAGTATGTGCGATAAAGCCACATTGCCTATGTGGAGAGAATATTTAGATTATCAAAAAGCTCAATTGATGTGCGGTTTTGTCATGTGTAGCAAGAAACTTACTGTGCATTTAGGTAGAGAATTAGTTGATTGGAAGGCTAGTTCTGTAGTGAGTTCAGGTTATTTTCTCACCGCTTACCAGTATATTCATAAATATGCAATAGAGTCATTTTGGTTCTCAATAAAAATGGCAGGTGGAGCATTAGGGCTTGTAAGTGTCTTCTTTATTTGGAGAGGGTTTAAGAAAACTGGGGAGGAGTTTAAACGAGGTGCAAGATTAGGTGGCTTTGAGAAAATAAAGGCTATAATCAACAAAGCCAATACAAAAGAAAAATACAATGCCTATCAAGTAGCCAAAATGCCATATCCGTATCTAGCAGAAAGGCAACATACATTTGTTATTGGTGCAAATGGCACAGGTAAGACAATATTAATTAGCGATATAGTTGAGCAAATTAGAGCAAGAGGAGATAAAGCTATTATTTATGATAAAAAAGGAGATTATACAAAATGGTTCTATAATCCAGATAAAGATAAAATTCTCAATCCATTTGACCAAAGAACTGAATTATGGAGTTTATTATCTGAGATAGAAAATATAGTAAGTGTTAAGCAAATGGCAAAAGCATTTATTCCAGAAAAAGAAAATCAAGCAGGAGATTCTAAAATATGGGATGAAGCAGGGAGATTAGCTTTCACTGAAATAGTCAACAAACTCCATTCACAAGGAGAGAACCTAACTAATAGAGAAATAGTGGACAGAATACTTAAAACCACTATGAAAGAAGTAGGAAAGATTTTAAAAGGTACTTACGGACAATCGATAGTTGATCCTAATTCCCCAAGAACAGCATCAAGTGTTTTATTTGTGCTTGCTGCTCACTTCAATAGTTTGAAACTCACCAATAGCAAGCCAAATGATAGCTTTTCTATCAGGGATTGGTTGCTTGGAGAAGAGCAAGACTCAATATTATTTTTAACCTCACAAGAGAATTTATCAGGTGAGCTTGCGCCACTTCAAACTGCATGGATAGAAATAGTGATAGGAGCTATTTTAAGTAAAGATGCAGATAGCAATAGCAAAACATGGGTTATTATAGATGAGCTGCCAGCTATTAACAAAATACCTTCTCTTGGAAGTGCGCTTGCTACCACCAGGAGTTTTGGTGGGTGTTTTGTGTTAGGCATGCAAAATATTGCACAGATTAGAGAGGTATACGGAAGAAATGCAGCCCAAAATATAAGCTCAGAATGTAATACTAGATGCATATTTCAGTCTAATGATTCAGATACAGCAAAATGGATGTCAGAGAATATTGGCGATATAGAAGTCAGTGAATTTAAAGAAGGTCTTTCTTATGGGGCTAACACAATAAGAGATGGAGTGAATGTCAGTAAACAGGATAAGGTAAAGCCAGTATTATTACCTTCTGAAATATTGAACATGAGTAGGCTGAATCTAATATTAAAAATGCCAGACCACCCAGCAGTAAAAGCGAAGGTTAAGCATAAAAAAAGACCTGCTATTAAGGAAGCATTTCAAAAGAATCATGAGATAGTTGAGGATTTAAAGTCAGCTTATAATGATGTTGAGGAGTTAGAGAGTGAGGAAGAAGAAAAATTAGATAATAAAGAAAATAAGAATAAAAATGAATTAGGAGAAAACAGTGGGTCAAATAAATGTAAAAAGGCATTTGATGACGAAGGAGCTAATAAAACTATTATATAGGAGCTAAAAATGGTTAAATCAAAAGAATCAAGAGTGACAATTAGGTTTAATGAAGTAGAAAAAGAGATGTTGACGGAAGAGGCCAATAAGCTTGCAATGAGCCTAAGCCAATATGTAAGATATAAAGCATTAGACGAAGGTATAAAAGAGATCAGCCTGCAAAAAACACCAGATGAATTTTTTGAAAAACATATCTCTAGGATGGCAAGACTTATAGTTGATGGATGGGTTCATATCAAAGCGATGTCTTTAAATAATTTATCAGAGGAGCAAAAGCAGAATGCTCAAAATGCATCTGCTAGAGAGATTAAAAAAATGGGGGTAGCAAAATGGGAAGAGGAATATGGCAGAAGAACTAAAAAAGATGAAAATTAAAGTTTAAAGCCGTTATTTCTTTAATTATTTTAATATCAGCAAGAACTTAAAAATTTATACAAATATTTTTATGCATAAATTAACAACTAAAAAAATTCTTAAAAATTTAAGCCATCATCCTAGATTAGTAATTATTGCCTTAATACTTAGCATAATAACAGCAGCATCATCCAACAATGAAAGCTCAATAAAAGGAGATATACGTATAATAGATGGCGATACAATAGTTTTAAACAATGAAAAAATTAGATTACAAGGTATTGACGCACCAGAAACTAAGCAATATTGTAAAGCAGAAGATAAAAAAACAAAGATTCCCTGTGGGAAAATTGCTACTGAAAAATTAAAGGAGATTATTGACAACAATAAAGTTACTTGCAATATCAAAGGAACAGATAGGTACAGCAGAAAATTAGGTTATTGTTATGCTGGAGATATAAATATTAATAAAGAGATGGTCAGACGTGGCTATGCTGTAGCATATATTCAGTATGACAAAAGCTTTGCACAAGATGAAAGCGTAGCAAAAAAAGAAAAACTAGGATTTTGGAATGGCACATTTGAAAGGCCGCAAGATTGGAGAAAAAAAAGTAAGCAAAGCCGTAAAAAGAAGAATACCAAGTCACAAAATTATTTAAAAAACGTAGGTGGAATTGAAAAAGTAGATTTCTTATGTGGAGCGGATATTGACAGATCAAAACGTGGCGGAGTATGTAGTGAAAAATCAAAAAAAGAAATTAATGCGATAAAAGATGAGTACATAAACTATAGAAAGATACTAGAAGATCGTATAGCCCAAAAGCGTTACAACCAATTTAATGAAAAAGCAAATAAGAATGATAGCCCTCTAGACATAAATAAGCTAGCTATTGCAATGTACGATATCAATGGAGATGGAGAGAAGGAGATATTAATAAATAATATCTTCGGTAAAGGAATGAGTGATATCTTTGGTAAAGGGTCTTGTGGATCAGCTAGTTGTGCTTTTGAGATACTAAAAAAAGATGATCAAGGGGAGTGGAGTAAATTGATAATGCCGCTAGTGCATTATGAAAGTATTTATATATCCAAAAACACTACTAAGTCAGGCTATAGAGATTTTATTTTTCAAGATGGATGGGGTGAGAGGAGTGTATGGCATATATGGAGGTGGAATGGTAGGAAATACGATTTCTATAAAAAAATATATGATTTAACAGAAAGCAAGGAGGTATCAAAGAAAAAAATAACACCAACTATAATTAAATTTAAAGAAATTAAAGAGGATGCAATTTTTAGCAAAGTACTAAAAGAGAAATTTCCAACAGGGTTAGAGGGAGAAAAAGCACTAGATGCTATTAGAAAATCCAAAGCAGAATGCGTTTTAGTAGAAGAGCCAACACGTGTAAATGATCGTGACGGAGCAAATGAAGTTTGGTCATGTGAATATGATTACTGGACATGGAGCTTAGATTTTATAGACTTCACAATAATATTATATTTAGATGAGAATCGTAAGATTTTAAAAATAGCGACCGACCGCTCAGTTAGTGCAAAATAAATATGAAAAATGAAAGATAA
>JACLAC010008050.1_pt1 | contig 22357 bp, 17 predicted proteins | sample 8027881 | NCBI WGS metagenome assembly JACLAC01 (sample SAMN15725517, study PRJNA655200) | protist metagenome | isolation source: fluorescence activated cell sorting (FACS) single amplified genomes of... | place: Spain: Blaines Bay Microbial Observatory, Mediterranean Sea | collected 2016-01-19 | reverse complement strand
ATATTATCGAAGCCGGTCAAACTGCAGTAGGTGGTTTAGTTAACTTGAAAACGGGGGGCTGGACAAAAGAAGAATCCTCCGAAGTTGAAATCAGCTCAATTGCTGAGGTGAAAACCCGTTATTACATGCGTTTAGTTGTTCGCGATCAACCCAGCGTTCTAGCTGAAATCGGTCAAGTTTTGGGAGATTGTCAGATTAGTATTGCAGCAGTAACTCAGAAAGATTCCCAAGCCTGTGATACCGTATCCCTAGTCATTATCACACATAAAGCCTTAGAGAAAAATATGGATTTGGCTAGGGAAAAACTCAGCAAATTAGAAGTGGTCGAAGATGACTTCACTGTCATCCGAATAGAAGAACTTGATTTTGATAACACATAGTTTAAGGATAGGAGAAAGATGAGTATTATCGTCAAAAAGTTCGGTGGTACTTCCGTTGGAGACACGACCAAGATTAAAAATGTTGCCAAGAGAATCGTAGGGTCAATTGAAAAAGGCAATCAAGTTGTCGTTGCTGTTTCGGCCATGGGGGGGGCCACCGATAAACTAGTTGCATTGGCTCATGAGGTATCCCCTTCTCCATTAGAACGGGAACTCGACATGTTATTATCCACAGGAGAGCAGGTTTCAATAGCCTTACTTGCTATGGCAGTTTCCGATCTCGGATATGAAGCTATTTCACTGACCGGTAATCAAGTGGGCATATTAACAGATGGTTTTTATAGCAATGCACGTATTGTTAGCATTAATAATCAGAGAATTCTTGACGAACTTAAAATAGGCAAGGTCGTCATATTGGCCGGCTTTCAAGGTGTAACGATTGATGGTGAAATAACGACCTTGGGTCGAGGTGCTTCAGATACAACCGCTGTAGCAATTGCTGCAAGCCTGAATGCCGATCGCTGCGAGATTTATACAGATGTTGATGGCATCTATACTGCTGATCCACGAATAGTTAAAAGTGCCAGGAAATTAGATCGAATCACGCATGATGAAATGCTTGAAATGGCAGGTCTGGGTGCGAAAGTCTTACACTCCCGGTCTGTGGAGCTAGCCAAGAAATTTCAAGTACCGTTAATGGTACGTTCCAGTTTCCATGAAGGCGACGGAACAATTATTGTAAAGGAAAGTGAAATAATGGAGCAAGTTGTCGTTAGTGGTGTAACATCCAATAAAGATCAAGCAAAAATATCTCTCATCGGGATTGAAGACAAGCCAGGTGTAGCAGCAGAAATTTTCAACATTGTAGCTGAACAACATATCAATATCGACATGATTATTCAAAATGTTGGCCGCGATGGAACTACAGATCTGTCTTTCACTGTGCCGGAGAAAGATCTTTCAAAAGCAGTCAAAGTAATTCAAGACCTGAGCGATCAAATAAAAATTGCTACGCTAGAGACAGATAGTGATATTTCTAAGGTCTCGGTAGTTGGAATCGGTATGGTGAGCCACGTTGGCATAGCCTCTAAAATGTTTTCGGCGTTAGCCGAGCAAAATATCAATATTCAGATGATTAGTACATCTGAAATCAAAATCTCTTGTGTCATAGATCAAACCCAAACTGATAAGGCAGTAGAAGTTATTCACGATAGTTTTGATTTAGGGCAAGCTTAATCATGAAAGACCTTCGATTTTCCAAAAATTTAATAGGTTTAGGGGAGTCAATTACGCGTTCTGTTCAATTTTCTGACACTGAAATCGGATTAGACATCCCAGAGATAGAGTTTCTCCAGTTTATTGAAGGTCAAATACGCTTTCTGCGGCTATCACAAGGTTTATACTTCAAAGGAAGTCTTCAGTCGAATATTGAAATCCCTTGCGGGCGTTGCCTAGCCTTATACGAAGCAAAACTTCATGTTCCATTTAGTCTGGATCTCATTGATAATATGGACTTGGCAGATCGGATGGTGGATGGTGAAGTGGTTGATCTGACAGAAGATCTGAAACAAACAATTGCATTAGAAATTCCATGCTGGCCGTTATGCCAAGACGCTTGTCAGGGATTGTGCGTCTCTTGCGGCTGTAATTTAAATAGTCAGACTTGCTCTTGTCAATCAAATTTGACTACGTCGTCGCCTTTTGGCAATTTGGAAAATATGTTACAATCGACGGATAGTAACACGAATAACTAAGCACAACATTATACTCATTATAGAAGAATACGAGATTTAATCGGAGGCGGAAGTGGCGTTACCTAAAAGAAAAACATCAAAATCCAAAAAAGGGATGAGAAGAAGCCATCAGGCTTTGAAAAACCGAACACTGAATGAATGTAGCAATTGTGGAGAACTGCGTAGGGCACATAGTATCTGTCCGGCTTGTGGTCATTACAAGGGTCTACTGTTCAAGAGTGTAAGTGATGATGGAACAGAGTAAACTGTTCACTTGCTTTTGTTAGTATGAAAATGTACTTGACTGAGCATTAGTTATGTCCAGACAATCTCAAAACCAAATTCGGGCAGTTATCAGTGGGACTGGGGCTGACTTGCCAGAGAAAGTCTTAACCAACTCTGATCTCGAACAAATGGTGGATACCGAAAGTGACTGGATTGTTCAGCGGACTGGAATTGCTGAGAGGCGTATCGCGGAGCAAGACACTTCCACATCTGATCTAGCTGCTAACGCCGCCCGGCGGGCATTAAAAAGTGCACAAATTGATCCACTCGACATCGAGCTGATCGTAGTGTGTACAGCTACGCCGGATATGTCGTTTCCTTCAACAGCTTGTGTCGTTCAAATGAAGATCGGAGCTAAGAATGCTCATGCTTTTGATTTGTCTGCTGCTTGCTCCGGGTTTGTTTATGGTCTTGATTTAGCTGATGGCATGATCAAGTCTGGTAGGTACAAGACAATCTTGGTGATTGGTGCTGAAACATTTAGTCGAATCGTCAATTGGACAGACCGAAGTACTTGCATCTTGTTTGGCGATGGTGCAGGGGCAGCTATTGTCCAAGCAAGTACTGAAGATCGAGGAATTATTGCATCATACTGTGGAGCAGATGGAGCTTATGCAGATACAGAGTTGTTAGCAGTACCAGCTGGTGGGTCAACCTTACCTGTTACTGCTGAAAATGTTAAAAAACAACTACACAAGGTTACAATGAAAGGGCGTGAGGTATTCAAGTTAGGAGTTCGAATCATGCCTGAAGCAGCCCTTCACACTCTGCAAATGGCAGGTTTAACAGTTGAAGATATAGATTTAGTTATTCCCCATCAGGCTAACTTACGAATTATAGAAGCCGTTGGTGAGAGAATCGGCGTACCTTCAGAGAAACTGTATATCAATGTGGATCGTTATGGTAATACATCTGCGGCTACAGTTATTATCGCTTTAGACGAAGCTCTACGTTCAAAAAGAGTCAACAGTGGGGATCTAGTCCTCTTAGTCACCTTTGGAGCGGGTTTGACTTGGGGTGCTTCAATCATCAGGATGTAGCTTTCAAATAATTTTTGCCGGATATAGTTCACGATATTTCCCGAGATGGTTTTTTAGGTGTCGGAAAAAATTGCTTTAATTTTTCCTGGTCAGGGATCCCAGAAGGTAGGTATGGGTCTGCCCCTTTGTGAAAGTATTCCTTTAGCTAAAGATACTTTTGATGAAGCTGACGAAATTCTCGGAAGGTCAATTAGCGATATTTGTTTCGAGGGACCACTTCAAGAATTAACGAAAACTGAGAATGCGCAACTGGCCATTTTTACTAATAGTGTTGCGAATTTTAGGGTTGCTCAAACACGAGGAATAATTCCAACGGCAGTGGCAGGTCACAGTTTGGGTGAGTATTCCGCATTAGTTGCGGCCGGTGTAATATCTTTTAGTGACGGTCTTCGTCTCGTAGAGCAGCGTTCTAGTCTGATGTCAATAGCTGAAAAAGAAGAACCTGGTATGATGGCAGCCATTCTAGGTTTAGACAACGCTGGAGTTGAAGAAATTTGCCGAACAGTGTCAATCAGTAGTGGTCAAATCGCACAGGTCGCTAACTACAATTGCCCAGGACAATTAATCGTTTCTGGCTCAGTTTCGGGTGTTCAGGACGTTGTAAAAAAAGCTAAATTGTCTGGAGCAAAAAGGGCTTTACCCCTTAAAGTCAGCGGGGCTTTTCATTCAAATCTGATGGAACCTGCAAGAGTGGAATTTTCAAAACGAGTTGGTGATTTCCACTTTTCTGATCCGCAAGTTGGTCTGGTTGTAAATGTTACCGGTGATTGGGCTAAGACAGGAAAGCAAATACAACAACTCTTAGTTGAGCAAATTACCAAACCCGTGTTATGGGAAAGTTGCATGCAAACTCTTTATTCCCATGGGATTAGTAGTTTTGTGGAAGTTGGTGATGGTAATGTTCTCGCTGGACTGGTGACCCGGACTCTTAACAACACTACGTGTACTAATATATCAACCTTTTTGAATTAATTTCTCGGAGTGAGCTAGAAATAAGTGGGTATTTGTATGGAGAATCAGGTTGTAATAGTTACTGGGGCTTCTCGTGGGATTGGATTAGCAATTGCTCGGAGGTTTGGGCAAGCAGGTGCGAACGTAGTTATTTGCGGGCGATCAGAGCAAACAATCCAGAACGTAGCTGAGGTCCTGGTAAATGAAGGAATTCAAGCCAAAGCAAAGGCCGCAGACATTTCTAATCAGTCTGATGCTGACGCGTTGGTTCAATTCGCACTTGATCAATTCTCCAGAATTGATGTTTTGGTCAATAATGCTGGAATTACCCAAGATACGTTGTTGTTGAGAATGAAGGATGAAGATTGGTCAAATGTAATTCAGACTAACTTAACTGGCACGTTTTATTCCACCAAAGCGGCCACTCGCCAGATGGTTCGACAAAGAAGTGGTCGGATCATTAATATTTCCTCTATCGTTGGGGTAACTGGTAATGCTGGTCAAGCTAATTATGCTGCCTCAAAAGCAGGAATAATAGGATTCACTAAGTCTGTTGCAAAAGAAATTGCGAGTCGAGGTGTTACCGCTAATGTTATTGCACCGGGTTTTATTACCACTGATATGACGTCTCAACTATCAGAATCTACTCAAAAACAAATGCTAGAGCTGATACCATTAGGTCGCTTAGGGGATCCCGAAGATATTTCGGAAACAGCATTTTTTTTAGCTTCTTCTGGGGCAGGATACATAACTGGCCAGGTCATTCATGTCAATGGGGGAATGGCTATGAGCGGTTAGCTTTTGTAAAGCTAACTTATTTATTATTTTTTTACTAACACATAACTATGAGGTAAATAGATGGCAATTGATTTAGGTAGATTAGTCGAGATTGTAGCAGAGCAACTCCAGATTGATGCAGAACAGGTTATACCTGAAGCGTCTTTTATGGACGATTTGGGTGCTGACTCCTTGGACACAGTTGAGTTGATTATGGCTCTGGAAGAAGAATTAGGTATCGAAATTCCTGATGATGAAGCAGAAAGTATTCGGACAGTTCAAGACGCACTAAATTATATTAATCAGAAGTAATCCAAATTAGCAGACTAAGCAAGTAACAGCTTGTTGATTGTATTGTATAAGACGTTAATCAACTATCTTCAGAAAGGGAGGGTTTTGTGAAAAGAGTTGTTGTTACCGGCATGGGTGTTGTTTCGGCGGTCGGCAACAATTTTGACGATTTTTGGGCGTCAATTGCGGCAGGAATAAACGGGATTGATTACATAACCCGTTTTGATACAACTGATTTCCGCACCAAGATGGGTGGAGAGGTTCGTGGATTCGAAGCTGAATCCTACATGAACAAAAAAGACGCTAAACGACTCCCTTTATTCATTCAATTTGCGCTTGCCAGTGCCATGATGGCCCACAAAGACTCGGGCTTAAATCTAGAGCTCATAGATCCTTATAGGATCGGTGTTGGGGTTGGTTCGGGTATCGGTGGGATTTGTGTGATGGAAGAAAATGCTCGTCTACTGATGGAAAAAGGGCCAAAAAGAGTGAGTCCTTTTTTCGTTCCTTTCGAGATTATAAATATGGCTTCTGGCCGTATTTCCATGAGACTCGGAGCTAAAGGTCCTAATTATGCTTCGGTTACTGCCTGTGCTACATCTAACAATGCGATAGGTGAGGCTTTCCGTATAGTACAACGTGGTGATGCTGATGTAATGTTTACCGGTGGTTCCGAAGCTGCAATGACCCCGCTGGGATTTGCTGGATTCTGTTCGATGAGGGCTATGTCAGCCCGAAATGATGACCCTAAACATGCGAGTCGTCCTTTTGACAAAAATCGGGATGGATTCGTGATGGGAGAGGGAGCAGGTGTGTTGGTGTTAGAATCTTTGGAGCACGCTCTTGGTCGGAATGCCCAGATATATGCAGAAATTGTTGGATATGGAATGACAGCTGATGCTTACGATATGGTTCACCCGATTAGTAATGGAGAAGGAGCCGCCAAAGCAATGGAATTTGCGTTAATGGATGCTGAAATTGATTCGTCTGAAGTCGATTATATTAATGCACATGGCACTTCGACACCTGCCGGCGATCCTGCTGAAACACAAGCAATTAAGCGCCTATTTGGGGAACATTCCTACAAAATCCCTGTAAGTTCGACCAAGTCAATGACTGGTCATCTTCTAGGTGCTGCAGGCGCAATTGAAATGATAGCAACTATTGGAAGCATACAGCATAGCTTTGTGCCACCAACTATTAATCTAGTAGACGCTGACCCAACTTGCGATTTGGACTATGTTCCAAATGAGGGGCGGTCTGTGACTATTAACACCGCTTTGTCCAATTCATTTGGCTTTGGTGGACATAATACGGCTCTTGTTGTCCGAAAATTCTAACACTAGAGTTTTTATTGGAATTGGTACTAATGTAGGTGATCGGTCTAATTATATAGATCGTGCATTGGACGAGCTGCGATTAGAAGACCAGATTTGGATAGAAGCGGTCTCATCTATTTACGAAACAGTTCCTGTTGGTTTACAAGATCAGCCTAATTTCCTGAACGGAATAATCAGGATCAAAACTGCTGTTCATCCATTGAATCTGTTAGAGATTTTGAAGCGAATTGAGGTTCAAGTTGGCCGTCAATACCGAAAACGCTGGGGACCTAGAGAAATTGATCTCGACATTTTAATTTACGGCGACCTAGTTTTAGACCACCCGCTACTAAGAATTCCGCATCCAGAAATGCTGAACCGACAATTCGTGCTACAGCCTCTGGTTGAAATTCAGCCAGATTTAATTCATCCTTCTTGTAATCAAACTATCAGTCAGATTGTGTGTCATATGGCCACGGAAATAGAGACAGTCAGTCGGGAAAAGAAGAATTCAGACAGCCGACAATAGAGATTTCATCGTGTTATTATCAAATCAGCAAATTGAAAATTATCAGAATAACGGTTATCTTACAGGACTTGAGATTTCAGACTCAGAAGAAGTCAAGACATTTCGAAAAGAGTTTGATGAGCTAGAAGTAAAAGAAGGAATTGAAAAATGCCAGATTGGCTTGGTTGATTACCACCTAAAGCATGAATTCATTTGGAAGATTGCAAACCATCCAAAAATTCTTGACTGTATCGAGCAATTAATAGGACCAGACATATTACTGTTGGCCACTCACTTCTTCTGCAAGTATGGACCCAATGATAAATTTGTGGCTTGGCACCAAGATGTGACCTACTGGGGTTTAAATCCACCGTTAGCTGTTACTGCGTGGTATGCTATTGATGATAGCGATATAGCTAATGGTTGTATGCAAGTGATTCCCAAGACCCATAAATCAGGCCTTGCAACTCATGGGAAGTCAAATCGATCGGGTAATTTACTCAGTATTAATCAAGAAATTGAGGTGGACAATACAAAATCGGCAGCCTCTGTTAATTTGATACTTAAGGCTGGTCAAATTTCTATTCATCACGGACACCTAATACACGGTAGTTTAGCTAACCAATCAAACCGTCGACGTTGCGGATTGACATTGCGATACGTTCCGCCATTCGTTCAACAAACCGAAGAAAATTCTATGGCAAAAAAATGGCAAGGGATCTTGCTACGTGGTCAAGATAACCACCAAAACTTTCCAAATATTATTCACCCTTTTATTTAGCTGTGGGTTACCTGTATAACCAGCAGAAATACTAGAAGAAAAATCAGAATGGTTACTAGGTGAATTACTCCCAAGATCAGAGAATGGACAATTTAGTCTAGAAATAGGCGGGGAAATTGGTTACAATCATGGGGATACAATCGCTGTAATAGATAATGGGAGCTGAAACGCGTATGGATTCAACAAATAAAGAAACAACTACGATAACATTGACAGAAGCAGCTGCGGAAAAGATTCAGGCCATTATTGAGCAAGAATCATACGACGAAATAGCGGGTCTACGCATTAGTATTAGCGGACAAAAAGCAAATGAATTTGAATATGCATTAGGCTTAGAAGTTGAAGCTCGCCCAGATGATTTAGTGGTTGAATCAAAAGGTGTCAAGATACTAGTCGACCCTGCTAGTTTTAAGAATCTAGGTGGTGCTGCACTTGACTACGTCGATGATTTGAACGCAAGTGGTTTTCGGGTTGATAATCCTAATCAGCCTACTTGGGAAGATCCGAGAGCACAGGAAATCCAGTTGGTAATAGATAACCAGATTAACCCATCAGTGGCTTCGCATGGTGGCTATATTCAATTGCTTGATGTACAAGATGAAACTATTTATGTCCACATGGGAGGTGGCTGCCAAGGATGTGGAATGGCTAAAGCAACACTCAAGCAAGGGGTGGAGCGTATAATCAAAGACCATTTCCCAGAGATTAATCATGTAATTGATACAACCGACCATGCTGCCGGTACCAACCCTTACTATCAGTCTTAATTCTAAACTAGCAACTCAGAATTTATTATCAGCTAAGCAGAAGTTAACACTTCTGCTTTTTTTGTGCCCGAAAATAGGTTTCATCTGCAAATCTTAGATAGACAAATATCCGAAATATTGATAGGATTATATGAGAAGAAAGAAAGCAAAAATATGAATGGTCTGTTATGGACCTTCTTTTTAGGATAATCAGACATGACGACTGAATATTACCGAGCTACTAATTTTGCTGATTCAAAAACTGAGCTATCAGCTCCAGGTGCTACACCCGAGCGGTTAGAGTATTTATCAAAATATGGTTTTGTCATCATCACTGACTTTGTAAATAATCCGTGGATACCTATTTTGAGAGAGGCTGGCCGCCGAGTGACGGAAGCTTGTTCACCTGAAAATGGATACAAACTGATTGACAGTTCTAAAGGCTATGTTCACAGGGCAAAAGAAGATGAGCCTTGGGCAATTCGAGGACTAATTCATCCAGAATTTAACGAGCCTAGTTTCGCTAAATTTCACGGCTCAACTGACTTCCTTGATTTTGTCGCTTCTTGGTGCCATGGGTTGCAAGTAGAAGATTTGGTTCTAAGAGGTATGCTATTATGGTGTAACCCTAGACGTTATGAAAATGGCCCTAGCTGGCACCGAGATGTTACTTGGTGGGGAACAGGTAAAGACTACTTTTCACAAAAAGAAATTCGAGGAGAAGGCCCCGAAGCTTATTCTGAAGAAACAGAAAAGAAGTTATGGAAAAAGATTCAGGAAAGAGGCCTTAAGTCAACAAAAGAGCGTGATGGGGTCAGTATGTTCCTCGCTTTAGTGGATGACGAATGTCATGAATTAATACCAGGAAGTCATTACAGTTGGAGAACCCCATTCGAACACGACGTATTATTACCACAGACAGCAAAGGATCAAGATATACCTCATACACCCAGTTGGAATGGAATTGATCCGCTACCTGGTCAAGTGGCAATTAGGCTTAAGGCTGGAGAAGCTCTGATTCGGAATGGTGCAACTATCCACACTGGACGTACCGTTCCAAACCGCGAACGCAATACATTGTCAATAGGTTGGTCAAAGTGGGATAGATCTTCCTCTGATGAGCCATTGGTAGCGGATGCTAGGGATGCGTGGCAACTAGATCCAGCAGTACGGGAAGGAATACCTTACTCATGGATGCAAACCGCTTGGGATCGATGGGCTCAGACAAAAAAATTAGGCAACACACTTGAGGACAGATATGCTGGTTACGATATTCAGCAGATCAAATCAGGTCAAGTAGTAGGTTGGAAAAGCGAATTGGAGCAAGAGGCTGCAAGGCTAGGTAATAACTAGAAATCCTTCCAAACAGTATCTGAAGCTCCGACGATCGAATAAAAAATGCGAAAATACGGAATAAAAACATGAATCAACCAATATACCGAGTAGCAATTTTAGGGTGTCGATCTCGCGGTTCTGCGGCGGCCAGAGTTTATAATGCACACCCAAGAACCGAAGTAGTTGGAATTTGTGACCTAGTAGAAGACCGCCTAAATAAGATAGGTGAGGAACTAGGTATCACAGCTCGATTTACTGATTTAGACGAAATGATTAAGTACACTGAGCCAGATATTGTAGCCATTCCCACTGCACCATCTCTACATGCTCCTCTGGCGTTAAAGGTCTTAGAACACGGGGTTAATATCGAGGTCGAAAAACCCATGGGAATGGATCTAATAGAAACAGATTCTGTCATGAGAAAAGCAGTGGAAAAGAATGTTCAGGTAGCCGTTCACCACCAATGGCGATTAAGCGGTTGGACACAAGCTATCAACCAGATCTATCAAGAAGGTGCCATAGGAGAGTTACGACACATTTATGCAAGTGGAAAAGGTTATTACGGTGGATTTGGCTTAATGGAAATCGGAACGCATTTGCTAACCCACATGATGAAGTTTGGTGGAAATTGTCGAAGAGTCACAGCCCATGCGACTACACGTGGTAGACCCATTACACCAAACGATGTCTTACCTGCTCCACGAGGTAATGGCATCATTGCAGGTGATAATATTACTGCGTCTCTACAATTTGATAATGGAGTTACGGGAACGTTACTCCAACATAAATTCGATAGAATCAATTTAGACGCTCATGTAGTTGAGCTCTACGGTACTGAAGGGCGGTTGATGTGGCATCCACACGGTGCATGGAAATTAAATAATCCTCACGTTCTACCACAAAATGGGCCTCCGGACTGGGAAACTTTGACGCCAATCTACCCAGATAGCTTCGCCGAAGCCGTCAAACAGATTGCTCAGAATAGTGAAATGATAGAGGGAGATTACTGGTTTGTAGAAGAGTATGTACGGGCTTTAGATGAAGGTCGTGAACATGAATGCAGTGGGGCAGCAGGTAGTCATGTTATCGAAATCATTATGGGTATTTTTGAATCTGCGGCTTATGGAATTCATGTTGGTTTACCACAAGCTAACAGGAAGCATCCCCTCGTTCGATGGCGCGAAGAAGCTGGGCTCGATGCTCCAGAACCAATGCCAATGGCGGACGATAAATGGTTGATTGAAGAACAAAAAAGACTAGGAGCCTGATGAATATGTCTCGCCTGGATAGCATCTTTTGCTTATATATTCGATTGGCCGTCGATTGACGGGCGTTGAATCGATGACGATAGAGGTCGAGTTAATCCGATTATTTTTCTCCCATCAACTAGTAGTTGACGGGCCTCCACTTTATTTGGTTTTAGCTCTGAAAACTTGACAAGGTCTGCCCGTTGGAGAAAATTCTCTACCTGAGTCCAAATTGGTTTCGTTACGCCAATATCTTTCAAACTTACTACTAGTTCTGGCGTTGGTAATTCCATGAACGGTAGTTCATACCGAGATTCCAGATATCTGCGAACCACCTGAGATAGCTGCGTATAGTAGGTTTTGAACTGGGCAGCATCTATCCAGTTCGAGTTTTCTATCAAATCTAAATTAGCGTAAGCAATTTCGTGTGGTAGTTTATCTACCACAGAATTTTCTGCGGGTCTAATCGGTCTGTACCAGTAGAAGTAAAACCAGATAATTGCCCCAAAAAAAGTCAGCCCTAATATTGACCAAGCGACATAGATCCACCACCGAATAGGTAACAAGATTGGCGGCTTGATATCTCGAATCCGATCAGGCTCGTCTGAATCATTTTTGACAGAATGAATTTTCAATTTATAGGTAGGTGTGTTAACTTTTTGCGTTCCTTGACGAATGTGGATTGATGGTAATGCGTAATCTCCAATATTGAAAGCTTGCATAGACAAAAAGACACGATACTGTTTGTTTTCAACTAATACAACTACCGGTTTATTCACAATTTCTAAACCAGACTCTGCTGGTAACTCAAACGGTGAGATAACTAATTCGTTTTCACTGTCAACATCTAACTCAAGTACTAAGCTAAACTGGTCGCCTAAAACGACATGACTTGGTTCAAAATAGTGAGAAGAGACTGTCAAGGCACAAGCCGGATAAGCAAAAATAAAAACGAAGAAAATACTAAACAAACAAGAACTAAAACGAGAAAGGTAAGTAAGCGACAGGAGTAAGAATTTACCAAAAAAGTGATCGAAATAAATGATTATCTGCAGCCGAAGATGAGGTTAGACATAACATATATTTATCGTGCGATTAAAAGCGACCAACGATGATAGTTCCCAATTTGAGACTTTGGAGTATAAGAAAAAGCATAGTCTAATTGCAAAATAAATAAGTGCGAAACTGCTAGGCGATATCCTGCACCAATATTCCAACTAGACGCACCATAATTACCGATCATACGACCGCCCCTAACAGCAATTTCTGAATCAATACCATTGAGTCGAATCCAGTGTTCAATTCCCGCCTTGACTTGAGTTGAATTAGATGTAATTACCCTAAGGATTAATGGGCGATTACCAGAAGTTGAAGACAATTTTTCGCTAGTAATTTCAGCTGTCAATGTCGTCTGACTTGACATCCAAGCTAAACCCATACGAAACGTCCGATTCAAATGATTATAGTCTTTATCACTTGGGTTGAAAGAGATTCGAGGTGGACGTAAATTTTCTTGTACCAAGGCTAATTTAACATTTGGTAATGGCCAGTAAAGTAGGCCAATTGTTGGTAAAGGATAAAAAGATTTGCGGATGCCATCTGCGAACAAGGGGTCTTGACGATCGGCGCCTACATAAGCAACGGACAAACGTCTCAAATTCACGCCGATGCTCAATGGCAGGTTGAACTGAGTACTCAGATCGTAACCATAAGTTACTTGTAGTATCTGCTCTCGATACAAGTCTGGTTCACCATTTTGTAAAACAGCTAAGGCGACGGTTCCATAAAAAAGATTTGGAATTGTTGTGGCTATCATTTCCGTAGAAAATGCGCCCACGGGATAATATACACGCGTTGTTGCCAATTCGTATCGATCAATTTGAGAAATACCCGCTGGATTCCAAAACACAGAAGTCGTGTCGTCGGCAACAGCCACGAATGCACCAGCCATTCCAACTGAACGTGCTGAAACATCAGCATGAAAGAAGGCAGCCCGAATAGGGGTTATAGGCACCAGTAGAAGTACGAACCCGATGAACCTCAAAAAATAGTTTAATCGATAATTATTGACACTCATATAAAAAAGGGAATAAACTCAACGAGCAATAACACACACACCTTTTTTAACATCTGTATCACTGGAAGGGCGTAACCGTCCTTTTCTCTCAGTTTCAGTAAAGTTATTGGAGTCTGTGTAACCCACGGTCAATACGTAGAAATAAGCACCCGAAGGTAACAAATATCCTCTTTGATCTTTACCATTCCAACTAAAACGCCACCATTGATTTTGTTGTATAGCCTGACTTGATTGATACATTAATTGACCTGATGGAGTATAGACGAAAAATTCACTTTCAGCAATCGAACGTTCGTTTTGCGATCGAAATGAAATGATGAATTGGTCGTTATAAGTAGTTAGACCAGGAGTAATAATTCGACTAGGTGGATCAATTTGGCAAATCAGTCCACTAGCCAGTGATTCAACCACATCGATAGTGATAGCTTGATCATAATAAGGCCCAGCTGCGATAATTTCATCGGCCCGAAGCGCAGGTAAAGGAGATAGTTTTTCATCCTCTTCGTTATTTTCATCATCTAAAGTAATATTACTGCTTCTAACATAACCTCGAGTTTGCCCTTCAACTAAATAACCAAAGCCGAAGTCTTTGCTGCTACTAATGTAATACCACCGCCCTCTTTTAGCGACTGCCGTAATCCGTTCATTATTAATATAGCCGATAATTTGGCCACTTATTTCAGGTTTGGCAAATAACGGAACACTTCCTTTCGTATTAGCATTACCTGATCTCTCTAGTAGATTAGATGCTTCTGAGATGCTACCGTTTTTGCCATTTGTTTCATTAGTTTCTATATTTGGAGATACAATTTGAGAGAATTTTCGCCAAGCACTACTGATCGCTGAAACAGAAACAAGACGAAGGTTATATTGCCCGGCTTGCTGGATGTTGGAAAGCCGCAAATCCCAGATGAATTCGGTCTTGTTTTGTTGTTTTTGGCCCAATGTAGATAATGAGATACTATCGGAAGCGGGCTCGCCGGGAATCCGGATAGTTGCTATTTGCCAGACTTCAGTTCCACTTAATCTAAATAGCATCATCAAATTGGGGAGAGGAGTTGGAAGTTCCTGAAAAGTTAGTTCAACAGATATTTTTGTCTCGTCAACTGGCTGTGTAGAGAATGTTTTGAATTGTGGCGTCAGACGCCCTGTGTTGTTAATACGTATTTCGCGTACGGTCTCAGCTCTCCTATTTTCCTGATCCTCAACAACAAGTTTCAGGACAACTACTTGGTCAAGATTAGCAAGATCGTCCATACCCGCAAACCACGCCACGGAATATCGGGTATAACGTTCCATTGGAATATCATCAATACTAGAAATTTCGACTTTTTTTGTATCCAAGTCCATGTTTTGTAACACACATGGCTTAAAGTTTTCTTCAACCGTTAATGGTAATGAAGGCGCAGTTGAGACAACCGATGAATCAGAAATTGACTCATTCTGTGCACGTACATAATAGAAGGCACTGACCCAAACTTTTTGAGATTCCCAATGTGCATCTGGGTCTCTCAAATTGAGCAAAATCCGACGAGTAGAGAATTCGTCATATGGAGTTGAATCAATTTTTAGACTGGCGATCACGGGCCGATCTAAGACCTGCATAACCTGAACTGTGGCCTGCGCGGTAGTTTTAGATTGACCTGTAATTCGTTCTGCGACCTGAAACTCGACAATTTCATTGTCTTTAGTAAACCAGTTAGGTTCGGCAGTGGAAAAAGTCGCAACCCCATCCTTGATCGTAACTGAAAGTTGATCTGGTTTTTTGATAATTGAAAACTTTACCTGCGTATCAACTGGCTGCTTGTTGGCAAAATCAACGCTTTCCACCAGTTTCAATAAATTAGTCGAAGCAGTTTGATCCTCTTCAAAGGTCACACTAAAATCTGAGAAAGTGATTTCATCTGGCTGAGGCACAACCGAAACATTAACAGGAATAGTTAGTTTTTGTTGTTCTGTATCTTCAACACTGAGTTCAATTGATATCTTTTGGGGTGTAGCTTCCAATCTAGAATGCCAATCCGGAGCGGGCAACAGGTAAAGTGTATGCTCTTCGATTTTGACGGTTAGATTGTCAACTGAATCAGCTGAATACTTGAGTCTGGTCGGTTCGTCCTCATCATCTAGAAAGTATTCTGACAAATTAAGTTTAAAATCAAGTTGATCTTCTATAAGGTTACTAATTGCTCTTAGAGGTTTAGCAGGATTAACCCTTGGTTTCTCTGCCGTCGGTATGACTGTAACTCGAATTGACTGATTTGTTACATTCTTGTCCGTGTCAGTGGCACTGATGGTTACGATTTCTGTCCCATGCCAATCGTTATCGGAAACCGAGAAAGTCAGTTGTTGTTTTGTGGGTTGATTGGCGCCCGTGATCTGTACCCCATTTTCTTCAATTTTGATGATGAGTTTATCAACCGGGTCGTTATCCCCAACAATATCTTGCCACTTTATAGTCAACTGGGAAGGCGAATTTGTATTGTCTGATTCATCAAAACTTATAGAATCAACAACGAATATCGGAGGCCCTGTTGTTTGTTTGACAGTAATTGTTATTTGACCTATTGCGGTCAGATTTTCTGTTCCATCTATTTCTTTATTCCTATCGGTGACGGTAACGGTGATTTTTTCGGTGCCAGCCCACGCTTCTTCCTTTGCTTCAACGATAAGATAAGCTTTTAAATCGACTATATCAACGAAAGCATCCAGATGCTCGCTACCTTCTACTTTCCAACTTAACTCATCATTATATTGATCATCGTCGAACACTAGATCGTCGGTATCAAATTCACCTTTTTCTCCCTGATTTACCACAAGAGGTTGTTGCTTCAGAAACAATGGTGGTTCAGCTACAGGCATAACATTGAGAACGGCTTGAGCTTGTACTTCCCCTTCTTTACCATCAACCTGACCGACGGAACCAACCTTAATAACAGTTGAACCATGAAAATTTTCTAGTGGTATAAATGTAGCCAAGCCAGTATCTTTATCAATCGTTATATCGACGTCTTCATTGGCTAAGGCGAACCATTCTGTAATTGCATCAGGGTGAATTTTGTTGAGGAAAAGCTTTAGATCTAAAGTGAAGGGGGTTTCTTCCAAAACCTGATCATTAGTCAATTGCGCACTGAAGTCCTTGGGTAGCTTAACACCATTGGTGGGCTGAGGTAATGGTGATGGGAGCTCGAAATCGAATAGTGTGGGCGCTTTTTCTTTAACCTCGATTGGTTGATCAACGACATACGGAATCAAAAAACCATCAGAATCAATCAGCTTAGCATCGATGATTTCAATAGCTGAGGCTTTGACTGCTAAAACTTCAAACGTCAAATAAGCCAGGTTAGGCTCCTCTATATCACTGGCTTCACCTGTAGCCGAAACTAATACTCGACCCTTTTCCGCTAGTGGCTGTGAGAAACTTTCACTAATCACCTGCTCCCCATTTTTGGTTTCGACAAATTTCAGTGATTCTGGGTCGAACTGAATTAACAACTGGTACTCGCTAATTAAATCTGCGTCCAAGACATAAGTCATAATTTCGAATTTTTGACCGATTCCGGGAGATACAATACTGAGGCCAAAATCAGTTTCTAATGCTATCAAAGGAAGAAACCCAACAATAACTTCGATCATCATCGGTTTGCTTCGTTCTCGTCCGGTACCAATCAATTTTTGGTCGATTGCAACTAACTCAAAATAACCTTCTCCTTCGTCAGAGATGGCCTCTATCGTAATTTCGTTACCTTCAACCAAAATTTCCGCCACATCTACTAAAGTATTCTCTATAATTTCCCACTTAACTTGATCTTTAGGTAAGGGGTCAGCCAATAAAGGGTTGATGACTTGAAAACTACTTAACTCTGGGTCTAAATACAATGGATCAAGAGGTGAAATTTGCGGAGATTTAGCTAAGGTGTGGTCAATAGTTAAGAGCACTGAAGATAACGAAATATTGGTGCCAAGCAAAGCATATAATTGATAGTTGCCGTTGGGTAGTTCAGATGTTGACCATTCCCATACTTTATCTGAAACAGGTATGGGTTTTTGGGTCAAAGCTGCTAATTTTCCAGCGAAAGCATATGCAAGAGTAATGTTTTGACCATCTAGGCTTGGTCCTACCTCCCATTCGACTGAGACAACATCGTTAAAGGCTTGGTTAGGCGATGGTGAAATGAAAATCAAGTTTTTGAGCTGGAATGATACGGCTGCAACAGTTAATACCTCACCGTTAACTATAGATATGGCTTCAATTGTGTAATCACCGCTGGGAAAAAATTTAGCTTGTGTAATAGTATCAAGTGCCAAGTCCAGTTTACCATTATCGGTCAAAGACGATTTAGCTAACAGCCGCTTCTTCCCACCATTGACTGTGTAAACAATTTGGAGCGTTTGGCCAACCCAATCCTCCCCATATTCTACCCGCAACGGTATGTTACCACTTAATTGAGATTGGTTAGAAGGAGATGTAAATAGAATTAGTTTGGGAGGTTTTTCTGCAGGCAGGACAACTTGTCCAGATTGGCCGATAGTGGGTATGGGTTTGGAAATACCATTTTCACCAGCAATCCCTGATAGCGAAGGGGAAACTAGTTTAAGGATGGAAGGTTGAAAACTCAATACTCTAAATTGTATTTGAGCTAGAATGCCAGTTGTTTTATTTGTCGGTTTTCCGAATGCAGTAGCAAAGTAAGTAATAGCACCGATTTGTTTCCCTGCTAGTTGAGAAAACGGTGGTTTAGGAGAATCCGGTAGAAAATCTCCCAGTTGAACCTCAATAAACTCTAGGGCAACCTGATCATAAAGCAAGGTAAACTGAAAACCCATCACTTGCTCGGCCTTATCGACTTTGACTTGAACCATCAAGGTTTGTCCAATCTGAGGCAACTCACTTGATGGAGGATCGATAGAAATGACAGCTTGAGACCAAACTAAGGATGGTAGAAACATCAAAAACTGCCAAAACCATCTTTTTTCCCACAAACTCAATTTAATTTCCTAAATTGCCTTGAATTAGGCGTGCTGTCTCTCGAGCAACAACAAATTCCTCATTTGCCGGAATGGTTAAAATTTGCACTTCGCTATGGTTTGTAGAAATTGATATTTCACTAAGATTTTGATCATTTTTATCTAAATCAAGCTTGATCCCCATATACTCTAAACCGCTACAGATCAAGAAACGTGTATTGGCACTTTTTTCACCAATACCACCAGTAAAAGCTAAAACATCTATACCGCCAAGAGCCGCCACATAAGCACCAATATACTTCTTGACACCATAGCAGTAGGTTTCAATGGCTAGTCGTGCCTGATCATTCCCATTTTCGGCAGCTGAATTTAAATCTCGCATATCACTAGCAAAACTAGAAATACCTTTTAGACCAGATTCTTCCATAAGTTGCCGTGTGACTTCAGCCGGGCTCCAGCTTTCTTTCTCCATAACATACAAAACAGCAAAAGGATCTAGATCTCCTACTCTTGTGGATTGAACTACACCACATTGGGTTGATACCCCCATTGAAGTATCGATTGATTGACCATTTTTGATCGCGGTGACAGATGAACTTCCTCCCAGATGACAAGAAACAATCCGCAGGTTAGTCGCAGAACGTTTTAGAACTTGTGGTACACGCTCCGATATCCAACGATGGGAAGCTCCATGGAAGCCGTAGCGCCGAATCTGATGTTTCTCAAGCCAGTATCTAGGAATACCAAACTCGTAGGCATAATCAGGTATCGATTGGTGGAACCAAGTCTCCATCACCGCAACCAATGGAATTTTCGGAAGGATTTTCTGAAAGGAACGAATTGCAGCTAAATAGGCTCTATTATGCAAGGGGGCCAAAGGAATATAAGCTTCCAAAGCCTGAATGACCGATTGATCAATGATCGCAGATTGCCAAATATCTTTAGCAAAAACAGTTTTAAATCCGATTCCATCAATTTGCCCAAAATCTGGCATAAGATTAACGCAGTATTCAATCGCCTCCAAATGACTTGGTGCGCTAAGTTTTCCTTCAATTGAAACGGGTTTTCCATCTACATAATTAGTATGATGAAAGTAAGACGTTGTATCTCCAATTCTTTCCACTGAGCCGCTAAACTGAAACGAAATATCGCTAGCAGACCCCAGCCAGTTACCAGTTAACAACTGGTACTTGAGTGAAGTGCTACCAACGTTAACAGATAAAATTTTCATTTTCGTCAGTTTCTAATTTGTCCGTTTTTAGATTGTCAATGACTGGTAATTGAAGTCAATTTAATTTTCGAAGTTATCTCTTTCACTACAGACTTAGGTTGAGAGGTTGTGGTCGGTTGTTGCAATTCATAAACTGAGTCTGAAATTGAGTCCTTGTTCGATTCCAACCCACCATAAGTAGTAATTGGATCTGTATTTGGTAAATTGGCACGATAACGATTGAAAATTGTAAAACGCGGATATTCTGCAGTCCATCTTCTCGCACCATGAAACAGTGCTTCAGTAAAAATCACACAATCACCTGACTGAACAGGTAAGTTAATAACAGTGGGAGAACTATCGTAAATCGACACAAGAGTCCTATCAGGATTGTTAGCCTGAGAAGGTGGTGAGAAATTTCGTTTATGGCTCCCCGGTAAACAAACAAAACCTGTTTCAGCAGGAACATTTACCAAAGAGATGGCCGCATTCAAAAAACCTGCAAATGGTTCCCCATCGATAATTCGGTAATCTCGACCCGAAGCATGAAAGTGAATGTCATCTGAGGTGCGATAATTTTTGGTCAGAGCCGTATCTACTAACACTGGATATTGGTGTGTTAATGCAATAATAATCCGCATAATTTCAGGATTTAATACTAACCGATGAAAGACTGGGTCGCCATACTGAATATGATTGATCCAACGAGCAATAGTCTTTGAATAATCAGGGTGTGTGTCAGCAGTAGAGGTAAGTGGGTGAGGTAACTCATCGAGAGGCAGGTTGTGCCAATAGTTACCTAGTTCTAGCATTCGTTCGATATCCTCAGGCGAAACAACTTTGTGCAAAACAATGAAACCATGATGATCAAAGTACCATTTTTCTTGTTCTGTCAGCATCTAATGTCAATCCTTCTGCTAGTTCGAGATAGTAGCACAGGATGCTTTATTGCGTCAATATGGTTGAGTATGTTTGCATTGTAGAGTCGAATTTTGTGCCCCTGTATGCACACGAAATACTGAGTAGTAGGAATGCATACTGAAATCAACGAGACACCCGACTTTTGTGAATGCTTTTCGTTATTCATAAATGAACCTATTCTCAATATAATCGACAGTGATTAAATCACCATCCCCAAATTCACCAGACAGTAGTTTAATCGCTAATGGATTTAAAATTTGATTTTGAATGGCGCGCCGGAGAGGTCGAGCTCCGTAGGCGGGATCATAACTTTGGTGTGCGAGTTGTTGCTTCGCATTTTGAGTTAAATTCAATTTGATTTTCCGATCCACTAATCGCTGTTGAACTTCATTTAATTCCAAATCAATAATAGTCGAAATTTGAGCTAACTCTAGCCGATTAAAGATAATAACATCATCAATCCGGTTCAAAAATTCAGGTTGAAAATGTAGTTGAAGTTCCTGTTGTATTTTGATGCTTGATTCTTCCCCAGATAATTTTGGGTCAACCAACCAATGGCTTCCAATGTTGGACGTTATAATCACTATCGTGTTACGAAAGTCGACTGTTCGTCCGTGGCTATCCGTTAAGCGACCATCGTCTAATAATTGGAGTAGTACATTAAACACTTCCGGATGTGCTTTTTCAATTTCATCCAAAAGTAATACCGAATAAGGACGACGTCTAACGGCTTCTGTGAGTTGTCCTCCTTCACCATAACCTACATATCCTGGAGGTGCGCCAATCAAGCGAGCCACCGCATGCTTCTCGGAATACTCACTCATATCTATTCGGATCATGGAATTTTCATCACTAAACAAAAAAGTTGCCAGTGACTTGGCTAAATGTGTTTTTCCCACTCCAGTTGGCCCAAGGAAAATCAGTGAGCTAATTGGTCGATTTTCATCCTGTAATCCGACTCGAGAACGACGAATAGCGCTGGAAACAGTCTCAATGGCAAAATCTTGTCCAATAACTGTTTCTTTTAATTTGTTTTCCATCTGCAATAATTTTTCAACTTCACCTTCCAATATGCGAGTTACTGGGATACCAGTCCACTTGGAAACCACTTCGGCAATATCATTACTGTCAATTTTCTCCTTAAGTAATTGATCTGACATCTGAATCCTCTCCAGAATGGATCTAGCGTTATTTAACTGAGACTCCAAGTCAGGTAAATCTCCATACAAAATTTCTGAAGCCCGACTCAAGTTGCCAACTCTGCGCGCCTGTTCTTCCTCTTGCTTAAGATTTTTGATTTGTTCCATCAGTTGTTGAATTGCTTGTAGTGTTTCTTTTTCATTTTGCCAATGCTTTTTTAATCTTTGACTTATTTCTTCCAGTTCTGATTTTTCAGTTAGTAAATTCTTTAGCCGTTCTTGAGATGCCGTATCTTCTTCTCTTTCAAGAGCCTGCCTCTCCATCTCAATTTGTAGTGCACGTCGCTCTACATCATCAATTTCTTCTGGCACACTGTCGATTTCGATTCGTAACCTGGAAGAGGCTTCATCTACTAAATCAACTGCTTTATCAGGTAGAAATCGATCTGAAATATATCGGTTAGAGAGTGTTGCGGCAGCAATTATAGCGTTATCGGTGATCTGGATTCCGTGATGTGTCTCGTAACGTTCTTTTAATCCCCTCAAAATAGCAATGGTATCTTCAACAGACGGCTCATCCACTGAAATTGGTTGAAAGCGTCTTTCCAAGGCTGCATCTTTCTCGATATGTTGCCGAAACTCGTCCAAAGTA
>JACLAC010018120.1_pt1 | contig 22399 bp, 25 predicted proteins | sample 8027881 | NCBI WGS metagenome assembly JACLAC01 (sample SAMN15725517, study PRJNA655200) | protist metagenome | isolation source: fluorescence activated cell sorting (FACS) single amplified genomes of... | place: Spain: Blaines Bay Microbial Observatory, Mediterranean Sea | collected 2016-01-19 | reverse complement strand
CAATATTTCCTTGACACCACTAGGCATGATTTGAGAGAATAACCGGGCTGACAAAAGGGATTCTGAGTTGAGATTGAAGCCGATTACTTTTCTAATTGTGTTGTGTTTGGTATTCACCACCATTGATGGACACACAAAATCTAGAGCATTCATTTTTGGCCGAGGTGGTGATTCTGTCGGTCTAGATCCAGCTCATGAAGAAGACGGTGAGTCTTTCAAAGTTTGCGAAAACATCTACGACACACTGGTTCAGTATCAAGACGATAGTACAGAAATCGAGCCAGCGTTGGCTAAATCATGGGAAATTACAGCTGATGGGTTAACCTGGACGTTTCATCTGCGACGTGACGTTGATTTTCATGACGGAACTCCCTTTAACGCTGATGCAGTATTGTTTTCACTCAACCGTCAGCACGATGCCGATCATCCTTTCCATAAAATAGGTGGGCCTTATATTTACTGGACTGATACTGGTTTAGCCGAGACTGTTAAACAAATTACTAAAGTTGACGACTACACAATCCAGATTCAACTTAACCAACCCTACGCTCCATTCATTTATGCTTTAACTATCCCAGCTTTCGCAATTGTTAGTCCGACAGCCTTGCAAAAGTATGGACAGGATTTTACCAATCACCCAGTAGGTACAGGTCCTTTTAGTTTCGTACGGTGGGATCGAAATGAAAAAATCATTCTCAAAGCCAATCCAACCTATTGGGGAGGTAAGCCGGAAATTGATCTATTAGTCTTTCGTAGTATTCCAGAAAACTCGGTGCGATTGATTGAGTTACAAAGCGGTAATATCCATGCTATGGAATTTCCCAACCCTGATGATTTGCCATTAATTCGTCAAGATGAGAACCTGAAAATAATTGAAAAGGCAGGAATGAACGTTGGTTACTTGGCTTTGAATATGGATAAGAAGCCGTTGGATAATCGAAAGGTTCGTCTGGCCATCAATCATGCCATCAACAAAGATCAGATTATAGACCAACTTTACCAAGGTTTGGGCATTGCAGCCAAAAATCCAATTCCACCTAACATGTGGGGGTATGCTGAAGACACTCAGCCTTATAAATATTCACCAGACCTAGCTCGCCAGTTGATGGCTGAGGCCGGCTACGAGGATGGTTTCAAAGTTACACTCTGGGCTTTACCTGTACCACGACCTTACATTCCCAATGGCCGTATGTTAGCCGAAGTCATTCAGTCTGACTTAAAACAAGTTGGGATTCAGACTGAAATTGTATCGCCAGATTGGGGAACGTACTTAGAGAAAACAAAAAATGGCCAACATGATATGGCCATGCTTGGCTGGTCTGCAGATTTCGCTGATCCAGACAACTTTTTATACTATCTATTGAGTAAATCATCAGCTAAGAAACCAGCTGGGAATATAGCTTTTTATCGTAGTGATGAGATGCAATCAGTGTTAGATCGAGCGCGAGTAGAAACTAAGATGGAAATACGTACTCAGTTATACAAAGAAGCACAATCCCTATTTCATCGTGACGTTCCTTGGGTCCCCTTGGCTCACGCCAAGCAAATAGTGGTTGCTCAGAAAAATGTTCGTCGATTGAAACTTCACCCGACTTCGTTCAAGTATTTGCGAAACGTCGAAATTAGTAACGATTAGTTTTTTTATCAGTCGGGCAATTATTGCATGGCGAGGTCAGTTTGATCAGCTATTTGTTTCAACGGCTGTTTTCGATGCTGATATCGCTGTTCGGTGTTTCCATTTTGGTCTTCTGGATGGTTCACCTGATTCCTGGTGATCCGGCACTGATGATTTTGGGAGAGAGAGCAACTGAGACGGCTTTACAAGATTTACGGAAAGAGATGGGGCTAGATCAACCCAAATTCGTCCAGTATACTCGATTCTTGTCGGATTTGACTCAATTTGATTTGGGTCGATCATTCCGAACTCGTGGCTTGGTAGTCGAAGAAATATTCCGACACTTTCCACCGACTGCAGAATTAACGCTGGCTGCGATGTTGTTTGCCATTGTTTTTGGGATTTTAGCCGGTATCATTGCTGCGATCAATCAAGGTCGGTTCTGGGATTTTGCCACTATGTTTGGTTCTTTGGCGGGCGTGTCTATTCCTATTTTCTGGCTAGGGCTAATGCTGATCTTGTTTTTTGCACACCGGCTTCAGCTGTTTCCTGTTTCTGGCCGGCTAGATGCCTTGGTTGATTTAGAGATTCAACGTCGTACCAATTTCATGTTGATCGATACATTGCTGGCCCGTAATTTACCGGCCTTTTTCGATGCCCTTTGGCATTTAGTTCTACCAGCGGTTACTTTGGGTACAGTACCTCTGGCTATCATTGCTCGTATGACCCGTTCAAGTCTGCTAGAAGTTCTGAATCAGCAGTTTATTACTACGGCTTATGCGAAGGGGTTAACGCAATGGAAAGTGGTAGGCAAGCATGCCTTGCGTAATAGTTTGATTCCAGTTATCACAGTTATAGGATTGGAGTTTGGTTACCTGATGGGCGGGGCAATTTTGACTGAGCATATTTTTTCTTGGCCAGGTCTTGGTTCTTGGTTACTAAAAGCAGTCGAAGCTCGTGACATTCGTCCTATTCAAGGTGGTGTGTTATTTATTGCGGTTGTCTTTATGACAGTTAACTTGGTCGTTGATATGCTTTATGCTTGGATTGACCCGCGTATCCGAATTGCTGGGGATTAAGTTTGAATAGGCACCCCACAATTAGCAAATTAATCAAGCATCGATCGGCTGTGTTTGGCATGGGTATCCTATTTTTCTTTATTTGTGTGGCGGTTCTCGTCCCGTTTTTAGCCACCCACCCACCCGATACTGGAGAAGTGAGCAAACGACTTCAAGCCCCCTCAAAAGAACACTGGCTTGGAACGGATCGAGTAGGCAAGGACGTGTACAGTCGATTAATTTATGGATCTCGTATTTCCATCAAAATTGGATTAATTGCGGTCGTCGGTTCGGTTTTGATTGGTTCATTTTTCGGTTTAATTGCGGGTTATTATGGGGGATGGGTCGATAACGTATTGATGAGAATACTAGATATGATACTCGCTCTACCCAGCATTCTATTAGCGATTGTGATTGTTACCATTTTGGGTGCAAATTTAACTAATGCGATTGTGGCAGTTTCAATTGTCTACATTCCACAATATGCCAGAATTTTGCGAGCGACGGTCCTTAAAATTAAGGAGCTTGAGTTTGTCTTAGCTGCCAAATCTGTTGGGGCCAGTGACTGGCACATCATATTTGTTGTTATTGTTCCCAACTGTTTGGCCCCATTAATAGTACAGTCAACGCTTGGTATGGGAGCGGCTATTTTAGATGCTGCCGGTCTCAGCTTTCTAGGGTTAGGAGCCAAGGTTGGAGAACCCGAGTGGGGTCTAATGTTGAGAGATCATTTCACTCTGATTAGACAGGCACCTTGGACTGTATTAGCACCTGGAGGTGCTATTTTTGCTATTGTGTTGGGTTTTAATCTGCTGGGGGATGCATTGCGAGACGTTTTAGATCCGATGAATTCTCTCACTAAACTATCACATTAAAAATCAAGTGCATTTGTTTAAATACTATTCGCGAACTTTTTCGTTAACTTGCTTTCGTTTGCTAGCTCTTTCACTGTTAGTTACTGGATCTATTTACGCTCTGGATGCACCAACGGGAGTCGAAGTTTTAGATACACCTGATGATGATGGAACTAGTATACAAATTATCTGGAAGCCATCAGTCAGCGCTACTGGATATCATATACTCAGACGAGAAGATCAGACAAATGAAGAGCCCTCCCTTGTAGGCGAAGTTTCAGTTGATCAAGTAGAAGTTCTAAAAAATGGATTACTTCGCTACACTGATAAAAAGAACATTCGTTCTAAGACCAACTATAGATACCAGGTAATGGCAGTCAAAGCGATCGATTTGCCAAAACCCGGAACTGCTAATGATCCTTCGGAAATGACTTCTGCTACCACAGAATTAAGGGGAATTTCTGACGAAACTCCATCTATCCAAGCTAAAGGTAACTTATTCCATACAAAAAAAACTTGGGTGCTTGTTTTTATTCTGCTGTTTACTTCACTGACGTTGGTGTTTATCCAAATGGCCAGAAGTGGTCGGGAAATGTTTGTCCGGAATATTAGTGCCTTAAATGCAGTCGAAGAGTCCGTTGGTCGTTCTACTGAGATGGGGAGACCAATCTTTTTTGTCCCTGGACTTGAGGACATTAGTAATCCTGCGACTATTGCTGCTATCAATATTTTTGAGTCGGTCGCTCAGCAATCAATCAACGATCAGACAAGAATTGTGGCTCCATGTAGAGATCCTATTGTCATGAACGTAATGCAAAACAGTTTGCAACAGGTTTGCGCCGCTACTGGTCGACCTGAAATGTACAATCAAGATGATGTTTTTTTTGTTACTGACAGGCAATTTGCTTATGTGGCGGCTGTCGACGGTATGATTATGAGAGATCAGCCTGCTACCGTTTTCTTGCAGGGCTACTTTTATGCAGAGTCATTGATTTTAGCAGAGGTATCTCAATCGGTGGGAGCTGTTCAAATTGCTGGTACCAGTTCTGATACACAATTACCATTTTTTATTGCTGCTTGTGATTATACTCTAATCGGAGAAGAATTGTTTGCTGCTGGTGCATACATCAAAAGAGACTCACTTCAACTAGGAACCTTGAAGGCTCAAGACTTAGTCAAACTTCTGTTATTTGTATTGATGACATTGGGAAGTTTGCTGGTTTTAATTGACGTCAGCTGGGTTCTCAATCTATTTTCGACTGATTGGTGATAGTAGGTCAATGAAACGGAAACTTCCTATTCTTTTGTGTTCATTACTTGGTTTTTGCTTGGTGTTTCGATACTTCGTTCCACATGCTTTATCACGAGAGTTCGAGACAAAATTGAATGACTGGATAAGAATTATCTCAGTTTTTGCTTTTGTGATTGGTCTAGGTAGCCTAGTTAGGGTGCATTTGCGACGCATTGCCATGAAGTCTGAATATTGGCGTTATAGTCTGGTGGTTTTTGCGGGTCTTCTCTTGATGCCAGTGGCTGCTTTAATTGACTATGCCATCACCCAAGATCCATTAGCTAACTTGCCTGCGGATAGTAATCTGTCAGTAGGTGATCTATCTGATGATCTTCGCTCAACACTTGAGAAACAAGGTCTTAAATTAGCTCCGAAAGTCAGAGTGAAATCCAAAGGGAGCCAGTGGCGCCTAGAGGAACAAAAATTGAGATTTAGATCTGGTTTAATTAAACCAGAAACTATCTCTTCCCTCAATAATAGTCGTATCAGTAATAGTTTACGCCAATTATTTACTGAGAATGAGCATAGTCTACCTGATGATACTAAAGTTAAAGTACAGAAAAAAGGACGACAATGGTTGTTAGAAAGTGGATCAGTCTGGTATCTGGTGAAAAATGAAGATAGTCAAGAAGTGACTGTTTGGGGAAGTAGTAATGCTGTATATGACATCCAAAAATCAGAGAATGGGAATTGGGTGGTCTACCCTAGCCGACAGTTTGGTTATCAGGGACAAAAAGTTCAGTGGATCTTCTTGAATGTCTATGTTCCCTTAGACGCAACAATGTTTTCGTTATTGGCTTTCTTTATAGCTTCTGCTGCGTACCGTTCTTTTCGGGCTAGAACCGTTGATGCAACTTTATTACTTTTAGCTGGCATAATTTTGATGTTTGCCAACGCGCCATTACTTTCTAATCAACTATGGCAATTCATGTTTGGCAAGCTGACTTTTTTACCCGACGCCTTTCCTACTATTGTTAAGGATTGGGTTTTGCAAGTTCCTGGTATGGCTGCTCGCCGTGCGATTCAGATGGGCTTGGCTTTGGGGGCTATTTCCCAGTCACTACGAATTTTACTCGGTATCGACCGATCTTGGATGGGAGAATAGACTATGTTGCAAAAGCTATTATCAATTGATCGGCGCTGGATTTTTCTGATTATAGCTGTTGTAGTCTTAATACCAGCCGTACTAAAAATCTCGGTACCTGTATCGACAATTTCCAATGCTACCCAGCAGTTGTACGACACTATTGAAAAATTTGATCCAGGCCAAGTAATAATGATCTCTCTGGATTATGGCCCTTCCTCAATGGCTGAGCTACAACCTCAACTTACAGCACTTCTGCATCATTGTTTTGCCAAGAATCTAAAAGTCATCGGTTTCAACTGGGTAATTTTTGAATCAGTATTACTGGGACAGAACGAGTTTGAGCGAGTCGCTCAATTGCACCAAAAAGCTTATGGAGTTGATTACTGTTATTTGGGTTACAAGCCTGGAGGAATCGCTAACCTGATAAATATGGGCGAAAGCATTGCCAGTGTTTACCCGAAAGATGTTCATAATACCGCGCTTAGTGAAATCCCAATAATGAAATCAGTCAAAAATTATGATGATATCGCGTTAGTTATTGATTTAGCATCAGTAGGTGCACCATCGGCTTGGATCAACTTTGTTTATGGTCGATTCCAACAAACTCTGGCATTAGGCGTAACTGGTGTAATGATTTCCGAATTATATCCAGCTTTAGATGCGGGCCAGATCGTCGGAATTTTACCGGGTCTTCTAGGCGCGGCCGAATATGAAAGCCTGATACAGGAAGCTGGTTACTCTAGCGAAGGTGGGGATGGTGCAACAGGTATGGGTATCCAATCTTTTCTTCATTTAGTACTAATATTGATAATTGTTTTATGCAACTTTGCTTTTTTCATCGACCGGCGAAAACGGAGAATTCAAACATAGTCTATGGCGACCTTAGGCATCCTAATTGGTATTGCTCTCACGCTTTGTGTGTTCAGTTTTTTATATCGGGATAACCCATTTTACACTTTTGCCGAGCACCTTTTCGTTGGTCTCGCTGCTGGTTACGGTATCGTCGTTCAAATTCAGGATGGTTTTATTGGTACGATTTGGGAAAGTTTAGAATTATCGATTAATCAAGGCAAAACGCTTGAAACTATTCTAACATTGATACCAGTCTTAGTTGGTTTGTTGTTTTTCACCCAATTCGCTCCCAATACGTCATGGCTAGTTCGAATTCCTTTTGCTATTACTATTGGTTATGGAGCTGGTATTGCTATCCCCGCAGCAGTTGAACAAGACATTTTCAAACATGTCCATAGTACGATCCGGCTTAATCATTTACAATCTAATATTAAGACGGGTTTAGCTGATTCGTTAGGGCAAGGCCAGCCTACTGTTGAGTTACAGGATCGTTTCCGGCAGGCTGGTTTAGTTATGACTAAAACAGCTAAAATCAAGACTATTAAGGATGGGGCTAAGTGGCAGATCCAAGATCAAATTCAACTGTCTATAGATGATGAATCGCTCACTTCCCAACAGTTGGATAATACTGTGTTGCCTGATCTACTTAGTAGAGGTTTTATCGACGCAGGTTATGAGTTATCGTCAAGTGCTAAGATCAAAGTGTGGAAAAAAGGCCACCGTTGGCAAGTAGTAGATGGACGAATATTTAACATCAATACCAGAAACGGTAAGTTGGTGCTAGATGAAAGTTGGACGTATACCGCCAAGCGAGAAGCCCTCCCCAAAGATAAACAAATTGAACAGATTAATATCTACACCGATTTTTTTCATAGGGATGGTTGGCAAAAATTCAATTTGATCCTGATTTTTGTTGGCGTAATTTGTACATTGACCTACTTTTTCTTTTCAGTCGAACATGAAGGCATCGTCGGTGGCATATCAAAAATAGGTGTCGTTTTCATTATGGTTGGTTTTGGTGCTGCTTTTGGTAATACAGTGATGGGACGAGTATCATTGTTGATTGGTCGAGTCCAATTCCTAATTAAAGCTTTACCTAGCCTATTTGGTGGATGATCTGATTCATGTTTTATTATTCAAATCGGATTAGGAGGAATAAAAATTAATGTCAAGTTCAACAAACCAAGTCATAGAAGGGCTTGGGACACATCATATTGCAGTCCAGACTCGTGATTGGGAAGAATCTTTGAAGTTATATCAAGATGTTCTGGGAATGAAAATAGTGGCTGACTTCGAAGGAGCTAGTCCGAAGAGGCGTATTTTGCTACTCGATATTGGTGACGGTTCTCACATGGAGTTATTCGATACTTATGACGGTTCACCACAACCGAATGATGAAGTACCTAACGACCCAGTTTTTCATTTTGCATTGACGGTCAATGACACCAGATCTGCTACTGAAAAAGTTCGGTCTGCAGGCTACGAAATAACGGTTGAGCCAACTACTGTCACATTAGATAAATTGGATGTCACCCTGTCTTTTTTTAAGGGGCCGAGCGGAGAAGTAATCGAATTTTTCCAGGTTCACTAATTTTTTTTAGAGTATACATTTAAGGAGAAAAAACATGTCAGACTTATTTCAACCGAACCCATCAGACCAGTTCACTTTTGGTCTTTGGACCGTCGGTAATCCAGGCCGAGACCCATTTGGTGATATAGTTCGACCCACGATCAATCCGATTGAATCGGTTCGAAAGCTAAGTCAGTTGGGAGCTTATGGAGTCAATCTGCACGATAATGACCTGGTTCCCTTCGATGCTAGTCCTAGTGAGAGAGACCAAATTGTAAAAGATTTCAAACAAGCTCTGAACGATCATGGAATGAAAGTCCCGATGGCGACCACAAATCTTTTCTTTCATCCTGTGTTTCGAGATGGAGCATTTACTTCTAACGATCCCAAAGTTCGAGCATTTGCAGTTCAGAAAACTATGTCTGCTATTGATCTCGGTGTGGAACTAGGTGCCAAAATCTATGTTTTCTGGGGGGGTAGAGAAGGTGCTGAAGTGGATGCCTCGAAAAATGGACCTGATACCATTAAGTGGTTTCGGGATTCAATAAACTTTCTTTGTGACTATGTCAAAGATCAAGGATATGACCTGAAATTTGCTTTGGAACCAAAGCCTAACGAGCCGAGAGGCGACATATACATGCCAACTGTCGGTCACATGTTGCACTTTATCGAAACTTTAGAAGACTCCTCTATGGTAGGTGTTAATCCTGAATTTGCTCATGAAACCATGGCTGGATTGAATTTTCTCCATGGAGTATCTCAAGCTTTAGAAGCGGGAAAGCTATTTCATATTGACCTCAATGATCAAAAGATGGGTCGATTTGATCAAGATCTACGTTTCGGCTCTGAAAGCATCAAGGCTGCCTTTTTATTAGTTAAACTGTTGGAGGATAATGAATGGGGCGGTATGCGTCACTTTGATGCTCATGCTTACCGAACTGAAGACCAAGAAGGTGTTTGGGATTTCGCAGCTGGTTGTATGCGAACCTACTTGATTTTGAAAGAAAAGGTGAATCAGTTCAATGAAGATTCAGAAATTCAAGGTATTTTAGCGGAAGCTCAAGCCAAAGATGCAGAATTAGAAGCCTTAATTTCTGGTTATAGTAACGACAAAGCTCAGAAATTACGAGCTACTGATTTTGATCCAGATGAAATTGCATCCAAAGGCTGCTCCTATGAAAAACTAGATCAATTGACCGTCGAAATTCTGCTTGGTGTTCGTTAGAGTAGAAGATCTTGCCTATCAGGCAGACAAAAACGATGTTGGTTGGTCCGATTTGTTTATTCTTATTCTGGTGTCTGACAATAGACGCCATCGGGCACTCAACTTTCTTACCTCACCATGTTGATGACTTTTCGCTCCAGCAACGTATCGACTGGCGCCAGACAGTGGTAATAGTAACCATCGTTTTTGTCTTTGCCTTAGGATTATTCATCTACTTAGTAATCAGTGGGTTGCCAAATGAGGACGAGCAGAAATTCAATCAGACTGATAATTCGATCAAAAATAATAATAAATAGGGGAATTCACAAATGTCGCAACTGAAAGTTGGATTAATTGGATGTGGAGGGATTTCAGGTGCCCATATGGGTGGTTATCGAGAGCTATGGGATAGAGATTTTCGGCTCTTCGACATTGTTGCTGCTGCTGATGTCAATATTGATGCTGCTAACACAAGAGCCGGAGAAGCACAAGAAATTCAGGGAGGAAATAAACCAAAGGCCTACGATACGGTAGCCGAAATGTTGGATAAACATCCTGAGATCGATTGTGTAGATATTTGTACTTTACATAGCGAGCACCATGGTTTGGCAACTCAAGCCCTACAAGCTGGAAAACACGTCATTATTGAAAAGCCGCTGGGAATTACGATGAGAGCCGGGAAACAAATTATCGATGCCGCTACTACTAATAACCGTGTCTTATCAGTAGCTGAAAACTATCGTCTTAGTCGACATGAACGAGCTCGACGTTGGGCTGTTCAACAAGGCATGATTGGTGATGTCCGCATGTTTTTTTGGATTGATGTAGGTGAAAGCCTAGGAAAATGGGGTTGGCGAAACTTCAAAATGCAAGCCGGTGGTGGTTGGGCCTTAGACGGTGGTGTGCATTTTACCGATCTGATGCGTTTTCATCTAGGTCTAGAAGCTAAAGAAGTTTATGCCGTTAATAAAGCCTACGAGCCATTTCGTTATGGAGATGTAAAAGAGAGATCAGACGGATACGAAGTCGATGTTGAAGATTGTATGATCTCGACTATCACATTCGATCAGGGGGTTTCGGCTCAATGGACTTGGGTCGGTTCTGCACCAGGACAGGGCTTCAATCGAAAAACCATTTACGGATCAGAAGGGTCGATAGATTGGGGATCAGGTCTGCATCAACGGAATACTGGTGACGTGATAAGCACTGATGAAATTTACCAAAAGTTTATGTCTAGCCTCAGTGAAAGTGAGCGGGAATACTTTTTCCCTCGCGATATCGATAACACCATAGCGATTGAACTAAAGTATTTTGCTGATGCTATTAACAGTGGTAGCCAACCAGAAGTTGACGGGCTAGAAGGTTATCGATCTCAAGCTATTTGCATGGCAGTATATGAATCGGGATACTTTGGCCGGTCTGTTACTATTGAAGAGATCGAGAATTTATCCTTGGAAGGATATCAAAAAGAGATTAATGACGAAATAGGCGTGGAATAATTACAATTCAAATATATTACTCAACCTAAAGAGCGTCTTTCTTATTGAACCATCCTGGCGCTCTTTCCAACAGTTAAACTAACAAAGAGAATGCTAATGACACCGAGCCAACGCTATTTTTTTGATGTTGCTGGCTATTTACACATCAAGAACGCATTAACCGAAAAAGAATTATCTGACGGACGTTTAGCTTGCGAACGGTATATGAAACTAGAGGATAATCAATGTCCAGATGGTTTTGGTAAAGATGGTAAACGTTATATTAATGGGTTTGCCTTCGACCGGTCCTTAGAACGACTTGTTTTTCACCCATCGATTTGGCCTGTTATTATGGAACTTACGAACGGAAAACCAAAACTGGTCAGTGGAACGCTCCAGATTGATCAACCCGGGGCCGAAGGTGGTGGGCTACATTGTGCTAGGGATGACTACGGTTGGGAGAGTTGCAGGTATGAGGTGAAGAATAGTCGGATTTATTGTGACAATTTTGTCGTGTTTCCTTATTTTGATGATGTACTACCTGGGGATGGAGGGCTGTTACTAGTTCCAGGATCACATAAAGCACAATTCGAGCGACCTCGCCATTTGTTCCAAGATGGACACCCATCTGATTCTAAGAATCTACCAGAAGGAATAATTAATGTCACCCCAAAAGCTGGTGATATTTTAGTCATGCCAGAATTGATGACACATGGTATTCTTCCTTGGCAACCCACCGATCGTCTCCGGCGTATCTTGGTATTACGGTATGCACCACAATACCGAGGTGGTGGTGGCGTCCCAGAATCACTTGAGGGCCGGTTACTACCAGAAACTCAAGAATTGATGTCTTCGGCACACTACACTCATGTGAAAACGATCACCGAGATTGAGCCGAATTTGTTACAGGACTGAGGCCAGATAGGGAACTAAACAACTGAGAGTGCGCTGGGTAGCGCCCAAATTACTTTCAATTATGTGATTGGCTTTTTGTCCGACTTCTTTGCATATTGATGGTGCAGATAGCCAATCTATCATTACAGAGTATAGCTGTTGACTATTCTGTATCATTTTTGCCCCTCCTAATTGGACTAACAGGTGTGCTTCCTGTGCATTATCAATAGTCGGTCCGAAGATTACCGGTTTTGCCATCACTGCTGGCTCCATTACATTATGAACACTACCGTGGAAGCTTCCACCAACAAAAGTTATATCTGCCAGTCGGTATAATTGGGCCAGAATGCCGACGGTATCGATTACAACGACATCTACTTGAGATAAATCGCTGGAATTATCAAGTTCTGTGTATTTGGCAAAAGTAAGATTTCTATTACGTAAATGTTGGGTGAGATTCTGGACATGTTTTGGGTTAGGTTCGTGCGGTACAATCAAGAGATGAGGTTGAATAGACTGGTGCGTTTGTTTAATCTGTTTGATTGCTGTAACTAGAACTTTCTCTTCTTCTGCGTATGTACTTCCAGCTACTAAAATAGGCCGACTCAATGTCGATTGCCCAGGTAGAAAATTTTCGTTTTTCACTGCCGAAGATGCTCGTGCGTGAACCTGATCGAATCTTGTATCGCCAGTTATAACGATCCTGGCAGAAGATGGGCAAATTTGGCGAAAACGGTTTGCATCTGCCTCAGACACAACACAATGCAGGTCTATTTGTTGATGAACTGACCGAAAAAACTTATTGACCAGAGGGTGTAGACGTTTTGATTTGGGTTGTAATGTGCCTGCAATCAAAACAGTTTTGACGCTTCGCTTCTTGGCTTGCCATACCAAGTTGGGCCAAATATCGAACTTAGAAAAGACTAAGACAGATGGTTGAATTAGATCTATTAGTCGGTGGGCATTTTGCTTGCTATCTAACGGTAGATAAATGGCAGCATCTGCAAATTGGTAGCTATTGGCCTGATGCGAAACAGAAGGAGAAAAATAAGTTAATACAACCCGATAATCAGGGTGGAGATATTCAATGAGCGGTTTGCATTGCTCAAATTCGCCCACGGAGGTAAAGTGGAACCACAGGGTTTGCTCTAAATCACGGGCAGTGGAGAGTTGGTTAGAGAGAGATTCGAAAACCGATCGTCGATCGACAAGGCCCTGGCGTATCTTTTGATCAAACAACGACAGGGCCTGGAAACTAGTGTGAAGTGTAGGTAATACAATCTTGTCGTAGAAGAATTCCCAGTTAGCCAACATTGACTATATCTTCAAGTTTTATTACTTACTATTGATTTCCTTTCACTAGATTGAAGCGCTGATTTTTTCACCCAAGGTAGCTTTGGGCATTGAACCAACTATTTGGTCCACCACTTCCCCATCTTTGAAAACAAGTAGAGTTGGGATACTTCTTACACCAAACTGCATCGCATAATCGCGGTTTTGGTCTATGTTCAGTTTTCCAATCTTATAAGTACCAGCGTTTTCTGTTGCTAATTCTTCTAATACTGGTGCAATCTGCTTGCAGGGCCCACACCACTCGGCCCAAAAATCGACAACGATCGGTGTGTCCGATTGCAAAACTTGTTCTTCAAAATTGGCATCCGTAATTTCGATGGTACTCCCAGCCATGTTACTTCTCCTAATTGTGTTAGTGAATTTACTCTGAAAATTGTTAAATCGGCTGCCTAAAAAGCCGAGGAACGTATTGGGGAAAAATGATAACTTATCGTTGGCTTGAGGTCAATTATTTCCAAATTTCAGCAAGCAATCTAATTTGGGCTCAGAGCAATGTATCGGTCTTCTCTTTCATAGTGGGGTGCAATTTTTTTGATAAATTGAGATATAGACTGTCTAGTCAATCTTCGAAAAGTTGAGTCAGAGGAAGCAATCTGAGATACGATAAGTGTACCAAGTGAGTGAGCTTCTGAGGCGGAAGCCCTGTATACATCATCCCAAATAATTTTTTGACTATCCACATCTACCAATACCACTCTCAAAACTAGAATGTAGTTTTTTTGCAAATAGTCTTGGTAATCGGAAACATACCGCTGCAACCCCGGAGAATAACGTTCTCTGTAGTGCCGACGAGGTTCGCTAGTTGTAAAGAATCTGAAGCTACCGGTAATAACAGCAGAGGATTCTAGGTATTCACCGATTTGTGCCATTTGTTTTTGTCCTTCAACTCCAAAGACGTTACCTGGCAAATTTTCACCTGCTATCATTTCTGCCGTCTCTTGGCTATCAACGACTTCGAATGCTCGGTGTCTGCTGAGGCGATGACGGAGCATCAAGGCAATTTCAGGTCCCATGTTTTCTATAGAAGCATTATTATCCAAAAGACCATTACTAGACTTGGCGTATAACTCACCTTGAACAAAAGGAAGTACCGCTAACTTCTGGTAGCGATCAATGTCTATTTCAGAATCTACCTTTACTGGTACTCCGATCTCTAACATTCTCTGGCCACATCCAAATACACCCATTAAAAAAATAAGTAAAGAAAAAGTTAATGACAAGGATTTAAAATTTTTCACGGATGGATCTCATCAATTTCCAATTCATCTGGCCTGCTAGTTGATTGTTCTGTATTTGGTTGAATATCATCTCGGTTTTGGCGGCTACGATCCTTGTGAATTGACCGGCAGCGCCGATAATTATACCGATAGTGTTTATTGTTTGGCTCAAGCTCGACCGCTTTCTGATAGGATAATATTGCTTGGTCTATTTTTCCGCTAGCTTCATACGCAACACCCAAATTATTATGGGCGAAAGCAGCATCAGGGGTTTCTTCTGTAACCTGTTGCCAACGGAAAGATGCTTCATTCCATAGTTGCGCTTTTGCGACTTTTATTGCAAAGGAGTTGGTCGATGTTTTACCACAGCCAACTAGCGTTCCATTGGCTACTCCAGCCATAAATAATAATAGTAGAAGATGAGTTTTGTCCGCGAATAACAATCAATGCCCCCTAGTATTTTACTGACCTGTTACAATACTAGCTGGCACATTAGAAGGGACAGACACTGGCATTTTAACAAACCTAGTAGTATTTAGAGTGAATATCTCACTTTGAGCTTGGCCTGCCAAGTATAGATTGGTTGATGAAGCGGGAGCAATCATACGTTCAATTTTACTATTTGGTTCTGTAATAGGCTCTATTGTAGTGTTTAAAGTGAATATTTCGCTAGTAGCCACAGAACTGAGCGACTGAGCTGAGGCAAGATCGTGAGAAATCGCTAGCCCCAAACAAATACAAACCAAACTGATAAGAGCCAAAAACCAGAACTTAGTATCTATCCAATTCTCCAATTTGAAGCCTCAACCTGTTGATAGTGAATATATGGGAAGACAAATATAATTTTTAAACGTTGAAAAGGGAATACTCGTGTGTCACAATAGAGGGAAATTCTAGTCTACTGAGAACGAGACCGAAGTATATCACCGATTCCATAGTCCAGCAATAGAAAAAAGAACCACTTATGAAACTGAGCCAACCGAATCAGCATCTGACTGACGATCAACTAAATACTATCGAAAATAACCTGAATCATTTTGGGTTCTGCATTATTGAGAATGTAATTTCGGCAGCCGAAGCTGATCAGGTGCGACAAATATCGCTGGATTTAGCCGAACAAGATCTGATGAACGGAAGAGATCATAGTTACGCCGATGGTAAATGTCGACGGGTGTGGGCTATTGTAGGGAAAGATCCTGTCTTTCGACGATTAATTCAACATCCGACGGTTATTGATGCTTGGCAGTACATATTAGGCAATGATGTAGTAGCCTCGACTTTTACTGCTAATATTGTTTACCCCGGAGCCGAAAGTAGTGGATGGCATGTTGATTATCCTTATTGGGCCATGAAATCACCATTTCCTAGGGGAGCTCTGACAGGTCAAACTGTTTGGATGATTGATGATTTTACTACTAGTAACGGGGCTACTGCTTGTATTAAAGGTTCACATCAAACTCTATCACCACCCGATATAAATCAAATCAGCCAGATGGAACAAGCTATTGCTGTTGCTCCCAAAGGGTCAGTTATGTTAACCAATGGGGCAATTTGGCATCGGTCTACGGCCAATCGAACTAATCAACTCCGAGTTGGATTGTTGGGCATGTATAATCGTTCTGTAATCTTGCCGCAAGAAGATATGCCTAGCCAATTGACAGATACTGAATTAGAAAGTGAATCTGATTTACTGAAACAGCTACTGGGTCGTCAGGTGGACTATCGAAGCCCCGATTTTGGTCAAAACCGACGACGTACAGCGACAGGATTTCGCCTACATACTTGAGTAGATACCTAGATCTCTTTGGAGACAAACAAAACTCAAGTTGGTCATGTATCAATCGTGCAATAAAAAGTATCACTAGACTGGCCTAGTAAACACCAACTATTATTGGAATCCAAATAAAAAAGTAAAAAGATCGTCGAGTCCTGTCGCCGTCATTGGTCAGTTCCCAACCTATTTCTTTACCTATATTTTTCTTCCCGATTAGATCTTGGATAGTAGACGCATACTTTGCAGCCTTAGTGAATCAAGTATGTTGGTGGTGAAGATCTGGCTGTTAACTTTTGTTCGCTTTAGGTGTTAGTTTGACGATTCTTCTATATTTTGATGAACACTGGCCTGATATCCTAAAAAAGTGGATGTTTTACTAATTTTCGATCAAAAAGTAAGTGAATCATAGAATAATATACTCGGTCATGACGCTTTGAATTTGGTAAATTCATTAGTAATAACAGTCAGTAGTACTAGGCAAAACCACCACCACATGCTGAAAAAAACATCACCAGCATGACTGTAATTACAGCATGTAGATAATGGCACATCCCATCTATTGAGGAATTGTACAGCATCAAGGTCTACTTATTTTTGGCACACCTCATGCTTCAAGAGGAGTGTTCATCAATTTCTCTTTGATAAACACTCCTTTTGATTTTAGCGTAAGATCGGGGCGTACATTTGCTCAGTGTACGTCCCGTTTTTCTTTGGATCAGGTAGGATGACTCCCATAATCATGAAATTTAACTCACCTTGGTAAAATTCTTTTGACTTCAACTCTACAGAAATCATTGATGCTTGAGCATAAAAGTATCTGCCTTCTGGTACCTTCCTCAACTTTTTACATATCTCATCTTCACCGATAATCAGCAGCCGTAAATGGACCACCCCGTGCTCCTACAAATAAAGGTTACAGAACAAATTTGATAAGGATCAACAGTGGGTATTACTTACAAGTCAAGAGCCTGATTTGGTGGCCATTCGTTTCCCCAATTAATAGTCTTTGGTTATACGTCAAATCAATTATTAATCATCAAATTCTTGGTGTTTTTTTTTGAAATGTAGCCCTTTACGCGATACTATTTGATTGCTCTTAAGGAACGAAATTAAGAGTGTTATTGGCTTCCGACAATCAATCACCTTAGATTATGTAGGAGAATAACATGAGATCACCTGTCGTTGATTACTTGATAATCATCAACTCTGCTACCTTCACCCTGATAGGTAGTTTCATCTCACCGACTATATCTGTATTGTCCATTGCAGCCTTGATCGGATTTTCTTATCGTCAGATATCTTCAAGTCAACCGAGCCAAATCCTTGCACCCGTCTTTCCTTACCAAGAAGTACGCTTAAAACCAACAAATTTTCCATCCTAGCGAAAAATTGTCGCTAGATAGAACCTAGTAAAAACTAAAACTCCTTAGGTCCCATATTTCATACTGTAACCCTTATGTCGACTTCATGTCCGGAGGACTGTATGCGAACACCAATTATTGTCATGATGAGTATCCTAATAGTTTTTATTCTTTACTCTTTTGGCTCAATTTATTAGTCAAAAAAGTTGATAAGGTTGGAATCAAACTCACAGAAGTCCCCGGTGGTTTGGATCAACCTTAAAGATTAGCTTTCATAGGAAAGAACAAGGAATTAATCTCCGAAAATAGAACCTGGCAAAAGCTTAAATCAGCCGGTAAATACATTTCATCTCATAACCTTTAATCTACTTCACGTATCCGGAGGACTGTATGCGAGTACCATTTGTTCCTGAGAAGCCCCCTGTTATTGCTTATGTAATGATGAGTATCCTAATAGTTTTCATTATTTTATCAGGCCTTTTTTACAGGATGCCAGATTCAGGGGCGTTTTATGGATTTAACCTTCCAGATAGTACATCAGCAACCAAGGGGCTAACCAACCCAGACAAACGTCGCTGATCAACGGATCAAAGAAAAGCCTTACTACATTTGAAAATCCACATACTAAATGTGCGATCAGCTTCTAAAAGATAATCACCCAGTCTGGCACCAAAAAGAAACAGGAAAAATATAAAGGAGATCAAAAATGATCGCTCAAACGATAGCAGTAGCGACGGTAACAAATAAGATTAGTAGGTTATCAAAATCAAAAAAGAGCTCAAAACGGATTTACCCAACTCATTCAAAACAAAATTCCCAGAAACCACAAAATAAAAGGAGAAGATGAAATTTTTTAGATAACGATGATATATCCTTCAACTGTTCTTAGGTTATGTTCTTTCATTTAAACCGCACTATTCCCTAAAATAAAAACAAGCGACAATGCAACCACGTACACCAGTGGTTGCATTGCCGCTTGCTAAGTTAAGTTTATAACAAAATTTAGACGTTTGTCATTCATTATTCTCATAATCCCATGATTTGACCACAGTCAAAATTTGTTCTATGATACGTGCTTGGGTATATACAACATTACTCCCACCACTAAGATCGAAGACGCACCTCAAAACTTCCCATGCATTTATCTGAAAAAACACATCCAAAAGATTTTATAATTTTCAACTCGGTATTTGAAGATCAATTACCTCAATCAGGTTTTCATAGAAAAATATCATCTTTAATACCCAATTTTTCTATTGAAACCCGATTAGCTGTGGTTACAAAACAACCATTAGATGCATTGGGGGCAAGTAACTTTATCACAGCTTGTGTATCTGAGTTTTATGAAAAGTACAGACAAAAAGAAGACAGATTTTTTATTTATCCGGATTATTTCACCTTCCAATTGACCTCTCAACCTGATGATCCGATAGCAGATTATGGGTATTTTGATATCTGGCCAAACAATAAGAATATCCGACTCGGAATTGGTTCGAATCGAATATACCAACTCATAAATGAGCTTAGTATTAACGTACTGCTATTGCCATTTGTTGAAGATGAAAAAACAGCCACTAATTTTCATCATGCGGATGCCAATTTGCCCATAGAACACTGTTTTGTTTATGGAATTGATGGAAATTTAGATAAAGCCGATTTTTTCATTCGACGATCTATATATCTACTAGATAATTCAGTGGAAACCGTTGTGAAATCGGTTTCTAATGAGGTCTATGCTAAACAAACCTTTGATAACTGGCAAAGTAAAACCCATGATGGTAGCTGGGTAACCGAGTCTTACCGTCAAATTGGCAAGAAGATTGGAAGTCAGTATTTATCTAAGATAATTAAATACTGACAATTTTGCATAAAAGAGTATACACAGTTTGATAAGACTAGTCCGGCATATATAAATTATATACTTGAATTGTACCAGTGAAGTAGATGTATATTGGCCTAATTGGCGAATCGTATTCCTTAGAGTCAAACTATAACTCAAGGCGAATGAGAGAAAGCCTTTAAACGAGATAGAAATATAAATAATAGTGAGCAGGTACTAAGTTAATTACATAGTACGTCTCGGGCAAGAATATTATTGACTGAATATATAATACAAGTTATCTGGCTTAAACATCATTTTGATCGATTTTTCAATAAGTTAATTATTTTCTGAAAATGTGTACGTTGACCGTAAGAAAGTCCGATACCATGATTAGACTGGAGTTAGTCCTTTTTATAGAATGACTCTCCATAACTAGCCAAATCGTAATCTAACAAAGAGAGGTAAATACGACATAAACTGTAACGAAAGTAAAAGTCGGTACAGACAAGACTTGAATACCCAAGAAAGGTTATCTTTACAGTATCTACCTAGTGGAATGCTAGTATTTGTCTCAAGTATTTCAATACTTCGGTTGGGCCGACCTATCGACTGGGGAAAAGTTGAAATTATATAGTTTTTCTATTATTGAAAATGAAAGGTAAATCGAATGTCTTTGCCCGAATTTGTACGACCCATAACGACTTCACCGGGATATCATTGGTTTGGCTATTACGATAAACTCCAATTTGATATAACTAATCGATACGTTCTAGCCATGAAAGTAGAATTTGAGCATCGATCTCCTAATAAGGATAACTGGATCGATATCGGTTTAATAGACCTTGAAAATAATGATAAGTGGACAAAAATTGGCCAAACGACTGCTTGGTGTTGGCAACAAGGATGCATGCTACAATGGCGACCAAGTCAAGAAAATCAAATTATATGGAATGGTCGACAAAAAGATCAGTTTGTATCTCATATATTCGATATCAAAACAGGACAAAAACGAACTTTACCCCAAGCCATATACACCCTTAGTTCAGATGGAAAGACGGCGATCGGTACTGATTTTCGACGTATCAACCATATGCGTCCGGGTTATGGATATGCCGGTGTCTCTGACCCTCACCAAGACGAATTAGCACCAGATAATTCTGGGATTTATCATCTCAACCTAGATACTGGATATCACCAGCAAATTATATCACTGGCTGATGTAGTTCAGATTCCTTACCCACACGGAAATATTAGCCAAGCCAAGCATTATTTCAATCATCTTCTTTTTAGTCCGAAAGGTGATCGATTTATTTTCCTTCATCGATGGAGGTTCGACGGTGGAGGTTTTCATACTCGGATGCTGACGTCTGCTGCTGATGGAACAGACATTCGGGTTGTAGATGATTCAGGTCGTACCTCTCATTTTATTTGGAAGGATAACGAAAATATTCTGGCCTGGTCTTGGCATCCTTCTTACAAAGACAAGTTTTATCTATTTGGGGATGGAAATGGACAAGTTGAAGTATGTGCTCCTCAGATCATGGTAGAAAATGGTCACTGCTCATATTTACCAGACAGTAATTGGATATTGAACGATACCTACCCAACAGGAAATTCTTATCAAGAACTTTATCTTTATCATTGCCTAACCAACAGTAAAACACGTTTGGTCAGCTTTCCGGCCTTGCCAGTCTATAAAGGTGAGTGGCGTTGTGATTTACACCCGCGTTTTAGCCGCGATGGTAGATGGGTCACGGTAGATTCTGCCCATCAAAATGGTAGACAAATATATTTAGTGGATTTAATTGCGGCTGGAATATATGACTAGATCAAATATGAATGGAGTGAGACTTTTTTCATGCGAGGTGTATTTCGACCAGCATAAAAATATGTCTCCAACTAACTATATCACCTCGTATGAAAGAATTACTTAAAAACCCTTCGTTCTGGTTTCGCTTGGTACTACCATTGTGGGTTTTTATCGTCGTTCCTTTAATAATGAACAAGTGTGGTAAAAAATTAGGAAAATTTGGAGATCGTACATTTATGTGGTTGGTATTAGGCTTACTTCCGATAGTATTTAGTACTATTTTGATGCTATTTGCTATATAGCCGTTTTCTCTAATTGGATTAGTGTGAAAACTAACAGTTTGGATGTAGACAATGAAATGTCATTATTCCAAAGGGGTTAATAATTAAAAATGTCTGTTCAACCTAAATACAAATAGCATGCTAATAGGTTTTCGCGTCTTTTTGCTTCTTGTCTATTGTGTTAGTCCAATTACGTTCAGGTCCACCATCTAATATTTTGTCAACCAGTTCATTAGTTTGCCCTTTCCGTTTGATCAAATCAAATTCGTCATAAATATGACCCGTTGCTGTCATTGCTTTGTAGTTTAATTTATCTTTCTCGACACTTATAATTTGGTAGAGTTGAGTGTTTTCAGCAGCTCTTGTCATCCACCGATCTTTACGAAGTTTATATTGTTTGGGACCACTAACCGAAACAACATAGACGGTTCCATATTTCTCGTCTCTTACATTTACTCCGTTGCCTATGTTGTGACCTCTTCCGTAGCTGTGGTCATGTCCAGTGAGAACTAAATCGACCTGGTGCTTATCTATAATTGGTTTCCACAACTCACGTAGTTTATTGTTATCTCGATCTCTTGAAGCTGAGTATATAGGGTGGTGGAAAGTTAAAAAAGACCAGTCATTAGGATTATTTGTAAGCACGTTATCTAGCCAATTTGCCTGCTTGGCCAGATCTTGATTTGAATTGAGTGAAATAATCCTGGCTCCTTGGTAATCAATAAAATAAACAGTTTCTTCCAGTCCTTGCGGCCCGTTCTTAGGCAAAGTAAAGTGAGGTTTCCAAAGGGTTGATAAACTTTCCGTTCCATTATTATTTGTTGTGTATTCGTGGTTGCCTGGAGTCGCGATAATGGGGACTTGGGCATGAATCCAAC